>OCZU010001861.1_pt1 | contig 13621 bp, 11 predicted proteins | sample 1539001 | NCBI WGS metagenome assembly OCZU01 (sample SAMEA3539306, study PRJEB22396) | soil metagenome | biome: tundra; feature: field; material: soil | place: USA | collected 2010-05 | depth 0.15 m
GCAGCATAGGCACTGGCGCTATTCCAATTCGGCCACAGAGACGCCCGCTGGAACCAGACTCGGTACATACGCCTTGCCTTGAAACGTACGCAGATGCCCGATGGCCTGGACGACAAAATCGGATTGCGCAATGCTCATTTGGCGATGCGCCCCGGGGCGGGATTGCGCTGCTGCGGCGCTGCGGAATGGTTCGAAGTAACTCCCGAACAGCTGCCGCAGATCAGGCGGCGTGGGCCCTTGCCAGGTGACCGCAAACACCTTTCCGGCGCGCGATAGGTACTCATGCACCACGGTACCCGATCCGGTCGTGATGTCGTGCCGGTCGAACTGCGGCATCGCGGTGCGGAGCCGCTGACCTTTGAACTCGACGCTATCGGCGCTGACCGAATCGGCGTCGCCGCCCAGACTGGCCGAGGCCGGCGATGTGAGCCAGACGAACGCCAGGGATACGAAGGCCGGGAGCGCTCGCGCAGCGCGGGAAATACGGTGACTCATGCGTCTTGACGACTCCAAACGTTCCCAGACCCTAGAGTGCCAGAATTTCCCTGCCAATAACCGAGACCGTGCTCACCTCCCGAAGGTTCCGCTGGTGGCCGCTGCCCCAGACGGTACGCCGGGCGATGGTTCGCCTGACGCTAATATGCGACAACTGGGCGTCGGGGTCGCCGCCCAGGGCGGATCAATCGCTGATCCGGATCACCGACTTGCCGCGGGTATGGCCGCCCTGGCTGTCACCCCAGGCTTTGATGACCTCGGAACGCGTAAAGATCTGGTCAATATTGACTCGGTAGCGGCCGGCCCGGCGGCGCTACACCTTGACCGACCAACAGCTCCCGGTTCAAAGCGGACCGTTTGCGTGGCGCATCGCGCTGCGCGAAGTCGCGTTGATCGCTCCCACGCGCAATCCGGCCAGCCGCCTCGAGCGAGCGCTCGCCCATGTAGAATGTCTGATGGTTCAATCGTTGGTTGTTCCAAGTCCAGTGGCGCGACCGGTCACACAGAAGTCCTTCCCATGCAGCAGAAATGGCTGGTACTGGTCGCGGTAAGCCTGATCTTTTTCTTCCTGAACGGCGCCACGTTTGCTTCGCTCGGTGTGGTGCTGTTCAGCATGATCAAGGACCTGCACTGGTCGCAGACCGCCGCCGGCGTCAGTTTTTCGCTGCTTGGCATTGCCTGCGGTGTGGCCAGCCCGCTACCGGCCCTGTTGCTGAAGCGCATCGGTTCGCGCCGAGTCGTAGTGCTCGGCGGGACCTGCCTGGCGGCCGGGTTCTGGCTGGCGTTTGCAGCCAGCGGCCTGCCGCTGTTCTACCTGGCAATGATTTTTCTCGGCCTGGGCTACGCTTTGGCTGGCAACATTCCCGGCGTCTATTTGATTGCCACCTGGTTTCCGCAGACTTCATCGCGCGTCATCGGTTTCTATCTCATGCTCGGTGCAGCCGGCAACGTCGTCGGTCCGCCGCTGGTCGCCGCGGTGGTCGCGGCCAGTCACAGCTGGCGATTCAATTGGTTTCTGATGGGCATCGCGGCGGTTTGCATTACCTTTCTTTGCCTGCTTTTCGTCCGCGACGCGCCGGGGACCACCGCCAGCGCAGACCAGCAGGGTTCGGTCGCGACCCCGGGCAGCACTGTGCTGCACCCGCCAGTGCTCGCTTGGCGCGATCGCGAGGCCCTGCTGACGCGGCAATTTTTGCTGGTGGCGGTTTCGATGACGCTCACGGTCGCCGGCATTACCACCAACTCGAGCGTCACAGTGATGCATCTGGTGCATTTGGGCACAACGCCGGCGTTTGCGGCCTTCATTCTCAGTCTGGTAGCGCTGGTCGCGACGCTGGCCAAAGGCGTGGCCGGCAGATTGTCGGAGAATATTCGACCCAGTCGCGTGTTGGCCGCGGGATTGGTATTGCAGAGTATCGGTGATGTCGCTTTCAGCACCGGCGGCTCACCCATGGGCGACTACGTATTTGCCTGCGCCTTCGGCGTGGGTTGGGGTTTCAGCTACGTGGCCGCCAATCTCGTGCTGCTGGAGTATTTTGGGCGCGAGGTCGGCGCGCGCATACTGTCCGTAGTCTGGATGCTCAGCACCCTTGCCGCGGCGGGACCCGTTGCGGCGGGCATGATCGCGGATCACTTCGGCACATTCAGTCCGATCTTCGTGGTCTACGCGGTGCTGCTGATTGCCTTGGCACTGCCGATCTTCATCATGCGCACCCCGGTCAGGGCCGCGCACGAAGTGGCCGCCTGAACGGGGATAGTAGCGAGCGACACGGGTGCGCGAATTCAGAAGTGATATGCGACGGTCCCGATCACCTGCCGCGGCGGAATGTATTCATTGCTGGTCTGGCCGGTTCCGTAAGGATCGGTGTATCGGGCGTTGATACCGGCCACGTTGAAGATATTGCTGACTCCGAGGGCATAGTTCCAATGACCGGCCGGAGGCGTGAGTTGGAAGAAGAGATTCCATTGATCATACGAGGGCACCTTGTCGAGTGCGCCGTCGTTGAAGATGCGGTACTCGAAGCTGCCACGGTAGATATATTCCAGGCGCGTGAGTAAACGGTAGCGGCCGAGGCCGGCGGTGTAGCCGGCATTGAGCGAGCCCTGCCATTGCGGCAACTTCGGCACTTCATTGCCGTTGGTATTGGGGGCGTCGGCCGTAATCTGTGCCCAGCATTGCGGATTGAAGAAGGCGCGGCCGGATTGGCAGGCCGGAATCGCCGCGATGAGCTGGTTGGCGGCTTTGGCATCCAGCGTGTGAAAGTCGCCCACGAGCCGTCCGTGGGCCCACGATACATTGCCGTTGAAGCGCAGACGATTGTCCAGTGCCAGATAGGAACTCTCGAGCTCCACGCCCAGGATATGGGCCGCGGGAATATTGTCGGTGCCGTAATGGAAAGGCACTGGATCGATCGCGATGTACTGCATATTCTGATAGTCGTAGTAATACGCAGCGGTATTGACCAGCAGAGTATTGTCGAGCGAGCGATATTTCGCTCCGAACTCGAAGGCATTGATGGTTTCGTCCTGGTAGAGCTGTGGCACCAGCACAGCGCCGGAATTGTCGTTGATGCCGCCCGGCTTGTAGCCGCGAGTGAAGCTCAAGTACTCCATGCTGGTCGCGGTCAGGTCATATTGCAGTTCTGCCTTGCCCGTGGGCACTGCCTTGGAATACCTATCGTCGGTGGTGGAACCAGGACCATCGGCGGCACGAGTAGTGCTGGGACCTCCGTACTCATCGTGGTTGTAGCGCCCGCCCAGCGTGAAACGCCAGGCTGAGGACAGATGGGCGGTCGCTTGGGCGTAGCCGGCGTAGGAGTGGCGATCGATATGTCCGTCGTTGTTATAAAGTAGGAATGGCGCTGCTACCGTATCGCTGGTTTCGTCGACGAATTGATGGTTGATCTGGCCCAGATAGAACGCGCCGACGGTCCAGTCCCAGAATCCGCCAGGCCGCGAAGCCAGGCTCAGCTCCTGCGTCACATCGCGCATCCATGTATCCCACGGCTGCACATGGTCGAAGAAGCCCAGCAGCGCCACATCCAGGCGTGTGCCATCCTCCTGGATGTGGTTGTTCAAAACCTGCCAGCTGCTGGTGGATTTCGCTTCCGCCCACGGCAATTCCCAGTTCAAATTGAGGTAATAGAGCTGGTTAGCGAGCTCGAAGTAGCTCGGGTAATCCTGTGACACCGTGCGCGGGTCGGGACTGGGGTCGAGAATGTTTTTCTGCTCATCGCCATTGTGGTTGGCATGGTAGAGCTGCGCAGTCAGCGTGGCGCTGAAGCGATCCGTGGGCTGCCAGAGCAGCGCCAGCTTGCCGGTCTGGTCGCGGGCCGCATCGAGCCGGAATCCGGGAATATTGGTATCGGTCGCGAAACCTTGGTGGCCATAGGCCTGTACCGAGGCGCGAATTGCGATGTTGTCGCCGAGCGGCACGTTGAGCACGCCGCGACCGCGCAGCAGATCATAGTTGCCGGCGCTCGCGTCGACATATGCATCGTAGCGTCCGAGCTCGGGCTGCTTGCTGATCAGATTGATCGTACCGCCGGTCGAAGTCTGCCCGAATACGGTCGCCTGGGGTCCGCGCGATACCTCGATCTGATCGACATCAAACAGGCTTTCGTCCAGCGAGATGGTATTGGCGATGTAGACGCCATCGATGTGGAATGACACCCCGGGTTGGGTCGTATAGGCATTTTCCGGCGTTTCGGAACCTACGCCGCGGATCGTCACGATGCGCTCGAAGCCGCTGCTCTTGGCGATCATCAGTCCCGGCACGCTGCCGTTGAGATCGGCCATTTGCGTAATGTTGGACTGATCCAGGGCAGCGGCGCTGATGGCCGTGATCGCCACCGGAGCGCTCTGCAGGCTCACCTCGCGCTTTTCCGCACTGACGATCAGCTGCTCGAGTGTCTGCCCGGTGCCGGAACTGTCCGCGACCACCGCGTTCGCGGCGACCGTGCTTGCGGCGACCACCGGTGCCGCAGGGTCGGCCATTGCAACTGGCGCGGCCAGCGGGCCCATGATCAGCAGGGCAGCGGTACAGACGCCGCGCCATGTGCGCAGCCCGATTTGGGACGGTCCTCTACGCGTCAGCATTGATACCTCGTTGTATGTTGCACAGACGCATCGGCGCAGGGGAAATGCGGCTGGCGGCCCGGCGAAGTGCCCGGCGAAGTGCCCGGCGAAGCGTGCACCCTAATGTGGCGTGCGAATGAAAGTTGGCGCCAGGCCGCGCTATGCGCATTGATGGAATAGTACCGCAACGGGCGGGTCCTTACGGGTCGAGCCCCATGTCGGCGGTCAGCGCGCGCCGCCGGTCCCTGGTACGTCGGGGTACTGAAGAATGGGATCATGACGAGGAAGCCGGTGCCATAGGCGTCCATACATGCCGCTGGGGTTGAATATCTCGCGGATCGAATAGTGTCCCTTGCGGACGATGTAGAAGTCGACCAGGTTGATCGCCGTCCACGGCGTGAACAGATACAGCAACAGCGCGAGAAAATCCCCGAAGCGATTGATGAAATCGTTCGAGGAGATCAACGCCATCCGGTCGCCGCGAGCGCGGCGATCGCCAGACTCCCGATGCGCTTGCCCGCCGTGCAGCGCAGTGGCTTGAGCGTGTCGGCGACGCTCAGCAGCGTCAGTGAAGCGCCATAGAAATTGAGTGACTGGCCCGCGGCGAGGCAGGTCGGGCAGCTGCGGCTGCAATTGCAATTGCTGCGCGCTTGGGCGAGGCGCGCGGAGAGGTAGCTTATGAATTTTTCCCTCAGCGAAGAGCAGCAGATGATTGTCGCGACCACGCGCGATTTTGTGCAGCAGGAGCTGTATCCGCACGAGCAGGAAATCGAACGAACCGGCGTGTTGCCCGAGGAGCTGCTGCGCACGCTGAAGGCCGGTTCCGATCTGCGCGGTATGAAGACCAGCGCCGTGCAGCAGGGCGGGGACTTCGTCATCAACGGCACCAAGCACTTCATCAGTCACGTCGATCACGCGGATTTCGTCATCCTGTTCGCCGCCTCGGGCGAGGAGCAGACGCCGCGAGGCAACCGCAAGCTCATCACCGCGTTTTTGATCGACATGGGTACGCCCGGCTGCAGGTGGCCGCGACCTGCCTCGGGCGCGCGGAGCGTGCGCTCGAACTGGCCAAGCAGTGGGCGGTCGATCGCACGCAGTTCGGTCAGCAGATCGGCAAGTTCCAGGGCGTGGCTTTCAAGCTCGCGGATATGGCCGTGGAGTTGCGCGCCGCCGAACTACTCACGCTCGAAGCGGCCTGGAAGTTGCAGCAAAAAACCGCCACGGACATGGATATGGCAATCGCCAAGCTCAAGGCGACCGAAATGCTGGCGCTGGTGGCGGATGAGGCGCTGCAGATCCACGGCGGCATGGGTCTCATGACCGAGCTGCCGCTCGAGCGCATCTGGCGCGACGCGCGCATCGAGCGTATCTGGGACGGCACCAGCGAGGTGCAGCGGCATATCATCTCGCGGGCACTGCTGCGGCCGCTGGGCGGCTGATCACGCCGCGCCACCACGCCGGGCCGGCGCGTTACTTCCCCTGCCACACCGGTTTGCGCTTTTCACTGAAGGCGCGCGCTCCTTCCTTGAGGTCCTCGGAGCGCAGGACCTTCTGCACGGCGTGCAAGCTATCGTGCAGTTCGAAGGCCTCGTGCTCGCTGAGCATCTCGCTGTGGCGTAACAGCTGCTTGATCGCGGGAAATAGCAATGGGGGGCCGTCGACGAGGTGCTGCGCGATCTGGCGCGCTTTTGCCAGTCCTGCGCCCTGGGGCACGACGTGATTGGCGAGACCCCAGTGTTTGGCTTCCGCGGCATCCATCCAGCGGCCGGTCATGAGGAATTCCACGGCGATGTGATAGGGGATGCGCCGCGGAAGTTTGATCGTGCCCGCGTCCGGCAGCACGCCGACGTTGATCTCGGGCAGTCCGAATCGGGCGTGCTCCTCCATGACGATGATGTCCGTGCCCAGCACGATTTCGAAGCCGCCGCCGCAAGCGATGCCATTGACCGCCGAGATGATCGGCTTGTCGAGATTGCGCGGATAGTTCAGGCCGCCGAAGCCGCCCGGCCCCCAATCCTCGTCGGACTTCTCGCCCTCGCTGGCCGCTTTGAGGTCCCAGCCCGCGCAGAAGAATCGATCGCCGGCTCCCGTGACGATGGCCACGCGCAGCTCGGGGTCGTCGCGGAATCGGCTGAAGATGTCATTCAATCGCCGGCTCATCGCCAGTCCGATCGCGTTGGCCTTGGGTCGATCGAGGGTCACTTCGAGAATGGCCCCAATGCTTTCTGTCCTGACTCCGTCTGACATCTCAATGCTCCTTGACCAGGCGAATCAGCGCGTCCACTGCGACCGCGCCTAGCCCTGAGGGTCGTACGATAACGGGGTTGATGTCGAGCTCAACCAGCGCCGGCACATCGGCAGCGCTGTGTCCGCGATAGCGTCGCTCGCGGTGCGCACATTGAGAATGACGCCGCCGACATCCGACTTGTGTTGCAGTGTCTTGCCCATGGCCTTGATGACGACCGGAAAGCCTATGGCTTCGGCAGGTGCTATTGCTCGATGAGCCGTTGTCGGCACTGGATAAGAAATTGCGCGAGCGCACGCAATTCGAGCTCATGGATCTGCAGTATCAGGTGGGCACGCCATCGGAAATCTATGAATTTCCGCAGAGCCGCTTTGTGGCCGACTTCGTGGGAACTACCAATCTGTTCGAGGGCACCGTCTGGGAACTCGGCTACCTCGGCAATCGCTCGACCTATCAGATCAAGACTTCGGCCGGAAAGCTCGTGACCGTGTTCGCGCAGAACGAGCGGCGCACGTCCGAGTGGTCGATCGACTGGAGTGATGAGGTGTATGTCAGCTGGGGCGCCGACGCGGCGCTGCTATGGCAGGCTTGAGCCAAAGCATTGAACCGCGGTTCAATATGTGCCAAGCCAGTGCGTGGAGCCGCGGTTTGCTCCATTTTCGTACAAGTTGTTAATAAAAAAAGACTAATTGCACTCCCGCGATGACTTCCGCGAACCCGCCGGGTTCGACGAGAGGGCTCGCGCGGAAGGCTTGACAAGCGGATTGCACGCTCGTTCAATCACTCTCGTGCCGACCTCGCCCAAGCCGCCGCCATTGCATCGACGACCCGAGCCGCTTCGGGTGGGCGTGTTGTTGGCCAACAATTTTACGCTCTCGGCTTTCGCTCTGTTTGTCGATCATCTGCGGCTCGCCGCCGATGAGGGCGATCGCAGCCGCCCCGTGCACGTGCAGTGGTCGACGATGTCGAGCCGCACGGATCCGATTCGCGCCAGCTGCGGCGTCACGATCTGCCCGACCGCGGGGCTGCTGGATCCGGCCGAGCTCGACTACGTCGCGGTCGTTGGTGGGCTGCTGCATGGCGGCCCGCAGACCGATCAGCTCACGATGCAATATCTGCGTGACGCGGCGGCCATCGGCGTGCCATTGATCGGCTTGTGCACCGGCAGTTTTATCCTCTGCCGCAGCGGTTTGATGCGCGGCCGCCGCTGCTGCGTGAGCTGGTACCACCATCAGGATTTCGTCGCTGAGTTTCCCGATCATGAGGTGGTCGCCGACCGTTTGTTCATTGCCGACCGTGATCGCATCACCTGTGCCGGGGGTGCCGGCACTGCGGATCTGGCGACCTTCATTCTCGAGCTGCACCTCGGTCGCGCGGCCGCACAGAAAGCCAATCAGGTGCTGCTGTTCGACCATGCCCGGGCCGGCAATGACGCGCAACCGCACCCGCCATTGTTCGAAAATGTCGCCGATGAACGCGTGCGCCGCGCGCTGCTGCTGATGGAGCAGAATCTGGCGCGGCCGGTGGCCATCGGCTACGTGGCCAAGCAGCTGGGATTGTCGGTGCGGCAGTTCGAGCGCCTGTGCCGCAGCGCGCTCGGCACCGGGCCGGCCTCGTTGTATCGACGCATCCGTATGCGCTATGCGCAGTGGCTGATCAGCAATACCGACCGTTCGATGACGACCATCGCGCTGGAGGCCGGCTTCGCCGACGGCGCGCACTTCTCGCGCCAGTACAAAGAGACCTACGGATTATCGCCCTCGCTTCGACGCAAGCAGGGTGGCGTACTGGCCGAAGGCGATCGGGCCTGCACGCGAGTATTCGACTGACGCGGCTCAGCGTTGCGCCCCGGACCAGTTGGGCGCGACATACACGGGCACATCGGCTGCCGGCAACGGCGTTATGCCCCGGATCAGGTCTGAAACTTTTTCCGCGATCATGATGGTCGGGGCATTCAAATTGCCGTTGGTGATCGAGGGCATGATCGAGGAATCGACCACGCGCAATCCGGATAGGCCGATAACGCGCGCGCAGCTGTCGACCACGGCGGTCGGATCGTCGCGGGAGCCCATCTTGCAGCTGCAGGAGGGGTGATACGCGGTCTCGATCCTGGCGGCGATGAAGGCGTCGATCTGCTCATCGCTCTGTACCGCGGCGCCGGGCTGCAGTTCCTCGCCGCGATAGCGGTCGAAGGCGCGCTGCGCAAATATTTCACGCGTCAAGCGCACACAGGCGCGCACTTCAAGCCAGTCGTCGGCGTGGCTCATGTAGTTGAACTGGATTCGAGGCGGCTCGCGCGCATCGGCGGAGGCCAGCCTCACCCAGCCCCGGCTCTTCGAGCGCATCGGGCCCACGTGTGCCTGGAAGCCGTGCTGCGTCGCCTGGTTCGAGCCGTCGTAGCTGACGGCCATGGGCAGAAAGTGATACTGGATGTCCGGATACTCAAGCCCGGCGCGACTGCGGATAAAACCGCAGGTTTCAAAGTGATTGGTGGCGCCGAGGCCATCGCGCCTGAGCAGCCAGCGAGCGCCGATCAGCCCTTTGGCCCAAGGATTCATGACCGAATACAGGCTGACGGGTTCGCGGCAGGCCACCTGAAAATAAAATTCCAGATGATCCTGCAGATTCTCCCCGACGCCCGCGAGATCGTCGACCACTGGGATGCCATGGCTCGCCAGTTCAGCAGCCGGGCCGACGCCGGAGAGCTTCAGCAGCTGCGGCGAGTTGATCGAACCGGCGGCGAGGATCAGCTCACGCCGCGCGATCGCGACGGCCTCGATCTCGCCGCGCCGATAGCGCACGCCGCTGGCTCGCAAACCGTCGAACAGGATCCTGGTGGCCAGGGTATGAGTGCGAACCGTCAGGTTGCGCCGCTGCATCGCCGGCCGCAGGTAGGCGTTCGCAGCGCTGCAGCGCCGCCCGTCCTGCACGGTCATGTCCATGCGGCCGAATCCCTCCTGCTGGAAGCCGTTGATGTCTGAGGTCGCGGGATAGCCCGCCTCGAGCGCGGCCGTGAGCCACGCCTGATGCAGTGGATTGCGCAGCGATCCATAGCGCGTGTGCAGCGGGCCGGCATTGCCGCGGTAAGCGTCGCCGCCGGCATGACAGTGCTCGGCGCGCCGGAAGTAGGGCAACACGTGCCGATAGCTCCAACCCTGGGCGCCTTGCTGTTCCCAGTAATTGAAGTCGAGCGCATTGCCGCGCACGTACACCAGGCCGTTGATCGAGGATGAGCCGCCGAGCACCTTGCCGCGCGGGGTGTAGATGCGCCGACCTGCCAGTTGCGGTTCCGGTTCAGAGTGATAACGCCAGGCGTACTTTTCCGTGTTCATCGGGATCGCCAGCGCGCTGGGCATCTGGATGAATATCGAGCGATCCGAGCCGCCGTATTCGAGCACCAGCACCGAATGCCGGCCGTCCTCGCTGAGCCGATTCGCCAGCACACAGCCCGCCGACCCGGCGCCGACGATCACGTAGTCGAATTCCTCGCGCAGCAGCATCGCCGGACGGCTTCAGTACGGCGAGGCCACGTCGGTCATCGCGACGTAGACGCTCTTGAGCTGCGAGTAGTGTTCGATGGCGGCGCGACCGTTCTCGCGGCCGAGTCCGGACATCTTGACGCCGCCGAAGGGCAGTTCGACCGGCGTGACGTTGTACTGGTTGATCCAACAGGTACCGGCCTGCACCTGGGCAATCACGCGGTGCGCGCGCGTCAGATCGCGCGTGAAGACACCGGCGGCGAGGCCGTAGGGTGTTGCGTTCGCGCGCTCGATGACCTCCTGCTCGTCATCAAAGGCCAGCACCGCCATGACCGGGCCGAAGATCTCCTCACGCACGATACCCATGTCATCGTGGCAGTCGATGAAGATGGTGGGCGCCACGAAACTGCCGTTGGCGAGATCGCCGTCGACGATACGCGCGCCGCCGGTCAACAGCCGCGCGCCTTCAGCTCGTCCGCGAGCGATGTAGCCGAGCACTTTCTCCATGTGTTCGGCGCTGATCAACGACCCGACCTGGGTGTCGGCACGCATCGGATCGCCGATGCGCATGGCTTGGACTCGCCGCTGCAGGCGTTCGAGAAAGGAGCTAAGCAGGCGGCGCTGGACGAACACCCGCGTGCCGTTGGAGCACACCTCGCCGGCCGAATAAAAATTACCCAGCATGCTGCCGGACACGGCATTGTCGAGATGAGCGTCATCGAAGACGATCAGCGGCGATTTGCCGCCGAGCTCGAGCGTCACCTGCTTGAGCGTGGCCGCGGCGTCGGCCATGACAGCCTTGCCTGTGTTGACCTCGCCGGTCAGCGATACTTTGCGAATCTGCGCATGGCGCGTCAGCAACCGGCCGGTATCGGAGTAGCCTTGGACCACCTGGAACACGCCCTCGGGCAGGCCCGCTTCCCGCAGCAACCCCTGCAGCTCGACGGCCGTCAGCGGCGTGAGTTCGGCGGGCTTGAAGATCATCGCGTTGCCGCAGGCCAGCGCGGGAGCCGCCTTCCAGCAGGCGATCTGCAATGGGTAGTTCCAGGCGCCGATTCCCGCCACCACGCCCAGCGGTTCGCGGCGCGTATAGCCAAAGGCTTCCCGGCCGAGATCCAGGTACTCGCCGGCGATGGCCCCGGCGAGCCCGGCGTAGTATTCAAAGCAATCCGCGCCCGATGCGACATCGACGGCGCGGGTTTCCTGAATCGGCTTGCCGGTGTCCGAGGTCTCCAGCACGGCGAGCCGCTCGTTATGGGAGCGCAGCAGATCGGCCGCACGCCGCAGCACCCGCCCGCGCTCGGCGCCCGTGCGTGCGGCCCATACTTGCTGGGCTTCGATGGCCCGTGCCACGGCCGCGTCCACTTCGACTGGGCCGGCCGCCGCCAGCCGGGCCAGTTCTTTGCCGGTCGCCGGGTTGATCGAGACGACTACGCCGCCGTCGGCCAGCGGGCGCCGGGCCACGCTCCAGGCGGGCGCCAGCACCGGAGCGTTCTGCGGCTTGAGCCGGTAGTCGAGGAAGGCCGCGAGCAGTGCGCGTGCGGCCTCGCTGTCCGCTTCGGTCCAATTCGACAGCGCGGCACGCAGCCAGACGCCATCGATCATCGCGGCGATCATTGCGGCGAGACTCCTGGCCTCCTCGGCATCGAGCAGGGAGCGCAATGCGTGCCGCAGATTCGACAGCATGCGGCGCTGATACACCTGCTGCACACGGCGCAGCCGATCGACGTGCGGCACCTGGCCCCAGAACGCCAGCCATGCGGTGCCGGTGCGCCGGTCGAATTCCTCGGCGGCCAGGTTGGCGTCGATGATGGCGTGCACGCGTCCGCGCGGGGTATGGGCCTGCCGCAACCGCGCGCGCACGCGCACGCCCAGGCGCGCCACCAGCGTACGGAACGTGGCCTCGAGCAGGCCGTCCTTGTCCGAGAAGTAATGTGCGACCAGTCCGGCCGATACGCCCGCGCGCTTGCCGATTCGGGTCAGGGTGCTCCCGACATAGCCCACTTCCGCCAGACTGTCTATGGTCATCTCGATCAGCTGCGCTCGCCGTGTGCCCACTGCATCGGCCACCATTGCGACTCCCGGTTGAATCAACATTTAATATCGAAGACTATAATCGAATGAGCATCAATTGAGCATGATTACTGAGGAAAAAAGCACGAAGGTGCGCGCTCCTGCCGGCTGCCGCGCCGGTGGGCGGCATCGACCGCTTAAATACCCGTTCAATCGATTTTATGCGGTGTCCGCCGTGCTCGCCATGCTGGCTGTAGCGCTGCTGGCCCTTCCGGCGGCAGCGGCAGCGGCAGCGGCAGCAGCGACGGTCGAGGCGAGCGCCGGTGCCGAACCGTCCAGCTGCCAGAACGTGCGGCTGTCGGATATAGGCTGGACCGATGTGACGGCCATGACGGCGCTGACCGGCGTGCTGCTCGAGCAGCAGGGCTATAAGCCGTCGATCACGGTGCTGTCGGTACCGGTGACCTATGCCTCGATGAAACACCAGGACATCGATGTATTCATGGGTAACTGGATGCCGTCGCAGGAAGGGGACCGCAAACCCTACATCGACGACGGCTCGGTTGAGGTTCTGGGTCCGAATCTGACCGGGGCGAAGTACACGCTGGCCGTACCGGCTTACACCTACGAGGCCGGTCTGCGTGATTTTGCCGACATCAGCAAGTTTGCCGCCTCGCTCGGACACACCCTCTATGGCATCGAGCCGGGCAATGACGGCAACCGGCACGTGCTCGAGATGATCCGCAGCGATGCCTTCGGACTGGGTGGCTTCAAGCTGCTGGAGTCGAGCGAACCGGGCATGCTGGCCGAAGTGGAACGCGCGATTCGCGCCCACCGCCCGATCGTGTTCCTGGGCTGGGCGCCGCACCCGATGAATCTGCGCTTCGACATGCGCTATCTGGCCGGCGGCGACGCGGTCTTCGGCCCCAACTTCGGCGGCGCGACCATCTATACCAACGTGCGCGCCGGCTATGCAACGCAATGTCCCCACGTCGGCAGGCTGCTGCGCAACCTGAAGTTCAACCTCGAGCTCGAAAATCAGCTCATGAGCGCGATTCTCGATCAGCACCGCGATCCGCACCAGGCGGCGGTGGACTGGCTCAAGGAGCATCCGGACGTACGCGCGCAGTGGTTGCAGGGCGTGGCGAGCTTTGGCGGTGGTGTCGCCGGGCCGGCTGTTCCGGCGCTCGGCGGCCACGGCTGGCTCGATCGGCTCGAATTGGGGATCGTGCAGCACAAGATTCCCGTTGGTGATTCGATGGACGTGTTCATCACTACCGTCAAGGCGCACGGCGGCGCGGTGTTCAACGGC
>OCZU010001862.1_pt1 | contig 13617 bp, 9 predicted proteins | sample 1539001 | NCBI WGS metagenome assembly OCZU01 (sample SAMEA3539306, study PRJEB22396) | soil metagenome | biome: tundra; feature: field; material: soil | place: USA | collected 2010-05 | depth 0.15 m
ATTGAGATCGAGAAGTTGGTCGTCATCAATCTTGGACTCACCGCCGTTTCTCTGTTCGGCGTCGTCATTGCGATCTTTATCGGCATCGGCCTGGTCTCCAAAGAGATCGAGAAGCGGACCCTCTACACCGTGCTTTCCCGTCCCGTCCGGCGGTGGGAATTCATTGTCGGCAAGTTCTTCGGTCTGGCCGGCACGCTGGTGGTCAATACCTTCTTCATGGCAATCGGAGTGTTCGCCGCGCTATTTTATGTTTCTCATAAATTCGTGCGGGCCGACGCGCTCATTCTGGTTGCTTTGTACTTCATCGTCCTCGAGTTCCTGATCATCTGCTCGCTGGCGCTGTTGTTCTCGTCGTTTTCTTCGCCCTTGCTTTCCGCTGTGTTTGCCTTTTCGCTGTTCGTGATCGGAAGCTTCGCCGAAGACCTGCGCAACTTCGCCGGCATGACCCACGGATTCTCGCGCTGGCTGGCGACGGGCGCAGCCTACCTGGTGCCGAATTTTTCGGCATTCAACGTGATCACTTCCATCGCGCATGAACAGCCGGTCGCAGGGCAACTCATCCTGCAGAACACTCTCTATGCCCTGTTTTACGCCACCATGGCTCTGAGCGGAGCCGTGCTGATCTTCGAGCGCCGTGACTTGAAATGAATTCTCGCCAGAAAACCACGATGGTTGCGAGCGCTTGCCTGGTCCTGTCGCTGGCTGCCAGTTCGTTGGTGCTTCATCGCGTCGATCAGCTCCGCCCGCAGGCCACGCTGGATGAAGTCCTCTTGCTGAGTTCGCCGAAGGTGATCAAGCGCGCCAGTCTCGGCTATGACGGGCTCATGGCCTGCATCTATTGGACTCGTGCGGTGCAATACTTCGGCTACCGGCATCACTACTACGCCACCAGCTACAACCTGCTGGCGCCGCTTCTCGAAATCACGACTCGCCTGGATCCGCATCTCATCGTTGCTTACGAGTTTGGCACCAGCTTCCTTGCGCCCAAACCACCGCACGGCGCGGGCCAGCCTGAGCGCGCGATTGAGTTAATGGAGTACGGCATTCAGAACAATCCCGACAACTGGCACCTCTACTACGACCTCGGCTTCGTCTATTACATGGAGCTGCGAGACTACAAGAATGCCGCGGAAGCTTTCGAGCGCGGGTCACACGTTCCGAACGCTCATCCCTTTCTGAAGGTTCTGGCGGCGCAAATGGCACAACATGCCGGCGAGTATGAGACAGCGCGAATGCTGTGGTCGGCGACTTATCAGACCACGCAGGACCAACAGATCAAGGAGAACGCGCTGGAACATCTGCGGGCGCTGCGCGTCGACGAAGACGTCAAGCATCTGCAGGAGGCCGTCACCCGCTTCGGAGAGCGCACTGGACGCCTGCCCGCGAGCATGGCAGAACTGGTAGCCGCGGAGGGATTGGCCGGAACTCCCGTCGATCCCGACGGCCATTCCTACAGGTTGACTCCCGAGGGCCGGGTCGAAGTGCGCGTGCCGGATGACTTCCCTTTCGCGACCAGGGGGCTGCCTCCGGGATACAAACCGGCGCCGAAATACCACGCCATGCCATAGAACGCCGTTCCTCTCGGTGGCCTCCGCGGCATTTCTCAGCGCACTCCGCGCTAGGCTCTCGCAAGAGTGATTCATCCAACCTCCCAATCCCTTATGATGTCGCAGAATGGCAAGCCCCAATCCCCCAGCCGCGTCGCAAATCAGCCTATGGCGCTCAGCATGGCAATGGTGGAAGGATGTCGCCGCTCGTGAAGGCCAGATCGCGGCCACGCGCCAATTGCTGGCCGCGCTCTGGGAGTTCGTTCGCGGCTCCACTCCGGAGCGCCGCCGCCAACGCTACGGCGACGCCGAATACGACTGGGAGCACCGCGTCAACACGACCAGCGCGGCTGTAGGCTGGCGCGACCGGCTGCTCGGGGCTTTCCACTCACCGTATCAGCCGACGGAGTCCGCTCTGTTCCACGAGATGCTCGACGCTTTGCGGCAGCAGAGTCATTCCGACTTTCACGACTTCGTCTTCCTTGATCTGGGATCGGGCAAAGCACGCACGCTGCTGATGGCGTCGGACTATCCCTTTCGCCGTATCGTGGGCGTGGAGCTTCTGCCTGCGTTGCATCAGTCTGCGCGGGAGAACCTGAGCAAGTATCGGAGCGAATCGCAGAAGTGCTTCGCGCTGGAATCGATCTGCGTGGATGCGACCGACTTCCCTTTTCCCGCGGAACCAACCGTGCTCTATCTCTTCAATCCGTTTCCGGAAGCAGGCCTGAGACGCATGATCGCGAATCTGGAGCAGAGCCTGCGGGCTCATCCGCGGGCGGTGTATGTGCTCTACCACAATCCGCTACTGGAGCATGTGCTGAGTGCGAGCGATTCTCTCACCAAAATTGGCGGGACGCAGCAGTATGCGATGTACGAGTCTCGTTCGGCGCTTGGCTCGTTTGGACAGGCCGGCTGATCTGGAGCGAAAAAAAATCAGATCGATCTGGCTAAATTATCTGGAAACAATAGCTTACGGAACCTGCGGCCGACGGAATCCGGCTAAAATCCGTTTTCTAAAGGACTTAGCAATAAAATCTCTCATTTCAACGACTTAGCGGAGAGGAGTTGAACATACCTTCCTGGTTTCAGGCCCCGGTTCAATTGTCAAAGAACAAATACGTCCTCGGCGTTAAGGCGAGGACGTTTCTATCAGTCTAGCTCAGACTTCAGGAAGAGGATGTGACGAGTGACCGAGAAACGGGTGTGGAAAACTCGCGCGCGTACATTCATTTGGAGATGTGTACGCTAATGGCGTAGAGTAGCCTGAAGCGGGGGTTGCGTGATGGCGAAGCGGGATATTTCTAGCGAAATGATCGAAGGAGTGGCTGCGATGAAGAGCCACCGCGAAGGCAAGCTCACCTTGCGCAGCTACAAAGTCGATGTGACGCCGCTTCCCAAGGTGGATTCAAAGCTCCTGCGGGACACTCGGAAGAAACTGCGCTGCTCACGAGCGGTGTTCGCGCGCAAACTGCGTATCAACGAAAGAACGCTCGAAAAATGGGAGCAGGGGCGAGCGAAACCGAATCCTCAGGCGGCGGCGCTCGTTCTTCTGGTGCGCAAATACCCGGATACGCTGGCGCGGCTCGATGAGGTGGCAGGAGGCTAGGCTCCGAGTAGGCAGTTCCCCATTTTGCTTGGCAGGCTGAACACTTGCCTCACGATTTTGCCTTTTTGAATATTTTGCCCTTCTTCTTACTGAACATTCCTAGGCCGTGGCATTTCTTGAAGCGTTTGCCGCTGCCGCAGAAGCAGGGGGAGTTCCGAGAAACGGGAATACGCCTAGTTTCCTTTTCGTCGACAGGATATTCATCCTCGCGCCCAGCGAACACCTTCACGTTCGTGAAAATGCCGAGGTCGCGCTTGCTAGAACGGGCTTGCCTATCGCATTCTGCGTCCCACTTTGTAGCGTCCAGGTGAATGAAGTCCTCCGAGCGGTTTTCGTCACCATCGAGAGGCTCGGTGGCGATGCCGATGACGTGCTGCGCGTCCGGGTAGTGCAGCCTCACGACCATGCAGTATTCGCGAAGGAGTCCCGATCGAACGCGACGATACTCTTTCGCTTCGATGGTTGGGTATCGCGGAAGGAGGAGGAAGAGGTAGTAAGGGTCGCCGGGCCTTGAGGGCTGAACGACCCTCGATGCCCGGTAATCTGGCGGCGTTTTCTCAAGTAGCACGTGTATCGCTCTGGCGAGCATCCTGCGACGCGTTCGATTCTCCCTTGCAAGCCAGCGAAAGGACTTCTCCTGTTCGCGTATCTCGGCGTGCGAGGCTTCGTACTGGGTTCCCGACATTAGGTGGTAAAGGAACTTTTCGATCAGCTGATCCCACGAATATGAGATCTCATTGGCGGCCGCTTGCGCTCGCCGCTCTTCGCTGGCGAGGAACTTCGCCCACCCTCCTTCTTCGAGAAGGATGCCGTCGGTATCCCCCGGAAAAACAAAATCGTGTTCGTGCCCGTCGTTCAACTTTGAGACGTACTCGGCTAGAAGCTCTTCCTCACCTGCCGCCAGCACGTGGATTCCACTTTCTAGAAGCTTCTCTTTCTTCGTCAGGTATCCGACGAAATCGCTGATGGTGTCCAAGTACGTCATCAAGACATTCAGGGACGTGTCGTCAAACACATGCACGTAGCCCTCGTCGGCGTCTATGCGGCCGAGGGTGAACGGATGCGCCAGATGCTCGTTCCCGACTACGTGCTTGTCGAGCATCAGGCTGCCGCTACCTCCCATGCGATCATGGCAGGCGCGAGATGCTCCATGGGCAACGACTATGCGATGAAAGACCGCATGCGCCGGATCAGGGAGCGTTACTGGGAGCGGCATACTGCATTGCCTGTCCAGGAACAGGCGGTCCGGAAACTGCCGAATCCACCGCTCGGCCCCCCAAACCTGCTGAGCGGATTTCAGCACCGCCTTCCTGTACCACCGGCCCCAGCCAACTTCGGTATTGCCGGAGTCGTCGAACTGGATGTGTTTATCGCTGAAAATGATGACGTGGTTCTCGAAGATGACTAAGAGGTCGCAGACTTCCTTGCCGTCTCCCTTCCCACCATTACGGCCTTGGTCGCGAAAGACACCTGGATAGCTCCAGAGCGACAGAAAGCTGCGATCGCACAGCTTTTTCAGGTTTTTTTCGGACGCGGTTGCGCCATCGGAGCGGGTGACAGTCTGTCGTTGCGGCTCCGAGCTATCTCGGAGTCTAGCGGTTTCCGCGCCATTTTCGTCTTCGGGTAGCACTTGAACCAAAGTCCCCCCTTATTAGCATTTTACTCTTGCTTCTGTGTCAGCAAGCTATTGTTTGGTCGATGCGGGGCAAGCGTTTAGACTCTAAGAGTATGGCCACGACCACGCTCAACTCCCTAGCCCGCGCCTCTTCTGCTTACCTGCGTTCCGCCATGCATCAGCCTATTCAGTGGCATGAGTGGGGCGAGGAGGCATTCGCGGCCGCGCAGCGGGAGAACAAGCCGATGCTGCTGGATATTGGCGCGGTTTGGTGCCACTGGTGCCATGTGATGGACCGCGAGTCTTATGACGATCCGGAAGTGGCCGCCATTGTGAATGAGCATTTCGTTGCGGTGAAGGTGGATCGCGATGAGCGTCCTGACATTGACAGCCGGTACCAGGCTGCGATTAGCGCGGTTAGCGGGCAGGGTGGATGGCCGCTTACCGCTTTTCTTACTCCGGAGGGCAAGCCGTTTTATGGGGGGACGTATTTTCCTCCGACGGATGGATACGGACGGCCTAGCTTCAAGCGCGTGCTGACCAGCATCGCCAATGCTTATAAGGAAAAACATGGCGACGTGGTGGAGCAGGCGAAGATGGTGGAGAGTGCGATCGCGCAGGCGGAGTCGTCAGCCGGGCGCGGCGGGCGAGTTTCAGCGAGCATCATTGCCGCGATTCAGAAGTCTGCGTATAGCATGTTTGATCCGCAGCATGGAGGGTTTGGGCAGGCTCCGAAGTTTCCGCATCCTTCGGCGCTGGATTTGCTGATTGAGCGGTATGCGCGAACTGCAGCCGGAGCTTCGCTCCGGCGGACCCTTCGACCAGGCTCAGGGCAGGCTCCCGAGGGCGGCCGTCCCCACATGGACCTTGCCGACTCGGAACGTGACAACGATGACCGGCAGCTTCGCAACGTTATCGTCACCACTCTCGAGCACATGGCCAACGGCGGGGTTTATGACCAACTTGCCGGCGGATTTCATCGTTACTCGGTCGACGAGCGCTGGGTGGTGCCGCACTTCGAGAAGATGTGCTATGACAACTCCGAACTGCTGAAGAATTACGTTCACGGCTACCAGGCGACCGGTTCGGAATTCTTTGCGAATGTGGCGCGTGACATCATCCGCTGGATGGACGAGTGGCTGAGCGACCGCGAGCGTGGCGGCTTTTACGCCTCGCAGGACGCCGACATTTCCATGGATGACGATGGCGACTACTTCACCTGGACGCTGGACGAGGCCCGCGCTGTGCTCACGGAAGAAGAAGCGCAAGTGGCGGCGCTGCACTACGACATCAACGAAGTCGGAGAGATGCACCATAATCCAGCGAAAAATGTGCTTTACGTGCGCGCGCCGATCGAGGAAATTGCGCGGCGGATGAGCATTAGCGCCGAGCGCGTGCGCAGCTTGCTCGATTCCGCTAAGAAGAAAATGTATGCCGCGCGTTTGCAGCGGCCCACGCCCTATGTCGACAAGACGGTTTATGTGGGCTGGAACAGCATGTGCGTTTCGGCTTATCTGGAAGCGGCGAAGGTGCTTGGGTTGGACGATGCGCGCCGCTTCGCGCTGCGCTCGCTGGACCGCATTCTGGCAGAGGCCTGGAAGCCGCATCCTGACGGATCAAGCAACGCGGGCGGGGGCGCCCGCGCCACACAATCTGCACGGCTGTTGCACGTGGTCGCCTACTCCGATCCCGCAGCCGGACATCGGGAAGTTTCCGGCCTGCTTGACGATTATGCCGCGACCACTCTGGCCTGCCTCGACGCTTATGAGGCCACGGCCGACCTCAGCTACTTCAAGTTCGCGCAGGCCGTTGGCGACGCGATGATTGCCCGGTTCTTCGACGCGGTTTCGGGAGGGTTCTTTGACGCCGAGCCGGCTGCCGTGGGCAAGAGTCTGGGCGTGCTTTCAACACGCCGCAAGCCGGTGCAGGATTCGCCCACGCCGGCAGGAAATCCCATGGCCGCGATTGCGCTGCTGCGGCTGCATCACTACACGGGCGATAGCGCGTATCGAGACAAAGCGGAACAGACGCTGGAAATTTTTGCCGGCGTGGCCGAGCAGTTTGGAATTTTCGTTGCGACCTACGGGATCGCGGTCATCCATTTGCTGGAGAATCCTGTGCAGGTCGTTGTGCTTGCTGAAAACGGATCGGCCCAGTCGGCTGCCGCTCTCGCCGCCGTGGCGACCACTGCCTTCGCCTTCAACAAGAGCGTGCTCAGGCTGACGGCGAACGAAGCAGTTGCCCGGAACCTTCCTCCTGCGCTGGCAGCGACCATTCCGAACCTGCCTCAGTTGGGTTCGGGTGAGTCGTTCGCGGTCCTGTGCTCCGGCTTTGCCTGCCAGCCGCCGCTCACCGACCGGGGCGAGTTGCAGCGGGCGCTGGGATCCGCGCTGAAGAAACAACCCTAAGGAATCTAGTCCACAAAAAACAGGGCCGACGGTTTATGTATGAAGTCCGTCAGCCCAAAGATAGCGAGCCCCAGGGTTCGGCCCAAGTTACTACAGGTTACTTTAGTGACCTTGCGGTCACCCCAGACATCCGATTAACTACTATCTCATCATCGGTGGCAAACCACCGCCACCGGCGCATCGGTTCTGTAGTTGTTGTTGTGGTGGGCACGTTAGAATCGGCCCTCCGTCCGGGGCGGGAACCTGCGGAACGGCGGCTGCTACATATGTGCCCACTAGTCCTAACATCAGGATCGAAATCCTGACTGCGTGCTTCATGGGTTCACTCCTCCCGCGGCCTGGATGCCCCAAAAATGGTGCTCTGGGCCGCGGTGAGGAATTATAAGGCACGAGTCAAGCCCTTCCGCAAGAATTCCTTACAGGCAGATCGAGCCGCTCCCTTCGAGGCTGTCCTCAGTGTCTGAAGCACGCCCTTGTGAGGCCCGTAAATACTGGGGATCCCCTAGTTTTGCTAAGGTGTTCTACCTACAGACAGGGGCAAGGCGATCGGGGCCGGTTCCGCGCGGAAAAAATTTACAAAATCCGGAATTGCGGCGCCCCGGACACGAAGGAAGGGTGGAAGCAGAATGCGTCCGCTGCGGGACAATTAATACGTGCGCTGAGCGACAGATGAGATCGTTACCGTTTTGACCCGGCCCGCGCCGCCAACCCGGGATTACCCAGGCCACCCATAGGCGCAGCTGCGGCACGAGCAACTTCCGCGCCGTTTTCTGCTGTGCCGGAGACCGGCGCGTGGGTCCGTTGCAGGGCGCGGTCCACCATCCCTTCGAACATGGGGATCAGGGAGTCGCCGGGCAGAGGATTGTGAATGTCCGACAGGCTCTGCTCCCACCGCTGCGGCCGCAGCAGGGTGGAGGTTGCATCGCGGGCCGGGCTCTTCGCCAAGGTGTAGCCCAGCCAGATCAGCAACGTAGTGTTGTAGGCGGCCATGTTGATCAGGCTCATGGAGAGACCGCCCAAGTGTTCGCCCGCCCAGGAAGCAATCAGCGTCAGTTCCACCGTGGCAAAGGCGCCGAAGCCGAGGGCGATGCCGAAGCTGTGCTGCCGTCGGCTCACTCCCAGGTAGCGGGCAAAGAACAACAGGAACAGCACCATCCCGACTTGAATAATGCGGACGCAACGCTGGGCGGTCAGGATGGCTTGCACCCAGGGCGCCGTGTCCGACGAGTTGGTGGAAACCGACACCACTCCCGCCACCAGGAGCATCACCAGGCCAGCCCACTTGAACAGCACCGTGCCCAAGTCGCGCAACGTGTGGAAGGGCCGGAACACATCGAGAAAGGCTTCGTGAATTACCTTAAAACCCAACGCTACGCTGATCGCGGTACTGAACCAGGAAAGGTAAAAGACGGACGAGGAGTGGAAGCGATAAGCCGGAAAGACCACCGCGAAGGTCAGGATCTGGGTGACGATGTATGCGAAGAAGTATTTGAAGGCGCGGTGCTGGCCGCGACGGAGCATAGCTACGGCGATGACCGTTTGGAGAACGGGATGGGCGACCCATAGGGCGTAGTACAGAATCCTGATTTTTTCGCTCATCGGAACAATTCTCTTAGCTCGAAACAATACTGGCGGCCAGAGCCAGCTCCGCCGCACCGCGTCATAAGGTTCTAGTAAGGTAAGAGAAAGTTAAACCTTTTGGCCCGAGTGTTCAATGTACTCAGGTAACCCAAAGTAACGTTACCTTTGTGCCATATGGGAAGGCAGGCCATGTGCGGTGCGAACACACGACGAAAATCAGACGTGCCCAGCGGGATTGAGATGCGCCTTCGGGTCCTTCTAAGCGTCCGGCACGGAGTGAATGTAGGCGCGCATCATGCGCACTTCATCCTCTTTCTCGTTCAAATCGTGCAGCAGAATATCGCGCAGCGAGATCATGCCGACCAGTTGCCCGTCATGGCAGACGGGCAGATGACGGAAGTTGTGCCGGCGCATGAGCGCCATGCAGTTCTCCAACTCTTCATTGGTGTGGATGGTGAGCGGGTCTTCGGTCATGACCTCGGCCAGGCAGGTGCTGCGGGGATCGTAGCCTTCGGCCACCACGCGGCTCATCAAGTCGCGCTCGGAAAAAATCCCCACCAGCCTGCCGTTGTGCAGGACGGGGACGGCGCCGATGTTGCGCTCCACCACGGCGCGCACGGTTTCCAGCACGGTTTGGCCCATGTCGGCGTGGTAGGTTTCCTGGTCCTTGATCAAGTCGTAGATCCGCATTTTGATTCTCCCCGTATCGTATTGCCGCCGAAAGCTATACCGGGGCTGGAGTATATGCCGAAACAGGATGGAGGGGAAGGGCTAAAAGGTGGGGTGTGAAAAAAACAAACCGGAAATGGGAAAGAGTGTGGGACGGCGGGGCCGACGCGGGGGCTGGCCTATCCTTTCCAAATAAATCTTGTCCAGGGCTGCCCCGTCCTTGTCCCTGCGTTCTTTGCAGGGACAGGGACAATCTAGCTTGTTCGCCGGACTAAGTCCGTGACGTATGAACATCCCCACTCAAGTTGAGGCGGTTGCGCGGCGTTTGAGCCGCGCGCCGAAATCCCGCGCAAGTCGAGCGACCTCAGGCCAAAACCGTGCTAGAGTGGGCTACCCGCCAGCCACTTGCGCTAGGATAGGCTCAACCCAAGCCCTAGGAGCCCAACGTGACGATCCGGAAAGCTGTCTTGCAAATCGCAGCCGTGGTGCTGCTCATCCTGATGGCGTTCAATACCTATCTCGCCGTCGATCACTTAAAGCGAATCCAGGCGAGTGCGGCGCTCAGCCTCGAAAGCTCCGGTGTGCAGGCTGGCATCGCCCGCGTCTCGCAGGATTTCACCGACATCGAGACCGGGCAGCGCGGCTACCTCCTCACCGATGACCCTGCCTACTTGCAACCATACACCGACGCGAAAAACGCAATTGCCACCCACCTCGCTAATCTTCGCTCCGCCTTGGCCAATCGCCCTCAGTCCGAGCAAGCGCTCGAAACCCAACTGGAATCCCTCGCCGCCTCGAAACAAGCCGAGATCGAGCGCACCATCGCCTTGCGCCAGCAGGGATACCGCCACCGCGCCTTCCAGCTCGTGCAAACCAACGAAGGCCAACAATACTCCGATCAGGCTCGCTCCCTCGTGTCTTCCTTGTCTTCGATGGAAAACAGCCGCTTCGCGACACTCGAAAAACAGAGGGACGCCAGCTCCAGCCAAGCCATGTCGCAAACCATCGCCGCCAATTTGTGTTTGCTTGTGCTCACTGCAGGCCTGTTGCTGCTCATCCGCTTCCATGAACGTTCCCTCGACCAGCAAGCCGCACGAAGCAGGCAAGCATTAGCCGAGCGCGATTCGCAACTGGAGAAACTCATCCGCCTGATATCTGCCGCCGGCGACCAGACTCGCGCCCAGATCGCAGTCATCGAGGAAAATGCCAGCCTGTTGCTCGAAAAATACGATGGATTCTTGCCACCGCTAGGCTATGCCTGCGCCAAGCAGATCAAGGAGGCAACCGCACAACTCGAACAACTCCGCAAGGATCTCCTCGGCCCAGAGTCCGACATCCACGAAAAAGCGGCCTAACCCTGCTTCTTTCACCGATTCGAGGAACCTGCTTTTTTCACCGACACGAGCAAAAAAGTTTTTCACCGATGCGAAACCAAAACACCTCGTCATTCCGACAAAGGCTGACTCGAAGACCCGTCGGCTTGCATCCGTGGTAAACCATCGGCGATGGTAGCAGCAGAAAGTGACGAAATGACTCTGCCCACTGTGGTGAAAACGCGTGAGTCCCCATGGCATGAGGACAACCTAGTTTGCTCGCCGGACTGAGTCTGTGACGTGTGAACATCCCCACTCAAGCCAAAAACCGGGCTTGAGCTGGCAAGCCACCTTGGATCTCGACCAGAACGTTCGACAACGTTTCTGCGTTGCCACGCAGCAACGCCTCCGCCGTGATCGCTGTTCATTAAGACTGGTTGACCGCCGCCGCTCCCCTAAGAAAACGGGCGGCCCGAGAGCCGCCCGGTCACACAATCGCTCAAGTCTTACGGAAGCGGTTGTATTGGGAAGTAGATGTGGCTGAGCCCGCTGTCCTTGCTGATGCCCAACATGCCGTTGGCTTGTCCCAAGTTGTCGTGGCAGCTGAAGCAGTTCGTTACGTTCTGCACGTAGGTCTCCATGGTGGAGTTGGCCATCACGTTGGTGCCAACCTGCGTGCCGTTTGTGGTATTCGGAGGTATGGCCGTCGGAGGCTGGCCGCCGATGGTCCAGGTTGCTCCAAGCATGAAGTAGTTCTTGCGCATGTCGCCCGAAAGCAACTGGGAAAGAACACTGTTGTTGATGGAGACGATCTGAGTGTTGGATGCCACGCTGGCCGCCGCCGTGCCCGGCAGTCCCCAGGGGTTCGTCCGCTGGGTATTGCTGGGAGTAATCGACGAGCCGGACGGGTTTCCGACAATGTTGGCTCCGGATACCTTCGCGTGCGAAGAGTTGAATGTGCTGCCGGTCGGGCAGTTCGGGATGCAGAACAGCCAGTTCCCGGCACTGTCCTGCGGGACGGTCGTACTTCCCGAGGCTGAGGCGTAGGTGTACGCCGCGTTGGGCGTGTTGCCGAAGTGCTCAAAGGTGGCCCAGATCATCTCCGGATGCCCGGCGACGGTAGCCACGAAGTGCACACCCACCAGGGCCAGCGTAATGTTCTTTGTCGCGTTGGGGGGAGGGTTGGGAACCCACTGGCTGGGATTCGAGGTGGTGTTATAGTTCGGCACGGTCGCGCTGAGGGTGATGTAGTTGCCCGGGCTGGAAATGGTGGACGCGTCCACCCACGACATCTTCACCTCGACGGTCAGGGCGTTGGGATCGGGAAAGGTTACGCCCTTGGACGAGGCGAAGGCCGTGACCAAGGCCAGATCCGCGGTGGTGTTCGGAAAATCCGATGCCGCCGGCGTGATGCCGCCGGTCTTGTTGCCGGTCAGGAAGTAGGCATAGACGTCGTTAACCAAGATCGTGTAGTAGACGAGCGAATTGCCCTGCGACAAGAGCGCGTCGCCCGTCGCCTGGCCTTCTTCCGGGTCAACCGGGGTTACCGGGAAGCCCAGAAAATTGATGAAGATCGGCCGGCCGTTAAAGATGAACCGCTGCACGATCTGCGGCTTTAGCGCCTGCGGCGCCGCCGGCTTCTCGGTCACTTTCGGGGCAGCTTTCGGAGTGGGGCGTGGAGCAGCCTTCGGTGCCGCCACCGGCTTGAGTAGCTCGGGACGAAGGATCGGCTTCGGGCTCGCGATCACCTTGCCCGTCGCTTCCTTGAAGACTACCTTTCCTTTCGTGATGGTAGCGCTCTCAACCTCCACTTCCTTGCCTAGGCTGTTCAGGATGAGCTGCTTGCCGCTGGGCGCGAGCTTGGCGGGCTCCACCTCGAAGAGACGGTGGCTCGTGTCCACGATCACCGGAAGACCGTGCGGTCCCGGCGTGGGGACGCGCACTCCAACGATGGGGAACAGGCCGGATACGTGTTTGGTCAGCGTTCGCTGGTTGCTCGAGTTGAGAGGCGAAACGTCATAGAAGGTCGGGGAATCGAAGATGTGCGCGCCGCCGCCATAACTCGACGGGGCGGGAGAGAGCAGCCACAGGAACATCTGCTCCGACCACTGATAAAAGGAGCACAGGCTGGAGGGCGCGAAGGCCAAGCTGTTGGCCGGATTTACCAGGCCGTTGACCGAAGGCGTTCCGGATTGAAACCAGCCATTAAAGGTTGCCGCGGGAACCGGACATCCGCCCGAGGCGTTCGAGGGGATGGTTTGAGCACCCACCGGAGACGGGGCGACGACCAGAATCGTCATGGGCAGCGCCGCTCCCACAATCAACAACACCAGTCCGGCCAGATAGATGCGGCGCGGGTTCCTATAGATACGAGGAAGGCGTCCGATGGCGTCAGCTTGCGACGCTAAACCCTTGACCTTTCCGTGATAGATTGTGTTGCTCATATTCAAAGCCTCCATTCTCTGTTCTCTGTAGAAAAAGACCGAGTTTCATAAGCGGCACCACCGCCGGCCCGGAAACTGCTCCGGCTGTCTTAGTCAGAGGCGCCAGTACGTTCGGATATCTCCGCTACCTTTGGCGAAGGAAGGCACGCATCTTACATCGACGTGTCAAGTGAAACGTGCATAATATGCTCTCCGTTCGGGTTTCGTAACAAGTGAACTGAAGAGGCTGATGAGATAACCGTGTCGGCAGGTGGCCCACTCAAGCCTGCTTTTGGCTTGAGTGGGGCAGTTCTTGAAATTCTGGAAATCCGTGTGACGGAACGTTCCCCGCAACTAGTTTGAATCGCAACCCAGAGAGAAGCGCAGAGCAGCACACACCTCATTCATTCGTGCGGAACTAAGCTGGGCCACACGTTTCCCCAGGCGCTGTTGCG
>OCZU010001863.1_pt1 | contig 13617 bp, 12 predicted proteins | sample 1539001 | NCBI WGS metagenome assembly OCZU01 (sample SAMEA3539306, study PRJEB22396) | soil metagenome | biome: tundra; feature: field; material: soil | place: USA | collected 2010-05 | depth 0.15 m
CAGGAGTTCGACCAGCCGTTGTCCGCGATTCAACTGCGCTTGCGTAGCTTTGTCAAGATCGCTGCCAAACTGGGCAAAGGCGGCCAGTTCGCGGTATTGGGCCAGTTCCAGCTTCAAAGTCCCGGCCACCTGGCGCATCGCTTTGATCTGGGCGCTGCCGCCGACGCGGCTTACCGATAGTCCCACGTTCACTGCCGGACGAACGCCCTGGTTAAAGAGGTCGGTTTCCAGATAAATTTGGCCGTCGGTAATCGAAATCACGTTGGTCGGAATGTAGGCGGAAACGTCGCCGGCCTGGGTCTCGATGATGGGCAGTGCGGTGAGTGAACCTCCGCCCAACTTTTCGCTGACTTTGGCGGCGCGCTCTAACAGACGCGAGTGAAGATAGAAAACGTCTCCGGGATAGGCTTCGCGGCCGGGGGGACGGCGGAGCAGAAGCGAAATCTCACGATACGAAGCAGCGTGCTTGGAAAGATCGTCGTAGATGCAAAGGGCGTGGCGTCCCGAATCGCGGAAGAATTCGCCCATGGCAGTTGCCGCGTAGGGGGAAATGTACTGCATGGGAGCGGGCTCGGAAGCGGACGCGGCGACCACGATGGTGTATTCCATGGCGCCCGCGTCTTCCAGAATCTTGACGACCTGGGCAATTGACGAGCGCTTCTGGCCGACAGCGTTATAAATGCAGATGAGGTCGTTGCCTTTACTGTTGATGATGGTGTCGAGAGCGACCGCTGTTTTGCCGGTCTGGCGATCTCCGATGATCAGTTCGCGTTGGCCACGGCCAATGGGGATCATGGAATCGATGGCCTTCAATCCGGTGGCCATGGGCTCGCGCACGGGCTGGCGATCGATAACCCCGGGAGCCAGGCGCTCGATGGGAATGAATTTGTCGGTGGCGATCGGACCCTTGTCGTCAATCGGGACGCCGAGCGAATTCACGACGCGGCCAATCAGGGCATCGCCGACGGGGACGCTCATGATGCGGCCGGTGCGCTTGACTTCGTCGCCTTCCTTGATCTCGGTGTATTCGCCGAGGATGACGACGCCGACCTGATCCTCTTCGAGGTTCATGGCGATTCCGGCGATGCCGTGGGGGAAGCTGAGGAGCTCTCCGGCCATACATTTGTCGAGGCCGTAGACGCGGGCGATTCCGTCGCCGAGGGTGATGACGGTGCCAACTTCGTCGACCGCGATTTTCGATTCGTAGTGCTCGATCTGCTCGCGGATTAATTGCGTGATTTCGTCTGCTCTGATTTGGGCCATAAAGTCAGCTGTCAGCTTTCAGTTATCAGTTATCAGCTCTCAGTTACTTCCCTGCGAGCGAAGATTCTTGCGCTCCCGCCTGTCTACGAGCTCTCCACTAACTGCTCCCTCATTCTCTCCAACTGGCCCTTTACTGAGCCATCGTAGATCGTGCTGCCTACTTGCACCACCGCTCCTCCGAGGAGGGTGGCGTCTTGTTCGTATTTTGCTTTCACTCTCTTGCCAGTCATCTTTGTGATCTCGGCTTCGAGCGTTTGCTTTTCTTGATCGCTCAATGGGCGCGCGCTGCTGACTTGCGCCTCCGCGAAGCCCTGGCGCTCGTCGAGTTCCTGCGCCAACTGTTTCAGGATTTCGCTGAAGAGCGGCAGCCTCCGATGATCGATCAGGACGGCCACAAAATTTCTGACCTGCCGGGTGGCTACCAGGCGCATGGCGATGGCATCGAGCACGGCAAGTTTGCGGTCGGCAGGAATGGACGGGTTTTCGAGAACGTGGCGCAATTGATCGCTTTCCTTGAGCAGCGCTTCAATGCCGTGCAGTTCGTCGAGGATGCGCGCCGGATCGAGGAGATTGCCTTTGGTCAATATCACATCCGCGAACGCGCGGGCGTAGGTGCCGACGACGGATGCCATGGCTAGCGCCCGTCCTTTCCGACGTGGTTCTCATCCTCATGCGCAGACCCGTGCGATGAAGAGGATAGGCCTGAGGCAAAACTTCGGACCAGCACCTGATCCGTATTCGAATCCACGTGAATCTGTTGGCGTGCGAGGGCGAGCGCGAGTCCGGCGGTGTGCGTGGAGAGTTCGCGGCGGGCTTGTTTGGCGGCTGCGGCGATTTCCTGTTCAGCGGCGCGTACGGCTTTATTAACGTCGTCTTCGGCGGCGTTCTCGATGCGGTCTTCCTCGGCGACGGCTTCTTTTTCCGCTGCGGCCTGCATTTGTCCGATTTCAACATCCAACTGGCGCAAGCGAGTCTCGATGTCCGCGAGGCGGCGGCCAGCGTCCTGACTGGCGGCACGCGCTTCTTGCAGGGCTTGCTGGATGGCGGAGGTGCGGCTGCGGAAAACTCCGGGCAGAAATTTAGCGCCGGCCCACGCAACGACGATGACGATGATCAGAAAATTTAGAACGGACAAGAGAAGATGCGTGCCGTGTACGCTCCAGTTGATTTTGCGGGCGAGCCACTGCACCGGTTTTGCGTGCTTTAAATTTGAGTTTTCTTCCTGCTCTTCTCCTTCGGCTTCTCGCTGCTCTTTAATAATTGCTTGGGAGATCGGCGGAGGCGCCGGCTTTTTCGTCGCGGATGCTTGCTCTGAAGAAGTTTGCTGCGACGGCTCGGGGGCGGATTGTTGCTGGGCTCGGGCAGATATCACGAGGAACAGCAAAACGATTGCCAGTAGAGCTATCGCTGACACGGGGCGCGGAAAGCCATGCCTGACTGCCGGGCTGTTTACGGGGCATTTAAATTCGCCGCGCGCACGGGCCGGTATCGCGCTGCGCTCGACTGGGCAGGTGAGGGCACCTGCCCCTACGCGAACCGAACCCAGAGATACTTTCACTGGCCACCTACCTGGCTGGGCGCGGACATGGGACGCAGGACGGTGCGCACGATTTCCGAGGCCAGGCGAGCCGCTTCGGATTGCAATGACGCCATGGCTTGCTGCTTATCTTCTTCGAGGGCGGCGCGGGCTTGCTTGACCTGTTCCTGGCCTCGCACGCGAGCTTCCTGCACCGCCTGGTTGCGGGCATTCACGCTTTGCTGGCGGCGGGCTTCCTGGCTCTTGAAAATTTTCTGGCGCGCTTCGCGCAGGCGCTGCTCGTAGTCGGCCGTCCGGGCTTCAGCGGCGGCAATATCGGCGCGCGCTTTTTCCATGGCGCCCTGGGTGCGGCTGCGGCGCTCCGCGAGCACGGCGTTCAGTGGCCGGGAGACGATGAACGTATAAAGGATGTAAAGGGTGGCGAGAAGAAGGACGGTAGGCACGGCTCCGAGCAGTAGTTCGCCTAGTTGTCGGAGCGTCTGGTCCATTTTCTGATGATCGAACTGACTCGAATCCTCGTGAACTTAACGGGCTGATTCTGCTGGCTATCTGCTGGAAGAAGAGCCGTCTCTAAAACCAATAAAAATAACATTGTGGCGATAAAGGTGTCAATGTTTGGCAGGGGTTTTACGAAGACTTTTCCCGAAGGTGGAACGGTTCTTGAAAACGAAAGTTGATCCTTGACAATCGGGCCAGAGAGTTTAGCATGGGGGTATCACCTCCGATCCCAGTCCGGATCGAATGGGCCGATAGCCAAGGAAGTGTCACCGCTTCTTGGCTGGCGGCCCATTTTATTTTTGCGGCCAAGTTTCCCACTGGATCGACTGGCTCGCGTGGCCACGTCATCATGCGGAAATTATGACTACATTTTGACAGACCTGTGACAAACGTGGGACTGGGAATCGCGAAAATGGTTTGGTCAGCCTGGAAGTTGACGGTCTGGCGGGTGCGACACTCTCTCCACCCAGCCAGACCTTTTTTATTTTCGGGGCCTCTGCATGACTTTAGCGGGCGGCCATCGTTTCGAGCAGGGCCGCGATCTTTTCCAGAATGCGGTTCATGCTGATATTGGAATCGGCCACCGCGTCAACTTCGTGGTGATGCGTCCCGGCGTGCATCACCAGAACCTTCGTTCCAGGGTTGGCTTTCTTCACCATGTAGGGAAGATGATGGCGGTCGTCCTTGGACAGGGTAGCTCCCAGGATGACGAGATCGAAGGCGCCATGATGGATGGCCTGTTGAACGGCTTGGCGGCTGAGAGCGGTGGTCACATGATGTCCGGCTTTGGTCATCTCGGCGGCTTGGGCAGAAAGCGTAGTTTCGTCGGACTCGCTGTAGAGAATCTTGATGGTCGCGCTGTGCGCTTGCTTCTGACCGGTTGCGGGCAATGGGCCTCCTCGTTCTCGTTACTCAATCGGAGGATAACAAGCGGGAAGGAAGGTTCCGAGATCACTGAAGATCAGCGACTACGGGGGTTCGTCGGGGCTTACCGCCGAACGCCAGCGGCACCATTGTCGCGCCCGTCCTGAGACGTGCCGAAATAGAGTCTTGGCGCGAACTGGCGAGATTCCGGTTTGGCGGCGCCCAGGTTAGCGCCCAAAAAACGGACGCGAACCTGGGGCACACGCGGCGCCCGACTTATTCGGTGGTGTAGTTGATTTCCATGCGGCGGATCTGGAGGCTGGAAGCGGCGAGAGCCAGGAGCGCCACGGTCATTACGCCGAGGACTGCAACCACGCCCGAAACCGGATCGGGATTGGAAATCAACATGGCAAAGAGCGGAGGCGTACCCGGTGGCGTGGGAACGCCTACCGGGCAAAGCGATTTCAGGTAATAAATGACGCTGAACTGCTTGAGCAGCGGCGGCAGAAACGGATTGATGGCTTCCCAGACCAGGATCACCGCTGTGGGAAGGATCGGGTTGCGGAAGAGCATCCCCGCGGCGAGGAAAAAAGCTCCGTAGCCGAGGCAGGCCAGCGCGGTCACTCCCAAATAAGCGGCCGCGTCTACCAGGCCGTGATTGTGATAGAGGTAGAGGTCGCGCGCAGCAGGAGTGAAATGCCAGGTGAAGAGGACGAACTGGAGCAACTCACTGGTTACAAAGATGACGCAGGTGGCCAACAATCCGGCAAGAAATTTACCTACCATCAGGACTTCGCGGCGGATGGGAGCGAGAAAATAAAAGTGCAGGCTGCGGTCGAGGACTTCTCCGCGAAACAGGTTCATGAAGATCCCGAGGCAACCGAAAAAAACGGCAAGCCGAAGATAGAAAAACTGAAAGACGCCGGCAAACGTGATCGCGTCTTCGCCCACGTCGGAGCCGATCGCGAAGTTGACGCGCTCCACTTTGTCATTCGCCAACTCCACCCACAGATCGTTGGCGCCATCGGAGTAGTGGTAATTCTCGTGCAACTCCTTGACCACGCCATCCTCGGGAAGTGGTTTCTGATTGGTCCAGCGAAAAAAGACTGGCGGCTTTCCGAGAATGCCAAGGACTTCATCTTTGGTCATGCCGGTTTTGATGGACTGGAGATCCTGCGAGGTCAGCCGCTTCTCGTTGCGGTGGGCAATCTCGGCCCGGCGCGCCTGCCGGTGCGAGGAGGCGAGAGCGTGTCCGATGAATAGCAAAAACGGCAAGAGAGCCAGCACATAGACCCATAGCCCGCGCTTGGCGAAAAAAGTCTTCTTCATCTCCAGGCGGATCACCGATCGAATCTGCGCCCACCAGAGCTTGGCCCCGCTGTGGACTGGAGCAAGGGTTGGTTCATTCATCTTCATCGAACCACCTCCTCCGTGCCGATCAGGTATTCATAGACGGAATTGACGTCGTCATCGGCGGGTGCGACCGCTTCGATGTCGATGCCAGATCCGTTGACCGAGACCTGGTTCAGCAGGAGATAGAGGGCGTCGGCATCGCGCGTTTTCACCAGCAGGCCACGCTCGTCGTTATGAATGGATACTTCAATCGTCTGCGTCGATTCCATGGTCTTGGCGGCGAGTTCGCGGGGGCGGGTGCAGCGGATGAGAATCTGCGCGGGATGCTCCTGGATCTCTCCACGCAGGCTTTGAATCTGGCCCTCGGCTACGACGTAACCATTGCTCAGCAGGATGACCTGATCGGAAATCACATCGACTTCGTGGAGAATGTGGCTGGAGATAATCACGTAACAACCTCGCGCAGCGGCCTCGCGGAAAAGCGCGATCATTTCTGCGCGGGCGAGCGGGTCGAGTCCGTTGAGAGGCTCGTCGAGCACGAGCACTCGCGGGTTGTGCGCCAATGCCTGCGCGAGACGGATGCGCTGGCGCATGCCTTTGCTATAGCCAGCGACGTTGCGCCCGGCGGCATCGACCAGGTTAACTCGCTCGATGGCCTGCCAGGCAAACTGGGCGGCGGTTTCGGCATCGCGGCCTCCCAGCCGCAAATAGGAATAGACGAACTGATAACCGGTCAGTCCTTTCGGAAATGCGTCGAACTGGGTGCTGTAGCCAAGGATATTGAAAAGCGCCTCGGGTTGGTCGGTGCGGTATCCGAGGACGCGGATTGTGCCGCGCGAAGGACGCACTAAACCCGTCATCAAGTTCATCAGCGTGGTTTTGCCCGAGCCATTGGGACCTACGAGACTTGTGATTCCAGGAGGGATCGACAGGTTCACACGGTTCACGCCGAGAATCTCGCCGTAGAACTTCGACACGTTTTCAAAAACAATGCGGTCGTTATTTTCGAACCTACCCGCGGCGCTCACTTGATCACCTCGTAAGCTCGAACCTTGCGCACAAGCAGAGCCAGGCACAGCCCGCAGTACACGAGGATCGCTGTCCAGGCCTGCACGACGGGCATGGAGCGCGGGGCATCGATTCCGAAAAGTTTGGTCCACACCGTGCCCATCAGATAAACAACGTTGAGAAAGTCGCCAGCTTGCGTGCGCATCACGTTGTTAATGGCTTGTGCGAAGCCGGCTCCAAAGAAAAACACCGCAAGAAGAAGCGCGCCCGCAACGATTTTCCACTTCACCCAGGCTGAGAGCGCCATCGCGAGCAGCGATAGAAATGCGATCCAGATGACAAAGGAAACGAACAGGCTGCCGGCAATCCAAAGGTGAGCCCAGGTCCAAGCGCGACCCGCCAGCACCGACTGCACGGCAAAGAGTATCAAGCCGGGAATCCACGTCACTTGCGAGAGCAGAATTGCCAGGACCGAGGATTTGCCGAGCACATATTCGGCGCGCGAGAAAGGACGGCAGAAGTACAAGGGCAGCGCTCCGTTGGCGATGTCGGGCGAAATCAGGCCGGGGCCGGTAAACGCGGTCAGGAGAAATGCCAGCACCCCCTGCACGTTTACGAAGTAGAAAAAGAATTTGCTGTCGATGATCACGAAACGGCCGGCGGACGCGCCTAACGTGTCAAGAAAGCTCAGATTGTGCGTAAGGTAAATGGCGAGCAGGCAAGCCAGCGGGTAAAAGAAACAGAGCGCAAAGAGCGCGGTCTGCAATTTTGAACGAAAGAGATTTTGGCGCGCATAACGAAAAAGAACGAACGAGCGCGACCAGGCTGGAGTCAGCGCTCCGGTGTATGCCGCGTAGTTGCGTCGGTAGACGGCCATGGTTTAGCTCTCAGCTGTCAGCTCTCAGTTCTAGTTTTCCATTGCCTTCATGAAAATGTCTTCCAGTGTGTCGCGGCGGAAATTCAGGCGGCGGATTCGTACTTCGCGCTCCGCAGCCAGACGATAGATGTCGCGCACTTCGACTCCATCGGCGAGAATCATCTTCATGTGGTTCGCGGTGACCGCGCACTCGCAGCCTAGTTTCTCGATGGCTTCGGTGAAATCGCCGTTTGCGCCGTAGGTTTCCAGTTCCAGAAATCGCTTGTTTGCTCGGCGCTCTTCTTCGAGACTCGAGTAATGTGCGATGCGTCCTTGCTTGAGGATCATGACCTCGTCGCAAGTGTCTTCGACGTCGCGCAGCAGGTGCGAACAGAGAATGATGCGCAGCTCGTTGCCATCGCGAATTTCGCGGATCATGCGAACCATGCGCTGACGCGCGATCGGATCGAGTCCGTTGGTGGGCTCGTCGAGAATCAGCAGTTTGGGTCCATGGACGATAGCCTGCGCCAACTTTGCCAGTTGCTTCATGCCCAGCGAATACGTGCCCAATTTGCGATAGCGCGCTTCCGCGAGTCCGACATAAAACAGAGCTTCGTGGGCGCGCTCCAGCGCGGTGGAAGGTGGCAAGCCGGAAAGCTCGCCCATCATGCGCACGAACGACACTGCGCTCATTTGCGAAATGAAGGCATCGTTTTCCGGCATGTAACCCACCAGGCTGCGAATCTTCCTGGTTTCGCTGCGGATGTCATAGCCAAACACCTGCGCCGAGCCAGCCGAGGGCGTGTAGAAACCAAGCAGAGTATTGATCAAAGTGGACTTGCCCGCGCCATTCGGACCGAGCAGGCCGATGGCCCGTCCGCGCAGAGAACCAGTGAGATTACGCAAAATTTCGCGGCGGCCAAACTGCACGGAAAGATTCTGGAGTTCGACCAGCGCCGATCGCGGAGCAGCGGACGGAACTGTTTCCTTCTCGTTGTCCGCTACTCCGCTTTGTAGAGCCGTGTTCATTGAGTCTGTGCTTGCGGCGACGCATCCCTCGAATGGCTAAGGGCTCGGCCCAAAAGAATCTGCGGCAGGAACGGTCCATTATGACCCATCGTCAGCAGAGTTCCGAGATCGAATCCCATGAAGCCGGTGTTGCTCGCGACCACGATCCGGTCCGGCTCGCCATACGCGTAGATCAAGCCGGGTGAGGAGTTCGCGGTCAGCGCGTCGATCGATTGACGCTGCTGTGACGTCAGCGCTCCCGTGGATTTCAACTGTTCCGCAATCGGGCTCACCACCGGACCAAGGTTGTGATAGAAGATCGCGGAGAAGTTGGTGTATCCATCGCCCGGCAGCAACGCTTGAAAACCCGGCGAATGGGTCAGCGTATATCCGGCCTGCCGGTCTTGAATGGCCTGCGCAACCGTGCCGCGGTCGGGCGCGGCAATCAGGTAGCTGTCGACGAACGTGTAGTCGACCTCCACGCCCGGCTGCTGCTGGCTGCTGATGACGTAGTACGTTTGCGAGCCCACTTGCCGCGTTGCGAGCTGCAGCGAGTGGCCTTCCGCGGATCCCTCGCGATTGTAGCTGTCGACCAATTTTGCGATGGTCGCCTGCAAAGCAGCGGGATCGTACACTTCAAAGATCAGCTTCCATCGCGGGGTGGGCAAGATTGGGCCGTCGAAAGCCATGGTCACTTCGCCGCCGAGTGGAGCGGCGATATCGTCCAGCACATTCACTCCGGTCTTCGCTTCGAACTCTGACATATGCTGACCGAAGTTTTGCCGGAGGTTCGGATCGCCGCTCCCGATCATCTGGAAGAGTCCTTCCATGATGCTCCTCGGATTCTTAATCACCGCTGACGTCACCACGCTGGCCTTGGGCGAAACAAATTCCAGCGAGCCCATCGAAGCCGGCGCGGCCAGCCACGAAGAAACTCCCTGGCGTTCGGAGGCAAATATCAAATCGGCTCGGTTGTCCGTTTTGCCGCCGGCCTCGCGGTGTTCCACCGTCAGATATCGCAGGTTGCCGATCTCCGCCGGTGTTTCACTGTCACCACTGCTTTGTACGTTGCGCGTGACGATTTGTTCCATATCGGCGCAGAAGAACCAGCCTGCTCCCTGCTGGTAGGCGTGCGCAATTTGCTCGTGGAAAGGAGTTGCGGCAGATTGGCCGGCAGTGTCTTGCTGTGCGTTTGTCTGCTGCACTCGTGCAGCCAGTTTTTGCAATTCGACGGGATTCGGGCTTGCCATCAACATGCCGTCTTTCACATAAATCAGGAGTGGCTCTCCGGCCGTATTCGGGATTGCCCATGGATTGCGAACCGTCTGCAGCGCAGGCTGCGAGCCGTTAGAACTGAGCCGCCGGTTTTCTTTTTCCAGGAAAGACTCCAGCCCCGACTGGCGCACACGCGCGAGTATCACGGGCGGACTGTATCTGGAACCGTCTTTTCCCACGGCGAAGACAATCTCGTCTCCCAGATAGCTGTTGAAAGTCTTGAACTGTTCGAGCATGTCTTGCAGCTTTGGCCCACTGCCTTTTTGCTGCTCATGCCACCAGCGGCGCAGGGCGGGGCTTTGCTCCAGCCGATCCTGGAAGATGCGGCCGGCTTCGCCCAGCGTGTCCGCAAGATTGGGAATCGCCACATAGACCACCGTGTTATCCGGAACATACTGCAGAAGGTCGGAACTGTAACGCAGGCCCGGTCCCGGAATGGCGGCAAACTGTTTTTGCAGGAGGGCAAAATCTCCCAGAAGCGCAAGGTATTTGGCCGCATTTTTGCTCCACGCAATCTCGTCCTGGATCGGAATTTTGGAAATGTTGGCGCTCGAAGTCGCTTCGTCTCCTGCATGCAGTTCGCTCGTCTGCTGCCCGTAGTCCACTCGGACCACACCTTCAATCACGGCGACACGCGACCCTTTGAGGCCGCGGTTCACGGAAAAGATTGTTCCTTTCAGCGAGACCAGGCAATCGTCGGTCGCGACATAGAGGCGTCCCGTCCGCTGTTTGGCTGCTTGCACAATGACCTGGCCGCCATCCAGATGGATGGTCGTGCCCTTCCATTGCCGCGACAACGAAACTTCGGCGCGCTCGCCCATCTCGACCAGCGAACCGTCGAGCAACCGCAAAACTGCACTCGACCCCTTCGTTGTGCGAATCTCGTCGCCGCTGCGAATCTCGTATCCCGCCGGAACCAGGCGCACTTCGTCGCCGCTGACCGCATAGACAGAGCCGTTTACGTTCTGTACCGCGCCGCGAACCACATGTTGTCCGGGAACGATGCCCAGGGAGAGCGCGAGCGCGCCAAACCCGACCGCTGCCATCGCGGTCGCAGCCATCGCCCAGCCCAAGATCGGGAGACGGCGGCGCTGCGCGGCAGGACGCCAAACGGTCTGCGATTCCCCGTCGCGAGCCCGCTCCACGGCGTGCCGGCAAGCGACGCACGCGTGAATATGATCCTCAAACAGGAATGCGCGCGCTTGTGGAAGCTGCCGGCCGAGATATTCCGGAATCAGGGCCTGAAAATCGTCGCAGCTGCGCAGCTTGTGCGTGCTGAGGTCTGCGGACGGCGATCCGGCAAGCGAGTTCCACACGCGGTCGCCTGCTCGTGCCACCGCTTCTTCGTCTACGCGCTCGTTGCGAATCTGGGAAAGCATGCGATCGAATTTTTCGTTTTTCATAACCTGTCTCCTGACACTTGGCTGAAAATCGCTCAGCCCCTAAGCGTGAAGTTAAAAGAACTTGCGGCATCGCTAAAACCATGCCCTGCTATGAAGCAATTGCTAACCTCGCAGATACACGCCCAGCGCCTGGCGAAGCTGCTGCCGGGTGCGATGGACAATGACAGCCACCAACACCTGGGAAATGTCCAGCATCTGCGCAATCTCGGGATTGCTGAACCCCTCGATGAAACGCAGGGTAAAAATCTCCGCCGACCTGGGCTTAAGCTTAGCCAGAGCGCGTCCCAGCGCCTGCCGTAGCGCCGGACTGAGTTCGCCTTCCTCGTTTTGCAGAGTCTTATCGGGCAGATCGGGTAGCTCGCCGACTTCCACGATTGGATTTGCTTGTTTTGCGCGAATCACATCCAACGCTGCATTGATCGCTGCCCGGCGCAGGTAACTCTCCTGATTTTCAACCGCGTCGACATTCGCTCCGCGCCGGACGAGTCGCAGAAATACGGTCTGCAGCACGTCCTCGGCATCCGCGGCATTGCCCGTAATCTTGTAGGCAGTGCGGAATACCAGGCCGTAGTGCGCCCGAAATGCCTGCTCGAGTTCGTGCGGGAGGGCGATCACCGGCTCCTCAACCATTACGCTTCGCAGAGTACGCCTCCTGCCACCGCTTTCATAACTCGCTTTCATAACTAAAGACGCGAGCGAGGCCGAATTATTACAGCGGTTGTCCCATGGAGGCATAAATATTCCTTCTAACTACGGTTCAGTTTCAAACGAACTGATCGGCCGCCGAGACTATCGACGAATACTGTTGAAGTGATAGATTGGTTCAAAATCCCCTCAAGGACGGCCCTCATGTCGATTCCCATTCCCAATGAAATCTTTGTGTTACCTGCCGATCTGCGGCTTCGCCGAGCGCCCGACGAGGAAGACGAAGAAGACGACGACAAGGAAGATGAAGAAGATGAAGAGGAGGCTGCCGACGACGAAGGAGACGGCTATTCGGAGTGAGCCCGACTCATTGAGCACGGTGAAGATCGCAAGGGGTTACGACGGAAGGCTTGCGGGCGGGCCGAGGAGCGCCGTACCCTTACCGCTTCGCGGCTGGTCAATGATTGGCCCAACTTCAGTGCTACCTTTAGGTTCCGCGTTCTCGCTTTGTGAAGCCATGACTTAGCTCCTGCGGCGCTCCAATGCGGCACGGAAGAGCTATTCCATCCCCACAAAAGCTGGCATAGGCTGGTGAGTGAGCAACGAACGGGAGCGCCCCATGACTCGAATGAGTCCGGGGCGCTTTTCGTTTTTGCTGCGCAAGTTCTGGGTGGGAATCCGCATGGCTTCGCCGGCCGACCCGCACCAACGCGTCCGGGCCTGTGTGTTTTCTGGCAACTATCAGTCCCGAAATCGCTCGCCCGGCTTCACTACACGAATCATGTGATCGGTGAAGTTGTAGTGCATGCCCTGCACCTCATATTTACGCATGTGGCAGGTGGCGCACTTTTCCGTGCCCGTCGCGCACGCTGTGCCGGGATGATCCGCCGTGGGCTGCGAACCTTTTTTCACATGGCAACTAAGGCAGTGCCGGTCGTAGTCGGCGGCGTCCTGCACCAGCGGGCGATGAGGGTCGTGGCAGGCGACGCAAGTGATGCGCGCGTCGCCATTTCCCCAGCAGCGGCTCTTTTCCAGGCGGTACGGAACCGCCAGGACCGTCGTCACTCCGACTTCTTCGGTCAACATCACGTCCCACCAGGTGCGATGACACGATCCGCAAAAGTCCACCGAGTCAACCGGCTGAAGCTGCTTGGGATTGAAGATTAGAGTCTCAGCGCCATCCTCTGCGGACTCTTCGGCCTTGACGTGTTTTGCTCCCGGACCATGACATGCCTCGCAAGTAACGGACGGGATCAAGTGGCCGGCATCGAGCTTGCCTTCGGTCATGGCGGCCGTGTTGTGGCAGGTGAAACATCCTTCGGCGGTCTGCTTTTCGAGCGGCCGTCCGGCGCCCTTTTTCAATGCGGACGGAACGGCTCCGGGCAGGGGAACGAGATCGATGGCCGGCGTCTGGGCAAAGCCATGCAGCCCCTCAAAATAGGAGAACACGCTCAAATGCAGGGCGCCGTTTCTTTCGAATACGTAGCTCTGGCCGATCTTTTCCGTGCCGAATGCCCACCCCAAAGGCTCGGAAAAGGATTGCGCACCGGAACTGACGCGGTAAGAAACGTCTTCTTCCGAGCGCTTCAGTTGATAGTGGAACGGGCCAACATCAAATTGCTTCTTGTCGGAGGAGGCGAGGCCGGAAGATTTCGCGGCCGTGGTCGAAGTGCGCGCCATGGCGGTATTTTTCTGCATCCGCGCCACGTCGGAGTGGCACTCGGCGCAGGCCATTGGCCCCGCGTATTCGCCGCGCGCCGGCGTGGATTTTCTCGGCCACCATCCTGGTCTTTGTAACCGCTCTTGTGTGCTTACCTGCTGCTTCGACGTGGCGGGCGTATCGCTCTGTGCCGCGAGCGCGAGCGTGGTTAGAGTTAGTAAGATGAAAATCCGATTTGGCATGATGC
>OCZU010001864.1_pt1 | contig 13616 bp, 10 predicted proteins | sample 1539001 | NCBI WGS metagenome assembly OCZU01 (sample SAMEA3539306, study PRJEB22396) | soil metagenome | biome: tundra; feature: field; material: soil | place: USA | collected 2010-05 | depth 0.15 m
AAAAACCGCGATGCGACCTTTCGCAAGCGCCCGCGCAAGATCGGCAATTGTAGCGGCGCTCTATGGGCGCCGACTCTCTAATAAACGGCGGTCACAGACGGTCGCTACAGATCCTTTCAGAGATTTACCAACTCGAGGCAGCTGTTCATTCGATTCGGAATTTCATCTTTACGAAAGTAACTGCCGCTGATCGGCGTGACATCTGACGGAGTTAGGCCGACGGCCGCACTGATGAAATTATGATTGCAAAAGATTCCGTTGGTCGCATCCAGGCCGACCCAACCGGCTCCGGGCAAAAACGCTTCTGTCCACGCGTGCAACGAACCTTCCGCGCGCCGAGTCTGGCCGTCACTTTCGCGCAAGTAACCGCTGACCAGTCGCGCCGCCAAACCCATTTCGCGCAGGAGCTCGGCCAACAGCACCGCAATATCGCGGCAAGCCCCACTCCCGTTCCGCAACGTTTCGATCGGAGATCGCGTCGCCCCTCCTTCGCGCCGCTCGTATCCGATCGCTTCATGGAGCAAGCGATTGAGATTGGCCAAAACAGAAACCGTGTTGCGTTTGTTCGACGCGCTTGGCGGCGTCCATCCCGGGATCGCCAACTCATGCGTGATCTTTCGCTCGCGGTAAGGCGCCAGCACGGCAAGAATCGCGGGATCGTAATCGAACGGCAAATCCACCGCGCTATTTTCGAGAATAAAATGAAACGGGTCCTTTTCATCGATCTCGAGATCGAGCGCCAATTGCAAATTTAGTTCCGCTGAAGGATCGGGGAAAAAACAGGACGCGACCGTGTTATCGAACACGTCTCGAGCAAAACGCACGTTGGCTGAGGGCGTGGTTTTAAATTCTAATCTTCGAACACGGCTGAAGCGGTCATGGCGAGGAAAAAGCCGAACATCGTGGGGCGAGAAGCTGACCGCCGGTTCGTAACTGTAAGTCGTTTGATAACGAATTCCCAGTTTCACAGGGGAAACTATGATAAAGATCGTGACACGTCGCCTAGTTCGTATAGAATTTTGTTGTCATCGCAGCTAAGCTCGTTTATTAGCTGCCCAGTTTTGGAAGATTGTTCTGGGGGGAACAGCCGCCCTTCACGTCCCTCGGACGTGGGGGGCGGTATCTTTTTGATCGGAAGGTACGCCTCATGAAAAAAAGCCCGGAGGCGAATGGCCGAATCTCCTGGCCCGCCGCGATCATGCTTGTTGTTGTCGTCGCCGCCGCCGTCGTTGTTCTCGTTTTCCTGCGTTTGGAAAGCTGGCCGGCGCGAACGGCGAAGCAGAGTACAGCTGAGCTCGAGCGCCTTGGAAAAGATTTGCGCTCGGCCTTTGTCGATGTCGCGCATTTGCAACCGCGCATCACGATCAACAATCGCGTCTATCTGGAACAAACCACGACCAGAAGCGAGTTGGCGATTGTCTCGCGCCGCATCGAGGTCGAACACGAGTTCGCGCACACCTGGGCGGGAAGCTCGAAGCGAATCAAGTTGCATGGAACGTTCGCGGTCAAAGCCGGTTTCGATCTGCGACAAAATCTCGCTGTCGACGTGCGTCCCGAAGAAATCGTGGTGCAGGTTCCGCACGCGCAGATTCTCGGCGTCGAACAAGACCAACTCGATGTGCTCGAGTTCGAGAACGGTTTTTGGAATCAAATCTCGGCCGACGATGTGAAGAATGAGTTGTCGATCTTGCCCCAGCTCGCGCGACAAAAGGCCGAGGAAAGTGGTCTGCCCGCGCAAGCTGAGCGCGCGCTGCAGCAGCAGTTGAACGAACGCATTCACGCCCCCCAGCCCGTGCGGGTGGTTTTCGGCTTCCCCGTGATAAAGGAATAGCGAGCAAGCTCTTGCCTTAACTTCGCGTGCGAGAAAACTTTCCCCCTGTCGCCTTTGCGGCTAAAGCAATCAGACGTAAATGCCCTTTCGACGCCGACTCCTGATAGCGAGCCTGTTGGCTGTGCTCATCAGTCTTTTTGTCTTTTGGATCTGGCCCACGGCGGTTGCGACCGGAGTGCGCACATGGCTCTGGTGGCAGGGGCGTCGGCAAGGCTTAAAGGTTGAGATCGAGAAGGTCGACGCGCCGCTGCTGCGACCAGTCCTGATCCAAAACTTGCATATCGCATCCGCTAACAACGCGCCGTGCCGGATTGATGTAAAAGTCTCGGAGGCGATCGTCGATCTTCAACTCGCCAGAATTTTGACCGGCGCTTCGGGACGCGCCATCCGCGCGCTTTCGATTAAAGAATTGCACGTCGAAACTCACTGCTCTGTTTCAGATGGAACAGAAAAGTCGCGGTTGGTCTGGCCAACTCTTCAAAAACTCCTTCCGGAGAATCTCAACGTGGCCAAGATCGATCTTCGCGTTGAAAGCGGATCGACCATCATCCTGCTGCGGAACACTTCTCTTTCCGCGAGCCAGATTGAAGCCGGCCGCCTCAAGGTCGGCGAACTCATGATTGCCTCCCCGTTATTCCGCCAAACCTTTTCCAATCTAAACGGCGCCACCGGCTGGCACGACAACCGCCTGACTTTGGGCGGCGTGGCGCTGGCCCGCGGTCTCGCTCTCCAGTCGATGACGATGGATTTGTCGCATCTGGGAAGCCAACGCGTCGGCATCGAAGTTGACTTCGACACGTTCGGCGGAAAACTCCGCGCCAGCGTCTCCAATGAATGGCGCCACCGGCATTCCGTCTGGAGCATCGCGGGCTCAGCTGCGCAAGCATCGCTCGCGCAGACGTCGGAAGCGCTCGGCTTTACCAGTCCGATCGAAGGCTTGCTTCACGCCTGCAAATTCACCTTTCACGGTGATACGCGCGATCTGCCGCACGCTACTGCTTCCATTTGGATCGAACTCACCGATTCTAGTTGGGCGGGACGAACGTCCGAAATCATCATGCTCGGCGCGGCGCTCTACAATCGCCAGATCCAGCTGCAGCAGCTTTACGTAAAGCAGCGCGACAATCAGCTGACCATGAGCGGCGAAGGCGCCCTTCCTTCCAACTCATCCGATTGGTTGCGTCCGGATTTTCACGGCGATATCTCCGCTTCGATTCACGACCTCGGCGATTTCGCCGGTCTCTTCGGAGCCGAGCCCGGAGATTTTGCGGGTCAGATCGCGATCAACGGAACACTGAACGCGCGCGATCGAAAACTCGTTGGGCGCTTGGCCGCGAGTGGCAAGTCGCTTACGATTTTCAAGACCCCGATCGACCTCTTGAACGTCGGATTGAACTTGAAGGCCGCCGAGCTCGAGATCGAGCAGTTGGAACTCAATCGGAAAAAAGATTTCGTCCACGCGCAAGGCAAGATCGACATGTCGCATGGGCACGATTATTCCGGCACGCTGAGCGTTTCCATCGGCAATTTGTCGGATTACTTGTCGATCTTCGGCAAATTTATCACGGTCGATTCGAAACCAACGCCGGCCGAGATTCAGGTAACGATCGACTCGGGAATTTGGGACGCGCGCGGTATTGTAAATCTGCCCGGTTCCAGCCCGCTCAATTTCACCGCGAACTTTCCGCTACAGATTGGAGCAGACTGGAACGCTTTCCTCATCTCGCCGCTCAAGCTCACGCTGGATTTCCCGTCCGTCTTTCTAGCAAACGCACCGCAATACTTTCGTCCGGAGATTTTTCGCGAAGGGATTTTGAGCGGCAAGCTTTCCCTTTCCGGAACCTTGCAACATCCGCGCATCGCCGGCGACCTGCAGTTGCTAAGCGGAAAATTAGCGAACGCTCCGATGAATCTTATAGAGACCAATGGCCGTCTCACTTTCAACGGAGATCGCGCATCGATCGATTTCTTGAATTTGGCGACGAAAGATGTCGATCTGTCATTTCGTGGAGAAATCGATCTTCACGATGCAAACGACCTTTCGATCAAGACTGTGGCGGTGCTACCGATCTTTGATCTCGCGACTCAGACAATCGATTGCGCCAGTAGAATTGAGTTTACGCCCGTTGGCCTCACGTTGGCACCGCCGATCGAAGAACTGGAGTTTCGCGGAAGCCTCTCTAAAGGCGATTGGTCGGTTAACGCAAAAGAGGGCGGAGCGACACGAGTAGTTCGACTCTGTTTCGGTGATAGTACGGGCGAGAAATCATTAGCGTTCGGCGCGCATTCTCGGCCAGGACCCGTTCAACCACGGAAGCGAGCGAAGCGCCGTTAGGCTGGCGTTGGATCGACCGTCACCTCGCGCTCGCTCTTCGCCGTCACGAGCCACTTCGCCAGCTTCTCTTCGAGATCGCGCGTAAGATCGACATGAAAATCCGCGCCCGCTTCAACGCGAAGCGGCTCGCCGCCGGTGCGGCCAAAAAGTAGCTGGACCGGACGGCGTCCCGGCGAACTCGATAAAATCTCGCGCACTTCGCGAAGCTCCTCCGCGGTTGTTGCGATCGAGAACTGCAACAACACAGCAGGAGTTTCTTCCGAACCACCGTTGGAAGAAATTTCGTTCGTCTTCTCGTGCGTCAAGACTTTGATCTTTTGCGCCGTCGCCCGCAGCGATTCGTCGCGTTTGTCGATTGTCCCGCGCACGCCGATGACTCGGCCGGCGAGGAGAGAGTCGGAAACCTGAACGTACGTTTCATTCCAAACCACCACCTCAAGTGTGCCGGTGAGATCTTCCAGCCATAACACGGCAAACGGTTTCCCCTCTTTCCGCGTGAACTTTTTTTCCACCTGCGCGATCGCGCCGACGATTTTGAACTGACTGCGATCGGCGAGCGCAGCCAGCGATCCGATGGTTTGATAATTCCCGCGCGCAATAATATCGACGTATGCATCCAGCGGATGACCGGTCACGTAAAAGCCGAGAAGCTCTTTCTCGTAAGACATCTTTTCGTGCTGGCTCCAGGCGATCACCGATCTTCGGCGCGATGAAACTTCCGGCGCCAGGTCTCCGAAAAGCGAAACTTGTCCGGCGGCACGATCGCGATGAGCCGCCGCGGAAGCGGCCAGCGCTTCGTCAATGCATGCAAAAAGCTCGGCGCGTTCACGCTCGAGAAAATCGAACGCACCTGTCTTGACCAGACTTTCAAGCATCTTCCGATTGGCGATACGCGAACCAAGCCGTCCACAAAAATCTTCCAGCGAAGTAAACTCTCCTCCTCGCTCCCGTTCCTGGATCGACAATTCCATCGCGCCCTCACCCACGTGCTTGATCGCAGCCAGACCGTAGCGAATGGCTTTCTGTCTGTAGCCGGGGTCGCTGACCCCGGCTGCTCCAAGATTAGCCTTTGCGTCACCGGGATCAGCGATCCCGGCTACAGCCTCCGGCAGAAACTTCAACCCGCTGCGATTGATGTCCGGCGGCAAAATCGAGATGCCCATCCGCTTACATTCACCCACGAAAATTGAAATCTTGTCCGTGTTATTGATTTCGTTGCTCAGCAATCCGGCCATAAATTCGACCGGATAATTTGCCTTCAGATAAGCGGTCTGATAACTGATCACTCCGTAAGCGGCGCTGTGGCTCTTGTTGAATCCGTAGCCGGCAAACTTTTCGAGCAAATCGAAAATCGCGTTCGCCTTCTTCTCAGGAATTTTGTTCGTGTGCGCGCAGCCTTCGATGAAGTTCTTGCGCTCTTTCGACATCTTCTCCTTGTCCTTCTTGCCCATGGCGCGCCGGAGTAGATCGGCCTGGCTTAAAGTGTAGCCGCCCAGTTTGCTCGCCGCGGCCATCACCTGTTCCTGGTAAATCATTACGCCATAAGTGTCGGCGCAAATTTCCTCGAGCAACGGGTGCAGATATTTGATCGGCGCAATTCCCTTCTTCGCTCTTAGGAACTCGGGAATCAGTTCCATTGGCCCCGGCCGATAGAGCGCGATCAATGCGATAATGTCGTCGAGTTTGCGCACGTCAAATTGCTTCGACAAACCGGTCATGCCGCCCGACTCCACTTGGAAAATACCGATCGTTTCGCCGCGATTGTAGAGAGCAAAAGAGGCCGGATCATCCAGCGGAATGTTCTTGAGCGAAAAACTCGGTTCGCGTTTGCGAATGAGCGTGAGGGTGTCCTCGATCACCGTCAGCGTTTTGAGCCCAAGGAAATCCATTTTGAGCAACCCGAGATCGTTGAGCGGATTCATCGCGTATTGGCTCACGATGTCGTTGCCCTTCACATCGCGGCAGAGCGGGATGTAGTCGGTTAAATCGCGATCGGCGATAACCACGCCCGCGGCATGCACGCCGGCATTGCGCGACAGTCCTTCAAGAATTTTTGCGTGATTCCACAACTGTCGAGTCGGTTCTTCGGTCGCGAGCGCGCGTTTCAACTCGGGATTTTTTTCAACAGCGGAATCAAGGGTGGTATTGAGATCGTTCGATATCATCTTCGCGATCCGATCGGCATCGCGGTAACTCATGCCCATCACGCGTCCAACATCGCGCACCACGCTCTTCGCTTTCAATTTTCCAAAGGTAATGATCTGCGCGACCCGGCGTTCGCCGTATTTTTGGCGAACGTATTCGAGCACTTCACCCCGCCGCGCTTCGCAAAAATCCACATCGATGTCGGGCGGGGAAACGCGATCGGGATTCAAAAAGCGTTCGAAGATCAATCCGTATTGCAATGGATCGATGTCGGTAATGCCCATCACGTAGGCCACCATCGAGCCGGCCGCCGAACCGCGGCCTGGCCCAACCGGAATGCCGCGTCCCTTCGCGAAATGGATGAAGTCCCAAACAATGAGGATGTAGCTGACGAAACCGGTCTTCTCGAGAATCTCGATCTCACGCTGCAGACGCTCCTGAATTTGGTTATCGCTTCCAGCGCGCTCGCCGTAACGCTCGTGCAAACCTTTCTCGCAAAGTTCCCGCAGATAGCCCTCGCGCGTTTTCCCTTCCGGCACCGTATACTCCGGATATTTCGAACGGCCGAATTCCAGATCGAGATGGCACCGTTCGCCGATTTCGAGCGTGTTCGAGATTGCTTCCGGAAAATCGCGGAACAACTCGCGCATTTCCGCCGGAGATTTGAAATAAAGCTCCGGCACGTAACGCATGCGCTTCTCGTCCTGCACCATTTTGCCGGTGCCGATGCAAAGCATCACGTCGTGCGCCTCGTGATCGGTTCGCCGCAGAAAATGCACGTCGTTCGCGGCGACCAGGCCGACACCGAGATCTTTCGCGAGTTGCGGCAGCACACAATTGCATCGGTGTTGCTCCTCGATTCCGTGATCGTGCAGCTCGATGAAGAAATTTTCCGCGCCGAGAATGTCGCGATACTCAGCCGCGGCCTGTTTCGCATGGTCGAGCTTGTTCGCTTGAATCGCGGAATTGATTTCGCCGGCGAGACAACCGCTCAGGCCGATCAAACCCGCGGAGTGCGCTGCCAAAAGCTCCTTATCGATCCTCGGCCGGTAGTGAAACCCGTCGAGATGCGCGGTGGAAATGAGTTTAACCAGATTGCGATATCCGGTTTCGTTTTGCGCCAGCAAAGTGAAATGATACGCCGCGTCGCGCATCGAATTCGGCCGATCTTTGTGCGATCCCGGTGCGATGTACGCTTCGCAGCCAATGATTGGTTTGATCCCGGCTTTGGTCGCCTCCTGATAAAACTCAATCGCGCCGAAAAGATTGCCGTGATCTGTCACCGCGACCGCGGGCATCTTGAATTCCGCCGCCTTTTTCATCAGCTCCTTCATCCGCACCGCGCCATCGAGGAGCGAGTATTCGGTATGCAGGTGGAGGTGAACGAAAGAGTCGCGGGGCATCTGAACGCATTATAAACTCGGCGAAGGCGGCAACGTCAAATTCACGAGGCATGCGAGGTCTGTCATCCCGAACGGATGTGAGGGACCTCGCACAACACTTTGCACTTTATCGATTCGCGTGGGCCAAAACGGCTATTGTGAGATCCTTCGGTCGCCGTGGCGACCTCAGGATGACACGCGGATCTGCCGCAAAATTTCGTGATTGCGTTTGCCGCGCGACATTGCTAAGAGAGCGCGTGCCGCGATTCGCTCTCCGATTCCGATTGCAAAACGGTTCGTCGGCGCAAGTTTACCTCGCATGAAAAAACTGGAAGCGATCATCAAGCCATTCAAGCTCGAGGAAGTTAAGGAAGCCCTCGCCGAGCTGGGCATCGAAGGGATGACCGTAACGGAAGTGAAGGGATTTGGCCGGCAAAAAGGTCACACTGAAATCTATCGCGGCAGCGAATACACCGTTGATTTCCTGCCTAAAGTGAAAGTCGAAGTCGTGCTCGCGGATGAAATGGTGGAAAAAGCCGTTACCGTGGTGGTGGCCGCGGCCAAGACCGGCAAGATCGGCGACGGAAAAGTTTTCGTGCTCCCGGTGGAACACGCAGTGCGAATCCGCACGGAAGAAATCGGCGAGAACGCGGTGTGAAGAACCCGCTCGATCGCCAAACTTACTTCCAACAAGCGAACCAGCGTCGGGCGAGTTGCGCTTCGACGCCATTCAGCGATTTAGTGAATTAACGATTTAGTAATTAGAATTCTCAACTCCTCAACCCTCAACTACTCAACACACCACATGTCCAAAGCAAAAACCGCATCCGACGTTAGCAAACTGATCAAAGACAACGGGGTGAAATTGGTCGACTTCAAGTTCACCGATCTGCCAGGCACCTGGCAGCATTTCACGACCACGCTTACCGAATACAACGAAGACATTTTCACGGAAGGGCTCGGCTTCGACGGCTCGAGCATTCGCGGTTGGCGGACGATTAACACGTCGGACATGCTCGTGATTCCGGATCCGACGAGCGCGTGGATCGACGTTTTCAACGCGGAACCGACGCTGAGTCTTATTTGCACAATTGTCGATCCGATCACGCGCGAGCCGTACGATCGCGACCCGCGCGGCGTCGCGGAGAAAGCGGAAGCTTATTTGAAGAGCACGGGAATCGCCGACACCGCGTTCTTCGGACCGGAAGCGGAGTTCTTTATTTTTGACGACGTGCGCTTCAGCTACTCAGGCAATTCATCGTTTCATCTCGTCGATAGCGTGGAAGGACATTGGAACAGCGCGCGCGAAGAATTCCCCAATCTCGGTTACAAGATTCGCCCGAAGGAAGGTTATTTCCCGGTCCCGCCGATGGACACGTTGCAGGACATTCGCAACGAAATGTGCCTCGAGCTCGAGAAAGCGGGTGTCGCGATCGAGAAACAGCATCACGAAGTTGCCACCGCCGGCCAGGCCGAAATCGATGTCCGTTTCGCGCCGCTCAAGGTGATGGGCGACTCGATGCAGTACTACAAATACATTATTCGCAACGTGGCCAAGAGGCACAACAAGAGCGTGACGTTTATGCCGAAGCCGCTCTTTGCTGACAATGGCTCGGGCATGCACACCCACATGTCGCTTTGGAAAGATGACAAGCCGCTCTTTGCCGGGAACGGTTACGCCGGGTTGAGCGAGATGGCGCTCTTTTTCATCGGTGGAATTTTAAAACACGCGCCCGCGCTCACCTGCATAACAAATCCGACCACCAATAGTTACAAGCGCCTCGTCCCAGGATTCGAAGCGCCAGTCAACCTCGCCTACTCCGCGCGCAATCGTTCCGCCGCGATCCGCATTCCGACCTACTCCGCGAACCCGAAATCGAAGCGAATCGAATTTCGCACGCCGGATGCAGCGGCCAATCCGTACATCGCCTTCTCCGCGCTGTTGCTCGCCGGACTCGATGGAATTCAAAACCGTATCGATCCCGGCGATCCACTCGACAAAAATCTTTACGAGCTTCCGCCCGAAGAACTTGCCCAAATAGCCAGCGTTCCGGATTCCCTTCGCGGCGCAGTCGAAGCGCTCCAAGCGGATCATTCCTTCCTGCTCAAGGGCGATGTCTTCAACAGCGACTTCGTCGCCAATTGGCTCGACATGAAACAAAAAGAATACGACGCCCTTCGCTTGAGACCCCATCCATATGAATTCAGCATGTACTACGACGTTTGAGACGATTCGGCGTTTCAAACAGTGACGCGGCTTCCAGCGAAGTTGAAGTACGCGCAGTTTCAACTTGTCAGGATTAGCGGAAAGGAGTGACATTCTCTCAGAGATGTTTCCCCTTTTAATCGGCCGACTCCTCGGTCATAGGCGGATTAGACGGAATTTCTCCGCAAAACAATGCGGAATAATTCCGTCTACTTCTCGTTAGGCGCATGAAGCGGTTCATCACGACGAAGCGAGCCCTCGCAGCTCTGTGCATTTATCTCGTCGCTTGGGCGCTCATCGCCGCGCTTGGTTGCTCGCAGGCGCGCCGGTATGTGCTCACGAGATCGGGCGTCGATTCGCACTTCACAGAGATCCCCTTTGGTACTCCGCACCAGTGTTGCGCGCCGCAGTATTCCTTTCGCGCCGTCTCGTATGCGCCGTTTTTTGTGACAGCCACGTTCGATCTCACACACGGAGAGTCCGGCCACGGCGGTATTGTTATATTCCTCTGGGGCGGCATACTTGGCCCCGGCATTCCTTATCGTGCATGGGTCATATGATCGCCACGCCAACGCCTAACCAGGCGATGGAGCGAACGGCCACCCGGCGCGTGTTCACATTTTTCGTGGCTAGAACCTTCTCACTGCAAGCGACGCGCGGTCTCGGTGGCCGTCGCTCATCTTGTTCTCGTTAGACCTGCTGCGCCGTCATATGAAAGCTCCACGTCTGCGAATTGTGTCGGTGCCACTGCTCGTCTGCGCGCTTGCTGTCGTTGGTTGCGGCAAGCGTACAGAGTCGCCCGCGCGAAAAGTTCACGCCAGTTGGATGAAATTTGACGACGAACAACCTGAGCCAAGACCATTCGGGAAGTATGAAGAGACGGATGATGGATGCGTCGTGACTCTGCCCAACGGCAACAAATACATCACCAAAACCGTGATGAACGCCGACGGGCCGCTTGCAGTGCTACTCGTCTTCCCGAATGGTCAGGTTTTCTCGTCCAACACAGCGAAAGGCGATTTCAATCCGACGTTCGTCAACCAAGATGAAACGGTGGTCGCTCGTCTATGCCATCCCGCCACCAAAACGGGCGATCTCCATATCTACATCAAAGGGGAAAACGGTAAATACCGCGAATTACCCAACGAAGAGAACGGGGCGGTAAGGGAAGTTTTAGGGAAAGCCTACGATGATTTCGATGGCACGATCTTGGATATCCGAGGCATTACCGAACGGACGGTCACTCTTTGGGCTATTACCCGGCGCTCGGACGGCTACTATAAATTTGAATTCAAACTCAATGTGACACCAGACGGACAGCTCGTGCTTGAGAACGAGAAAGAAAACTCGTCTCCCACCGAATCTCGAGCCGTAGCCGACGCAGAGGCTAACGAAAAGGAACGGATACGGCAATTGGAGGAAGAGAACTCACGGCTCCGCGCCGCTGCAGCGCAGAGCGCTGTTACCAAATCTGCCGCGTCGCCTACGAGAAGTGATGCGGACGACACGGATGGGCCACCGATGGACGTTGTCGAGACTGCCTTGCGCAATTCTATCAGCCAAGATCCCTCCTGGTTACCTCGCGGGCTCGAACTTTCACGGGGTTACGCTGCTGGATATGTGAAGAACATTGTTACCCAAGCGGAGCTCACCAACCAATACACCCGGTCCGTAGAGGGAGAGGTAATGTACATTTATGATTTCAAAGTTGATGTAGATGTCGCCGTCACGGTGCTTCAGGATGTCAGAAAGGGGGCCGCCGGCGGCATCGGGGCCAGAACGTTGGCGTCTCCAAAGCACCAGACTTCTCTCGGCATCGTACGACGTGGAAAAAAATGGTATACGCATGCCGTACCGCGATGAGGTCTAACCAAACGCTCGAGCTAACCGCCGCCCGGCGCGCGTTTACAATTCAGATGATTAAAACAGTTTCAGTCGAAGCCGCGTGCGCTGTCGGCGGCGGTAGCTCAGCTTGTTCTCGTTAGACGAACTGAACGCACCCGAAACGATGAGCAAAGAGGCATTCGAAAGAGTATCCGCCCAACTGCAAAGCACGATCAAGGATCTGTTCGCAAAGGGGCAGACTACCCCGACAATGTTGTTGATCTACGCGACAATAGATATCCTAGCTTCGCTTGCTCGCCCAACAAATCGGCCGGATACGGATCGTCAGTTTTTCAAAGGCTGGGTAACAGAATATATGTTGCCCAATAGTCAGTTGCCGTGCAACGCCGACGATATCTATGCTGCACGTTGTGGCCTGCTTCACACTCTAACCGCCGAGTCTCGCGAAGCTCGTCTCGGTTATGCTCGCATGGTAAACTACGTGGGCGATGATGAACTGCCCGCTCAAGCTGTACAGAACAGAAATGATCCGAACTGCACGAAAGACATTTTCGTGGGTACAACAGCATTTGTTAACGCATTTTTCACGGCATGTAAGCGGTTTCAGGAAAAGGTCATCTCAGATTCGGATCTTCAGAACAGAGTTTATTCTCATGCATCCGCCCTTATGGTCGAAACACGCGGTCGTCTAACCTAGCGATGCAGCGAACCGCGGACTGTCCTTATGCTTAAGATTTGAGAGCATGCGAACATCATTCCTAGCTCGCGCGGTCGCTGATCTTGCGTCTCGTTAGGCGGTATGACACGCGCTCAGCTCGTTAATGCGATCGGCCTAGCTTTCGATATTATCGGCGTCCTCTTGCTTTGGAAGTACGGACTTCCGTCTCCCGTAAATCGCGAAGGAAAGAGCATTGCGGTTTACAACGTCTCGAACGAGAGCGCCGCGTTGGCGAGACGATGCCGCATTCTCTCCGGCGTAGCTGTCCTCCTGATTTGCATCGGGTTCATCTTTCAGTTCGCCAGCGATTTCATGTCTGGCGGAGTTCGAACGTCTCTTATCGCTTTGCCATCGAAGCCGCCGGCACAGTCACCCACAGCTGCTGTCGTGCGACGACAGCAGCCGAGTGCGACTGAACTCTTTTCGTTGCGGGCGAAATGCGTCGCTTTGGGCGAGAAGATTCTCGAGGAGAGCCCTGTCGGCTCTGCGCTAAGCCAGTCTCAGATTTCGCACTACGACATTGATACTGGACGCTGCTTTGTCGAGGTCACCGTGCAGACCGCAGACACCACCGTCCCGATGACAGTATTTCATCGGTATCTTTACGATGGACAGACACGGGAGCTACTAGCGACGCAGTCTATCGACCATGACAAGAAGTCTGGGATTGTCTATAAGCCGGGGATCTATGGATTTGATCAGACAGGTGAATACATCGACAAAATAATGAAGGAGGATTAGTGCACGCTGGATGTAACGCCTAACCAAGCGCTGGAGCTAACCGCCACCCGACGCGCGTTCATATTTCAGATGATTAAAACAGTTTCACTCAAAGTCACGCTCGCTCTCGGTGGCGGTAGATCAGCTTTTTCTCGTTAGATTTTCTTTGCATAACAATGTCGTGAGATAGCGGTGCGGCTGATATTACGATCAGCTGGGTATGGAACAGAATGATCGTTCGCTCTTTCGCGTCGCCCTGCCGATCATCGTAATTGTCCTCGCGGCGAATTTCCTCACCATGCCGGCGGAGGAATATCCGGGCGACGCGCATGCGGTCCGCATCGAGACAACCATTCTGCTTGATACCGGCAAGTGGGCGATTCCATCGGAGATTGCCGAAAACTTTGGCGAGCGTGGTCAATACTTTTACCAAA
>OCZU010001865.1_pt1 | contig 13608 bp, 11 predicted proteins | sample 1539001 | NCBI WGS metagenome assembly OCZU01 (sample SAMEA3539306, study PRJEB22396) | soil metagenome | biome: tundra; feature: field; material: soil | place: USA | collected 2010-05 | depth 0.15 m
ACTGCCGTGCTCCGGCAGCGGGTCCCGCTGCGGTCGCCGTCCGGCCGGCCGCTGCGACCCGGGGCCGGCTACGAGCTGTCGGCCTGGCTGGGTGGCACGGCTACCAGCTTGGCATCGCTCACGGTCCGGTTCCTGTCGTCGGCTGGCCGGCTGCTCGGCAGTCAGGCCATCGGTCCGGTCGGCGGGCGAAAGCAGGCTGGCCGCGCTCGGCTGGCCCGCCGGTCGGCCGTCGGCAAACTGCCGGCCGGAACCGCGAGCGCGCAGTTCAGGCTGGTGCTGGCAACCTCGGCGACGAACTGGGACGGGCCGAACGGAGCTAACGTCGGCTACGACCGGGCCATCGCCGATGGTCTGCGGTTCAGCGTCCGCGTTCCGGTCCTGCGGCCGCGGACGCTGCTCAGGCCGGCCGCGCACGTGCCGCACTACCAGCACGTGTTCCTGTTCTACTTCGAGAACCAGGACTTCCAGCGGCTGATCGGCAACACCAGGCAGGCGCCGTACCTCAATAGCCTGCTGCCCAGATCCAGCCTGCTGGCGAACCTCTACGCCGAGGAGCACCCGAGCGACGGCAACTATCTCGCGCTGGCCGGCGGCAGCACGTTCGGCGTGCCGCTGACCGACCCGCTGGAGGAGAACCCGCTCTACACGATCCGCGCTCGCAGCATCGGCAGCCTGCTGGATGCCGCGCACCTGAGCTGGAAGGGCTATCTGCAGAGCGCGAGCGGACCTTGCGACGACACGGTGCATGGACAGTACTGGGACGACGATCTGCCGCTGCTGTACTTCGCCGGCATCCGGGACCGGCCCGCCTACTGCGCGGCGCACGTGGTCCCGCTCGAATCGCTGTCAGCCGATCTGGCCAAGGCGGCGACGACTCCGAACTTCGCCTGGATAAGCCCGAATGACTGCAGCGATATGGAGGGCTGCGGCATCCGGGCCGGGGACAGGTTCCTGGCCCGCGAGCTAGGCTCCATCCTGCGCTCGCCGGCCTGGCGGACGCAGCGGTCGCTGGCGATCATCACCGTCGATGAGGACAATTACGACCGACCGGACCCGCCGCAGCGGGTCGCGACGATCATGCTGGCGTCCTCGGGCGTCCGGCGCGGCTACGTGTCGCGCGTCCGCTACACCCACTACAGCCTGCTGCGGACGATCGAGGCGGCGCTGCGCACCGGCGGGCTGACCGCCAACGACCGGTACGCCCAGCCCGTCAACGACGTATTCAGGAAAGGATCGTCGACCGCAGCGAGCTGGCCCGACCGCAGCCGGACCGCAGGGCTGAGCCACACCGGGATGACCGGGGCAGGGTCGGCTCACGGCCCGATCCCGACGGCCTTCGTGGTCAACTCGGGCGCGGGGACGGTCACGCCGATCGACCTGACCACCCGCCGGGCCGGAAAACCCATCAAGGTCGGGGCTGACCCGACCGCGATCGTCGCCGCGCCGGACGGCCGGACCGTCTACGTCGCCAACAGCGGCTCGGGCACGGTCACGCCGATCGATGTGAGCACGCTGCGGCCCGGCCGGCCGATCAAGGTAGGGGCCGATCCGCGCGCCATCGTGGTCACCCCGGACGGCCGGACCGTCTATGTGGCCAGCAGCGGCTCGGGCACGGTGACGCCGATCAGCGCCAGCACCTGGCAGGCCGGGCCGCCGATCGCAGTAGGCGCACAGCCGCGGGCAATCGGCCTGACCCCGAACGGCAAGACGGCATACGTGCTGGACTGGGGCAGCGCCCAGGCAACACCGATCAGCACCGGGACCAACCGGGCCGGGCCGCCGATCCGGGTGGGCTCCTACCCGGTCGCGATCTCGTTCGGCCCAGACGGAGCTACCGGCTATGTCGCGAGCTTCGGGTCAGGGACTGTCACGCCGATCGCCGTCGCGACCGGCCGGGCGGGGCCGCCGATCCGGGTCGGCCGCGCTCCGGACGCGATCGCCGTGACCCCCGACGGCAGGACGGTCTACGTGGTCAACGGCGACTCCGAGTCGGTCACCCCGATCGCCGCAGCCGGTGAACGGGCTGGCCGCGGCATTGCGGTCGGCTACTCGCCGGCCGCCGTGGCGATCTCCCGGTCCGGCGCGACGGCCTATGTGGTGAACACGATCTCCGGCACGGTCACGCCGATCGTCACGGCGTCCGGGAGGCGGGGCAAGCCGATCTCGGTGGGCAGCTACTCCTACCCGCTGGTGATCGCGATCGCCCCGGCCGGAGCCACCGCCGTGGTGCTTGACACCTACTCAGGTCAGGTATCGCTGATAGACACCCGCACCGGGCATGCGTTCGCGCCGATCACGGTAGGCGCCTTTCCGTCCGCGGTGGCGGTCACCGGCTGACCGTGCTGGACCCGCTGGACCGGCCGGCCGTGCTGGACCGGCTGACCGAGCCGGCGTTCGCCTACCCGGGATCAGCCGCAGCCGCAGCCGCCGCCGCAACATCCGCCACCGCCGCCGCGCGGGGCCGGCGTACCCTGGCTGGCCCGGCCGCTGATCGCGACCGTGGACAGCAGCTTGACGGTGTCGTCGTGTCCCTGCGGGCACGCGCACGGCGCCGACGATTCGCTCATCGGGCGGGTCCGCTCGAACGTGTCACCGCAGGCGCGGCAGCGGTACTCATATCGGGGCACGCTGCCATCCTATTCGGTCCCGCCTATTCGGTCAGCGCAGCCGCGCTGACCGCCGGGTCTGCCTCGCCGAAGCTGGCCGGGCGCAGCTCCGGCTCGATAGTCGCCACCGTGGCGCAGTCATCGGCGAAAGTGATCTCGGCGACCACTCGCCGTCCAGCCAGCACGATGGGCAGCCAGTGCCTGGCGTCGTCCCACATGCCGTCGAACGGCAGCGCGGCGATGCCGAACCAGCGCGGCACCAGCTCGTCCGACTCAGCAGGCTCGCCCTCAAACTCGTCGGTCACGAAGACATCGGCGGTCTGATCCCACTCCGGGCGGACCGGGAACACGAAAGCCAGCTCGGCTAGGTGGCGCAGGGCAGCCGGAGCTACGGTCAGGCCCGACTCCTCAGCGACCTCGCGGACGGCAGCGGCGACCGGCTGCTCGCCTGGTTCGACGTGGCCGCCGAGCCCGACCCAACGGCCGGCCCCGAATCCGGTCTTCTTGAAGCCGAGCAGGACCTCCCGCTGGCTGCTGGCCGCGGGGGCGGGTCGGGTAATCATGCACAGGCAGGTCCGGATGGTCACCGGACCCAGCGTAGGCGGGTCGGCTAGCTGCCGCCGCGCACCATGCCGATCAGCCGGTCGAGCACCGCCCCGTGGCTGACCCGCAGGCCGTCGTGCTCGTACTCGCTGGTTACCCAGCGGCGCAGGCCGCGGATCTGCGCGGCGGTCCGGACCGAGAACTGCTGCGGCACGTACATGTCGTCGTAGTAGATCGCGGCGGCGACCGGCACCTCGTTGACGCTCAGCCGGGCCAGGTCGTACAGCTGCGGCCACGCCTCGTGCTCGGCCAGGATCTCGGCGGTCTGCGCCAGCGGGCGCAGCACGGGGTCGGTCTGGAACATCCAGGGATAGATCATTTCCCCGGTGAACAGCAGCGGATCCGGGCCGTCGAGCGCGGCATCGGCGCAGAACGCCCCGAAGTCCGCTCTGACCCGCTGCGCTGCCCACCGGGTCGCCGCGCCCTGCGCGTAGCAGGCCTCGTGCAGCACTGCGTACAGCGGGCCGCCGCTGCAGGTCAGCAGCGCGTCCACCCGGTAGCAGAAGTCGTCGCCGATCTCGTCGCCGTCAAACGCGTCCTCAAGCAGGTAATGCAGCAGCTGGCTGCCGGTGCTCGCGCCCAGCTGCAGGCCGAGGGCCTGGAACGCCTGGACGGTCAGCGGCGCGCCGGACGGCAGCCTGACGTCGGTCCCGGCCAGCTTGATGGCTACTCGCCTGGCCAGCTCCACATCGGCGGGGTACTGCTCGTAGTGGGCCAGGCTCTTGGCCGCCACCAGCGGATAGGTGGCCCGGTAGAGCTCGTCCGGCGTGGTGGTCAGGCCCGGCAGCCCGCCGGTGATGAAGGCTTCGGCCAGGCCATCGGGCGCCAGCGACAGGTAGCTGACCGTGCAGAAGCCGCCGAAACTCTGGCCGAGCACGCTCCACGGCCGCCCGCCGGTGAGCCGGCGCCGGATCAGCTCGGCGTCGGCGACGATCGAGTCGGCCCGGAAGTGGGTCAGGTACCGCGCCTGTGCCCGCGCGTCGCCAAGCCGCCCCAGAGACAGCCGGCTGGCCGGCGTTGACCGGCCGGTGCCGCGCTGATCGAGCAGCAGCACCCGGTACTCCCGCAGCGCCCGGTCCAGCCAGCCGTCCCGCCCGGCAGGCCGCGGGCTTGGCCGGCCGGGGCCGCCCTGCAGGAAGACCAGCCACGGCAAGGCGCCGGCCGCGTGCTCGGCAGCGACTACCTCCCGGGCATAAACCTCGATCTGCGCGCCGCCCGGATCGGCATGATCGAGCGGGACCTCGAAGCTGTGGTCGGTCAGGATCAGGTCGGCCTGGCGGTACGAAGGCATGCCGACACGCTACTTCGTCCTCGCTGGTCGCGGTCGGCGTGGTAGCCGACGTCGCGCGCCCATGAGCTGCTAGTTCGCCCACGGGGGAGCGATTGCGGTGCCGTCGGCCATGACTGCCTCCAGACCGGACGTGGTGGTCACCCAGGCCGTGGCTCCGGAGGTCCCGCCGTCCACGCGCAGCTCGCTGCCGGCTGGCACCAGGACGACATCGCCGGGAGCGAGATCGGTGACCGTCCCGTCCAGCGTGATGATGAGCTCGCCGCGCAGGAGCAGCAGCACCTCCTCCCGTGACGGCCGGTGAGCGGCGCCCTGCAGGCCGGCCGGCACCGTCAGCTGCCAGGCGCACAGCTGCGCGCTGCCCAGGGACGGGGCTACGAACGAGGTAAACGTGCTGCCGTGCGCCTGGTGCACGACAGCGTCGGCGGAGCGGATGACGGGCATGAGTCCTCCATATGGTCAATTCGTTTGACTACATGGTCAGTCGGATTGACCTGTCTGTCAAACTGTCGGCATGACCGAAGACAGCGGCGCAGCCGTGGCAATGCTCGTGCTTCGCGCCGCCACGCAGATTATTGACGGGATCCAGCACGGACTGGCCGAGCGCGGCTTCGCCGATGTCCGGCCGGCGCACGGGTTCGCGTTTGTGCGGATCAGCGCGGGCGGCGCCTCGATGACGGATGTCGCAAGCTACCTGGGCGTGACGAAACAGGCTGCAAGCAAGCTCGTCGAGCAGCTCGTGCAACGCGGATACGTCACCCGCGAAGACGATCCGGGCGACGCCCGATCCCGGCTCCTGAGACTGACCGAACGCGGCTGGGCGTGCACCCGGGCGGCCGAGCAGGCTGCCGCTGACACCACCGGCGAGTGGACACGCCTGCTCGGCGCCCCCGATGCGGGGGTCCTGCAGGCGGCCCTTCAGGCGGTCGTGCCACCGGGTCCGCTCCGCCCGGCGTGGTGACCTGCGCCGCGCGCCGATCCAGACCGGGCCGCCGGGCAGACCTGCGCCTGCGGCAGATCGGCCCGCCGGGATCGCTGCGGCTGGACTGCCAGTAACGTGACTCATCGACCACGGTCGAGCCGTTAAGGAAGGAAGTCAGGAACATGCCTGTCGGCGATGCCGGCCTCCAGCCTGGGGACCGGGTGGCGGTGACCGGCGCGTCCGGGTTCATCGGGTCCGCGGTCGTGCGCGCGCTGCGATCCAGGGGCGCGGAGGTCGTCGCTCTGGTCGAGCCCGGCGCCGACGAGAGCAACCTGCGCGGCCTGGACGCGGAGCGGGCCGTGGTCGACATCAGGGACGCTGCCGCCGTCCGGGCCGCGTGCGCCGGCGCCCGGTTCGTGTTCCACCTGGCGGCGGTTTACCGCTTCTGGTCGCGCGACCCGCGGATCTTCTACGACGTCAACGTCGGCGGGACGCTCAATGTGCTGGACGCCGTCCAGCGGGCCGGAGGCGAGCGGCTGGTGTACACCTCCACGGTCGGCGTGCTCGGGCTGGCGGAGACGGCGCGCGGCGAGCCGGCCGACGAAACATCCCGCGCCGACATCTCGCATCTGTTTGGCCATTACAAGCGAAGCAAGTTCGTCGCCGAGCACGAGGTGCTCCGGGCCGCCGCCGGCGGGCTGGACGTCTGCATCGTGCTGCCCACCTTTCCGCTCGGTCCCGGCGACCGGGGCCCCACCCCGACCGGGAAGGTCGTGCTCGACTTCCTGAACGGGAAGATGCCGGGGTTCGTGGACACGGCCATGAATGTCAGCCACGTCGATGACCTCGCGCTCGGCCAGCTGGCTGCCCTGGAGCGCGGCGGCCGGGGCCGGAGCTACATACTCGGCGGGGAAAACCTGTCGATGCGGGCGATTCTGCAGACCCTGGCCGGCTGCGCTGGCCTGCCCATGCCGCGGCTGGAGATCCCGCGCGGGCTGGCGCTGGCCGCGGGCGTCGCGTCAGATCTGATCGAGGGCCGGCTGCTCCGCCGGCCGCCGCGGGTGCCGCTCGAAGCTGCCCGGATGTCCGCTACGAGAATGATCTTCAGTGACGCGCGGGCCCGCGCCGAGATCGGCTATACCTCCCGGCCCGCGCGCGCCGCGATCGCGGAGTCGGCTCGCTGGTTCGCCGACAACGGCTACGTGTCGGCTGGCCGTCGTGCCGCGATCAGCTGGCGGACGTGAATTGGCAACGCCAGCCTCGGGCGGCCAGACTTGCGGGATGAGCCAGCCGCAGGAAGCACCCGATGAGGACCCGTACCGCTGGCTGGAGGACGTCACCGGGCTAGCGGCGCTGGACTGGGTCCGGGATCGCAACGCGGAGACCGTCGGCGAGCTGACCGGCAGCAGCCGGTTCCAGGACCTGCGCGCCGAGATCCGGGAGGTGCTCGATGCCGACGACCGGATCCCCTTCGTCTACCGGCTCGGCGGCTATCTCTACAACTTCTGGCAGGACGCGGCCCACCCCAGGGGCCTGTGGCGGCGCACCACGCTGGAGGAGTACCGCCGGGCCCAGCCGGACTGGGACGTGCTGCTGGACGTCGACGCGCTGGCGGCGGAGGAAGGCGAGAACTGGGTCTGGCAGGGCGCGAACGCGCTGCGGGCCGGTGGCTACCGGCTGGCGCTGGTCGAGCTGTCCCGTGGCGGCGCTGACGCGAGCGTGGTCCGCGAATTCGACGTCCAGGAGCGGCGCTTCGTCGACGGCGGGTTCGCCGTGCCAGAGGCCAAGACCCAGGTGTCGTGGATCGACGCTGACCGGATCTACGTGGGCACCGACTTCGGCCCCGGATCGCTCACTTCATCGGGCTACCCGCGGGTGGTGCGGCAGTGGCGCCGCGGCGCCCCGCTGGCCGAGGCGGCCGTGGTCTACGAGGGCACGCCAGCGGACGTGCTGATCGGCGCGTACCACGATCAGGCTGAGGGCTTCGAACGTGACTTCGTCATCCGCCGGATCGATTCGCTCCGCTGCGAGTGGTGGCTGCGCACCGACAGCGGCGACCTGGTCCGGGTGGAGGCGCCCGACGACGCCAGCGTCGATATACATCGTGAATGGCTGCTGCTGCTGTTGCGATCGCCGTGGACCGTCGGCGGCGCCACCCACCGGGCCGGAACGCTGCTGGCTGCCAGGTTCGACGCGTTCCTGGCCGGCGATCGGGAGCTGACCGTCCTGTTCGAGCCGGACGAGCACACCTCGCTGAGCTCCCACCTGTGGACTCGCGATCACCTGATCCTGAACATGCTGCGTGATGTGCGCAGCCAGCTGGCGGTGCTCACGCCAGCCGACGGTCAGTGGCGCCGCGCGGCCCTGGCAGGCGTGCCGGAATTCGCCCACACCGAGGTCGTGGACACCGATCCCTATGACAGCGACGAGTACCTGCTGGTGTCCAGCGGATTCACCCAGCCGGGCACGCTGCGCCGGGGGGAGGTCGGCGGCGAGGCTGAGATCCTGCGGCAGGCGCCGGCTTTCTTCGACCCCGCCGGGCTGTCGGCACGGCAGTTCTTCGCCACCTCCGCGGACGGCGCCGCGGTGCCCTATTTCGTCATCGGGCCAGACCAGCCGTCCGCCGGGCCCACCTGGCTGACCGGCTACGGCGGCTTCGAGATCTCGCTCACCCCGTCCTACAGCGGCGTCATCGGCCGCGGCTGGCTCGCTCGCGGCGGGACCTACGTGGTGGCCAATCTCCGCGGCGGCGGCGAGTACGGGCCGCAGTGGCACCTGTCGGCGATCAAGGAGCACCGGCACCGGGTGTATGAGGACTTCGCCGCCGTGGCCGCGGATCTGGTCCGCCGGGGGATCACCACACCCGCGCGGCTGGGCATCGAGGGCGCCAGCAACGGCGGCCTGCTGATGGGCGTGATGCTGACCCGCTATCCGCAGCTGTTCGGCGCGATCGTCGGCCAGGTGCCGCTGCTGGACATGCGGCGCTACCACGAGCTGCTGGCCGGGGCGTCCTGGATGGCCGAGTACGGCGACCCGCGCGAGCCGGAGCAGTGGAGCTATCTGCGGCCGTTCTCGCCTTACCACAATGTGTCCGCCGGGCACGAGTACCCGCCGGTGCTGCTCATGACCTCCACCAGGGACGACCGGGTGCACCCCGGGCACGCACGCAAGATGGTGGCGCGGCTGCGAGAGCACGGCCACGACGTCAGCTACTACGAAAACATCGAGGGCGGTCACGGCGCTGCCGCCGATAATGAGCAGCGGGCGCTGAAGTGGGCGCTCGTGCTGGAATTCCTGTGGCAGAAGCTGGCCAGCTGACTAAGACCGCTCAGTGGTGCACGGCGGCGAGCAGCGCGGCGTAGCCGCGAACCAGCGCCGCGTGCTCCAGCGCGAGCAGCGGGCTGTCGGGCAGGCAGCCCTCGGCGACCCACTGGTCGGACAGATCCATCGCCCGGGCCCGGTGCACCGCGGCCGGCCTGACTGTGGCCTCGGGCTCACGATAGAGGTAGCAGTACAGCCTGGTCACCGACTCGACCAGGTCGTCGCCGGCGCCTTCGGCCGCCGTCGAGTGCTGGACGCCGCGGTGCACGCGCCACCAGTCGACCTCCAGCTCAGCGGCCTGCGCCGGGTTGGCGGGCTCGCCGTAGCTGAGCCGGACCAGGGCGTAGAACCGGCGCATGCAGGCCTGCGCGCCGCCAGGGTCGTTGTCGGGGAAGGGCGCCCACAGCTGGTTGGCGCGCAGCACCAGCCAGGCGCCGTGCAGCGTCCGCCGCCAGTCCAGTCCGAAGCCCTCCCTGACCAGCTGGACGGAGGCGACCAGCACCTGCGGCCACTGGCGCAAGTAGTAGCCGACCCAGGCCCGGTATTCCAGGTCCGCGATGCGGCCCGGGTCGAACGACCGCAGCCGGCTCGGCTGCCCGGCTGGATGCTCAGCTCCGGTCCCGATGCGCACTGGTCCCTCCTGTTTCGCGGTCGGCCAAGCGCCATCGCCACCGTGCTGGCGATTCGTGGCAGTATGTAGTCATTCCCAGGCAGGAGGGCGCGGATGGAGTTACGCCAGCTTCGCTACTTCGTGACGCTGGCCGAAGAACTGCATTTCGGCCGTGCAGCCGCGCGCGAGCATATCGTGCAGTCCGCGCGCTCGCCCCGCCGCAGATCGCCTCGCGGCTGTTCCGCCAGGACGTGTTAGGGGTGCTGGTGTCCGCCCGGCATCGGTTCAGCGCGCTGGACGCGGTGCCGGTCGGCGGGGCTCACGCCCGCGGTTTACGAGGGCAGCGTGCAGAGCATCCGCGCCGCCGCGTCTCTCGTCGCTCAGGGCCGCTGCCCGCACTGCGTGCCGCCATCCTGGGTCACCGCGCTGCCCGGGACCATCTGGCGACCGCTCACCTCGCCGCCCGCGTACTCCCCGTGGTCGGTTCTGTGGCGCGCAGCCGACGCCTCCGAGCACGTGCGGGCCATCATCTCCCGCGCGCGGCTCCGACCGGCAGCCGCAGCCGGCTTACCCGGCCATTTCGAGCTATCCTCGGCTCCTTGGATAGCCTTGTTCCGACGCAAGCTGAGAGGCGGGCAGCGGGGTGGGCTGTGAGGTGTCCTGGTTCGGCCCGTTGTGCGATGAGGACTACGAGTTCCTCGGCGTGCCGGACCCGGCGCTGCAGTCCAGCTGGGAGCACTGCCGGGGGATCGCGCTCGGCGCGGAGAAAGTCGGCTACGACAACTTGCTGCTGCCCTCGGACTACGCGCGGGGCATTGACTCGGTGGCATTCGCGGCCGGGATCGCCCCGCTGCTGCGGCGGATGCAGCTGCTGGTCGCGGTTCGGGTAGGGGAGATGTGGCCGCCTCAGCTCGCTCGCCAGCTCGCGACCATCGACCAGATGCTCGGCGGCAGGCTGACGATAAATATCATCTCCTCCGACCTGCCGGGCCAGCAGCTGGAGTCGGCTCCCCGGTACCGCCGCACCCTGGAAGTCATGCGGGTGCTGCGCGACCTGCTGGACGGCAGGCCGGCCGAGATGCACGGCGAGTTCATCAACGTGACGCTCGACCCGCCCCGGGTGTGCCCGACCAGGGGCGGCTGCCCGCCGTTCTACTTCGGCGGCCTGTCGGAAGCGGCGAAGGACGTCGCCGCCCAGGCGGCGGACGTGTACCTGATGTGGCCCGATACATTGCCCGAGGTCAAGACCGTTATCGGCGATATGCGGGCGCGGGCGGCCAGGTACGGGCGCGAGCTGAGATTCGGCTATCGCGCGCACGTGATCGTGCGCGCCACCGAGCCGGAGGCGCGGGCCGCGGCGCGGCGCCTGCTGTCCCGGCTGGACGCCGAGACCGGCGCGCGGATCCGGGACCAGTCCCTGCATGCCACCTCCGTCGGGCAGATCCGCCAGGGCGAGCTTCGCGACCTCGCCGATGACGAGGGGTTCGCCGAGCCGAACCTGTGGACCGGCATCGGCCGGGCCCGATCCGGCGCAGGCGCGGCCATAGTCGGGGATCCCGATCAGGTCCTGGCCAAGCTGCGCGGCTACGCCGAGCTTGGGATGGAGTCGTTCATCCTGTCCGGCTACCCGCACGCGGCCGAGGGCGACCTGTTCGCCCGGCACGTGCTGCCGCACCTAGACCACGGCCCGCTGCTGCCCCGCAGCTAGCGAGCCCCCGACGTGGGCGGCCAGCCATCCTGAGCGGCTGCTGCTGCTGGCCGGGCGCCGTCGTGGCGCTTGCATGGACGATTCTCAGCCCAGTAGAAACAGCTGAGAATCGTCCACGTAAGCGAGTTTGAGCCGGCGAGGTGCCGGACGCTGACGGCGCGGTCTTGGCTCTAGGTGGCTGGGGCCGGTCTGCTGATGGGCGGCTGCGCCTGGTCTGGAGATGTCAGAGTGGTGGTGAGCCCGGTGAGCAGGATGTCGAGACCGCGTTCGAGTTCGACGGCGCCGTCGTAGTCGGCTAGGACGGAGGCGAGGCTGCGGAGCAGGGGAAATTCGCTGATCGGCAGCCGGTGCAGGCCGAGCCGGAGCAGGTCGTCGGTCTCTTCGGGGTTCTCCACGAGTTCCTGCAGTTCGTTGAGCACGTGGCCGTGCAGGAACCCGAACAGGGCCCGGTAGATGTGCAGGGCGTCGGGCCCGCTGAAGCCGGCCCGGGTGAGCAGGTCCAGGATTCTCTCGAGGGGGCGCACGGTGCCGCGGGGGCGCAGCCCGAGCGGGGTGGCGAGCGGTCGGGTGACCAGCAGCGGGACGACGTGCGGGTGGGTGAGGGCGAGCTTGCGGTAGTCGCGGGCGACAGCGCGCAGTTGGCCGGCCCAGTCGGGATCGGCGGAGTCTACCTGGAGCTGGGCGAGGACCATCTCGGCGACGCCGTCGAGCAGGGCTGCCTTATTGGGGGCGTGTCGGTACAAGATCATCGGGTCGCGACCGAGAGCGCGGGCCAGGCGGCGCATGGACAGCCCGTCAGCCCCATCGGTGTCGATGATCTGCAGCGCGGCGGCAAGCACCATGTCGCGGGTGATCTTGCCATGCCCGTTGGCAGCTGTGTCATCGGAGACGCGGTCGGCGGGTGGTCGGGTCATTCGCGAAGGCACCTGCTCTCCTGAGGTCAGGTTCTACAGTATGCGATCCAACGGGTGTAGATCTACAGTGTTGACAAAATATCAAGAGCGCCATTAACTGTAGGTCTACAGCGTATTTTCTGGGTAACAAGGGACATCATCCTGAAAATCTTGATCATTATCGTCGTCATCGTCCTGCTGCTGCCCGCACTTGGACTAGGGCTGGCAGCTCGGGTCGTCAAGCAGTACCAGCTCGGGGTGCTGTTCCGGCTGGGCAAGGTGCTCGGGGCGCGAGAGCCGGGGCTGCGGGTGATCATCCCGTTCATCGATGTGCTGCACCGGGTGTCGCTGCGGATCGTCACGATGCCGATCCAGTCGCAGGGAATCATCACCCGCGACAACGTCAGCGTGGACGTATCCGCGGTCGCCTACTTCCGGGTGGTCGACGCGGTCAAGTCAGTGGTGGCCATCGAGAACGTCCATGCCGCCATCGACCAGATCGCCCAGACCACGCTGCGGAAGGTCGTCGGCCAGCACACTCTCGATCAGACCCTGTCCGAGACAGACAAGATCAACCTGGACATCCGCAAGATCCTGGACGTCACGACGGTCGAGTGGGGCGTCGAGGTGACGCTGGTGGAGCTGAAGGATATCCAGCTGCCTGACAGCATGAAGCGGGCGATGGCCCGCCAGGCCGAGGCCGAGCGGGAGAAGCGCGCGAAGATCATCAACGCCGAAGGCGAGTCGCTGGCCGCCGCCGCGCTGGGCGATGCCTCCGACATCATGATGGCGCACCCGCTCGCGCTGCAGCTTCGTAACCTGCAGAGCCTGGTCGAGATCGGCGTGGACAAGAACACCACCGTGGTGTTCCCCGCGCCGCTGATGACCACCATCGCCGAGCTCGGCTCGTTCCTCGCTCGAGAGCAGAGCGCCGCCGGACTTGGCGCGTCGGCCGCTGCGGGCCTGGCGATGGCGTCGGCCAGCGTCAGCAAGCCGGCCAGCGTCACCGGTGCGAACGGAACCGCGCCAAGCGGAACGGCTGAGCCCAGCTAGGTGCCCGGCGGAAGGCCGGCCCAGTGCGCGGCGCCGCCGATGTCAGAGAACCAGCCGATGACAAGATCAAGGAGCAGCAGATGGCAGCGCAGGAAAATGAAAATGGTCCCCGGATAGTGGCGGGGGTCGACGGCTCGGCCTCATCGCTGGCCGCGCTGGGCTGGGCCGTCCGGCAGGCCGGGCTCACCGCCGCCACCGTGGATGCTGTGATGGCGTGGCATTACCCGATTGCCACCGGCGGCTACGGGTGGGCGCCCGTGACCATGGAGCAGGGCTATAACTTCGCGGAGATCGCCGAGAAGACCGTGGCTGACGCGATTGGCGCGACCCTCGCTGCGGGCATCGACGTTCGGGTGCGGGCACATGTCGTCGAGGGAAACCCGGCACGGGCACTGCTCGATGCCGCGGCCGGCGCCGACCTGCTGGTGGTGGGCAGCCGCGGACACGGCGGGTTCACCGAGGCGCTGCTCGGCTCCGTGAGCCAGCACTGCGTGCAGCACGCACCGTGCCCGGTAGTCGTTGTCCGCGGCGAGGACGCGACGTGATGCCGCGTTCTGGAACGGCGGGGGAGCCGCGGTGAAAAGGTTCGCCCACCGTGGTCCGC
>OCZU010001866.1_pt1 | contig 13605 bp, 9 predicted proteins | sample 1539001 | NCBI WGS metagenome assembly OCZU01 (sample SAMEA3539306, study PRJEB22396) | soil metagenome | biome: tundra; feature: field; material: soil | place: USA | collected 2010-05 | depth 0.15 m
GCGCCCAGGTGTTTCACGGCTGGACGGGTGAACCCGGCTGAGACGTAAGGTCGGCGGCGACCGGATCGTCGCGCCGGGCCGGGCTCACGCCGGCACCGAAGCGGGCCGGCGGCCTGCGCACGCGCAAGGCTCAGCTACTGGATCACGCCATCCCACCCGCGGGACCTCCCTGCTCTGACATCGGGCTCCGCTCGCCCGGCCAGTCCGGATGAATCCGCTCAGCGAACAAACGAGGGAGTCATGGACAGAGTACCGAGGCCCGCCCTGCCCCGGCGGCGGCCGCGACTCGCTAAGCCCAGCCGATCCGGCCGTCGCCGCCGGCGACGGCCACCTTCATCACGAGACGCGACCGGGCCCTCGGCACGGGTCCGCTATATCGGGCTACAAAGGATGGGCAGTAACGATGAGCCCGTGCTCTGTGAGGCGCGTCAGGTGCTTGAAAACGTTCTGCTGGCTGGTCCCAGCTGCGTCCATAAGCTCTTGCGCGCTTGCCGGACCGTGGCGCATGCGGTCAGGCACCTTGATCCTGGCTGGCTCCCCGATCACCCGCAATCGACCTGCCAGCGCCTCTGCCAGCGGATCGGGGATGGGGCCGGGAAGCATGGCCGGAGCGCTTCTTTGGGTGTCTTGCCCTCGGCTAGCTTGCGGTCGTAGTAGGCACGGCCGCCGCTGTGGCGGTGGCGGATCTGGGTGACCGCGGCCATGTGGATGGCGTGGTTGAGGCGCCGGTTCCCGCGCCTGCTCAGCCGGTGGATTTTGCGGTTTCCTGAGGACACCTCGATCGGCCCAGCTTGGGCTGCACATCAAGCACCCGCTCGCCGGCGGCCACCAGCTGCTGGGCGAGCAGGTAGCCGAGCCCGGCGGCGCCCCCGGCCGCCCAGGTTCGCTCCGCCAGGCCGCCGCCCACCCCATGAGCCGCCCGGCCTGGTCAGCCGACGAGCGCACCCGCAGCTCGCCCAGTGGCTCCTCGGCCGCGCCGATCGCCACCGCGCGTGGGCGGCACGAGCATCCTCGACGCCCGTGCCTGGCCGTGAGAAAGCCGCGCTCGCTCGCCGGAGGAGCCGGCCGACAGATGCTCAGTGGCAAGGACGTACCTCATCGCGGCGTGAGGGGTCATCGAAATACTCGCCTCTGTCGGGCCTCGTTGGGTTTCGGCCAGTCCGAACTGGTGCGAATGCGTCAATAGTAACGAATAGCTAACAGGCGGACAAAGAGCGCCAAATCGCGTCCAGCCAGTAATGTCAGGCCGGCTCATTTGGTAAGGCTGCCAGCCTTCGAACTGCCCATGCAGTGACCTAAGCCTCCGGAATCACCCTATACTGTCGCGTTCCGCTATTATCCTGACTTGAGGGACTGCAGCCTGGCCGCGCGGAAGTCCTAGGTATCTCAGGACTGTATCATGATGAGGGATGTCTGATTTGCCACTGTATGGGAGGCTCGGGGTGCGCGTTTTGGCGTTCGAACCGCGTTGCTGATCACGCGCTAGAGACAATTCCGGGCACTTGACCGGCCAAAGGGGGACCAGCAATTGAGTAACATTGTGAATGAGTTCTTGCGTCCTGTCATCGACGCGTTCAATGTTCCCTTGATCCTCGGGCTCTGCCTGATTGTGGCGATTGCGGTGACACGTACTGCGTCGTGGTTGTGGTATCTCATCGAGCACCGTGGCCGGCGTCCGTTGGTGATCCGGATGGGTAACCCCGCAGATAGCCAAGGACCTAGTGCCGGGCACATGGGCTTCAACGACAGTTTGCTAGCGTACCTCGCTGCCGATCGCGAGGGTGGCTATGCCATCGCTCCGGGAGCCGGCGGTCCGGCGGCGCCTGGAGTGACGACGGAGGCGCTTGAACCAAGCCACGGCTGGGCGGCTGCCCTGCTGCAACTGGCCATCGTCTCGGAACCGTCGTACATAGTGGACGCCTCGTGGCCGCAGGCCCAGGACATGGCCCGCGAGCGCAAGGCGGTGGTCCGCATCAGCCGGACACCCGGCGACCGGGTGGTGGCCGCCGGTTCGTTCACCGGGAGCACTGGTGACGAGCTTATCGGGACTGTCGGAAGTTTCTGCATCACGTTCCTTCGGGGGCAGACTAAGCTGCTACGGCATACGCCGCGCTGGGAGCGCTGGAGCCAGGACATCAACGGCTACCGGGCCTACCGCGACGGGTTAGAGCACCAGCGCATCGGAGAGTACGGGGTTGCGCTTGGCTGTTTCCACGAGGCGGCCCGCATCGAGCCGGCCAACCTGCTTGTGCAGTTGCACAGGGCCGCATTGCTTGAACTTACTCACGACTACGAGAAAGCGGTCGACATATATAGCAAGTGCCGTGCCCTGTGGCCAGAACATATCGAGACGGGATACCGGCTCGGCAACGCGCGCAAGAATGCCCCGGATCAGGTCCGCTACGACGAACTCCGCAGGCATCTCGGACAGCTCAGGGCGCAACTCGCGCTGAAGAGCCTCGGGAGGTATTGGCTACGCACTTTCCGGCCCTGGCGGTGGAGCCCGGGCGAACGTCATTATTGGCGATCATGGCTGCAGCTACGGCTGCCAGGCCGCATCACGAAGCGAGTGACATACCTCCACGCCGTCGCCATCGCCGAGCTGCTAGCCGAGCTTTCCCTCGTTCTTGGCCAGCCCGCGGATTGCCCGTGTGATGGCGAAGCGGAACAACTGATGAGCCAGCTGGCCGCACAGATCTTGCACAAGGCGAGAACGCCCGCCATTGCCCGGCTCCTGGACCCGGAACACTTGGGGAAAAGGGTCGGCGAGCACGTTTCCCCTTGGCATTACAGCATGGCGCAGGATGTGTCGCGGATTCCCACGTATCACGGCCGCGAGCATCGCGGAAACATAGGGTGGCTGGCTCTGTTCAACGCAGCCTGCTTTTTCTCGCTCGCCATTAACCTGGCACCGAGCCAGCTTCCGGACGGCTTCACCCAACCAGGCTGGGAAAAAGATTGCGCGCGCGCCGCAATACGCGAACTCGGAATGCTTGTCCGCCATCCGCAGCATGAACTTGAACCGGGTTGGCTGGCAACCGACCCAGACCTCGCTCCGCTGCGAGACAGCCCAACCGGTCAGGCATGGGCAAGCTTCGTCGGGCTTTCGACCCAGCCGATGGCCGGATTGCCGGACCTCAAGGGTCCGTCGTCCAGCCAGGAATCTATCGCAACAAATCAGGACTCTTGAGGGATTTCTTAGGATTCAGCAGCAACCTAACCCCAGACAGTCCTCGAATTTCTGGAACTTGCTAGGCGCAATTCACCGATCCCGAAGCGCCAAATGATTAAAGAGCATACCAGCATAAAGAAATCTCATCCTGACAGAACGCACTCACATCGGCATAAGCGGTAACTGATTGTGGGTGCCGAAAACCTATGCCACCAGGCGATATTCATGGATCACGCCACCAGCGCGGTCACGCCGCTGGACCCGGAACTGGTCCAGGCTGGTGATGCCGTCGGGCAGCGGGCGGAGCGGCGCGGCCTGCTTCAAGGCTCGGTGCGGCCGGTGCGTGTTGTAGAAATCCTCGTACTCCCGCAACACGATCATCAGGTGCCGCTGGTTCCAGACCAGCGTCCGGTCCAGCAGCTCCCGCCGGCAGCTGCCGATCCAGCGTTCCATGACCGAGTTCATCCGCGGCGCCTGGACCGCGGATCGGATGACCCTGGCGCCCCCGGCCCGGAGAACGGCGTCGAACGTGGCGGTGAAGCTGGCGTCCCGGTCATGGAGCACGAACTTCACCCGCGTGCCGGCATCCTCCAGGTCCATGAGCAGGTTCCGGGCCTGCTGGACCGCCCACGCCTGGACCGCAGCACGGCCGCACCGCGGCCGTTCACTGCGCCATGGGGGTTCAAGTCGGTTTTCATGGGGGTTCGAGTCGGTTCCGCTGGCCGTCAAGCCTGGTTCTGGCCCCTGAGTGACTCCGGACCAGCAGCTGCCCTAGACGGCAGGCAGCGTTTCTGCACGTCAGAGGGCATACGGCCCGTCCGTCTGCTGGAGATCAATATCGGCACCGTAGCTTATAGAGCAATGTGGGGGTATGGGGTCGATCCCCCTCTCTCTGGAACCCCTGCGCCTGCCTGGTCAGGACGGCTACGGCGGCGATGAGTTCCGCCGAGCCTCCTTAAGTGACGCTCCGCCGCCTGGTCGCAGCCAGCCGTAGGGCCAGCAGCGCTGGCCTCTCCCCAGGCACGCCCCAGGTATCCGGTCACCGCACAGGATCCCCAGGTCGCGGCCTCCGGAGCTACGGCCTCCGAAGCCGTGAGCGTATTGTCGTCTGATCCCTGCCCGTGGGCAGATTTCGCCAGAACCCTGGACAGGCTCCGATAATGGTCGGCCAGGTGACGTTTGGTTGGGAGACTGGGGACATGGTAGTGGGGGCGGATGACCTGGGGGCGTGGCTGGTCGCGGTCCTGGCGGAAGCGGGCCGTAAGAAGCTGACGGCCTTAGTTCTTGGCGACGAGCTGGACCGGGCGCTGCGGCAGGCCGCCACGGCAGCGGTGCAAGCCGCGGCCCAGGAGTTGCGCCCGGGCGATGATGAGCGGGCCGGGCAGGTGGCCATGGTGGTCGGCGAGGTGTTCGCGGCGGCGATGCCCGGCGCTGGGCTGGCCGGGCAGGGCACGCTGCTGGAAAGGCTGCAGGCCGGGGTCGCCGGGCAGCTGGCGGTCCTGGATGACCCGGAGTTGACCGACGCCGGCGTGTCTTCCGCCGCAGTGCTGGGAATCCCGGGGGCGGTGCTGGCCGAACAGCTGACCGGTCACCTGCTGGCTCAGATACTGAGCCGCGGTGCACGAGGCGGTCCGCTGTTCCCGCTGGCCGCCCAGATCAACGATGACCGGACGCACTTGCAGGGTCAGCGGTTGGAGGGCCTGGTCAGGCGCGTCGGCGCCGAAATCCTGGATGTGCTGGCCCGGCTGGACAGCGCCCGTGCGGTGGCCGCGCCGGTAGCGCTGGCGCAGTTGCCCCCCGGTATCCGGGGCGCGGGGGCGGTTTATCTGGAGCAGGTGCGGCGGATCGCGCCCCCGGATCCTCCGGGGCTGCTCGGCCGGGATGCGGAGCTGGACGAGCTGGCGGCGTTCTGCCTGCGGGAGGACGGGGAATCGTATGCATGGTGGCAGGCCGGGCCGTGGGCGGGAAAGTCCGCGCTGCTGTCCTCGTTCGTGCTGCGCCCCCCGCCTCAGGTCGCAGAGCAGGTGCGGCTGGTGTCGTTTTTCATAACCGCCCGGCTGGCCGCGCAGGACACGCGGCAGGCGTTCACCCGCGTGGTCCTGGACCAGCTGGCCGCCCTGACCGGGGACGAACTGCGGACTGCGCTGCCGGAGGAGACCCGGGAAGGGTACTTCCTGGACCTGCTGGGGCAGGCAGCGGCAGCGTGCGCGAAAGCGGGTCGCCGGCTGGTGCTGGTGGTCGACGGGCTGGATGAGGACCGGGGGGTGATCGCCGGGCCGGAGGCGCACAGTATCGCGGCACTGCTGCCGGCGGAGCCGGTGGCGCGAATGCGGGTGATCGTGGCCGGCCGTCCCGACCCGCCTGTCCCGGATGACGTGCCGGGCTGGCATCCGCTACGCAACCGGTCCGTTGTCCGCCACCTCGACGGCTCTCCTTACGCCAGGGACGTGCAGCAGCTCAGCCAGCGGGAACTGCGCCGCCTGCTGCATGGCACCGAGGCCGAGCAGAATCTGCTCGGGCTGGTGACCGCAGCGCGCGGCGGCCTGTCCGCCGCGGACCTGGAAGAGCTCACCGGAAACCCGGTGGGCGAGGTACGGGAGATACTGGGCAGCGTGGCCGGGCGAACTTTCACCCGCCGCGCGGCCCAGGCCGGACAGGCGGGCCCGGAGGTGTACCTGCTGGGCCATGAGGAACTCCAGGCCGCCGCCGGAAGCTACCTAGGTCGCCGCCTGGACACCTACCGAGACCAGCTGCACGCCTGGGCAGAGGGCTACCGCGACCAAGGCTGGCCCGCCAGCACACCCGAGTATCTGCTGTCGGGTTACTTCCGGCTGCTGGCCGCCACCGGGGACCTGGGCCGGGTGATCGCCTGCGGCCTGGATGCCGGTCGCCACGACCGGATGCTCGATGTGACCGGCGGAGATTCCGCCGCGCTAGAGGAGGCCCGCACCGGCCTGGACTTCCTTGCCGCGGCGCAGGACCCGGACCTGGGTAGCGCGCTGGCCCTGGCCTGCCACCGCGACCTGCTCGCCAGGCGCAACACCCGCATCCCTGCAAGCCTGCCTGCTGTCTGGGTCACGCTCGGCCATGCCACCCGTGCCCAGGCGCTGGCTACCTCCCTTACCGAACCGGGACCGCGGGCCAGGACCCTGACCCTGGCGGCAGAAGCGCTGGCGGAGACGGGCCAGCGTGAAGAGGCAGTCCGGGTGACCGGGCAGGCCGAGGCCGCCGCCGGAGCCATCACCGACCCGTATGAGCGGGCGGAGGCTCTGGCCCGGGTCGCGGAGATTCTGACGGGGACGGGCCAGAGCGAGGAGGCGGCCCGGGTGGCCCGGCAGGCCGAGGCCGCCGCCCGCGCCATCACCAGCCCAGAATGGCGGGCTCGGACTATGGCCCTCACCGCGGGGACGCTCGCGGGGGCGGGCCAGTACAAGGAGGCCCGGGCAATCGCCCGCGCCATCGCCGACCCGTACGGGCGGGCGGACGCTCTGGGCAGAGTCGCGGAGATGCTGGCGAGGGCAGGTCAGCGCGAAGAGGCAGTCCAGGTGGCCGGGCAGGCCGAGGTTGCCGCCCGCGATATCACCGAGCCATACGGGCCGGCTGTGCCTCTGTACCGGGTCGCAGAGGCGCTGGCGGTGGCGGGCCAGTACCAGGAAGCCGAGGCTGTCGCCCGCTCCATGACCGGCCCTGGGTTGCACGCCCAGGCTCTAGTCCGGGTGGCGCGCGCGCTGGCGAGGGAGGGCCAGCCCCAGGAGGCGGCCAGAGCCGCCAGGCAGGCCGAGTCGGTCGCCCGCTCCATCGCCAGCCCGGACTGGCGGGCGCAGACCCTGGCCCAGTCAGTGGCGGCGCTGGCGGCGGCAGGCCAGCGGGAGGAGGCGGCTCAGCTGGCCATGCAGGTCCAGGCAGCTGTCCGCGCCATCACTGACCCGCACAGGCAGGCATGGACTATGGCCGAGATCGTGGAGACGCTGGCGGGGGCGGGCCAGTACCAGCAGGCTGGCGCCGCCGCCCAAGCCATCACTCAGCCAGGTAAGCGGGCACAGCCTCTTGCCCAGATCGCGGGGGCGCTGGCGGGGGCGGGGCGGCATGAGGAGGCGGCCCGGGTAGCCGCCCAAGCCGAGGCCGCCGCCGGCGCCATCACCGACTCGCATGAGCAGGCGGAGGCTCTGTGCCAGGTCGCAAAGACGCTTGCGGGGGCGGGCCAGCGGGAGGAGGCGGCCCGGGTGGCCGCCCAAGCCGAGGCGGCCGCCCGCGCCATCACTGTTCCGCACGAGCAGGCAAGCGCTCTGGCCCGGGTCGCAGGGGCGCTGGCGGACGCGGGCCAGCGGGGAGAAGCCGCCTGGGTGGCCGGGCAGGCCGAGGCGGCCGCCCGCGCCATCACCGACGGGGGGAGCCAGGCGGCAGCTCTGGCCTGGCTCGCGGAGACGCTAATTAAGGCAGTTCAGCGTGCGGAGGCGGTCCGGGTGGCCGGGCAGGCCGAGGCGGCCGCCCGCAGCATCACCGACCCGCACGAGCAGGTGGAGGCGCTATGCCGTGTCGCGGAGATACTGGCTGAGGCGGGCCAGCCCGAGGAGGCGGCTGAGGTGGCCAGGAAGGCCAGGGCCGCCGCCCGCGACATCACGGACGCGGACGGCCTGTCTCTGGCTGCTGTCGCGGAAGCACTAGCGGCGGCGGGCCAGGACCAGCAGGCCCGGATCGTCGCCCGCGCCATCACCGACCCGTTCGGGCACGCTCTGGCTCTGTCCCGGATCGCGAAGAGACTGGCGAGAGCGGGCCAGCGCGAGAAGGCGGCGCGGCTGGCCAGGAAGGGCCAGGCCGCCGCCGGCGACATCGCCGACCCGGACGAGAAAGCATACGCTCTGTCCCAGGTCGCGGAGACGCTGGCGGAGGCACGCCAGCCCGAGGAGGCAGCCCGGGTAGCCGGGCAGGCCGAGACCGCTGCCCGCGCCATCACCGCCCCGCTCTGGCAGCCTCTGACCCTGTACCAGGTCGCAGAGACGCTGGCGGAGACGGGCCATCACCAGCAGGCCGAAGTCATCGCCCGCGACATGACCCACCCATACGACCAAGCGGATGCACTGGCCCGAGTCGCCGAGACGCTGGTCGAGGCAGACCAGCGCGAGGAGGCAGCCCGGGTAGCCGGGCAGGCCGAGGCCGCCGCCCGCGCCACCACCAACCCGGACGAGCAGGCTGCAGCTCTGGCCCGAGTCGCGAGAGCACGGGCAGAAGCGGGCGATGCCTGCTCGGCGCGCCGTGCCGTTGCAGCGGCCTGCGCAGCCGGAACCTGGACAGCCACCGTACAGGCCGTGCTAGCGCTCGACCCCGCAGGCTGGGCCCCCCTGGCTCGTATCCTTGACAGCGCATGGCATACACAGCTAACTCGCACCCCTGAGGCAGGTCCCACACCACCGCAGGACGCCTCCGCAACAACATCGGCGCCCGCCGGTAAAGGCGAAGAGGCGGCCGCAGGCCATCGCCGACCATCGGATAAAAATAGCTTGAACGACAAGCCCTGCTACCGGCACTCAGATTCGTGAGATCTGCGCTCCGCCCCCATCTGCCGGGACTTTCACAGCCGGACGCCGAATCGGCAGGCCGCGGACGACGGCCGGCCGATCGATTACCATGCGTGACAGATATCTGGGATCTCCCCAGGTCGGCAACTGGGTCGGGCTGGTGGCCCAGCGCCAGCCGCTGACGAGCGATCTGGCCCGCCGACCGGTCCTGCGCCATGGGGGTTCGAATCGGTTTCCTTGGGGTTCAACTCGGGGTCCCGCGGAGGCACGCGATTAAGAGCCTGCCTCCGCCACGGATGGCAGACGACGTTCCTGCAGGTCAAGACCATAGGGCTTTGGTACGAGGCACTTTGATGCTAGAGATTGATCTCGGCGCTGTAGCTCATAGAGCAATGTGGGGGTATGGGGTCGATCCCCCCTCAGCCTGGAGCCCCTCCATCTGAGAGTCGCTCTCGCCTCGCGGGTGCGCGTGCCGCGGTCATGACCAGGAGGGTTCTGGGTCGCTGCGCGCTCGGCGGACGCAGCAAAACCGGCCTTCCCAGGCATGAATTCGGGCGCCTACGGCCACGGGCACCGGCGGGAGGAGCGGTCCCCAGACCGCGCAGCCCGGCTCTTGTCCTGTGAGCTGGGATTTTCATGATGTCTGCTCGTCCTTGCGGTCCACTTCCTCGCCGGACCGGCTGGCCGCGCGGGAAACCGCTCGTCCCTCCGGTTAGCTTCCGCCACAATTAGTGCTGTGCCGAGTACAGGTCTCAGTCAGTCGCCCGCTGACATGCTGCGCCGGATCCGGGAACTGCAGGCGGCCGGGCCTGCTCTCGGCCACGTCACCGAGCAGCACCTGATCTCAAAGGTGCTCCTCAAGCGGTTCGCCGAGCCTTCCGGGCCACGCCGGGGGCTCATCTGTCCCTTCAGGCTGGAGTACCCCCCGGCCAGGCACCGGCTCGTCGGGGCTGACGGCTGCGCGAAGGTCAATAACTTCGTGGCCTGGGCGTCCGCGTCGGTGGAGAGGCTCTGGAAGGAGACCGAGGACAGACTGCCGGACGCGCTGGCGGCGATGGACCCGGGCACGCTCTTTAGCAACGCCGGGCACGTGTCTGTCACTGGGTTCACTGGCCTGCGACGAGGCCAGCAGAGTCAACGGCAGCGGCCGTCACGGCTCCGGCCGCGGCCTGCAGCGTTCAGAAGAGCTCGGCCGACTGCAGGATGCGGCCCCCGCGAGCCAGCCTCAGCGAACGGCCGCAGTCACGGGCATTCCAGCATGCTATTCAGGGTAGGCCCGTGACGCTCGCTGCCGACGGGTGGCGTCCAGACCGACGGTCAAACGACGGTCAGACGATCTTCCGGCCTCCCCAGGCTGGGCCTGAAATGACCTCCTGAGCAAGCACTCCAGGAACCTCGAAAGGGAATTCGAACCCCTTGCCTTTTGCGTAAGTTCCGGTCACTTGGAGGCTGGCCTCGTCCGGGACCACGTCGCGGTGAGCGCGGGAGCGCGAGCTGCGGCCTGAGCACCACACCGGTGCATCATCCGGGCTCACGTTTCACTGGCCCTGAGACGGCTCCCGGACTTGGCGATTGCCAACGCAGGCCCCGTCATTGCTCGCGACACCACTCGCCAAGACTCGATGCGACCAACGTGTGGCCCGATCATGCTCTGGGAGAGTGAGCGGTTTTACAGACCGTTTCACCAGACCCATCTGAATGGCCGCTGACCTGCTCAAGCTCCCAAATGGATCATGTGAATAACTTGCCCTGTCCGCTATATGTCCGTGCCGACAGTGACGCGGAACGGCTGACACCACGGACAGGCAAGGACAGCGTCCGTACAAGCAGCCTGACCTGCAGTTTCACAGTCATGACTCCGCCGGCCACACCTTGCTGCTTGCCAGGTACAACTTCTCCGGTACACCTAACGGCACGCCGTCGCTGAGGCTTGCGCACCGAGCGCCACGGCTCTTGATCTTGGCGACAGCCCCAGCTTGAGAGGCTGCGACCAGTTCGGGCTTCGACATCCTTCGCCCGGTCGCCGCGGAACGCCAGGATGGCCAGGCCGAGTACCCGGCACGTCAGCAGGTAGACGATCTTGAGCAGCACCCGGCAAGCCCAACATGACTGCGTTCATCATGTTGGCAACAGTGCAGGTGACCTACCCAATCGAGTATTCGAGCGGTACAAGATTACGGGCGACTGAAGGCCCGGCTCCGGCCGATGCGCGAATTGAAGCGCCACCAGTCAGTGCGGATCCTCGCCAGCGGTCACGCGTTCGTGCAGAACCTGCGCCGCGGCCACTACGACATCGCCACCGATGCGCCCGCCCGCCACCGGCTCCGCATCGCTTTTGACGACCTAGCGGTCGCCATCTGACAGCTGACGATGCGGGTGATCACGATCCGTGATGATGTCCAGGCATGGCACAACGCAACAGTGCCGCTCCAGTTCATGGGACGGCGCGGACGCCAGGGGTGGGCGCGCAGCGAATCGGTGGTTACTTCTGGCATCAGGGCGCTGATCCGCGGAGCGCACCCTGGCCAGCCGGCTCGGCGGGGCAGCACCAGCTATCGCTGGGCGTGCTGCGTGGTTCGGCGGGGCGCTTGGTGCCGAAGCTGCGCAGGACAACGATGAGAGCCACCAGCACGAGAGCGGCGGCCAGCGCGGACGTGTAGACGGTGGCGTCGACCGGACCCGCCAGCTGGCCGATGAGTCCGGTGAGGACGGGGACCAGGCCCAGGCCCAGGTAGGCGGCGGCGAAGAACGTCGACACGACAGCCGCCCGGTGGCGCGGCTCGGCCAGCCGGTTCAGCTCGCTCAGGCCGCCGCGGAAGATGAAGCCCACGGCGACGCCCCCGGCAATCGTGCCGGCCAGGAACAACCACAGCAACTTGCCGAACAGCGCCGATTCCAGTGCGGCCAGGCACACCAGCAGCAGCGGCAGCCCGGCGGTCAGGCTACGGCGGGCTGGCAGCCGCGCGGACGCTGCCTGGCTGATGGCCGAGGTGATGAAGATCAGGAACACTGTCGCCCCGATCAGAGCCAGGTTGTGCACGCCGAGCGTGCCGTGCAGGAATTCAGGGACCAGGCTGCTGAAGAAGCCGAGAACGCTGAATGCGGCGAAGATGCCCAGGCACGCGCCGAGCATGACGGCCCGCATCGGGGGCGGGACTCCGAGATGAGGACGCAGGCTGATCACCTTGTCAGGGTTCCGGACTGTCTCGGGGATGACCGCGACCGCGGCCAGCGCCAGTGCGCAGATGCCCAGGTAAGCCCAGAACACGCTGCGCGTCGGCATCGCCACGTACTCGGCGAAGATGCCGGCGATCAGCGGTCCGAGGCCCAGGCCGGCCTGGTTGCTGCCGGAGGCGACGACCGCGGCCGCCTGGCGGTCGCCACGTGGCTGGAGTTCAGCCAGGGCGGCCGTGGCGGTCCCGGTGACGAACCCCGCCGCCAGGCCGCTCACGATCCGCGCCACGATGAGCAGCCCGATGCCGGAGGACACAAGGAACAGGACGGTGCTCAACGCCGCGCAAGCCACCCCGATCGCCAGCACTTTCCGGCGCCCGACGTGGTCGCTCAGGTCGCCGAGCGCCACGAGCGCGAACAGGGTGCCGACGACGTACGCGGCGAAGACCACCGTGACCCCGAGCGATCCGAAGCCCAGCTGCTTCTCGTAGATCACGTACAAAGGGATGGGCAACGTCCCGCCCAGCATCATGACCAGCAGGATCCCGGCCATCAGGACGTAGCCCCGGCGCCTGGGCGAACCCGGCACGCCTTTACCAGCAGATCCGGAGGTGGCCGAGCGGGGAGTCACGAAATGCTCCCTGCCGCGGAAATGCCTCGTCGAGATCGCCCGCGTGGGCGGCGAAATCTCTGCCACCGGGTCACCACCCTGAGGTGAGTGATCAAGACTCGCTGGCCACTGCTGCCGGCACGCCGCATTCCGGCGGTCGGGGTCGTGTCGAGTCCGTCACGCGGTGCCATGGCACTGGCCCGCAACGCTGCGCTCATCCCGGTGCACCTCCTGCCAAGAACCTGCCCGCCTGACCCCAGATATCGGAGTCGGACGCACCTCATATCTGAGGGTAATGACCGGCTTGCAGGACTGCTTAAACCACGTGACTGGGGCTGGGGCACCGGGACCGGCGCAGGTTCGTAGACCAGCTGCTCCGGTCCACCGCGGGCGTTCGCGCGCAGCGCCATCATCATGTCCATCCTCCACCTGCTCTTCCGCAACGAAAACCACATGGTGCGGACTGCCCGCCGCGCCAGCCCGGGGTTTGCGGGGCGAGTGGCCCGCGAACCCTCCGCCCGCCAGCCCGGGGTTTGCCGGGCCAGCGGCCTGCGCAGCTGCCTCCTGGTATCGCGTCGTGAGCGCATCTGCCTCGGCCCTGTCAGCAACGCCTGCTGCTGTCTCTCTACTTACGCCAACGGCGTCCTGAGCTGCTTGGGCACTCTTCTCGGCCGCGGCTGCACTCCGTTCACTGGCATCAGCAGCCTTCTCAGCCGCCCGTACTGTTCCCTTGCCAGTTCGGCGTAGAAGGATGGCGGAGACGGTCGTGCCGACGATGGCGAGCGCAGCGATGACAAGAGTCCAAACCTGAACGGCCGAAGTGCCGGCGGCCGCGGCGTTCATAGGCCAATCACCTCAAGGCTCTCGATCCTTGCAGCTAAGTCCATGCCCCATCCACCGTCGCCTGGGGTTACTGGACCGCAGCCTTAGGGGCGATGCGCCTTCGAGTTGCGCTCAGCCAACGTCCGCTCTTCGGCAATGCCGGACGTCTCCCGCGGCTTGAGTGGCGGGAGACGCTGCTGAGTAAGGCGGCGGAGGCCGGAGGATATCGGCACGCTGATCGCTCTGGAAGCCGCCACATGGTGATCATTGAGGTGAAGCCCGGGACGCCGCGTCACGCCATCCGGAGGTGA
>OCZU010001867.1_pt1 | contig 13596 bp, 9 predicted proteins | sample 1539001 | NCBI WGS metagenome assembly OCZU01 (sample SAMEA3539306, study PRJEB22396) | soil metagenome | biome: tundra; feature: field; material: soil | place: USA | collected 2010-05 | depth 0.15 m
TACGCGGGTTCGATTCCCGCTTCCGCCTCGCGGGCGGTTAGCTCAGCGGGAGAGCGCTTCCCTGACACGGAAGAGGTCACTGGTTCAAATCCAGTACCGCCCACGCAGGTCACAGGCCTAGTGGCCATCGTCTGGCCCTAGTGCTACTAGGGCCAGGCGCGGTTTTCGAACGTGAACGGGGCATCCCCCGCACCGCGCGCGGCAGACCCCGGAGGCCTAATCTCCGGGGGTCTGCCACTTTGTCAGCGAGGATCAGGCCGCCTCCGCTGCTTCTCCCTGGCCTCCGGGGCCGGACGGCCGCCCGGGTCTTCATGTCCTCGCGCACGTCCCGCCGCCCGCCAGACTCGCTAGCTGTCCGCTCGATCGTCATGCACTGGCTCTCCATGTTGACGTTGCCGATCAGCACCGCGACGGCCTCTTCCCACCGAAGACCCGTAAACGCCAGAACGATGGCCACATCGCCAAGCCCTGCCTTGAAGTGATCGAGCGCCCTCGCGAGCCTGAGAACCTGCGGGACGCTGGGGATAATGACCTTCCGGCGCAGCGAGCCGCCCCAGCCGGTACGCAGTTCGAGCGCAGGGTTTGACGGGATGATGCGCGCTTCGCGCGCCCAGGCGAATAGCCGCCGCAGCACTGAGGCGACGGTGCTCTTCGTGCTCCCGCCGCGGGAGTGCCGTCTTGCAGGGTCAGGCCCCGGAGTGCGGCGTTCAGGTCGGGAAGGTCTACGTCCCCGATCCAGGAACTGCCGAGAACGGGAAGGATGTAGACGTTCAGGCAGGCGCGCTCTGTTGCTAGAGACGACTTCGGCCCCGGGGTGCCGTCGCGCTTGACCCGGTAGGCCACCAGGTAGCGGGCCGCCACGTCAACGAACCGCACCAGCTCGGCCAGGGGTCGCCCGGATCGGCGCTTGCCCTCAGTGAACTCGTCTCGCAGTGCCTTCGCCTCATCGAGTCCGGCGATCACTCGCTCGATCTGCCGGCTTGCTGCGTTATCCCAGACGCGGACGCGGTAGGGGAATTCCGTCCTCGGTGGTTGCCTGGACGGTTTTCCCGCCCTGCGTGCGCCTCTTCGGAGTGATCCCCCTCGGGAGATCACGCGGGCTGCCTTTGGACCTGGTCGGCCGCCTCGCGGGAATGCGGCGCAGAACATGGCCCGCTCGCGCGATCAGCCCGAGTCCCCGACCACGGGGGTCGTGATGGTGACCGCGGCAGGCCACGCCGCTGCGCCGGCCGGCCGGACGGGGCGGTCACGACGCGGCTGTCGTGCCGGGACCGGACGCCGGGTTGCCGGCCTCAGCTGGCGGACCGCCGGCGCTCTGGACCTCGGCGGCGCGCCGGGCCGGGGCAGTGGCCCAGGTGTCCTCGACTTTCGCGATCTTCCAGTAGGCGAGGGCCACGGCCCAGACGACGAGGAACAGGGCGGCGATGCCGAACCCTGCCTTGTTGATGTTGAAGGTGGCCGTGAACTCCCAGAAACCGCTGCGGATGTGCAGCTCGGTGGAGAGCAGGCCGAGGATCTCGATGGTGCCGATGAAGAAGGCGACGGCGATGGACAGGCCGGTGATGACCAGGTTGTAGTAGACCTTCCGGACCGGTTTCGCGAACGCCCATCCGTAGGCGAAGTTCATAAAGCACCCGTCGGCGGTGTCGAACAGGGTCATGCCCCCGGCGAACAGCAGCGGCAGCGAGACCACCGCGTACCAGGGCAGGCCCTCGGTCGCCGCGGCGGCGGTGGCCGCCAGCAGCAGGACCTCGGTCGCGGTGTCGAAGCCGATCCCGAATACGACGCCGACGAAGAACATGTGCCAGGTCTTGGTGATGGACCGCATGAACCGGCCGAAGAACCGGTACATCAGGCCGCGGGCCTGGAGCTGGCGCTCCAGTTCCTCCTCGTCATACAGTCCCTGGCGCATGCCCCGGAACACTTTCAAGATGCCTGCCAGCACCACCAGGTTGAGGGCGGCGATCAGGTACAGGAACGTCGCGGCCATGGAGGTCCCGATGACCCCGCCGAGCGTCTCGTACCCGGAGGTCGGGTCGACGACGGCGCCGAAGACCGCCCGGGCCGCGACCGCCAGCCCGGCGCCGACGGCGATGATGATCGAGGAGTGCCCGAGGGCGAAGAAGAGCCCAGTGCCGAGGGGCCGCTTCCCGTCGGCCATCAGCTTGCGGGTGGTGTTGTCGATCGCGGAGATATGGTCGGCGTCGAAGGCGTGCCGGGCGCCGAGGGTCCAGGCGGTGAGCGCCACGCCCAGCCCGAGGCCCAGGCCCTTGAACTGAAAATGGTGCGGCGCGATCGCGAACGCGAACACCCCCCACCCGCCGAGGTTCAGGAGCAGGACTACCAGGCCCATGCCCGACAGCCGCCCCCACTCGCCGCGGGTCAGGTCCTTGCTCGCCTGGGGCTGCACGATCGGGGTCGCCACGGGCGCGTCTCCTCCAGGTCAGGGAAGAAGCGGGCCCGGCGGCCGGTATCCCGGTGCCAGACGCACCGCCCTTCCGCCGAGGGCCGGTCACGTCGGCGCTGCAGCCAGGCGACCGGGCTCGCCCCCGAGGGGGACCACCGTTGCGGGACAGCGCCGGGATCTCACCGGACTTCGCTGAGCTGAGCACCACCCCGGAGCGTCGAGCCGGGGCACCAGCGAACGTAGCGGCCCGGCACCAGCACCGTCAAGCCTGATCAGCTGATCAGATGGCGAGTCGCGGGTCTGGCAGACTGTCCGGATGCACCTGGCATCAGCAGAGCAGGCCCAGCGCCGGATCATCGATGACCACAAGGTCTGCGAGGCCATCGAGGGCCTCGGCGACCCGGCCGCCGCGCAGGCCTGGGCGCAGCGCTTCGCCGTCCTCGGGGATCCCACCCGCCTGCGGCTCCTGCTCTGCATCCGGGCCGCTGGCCCGATCAGCGTCACCGACCTCGCCGTCGCGGCCAGCCTCAACGACGCCACCACCTCCCAGACCCTCCGGTTCCTGCGCGCCAGCAACACCGTCGCCACCGAGCGCGACGGCCGGGTCATCCGCTACCAGGTCGCCGACCCCGCCATCAGCGAGCTACTCGACCACGTCACCCAGCCCCGCTGACCAAGGCGGCATGCGCGCCGGGAACGTCCGGGGCGGCGGCAGCCCGTCGCTCCGCAGACGGTGCCAAGGCCTGTACATGGCTGAGCTGGCGTGACCCGCTGCGAGCGCGTCTGGCCCTAGAGGTGGCCCTAACGGCCTGACGCCGTCACTCACGCTTGGCTGCGGGACCTGCGGCCGCAACCCAAGCGACCGGCAACGTGACTTACGCCAACCTGGTCAACGTCAAGCGTGGCACAGCCGCTAGCTGGCACCGGCGCCCCGTCGCCGACCGTCCCGAACGCAGGCAGTGCGGTGCACTGTCACCACGAAGCAGACCCACGGGATGAACCAAGGTGCCCGGCCGGTGAGCCCTAAATCAGGTCATCAGATCGGCTGGGAGAAGGCCGCCAGTTTCTGGATGCGGCGCACGATGTCCTGATGGACGGCATCCGCCGGCCGGGCAGCGTCGACCACGAACATCCATTCCCGGCCCGCGTAGTAGTCCAGCAGGGGAACCGTCATCTCCAGGTACACCTGCAATCTGTGCTCGATAACAGCCTCGGTGTCATCGGCGCCGCGGCCGCGGGCCAGCAATCGCCGCCTGAGCTCATCTCGCGGGACATCGAGGTGAACCGCGGCCTGCACCTCGCCGCCGAGCTCCCGTACCACGGCGTAGGACGCCTCCGCCTGCTCGACTGTCCGCGGGAATCCGTCCAGGACGTAACCACCGGACTCGGCGGCGCCCACCACGGGCTTGCGCAGCATGTCCATGACCAGGCCGTCCGGGACCAGGTCACCTTTGTCGACGTAGGACTTGACCTGCTGCCCGAGGGAGGTAAGGTCCCGCACATGCTGGCGCAGCAGGTCGCCGCTGGAGATGTGCGCAATCTTGAAGCGCGCAGCGAGCAGCCCGGCCTGGGTGCCCTTGCCGGCACCGGGCGCGCCGATCAGCAGCAGTCGCATCTGATCACCCGGATCACTCGCTAAGCGTAACCGCCCGGGCCGGCGACCCTGCCGCAGGTCATGGAAGCGGATCGGCATTCGCCTTCAGACGAATGTGTGTTCTAATCCAGCAAGTCTTCACACACAGCTCGTACGTATGTTCTAATGGCGGACATGCCTGAGGTCGCCCGCACTACCGGATCACGGTCGGATGTTCCGCTGCGGATGCATCGGTCCCGGCAGCCGGGTGCATGCCTGGAGGCCTTACCGAGCGCAGGGATGGGTCACGGCTGGCCGTAGTGCCGGCCATCGCCGGCTGCTGCCCGCGCATGTTGCTAAGAGTTACCCACCGGATCAGTTGCCTCGCAGGCTGGTTTCATACCGGTCATTTAAAGCTGGATATGCCTAGCACAGGCCGCACGCTAGAGGTGAAACATGAGAACGCACGTCGAACACAATGTCCGCCCAAAGGGCCAGCGCCTCGCTGACTTGAAGAACCAGGCTCTGGAACTCGAGCGCCAGCTCTCCGCGGCGCGCGTGTCGCTTGAACGTGAGCTCGCTGAGTCTGCCTGCAGCCGGGATGCGACGCCTGGCCAGATCCATGAGACACGACACTGCGCTCTCGACGACGCGGTCCGCGGCCATGACCCTGACGCCGTATCCGACCTCTATGCGGCGCCTAGGCCATCACACGGTTATGACAGCGCGAATTCCGGCGGTCAGGAGCACTGGCCTGAGGGACGCACCGAGGTACTCGTCAGCCACGGCCGGCGCAGTGCCTATTACCCAGGCCTGTCACGCGGACGCAAATTTGCGACAGCAACGGCTGTCGTCGCAGTGCTCGTCACCATCCTGGTGATGATCCTCTCCCGCGGCGGAGCCTCGTGGCCGTCCAGCGTGTCAACAGTGCAGAGCGAGGCTGCCAAAGCCTGCCAGAATCCCGACGTGCAGTCTGAGCCCGGCCGGGTCAACTTTGCGTGTGCAAAGACCACGCGTCAGATCCTCTGGGTGTTCGCCCTGATGACGAGCGCCGATGACCCGAACTTCGCTGATGCGAAGACTGGCAGGCTTGGCCTGGAGCCGATTTCGCCAGCGCAAGGCGGCGAGGTGGCCTGGTCCCTGAACTTCCATCATCCATACAGCCCGTCCAGTCCGGTCGACAGCCTCGAGGTGGCGGCGCGGGCTATCAACAACATCATCGGCGGGGCAACCCTCACCGGTGCTAATGGCAGCCCGGTCGTCCAGCCCGGGCTTGAGAGCCACCCCGCAAACTGCCTCCGGTACACCGGATCAGCAGCGGTCACTTCGCACGAGGGCTTCCCCCGCCTCTGCGCCAAGTCCGTGACTAGCCCGGCAGGGCAGGCTGCGCTGGTGGCCGATGTCTACCAGAAGTGGGTTGTCGGCGCTGCCCCCGAGGCCGCCCAGGATGCCGCCGTGCTGTTTGAGAACGCGCAAAACCCTGGTGACCCAAGAGTCCAGGCCATCCTTAAGCAGCTGCCACATTCAAAACTGTCAGCGTAATCTCAACACTCATGTAGCCTCAGCACTCATTTAATCTGAATGCTCATCCAGAGAGCTGCCATACCGCAGCCCCCCGTGCAATCTGGAAAGAGGTGAGCTCGTGCTTTCCGCTGGCAAACCCCGGTGGCAGCAAGTAACTGCGCTCGTGAGCCTCAGCGCGGGCGGAGTGATAACAGGGTTCTCCTTCGTGCCGGGACCGGCAGCTGATCTAGCCTCGCCAACTAGCGTGCCGATTCGCTTGCTTGCCCTGAAGCAATCAGCCCAGGCACAACCAGCGGATGATGCGATGCTGCGCTCAGCCATCGTCAATGTTGCCAATTACTATGTCCGGATGGCGGCAGGCAGGACATCCGCCGAGATGGAGGCGATAATCTGGCAACACGACAGCATCGACGGCGTCGACCACGGCGAGTCGTGCGCGGCCTTTGCCAGCCTGACACTCGAATTGGCAGCCCAGGTAGTCGGCCAGCAAAGCTGGGTGACTGGAGGTACCTCCTACCCGTGGCCGCTGCATAAGTGGGCCGACGTCCGCGTTGACCCGAATCCGGCATCGCTCGGCGTCATCTCGGTCCTTCAGGATGCGGAGGCACATCATCGCTGGCACCCGCTGGGTGACGGTTACGAACCGCTGCCCGGTGACTGGGTGCTGTTTAATGGCCACGTCGAGGTGGTCACGAGCGATGTCGGCGGGGTATTGCAGACCATCGGCGGAGATTCCCTGCCTAATTTCTCTGTCAACGCCCACGAATACCGCGATCCGCTTGATGCGCAGGGTGTCGTCGGATTCGTCAACAATGGTGAGCTTCCCGGCACCGCGCACAAAACGCGGCGCAGCCGTGAGCACGCGTCAGCAGGCCGCCGGGGACGAGGCCAGGCGGCCCAGAGACTGGCGGCTATCCCTGGCGCGCGCACGGTGCGCTCGGCTAAGCCGAAAGCGGCGCGACCACCCGGCGGCGCAGCCATTCCGGCAATGCCGGCCCCCGCGCCCAGCCGCAGCACGGATAGGCAGGCTGCGCAGCGCCAGCCCCGGCAGCGCCAGCCCCGGCAGCGCCAGGAACGAGCGTCAGATGGCAGCCGGGCGGCAGCGCCAGGCGCAGCGGCCATTCCCGGACTGCTGTCAATAACGGCGCACCGCCTTTCTGCCGGCTCGAACGCACCGTCGTGGCCACCGTCGGCAGCTCACTACAGCAGGCACCATCCGCCAACCGCCGCAACGCCTCTGCATGACACAAACACTCAGCAGGCGTTCATCGGCGAAGTCGCACCGGGAGCCGTTGCCGCGCAGCACAGGTACGGTGTCCCCGCAGCGGTGACGATCGCGCAGGCCATCGATGAATCTGGCTGGGGGCGAAGCAGGCTGGCCACCCAGGCTCACAATCTGTTCGGAATCAAAGGCACCGGCCCGGCCGGCCGCGATACGCAGCCGACGCAGGAGTACGAGAATGGCCGGCCGGTTACGCGCATCGCGTCATTTCGTGCGTACCACAATGTCGCCGAGAGCATCGACGATCACGGCAGGCTCCTCGCCGCCAGTGAGTACTACCGGGAGGCTATGGCTGACCGTAAGGATCCGAATGCGTTCGCGGCAGCCCTCACGGGCGTCTATGCAACGGATCCTGATTATGGCGCGAAGCTCATCGGCCTCATGCGGCTCTATAACCTGTACCGCTACGACACCGCTGCGCCAGCCCCCAGGCACCACCTCGCTGCGCCAGCCCCCAGGCACCACCTCGCAGCGCGGGGCGGCGCAACCATTCCCGGAGTGCCACATGCTGCTCCTGCCCCGCCCGCACGAACACCGCAGCCCGCACGTACGCCGCCCGCGCGCACGCCGCCGCCCGAACCCGCACCGGCACCCGTTCCCGCGGCAACACCGGGACCGGGCGGGCAGCCCGATGCCTACCGGCCTCGTTCAAAGGCGATGCCGACAACCCAGACCGCGTCTGCCAAACGGCTGCCAACGCCGGTCAGCCGCAAGCCGCCAGGGATCACGTCTCGCAGCGCTCGCGCAAGCACCAGCCCGTATCAGCAACGTATTCCACCGTCCGTCAGGAACGCGTTCATGGCGATGGCCAGGGTGCCGCTCGTGCGTGCGGAGCCTCTCTACCGGGACGTCGCGGGCCACAGCGGCATCCGCTGGGAACTGCTGGCTGCTTGCGACTGGATGCAATGCCAGGCTCGGCCACGCCATTCACCGGTCCACGGCGAGAAGCTGGGCACGGTAAATCACGACGGAACGGTTTACCGGACGAAGTCAGCGGCGCTAGAGCAGTGCGCCGATGACCTGCTGGAACTGGCCCGGACGGTTTATCGGATAGACCTAGCCGAGCGGGGAGAACTCTCCGTTCGCGATCTGGCTAACGTCTTCGCAGCGTTCCGCTGGGGTGGCCTGCTCAAGCTGCATCATACATCCGCCATGGAATTCCCTTACTCCGTGGCAGGCCTGACCGCCCAGCACATTAACATGCGCTGGCCTAACATAGCTGAGCCGAATACGCCAGATAAGCCTGGCGGGCGATTCCGCATGCTATTCGGCGCGGTGCCTATCGTGCTGGGCCTGGACTACCCGGCCACCGTCTAGTTGCCCGCCTGGTTACCCCGTCTAGTTACCCGAGCCGGACATAGAAAGAAGGTGGACTGCGTGGTTCGTTTCTTGCTCCTTCTGCTGGGTACGCTTAGTGTAAATAAGCCGGCCCAGCGGGAAACAGCCTCGTTCCGGACTGACGATTCGCATGGCAGGAATGAATCAGAAACGCTGCATCCGGATTCGAACTCCAGCTCGCAACGTCACCGCATCCCGCGCTGGCTCAAGAGGACCGCTGGCGTGGTTGTGGTGGGCCTGATTTTCCGCCGGGCGGTTGCGTCTGTGCTGCTGCTTGCGCTTTCGGCCGCCCTGCACCTTGCTGGCGTCAGCATCCATCTGCCGAGCATCAGGTTTGCCTGGCCGTGGCAGACGATCAGCGCAGGCACCACCACCGACACCGATGTGGGCCCGTGGGTGCTGCAGAAAATCGAGGGAATCTCCAAGCCTGCCCTCGGCGAGGCGAACTTCAGCTTCGTCTTCACCCGTAAGGTCTCTAAGAGCATTGGCCCATGGCCATGCTGGTATGCGAGCACCTTCTACGCAGTAGGCCACGCGTCCGCCACCGTCGACCTTAATCCGGGCCCAGCCTGGTGGAAACCAGCTACCGGCCACTACCGGCTGCAGGTCCTCAGCCACCCCCGGCAGGGCAAGGCCGGTCACGTGGCGGTCATGATGGTCCTTCCGCGGCCGCAGCTCCCGCAGTCTGTTCACGACGTCACCATCGACAACATCCCGTCGAAACCGATAGACACGCGGCACAGCTGGACCTACCCCGGCCTCGGCTGCGGCGCGGTCCTGCGGCCTCAGTTTCCCGAGTCAGTGCTATATTCCGAGGCCCAGCGCATCGCCTTCTATAAGTCTGATCACGTCCCGCAGGTTACGCGACCGCTGATAAGCACCGCAGAGACCGAGGCGGCACAGACTGTTCGAGACAACTTCATCCAGCCGACGGTAAATGCCTTTGGCTACACGCTGGATAGCTTTACCATTCGGTGGGCAGCTGCACCATGACGGAGAGGTGTTACAAGAGCCCCGCCCGGGCGCGCTGCAGCATCAGCTGCCCTGATGCAGCCTCTCCACGCTGGCCCCGGCGCCGAGGCGACCAGCCTCGGCGGCTGCCTGGCGCTCCGTCTCCGCGTTGAGCTCGCCGCCGAGCAGGACCGCCAGCCCTGTCAGGTACAGCCAGACGATGAGGATCACCACGCCCGCGAGGGCACCGTAGGTCTTGCCGTAGGAGCCGAACTTGGCGACGTAGAAGGAGAAGCCCAGGGAGGCCAGCAGGAAAATGGCCGTCCCCGCTATGCCCCCGGCGCTCACCCACTGCCAGCGCGGCGACGCGCGGTTGGGCGCAAAGTAGTAATAGAAGGAAAACAGCAGCGTGATGGCCGCGAGGGTCAGCACCCATCGCACCACTGTCCAGGCAAGGACGAAGGCGGACCCGCTAAGCGACACGTGGTTCCCGATGGCGGTGCCGAGCGGGGCGCCGAACACGATCAGCACGGAAGCGATCCCGCCAAGGATCACGGTGGCCAGCATGAGCGGAGCCGCCCGTAGCCGCTTGGCGATGAACTTGCGGTCCACGGGCACCTGATAGGCGATGTCCAGGGCAGTCTCCAGTGCGGCCATGCCGCTGGAGGCGCTCCACAATGCCAGCACGATGCCGATGATGACGACAGTCAGTGAGCCCGAGGCGGACCCGCTTGTCGCGGACTGGACGGCCCGGATGAATACTCCCGAGGCGCCTGGCGGCAGCCTCTTGGCCAGGCCGTTCACCAGCTGGTGCACCTGGCTCCTCCCTATGTGCGCCAGCGCCACCAGCCCGAGCACGGCTATCAGGGCAGGGAACAGGGCCAAGAACCACTGGTAGGCGAGGCTGCCGGCGGTTGTCGTGCAGCGGTCCCGGCTGAACTTCTTGCCCGTCCGCTTCAGCGTGTTGTGCCAGCCGGTCTTCCCGATCTCCAGCGGCAACTGCGGGCCGCCTGACACTTCGTTCTGCGGCGGGATCGCCTCGCCGTTAGGAAGATTCATCCCGTTCCTGCCTCTCGCGCCGCCGACCTCAGCTGCGACTGTCCTCGCTGACTAGGCTGTCCTCGGACCACGGTTGCAAACTCCGGCTGCCAGTACCAGCGGCTCCTGCCGAGCAAGATGACCAGCGTGAGCGCGATCACGAGGTAGAGCCTGAACGCTCCGCGCACCGCCGAGCACGGCCGGCTGCCAGCGGTCACCAGGGCTGCGGTCAGTCAGGCTGCGGCCGCCGGAGGGCCCGGCGGACAGCTGCAGATCGGACAGAAGGGACACGGACTCGCTTTCGCTATGAAATGAGCTGAAGCGCACGGCTTAGTGAGTACCTGATCGCCCGCATTTGACGAAGCGCAGCCGAAGTCCGGGACATGAACGAAACGACACACTATTGTTTCACACTCCCGTAACCGCGATTGTGACAGGCAGCCTCCATATTCTGCTGCTTAGACTTTTCGCCGCGGTTTCGCGGCGGTTGTGGACAGCTACCTGGAGCAGCCTGCAGGCTCCGGGCCGGATCCGAGGCACGCACTACGACAGGGAGACCATGTCCAGAACAAGAACGCTTACCGCCGCCGTCGGCGCGATGGCCGCGATGGCAGGCATCACGATCGCCGGCGCGGGCGGAGTGGCGCAGGCTTCGCCGAGGCCGGCCGAAACGCCCATGGCCGGCAGCGTCGCCCCGTTCGCCAGCCACACGAAGGCGACCGGCAACGTCTCCGGTTCCAGGCGACTGTCGATCGAGCTGTGGCTGAGGCCGCACGTCACGGCGGCGGGACGCTTCGCCAGCGCGGTGAGCACGCCGGGCAGCCCGAAGTTCCGCCACTACCTGAGCCCGGACGGCTACGCCGCGCGCTTCGGGGCGAGCCGCAGCGAGGCAAGCAAGGTCGAGTCATGGCTGCGCGGCCAGGGCTTCACCGGCGTGCACGCTGATTCGCAGCGCTCCTACGTGCGGGCTACGGCACGAACCTCGAAGATCAATGCGGCGTTCCACGTGCGGCTGAAGCTGTACCGGGCCTCGGCGGGCGTCAACGCCGGGCCGTACCGGCTGCGCGCCAACAACCGGGCCGTCTCCCTGCCCGCCTCGCTGGCCGGCAGCGTCCTTGGCGTTACCGGCCTGGACAACGCGGCGCCGATCCTGCCGCTCGACTATCAGACCAGCAAGACCATCAACGGGTCGGCGCACGGGGCCACCTCCGCGGCGGCCCGCAGGGCTCCCTGCTCCCGGTACTACGGCCAGCATGATGCCACCGGCCTGCCGCGGCATTTCGGGACCACCAAGTTCCCGACCGAAGTGTGCGGCTATTCCGCCGGTCAGCTGCGGGCCGCGTACGGCGCCACCGCGCAGAGCACCGGCACCGGCCAGACCATCGCGCTGGTGGAGCTGGGCCTCACCAAAGACATGTTCCTCACGCTGCGGGACTACGCGAAGGCCAACCAGCTGCCGGCGCCATCGAGCCAGCGGTACTCGGAACTGTCGCTCGGCCGGGGAACCGCCTGCGGGGATGCCTTCGATGTAGAAGAGCAGCTCGACGTCGAGGCCTCCTACGACATGGCCCCCGCGGCCAGCCAGCTCGTGGTGGGCGGTGACAGCTGCAATGAAGGCGACTTCGGGCTCCAGGGGCTGTTCAACGCCGACCTGGCGGTCATCACCGGCAACGGAAGCCACCCGCTGGCGTCTGCTGCCTCCAACTCGTGGGAAGGCGGGTACGAGTCCCAGCCGCCATTCCTGACGAGCATCGAGCATGCCTACCTGCTGCAGGCGGCCGCTGAGGGTGTCGGCATGTACTTCTCCTCCGGCGACGACTCTGGCGTCGAGAGTCCTTCCAGCGATCCGTTCTCCATCGCGGTCGGCGGCACCACGCTCGGGATCGGCCAGACCAGGAACCGGCTGTTCGAGACCGGCTGGTCCACCGGCGTCTCCGTCCTGCTGAAGCACCGGTGGATCTTCGAGGGCGAGCAGGGTGCGGCCGGCGGCGGCCCCAGCGTGCTATGGAAGGAGCCGGCCTACCAGAAGGGCGTCGTGCCGGCCTCGCTGACCAAGGCTCCAGGTAACCGCGGTGGTCATGTCCGTGCCGTGCCCGACATCAGCGCCGACGCCGACCCGTTCACCGGGTTTGCGGTCGGCCTGCTTACCTTCAGCAAGCACCACCCGCCCAAATTCGCCGAGTCGGACGTCGGCGGGACCAGCCTGGCGTCGCCCCTGGTGGCAGGCATGGTGACTGCGGCACAGCAGGGCCAGTCCGGGCCATTCGGGTTCATCAACCCGGCGATCTACAAGCTGGCCGGGACCAGCGCCCTGTTCGACACCCTGCCGCTAAGCAGCAACAGCCCCACGCTGTGGCGCGGGACAGCATGTGATGCCGCCACCTGCGGCATCCAGGCGCTCACTACCTTCGATGACCAGAGCTTCAACATGTTCGGCTACTCCGGGCAGGTCACGCTGAAGGGCTACGACAGCATGAGCGGCGTCGGCACCCCCGACGGGCCGAACTTCATCTCGGCCCTGCGCGCGCTGGAGAAGTAGGACAGCGAGGCGGGCCGGGCCCCGCTCCGGCGGGCCCGGTCCGCCTTCCTGACTGTGCGCCGCTTAGTCCACCACGCCGCCTAGTGCAGCACCTCGTTAGCCGCGGCGTGCAGCAGGCCCTACGTCCGCTGCCTCAGGTAGCGCGGCGCCTTCTTGCGGAACGCGCGGACTCCCGACTTGCTCGTCTCCAGGTTCCAGTTCCGGCGCTTGTCGATGTCGAACCAGATAAACCCGAGCATGGTCTTGTGCCTGCGCATCCCGGCGAACAGGTTGCGGATCTGCCTGGCCCGGTGCGGTCCCGGCCCGACGGCGGTCTCGGCGATCAGGACCTTCTTGTGGGTGAACTTCCGTACCGCCTTCAGCGTGCTCTTGAAGGTGGAGTTCCAGGTGTCCTTCGAGTGGGTGTAGTAGCCGTCGATGCCGACCCAGGTGACGTACTTCCGGCCGGGCCACCACTCCCTGGGCGGGGTCTCGTTCTTGTTGCCGGTCCACAGCCAGATCACGTTGGTCACGCTGGCCGCGGTGAACGCGTCGTGGATGGCCCGCCACGCGGCGATGAACGTGGCCGGCGTCACGTGGCCGGAGCCCCACGGATACCAGGTGCCGTTCATCTCGTGCCCGAAGCTGAGGGCCACCGGCCCGCCGAACGCCTTGATCGCGTCGGCGTACGACGCCAGGAACGAGTTGTCCTGGCCGGCCGCGATCGCGGCCACTTCGCCCTTCTCCCATGGCTGCAGCTGGATCACCGGCAGCGCGCCGCCCTGTATGACCTGGCAGGCGACGGTCGGGTCGAACGGCTGGTCGAAGCCCGTGTAGTACTGGATCATGTTCGGCCGGACATGGGTCGCGTCGGTGAAGTTCGTGATCCACGTGGTGGAGCCGGGGAAGTCGTGGGCGACCAGGCCGATGTAGTGGCCCTTGGGCCGGGCCAGGCTCGAGCACCC
>OCZU010001868.1_pt1 | contig 13594 bp, 11 predicted proteins | sample 1539001 | NCBI WGS metagenome assembly OCZU01 (sample SAMEA3539306, study PRJEB22396) | soil metagenome | biome: tundra; feature: field; material: soil | place: USA | collected 2010-05 | depth 0.15 m
CTTCCGATCTAGAACGGAGCGGCGAATGAGCATGAAACACCCCGACAGAATGGGGACGTACGCGGGCTGGGAATAGTTGAATTGCTTCATGTCGTACCGAGTCATGCGCTTGTAAAACAGCGATCGCAGGGGTGCGCCGGCAAATCGTCTCAGTACAAGATCGAGCGGCGTAGGCAACAATTTGCAAAGGTATTGCGTGGAACCATCTGGATAGAGCACGCGCGGCATCAGAAGGCCGACTTGCGGCATAGCACCCATTACAGTCGCAAGTTCGGCGAGCGTTCCATCCGGCATGCGAATGTCGGGATTCAGAATGAGGTGATAGGGCCCGACCGCCGCGGAAAGCGAGCGCAAAGCGAGATTGTGGGCAGCACCGAATCCGAGATTGCGGCCCGGATGCAGACAGCGAGCCCCCAGCGATTCGGCAACAGCGCAGGCATCCTCGGCGCCGCCATTGTCGACAACCACCCATTCCGACAATGCAGTTTCCCTTGCGAACTGCTCGAACAGCGGGGCAACATCCTGGACACTGTGATTGTAAAGAACAATGCTGGCAGTAACTTCTTGAGACAAAGCGGTTGTCCATTCTGAGGCGGGCACCATGAGCCGCCTCGTCGGTCTAACCAGTATCCTTAGAGATTTTTGATGCTGGTTCCAGTCTCCTGAGTCATAAACAGTTTGCTGAAAAATGACAGCGTTTCAATGTGGAGGTGAAGGTCCTGGACGTCCTAAAAAGCGGGCTAGCCATGAGAAACAAAGCGCCTCTGCGATGAGCGTTCCCAAGCCTCCGTACGGCGTTTGCGCGAGAAGAACAGCCTCATACAGAAATACCTTAGGCTGATCTTAAAATACGGCAGAGAGGCGCCTGTCCTCCAAAATTTATAGACTAAGCGATAGGAGAATCTCAAAAACAGCGCCAAATGTCCCACTCTTCCCATGCATTCATCCCAAAATGCCGATTCAGCACCAAGAATATCCTCGTATCTCTCCAGCGTAACCCTCTGTTCCAAATCGAGAACCGACAGTTCGTGTTCCACACGGATGTTTCCGGCGATGAAGATGCGGAAATTATTGCAGTGAAGGCGGTGATACATGACCGCATCGCTGTAGTCGAGCCAAAATCGCGGATCGTATCCGCCAATCGCCTTGAGCGCGCTGACTCTGACAGCAGACGCCGAATTCACCGCCGATGTCCTCTCAAGAGAAATCCCAATAAATTCAGCGGGGAAGAATTTTGGAAAGAGATTATACGAAAGGGCAGCCGGGGAGATCACTCGGCCATTGTCGGAAACCTGCGGAACAACTGCGGCAACCTGACTCAGGGGCGCCACAAATGCGAGAGTATTACTGAGGTTGGTCAGAAAGTCAAAGGGCAGACTTGTATCCTGATCCAAGGTAAGCAGCCAATCAAAGCCTGCCTCAGAGGCTATCTCCAAGGCGCGGTTATACGCAACCGAGAGTCCATTGTTCTCGCCTGACGATTCATGACTGCTTTCTTCAGGGTACTGCGCGGACGGCTGTCCACCCGGCGTATTGTCATAGAAAAATGTCTTGATGGCCACCTTGCCGGGAGGAGAGTGCTTCTTCGCAGCCTCCAGCGTCTGAAAGCTGACGGAGTCTTGTGGCAACATTTTATACAGAACGATGACGGCAAGGACGCGTGCGCCGGATTCTTGGACTGACTCAACCAAAGGACACCTCATTGTGGTCTGGCAATGATGCGCGATAGTCCCACCGGCGCAGTTCGTGTGGTTGCCGTCTGCCCACTTGTCGGCTTCAATTGCGCCACCACCAAACAGAGCAAGACATACACGAAATAAAAATATCTTGGTTGAACGGCTAGCGATTGCGCTGCAATCACTGCGCCAAGCGCGGCGAAGTAAACGAGATCATTTCGCAATGTCAGCAGGCGCCTCTTTGCAGCGATCAGTATCAGGATGGCATATGCGGCATTATTGAAAAGGTTAATTAAGAGCCAGCTGGTAGGAGTTTGCCACACCTGGGGATTGAGGAGTTGACCAAATAGGTTCTCCGCAATCTTTGGAACAACAGCAAGCACGAATAGATAATGCATTTGCATGATGTCAAGGAACGCAATTGTGTGTGCCGCCTGCGCTTCGATAAAGCGTACATCAAGCATCTTCGATCCCAAGGATGGCATTACGAAGTTTAGCGTAACGATGAGTAGCAACAATGTTGACAGTCGTTTTTCTCTCCATGGATTCAATCGGCTCTCAGCAATCACGAACACGATTATTTCTACACACATTTCCCAACGGTTCAAGAAGGCAAACGCCAGTACGGCCAAAACCAATCCATTGCGTCGCTTTGCCCGTGCGTATAAAAACAGGGATATGGAGAGTAGATCGAGAGCCTCCTTATTGACGCAAAGAAGACTTGTGGTTGTTGTCGGATTGAGCAACAACAAGGGTACAAACGCTCCCAAGGAAATCGAACAGGTCCTCTTAAGCAGCAAAATCGAAGTCGCGAATACGGCGTAATTTGTGAGCATCACTAGTAAGGCGCTGTTAAGAATTAGTGATATAAGAACTGGAGACCATAGGTTGTTTGGAAATGAAAGAAGGGAGTACAACACCCAAGGTTCATTGCGACCCTCTCGTATTGAATCTGCAAAATACACATAGACGGTTGAATCCACAGCAAACATTTCACTCGTTGTGCCTTCGACGAAGGAAGGGATGACAGTCTGAAAAAAAATTACGAGCGTAATAGCGACATAAACAGTCAACAGTGCAAACAGAATCATGGATTTGAACTTCACACGTATAAACAGAATTCTCAATGGATCGCAAGCGACTGTTAAGAGTCTCATGTTCTGCACCGCTTCGCTCGAACTGTGCCGTTCTTCAGTAACATCGTCGCCGTCTCTCTCGTCATTTGACGGTATCTCGTAGCCCTTGTTAGCCCCACACCCCATCGCTGCTCAGCGCTTCAGCTGCCTTCAGTCGACGCAATCCACGCGGGGGAACGGCCGGGATAATGCCGCTCTCGTCCGGAGCAATTAGCTGCTACGGCCCCGACCTTATCGGATTGGTTTACCTGCCCGGTGATAAATCGTCTCGGCAACCCTTTTCGGCCAGGTGAGGCAATTGTAGATGGCGCCTTTGCGCTTAACGCTCAAAAAACTGAGATCCTCTGTAGCATTCTGGCGGCGGTACAGGATTCCCAGCCCGTCGTCGCCGAACAATCTAGAGAATTCGTATTCATCCTTGTGGGCACTCATAAAGTCTTCGATAGCTGTGAGCACGCCGTTGCGTGCTCCGCCCTCTTGCGTAGCCTTGGGAACCCCGCGGGAGAATCCATCACGATCTGATAATTCGCGCTGGCCCTGCACGACGCCTTTCAGTTCGCAGGTTTGGCGGTGCTCCGACGGTATCATTTCAGGTTGATAGTACATATCCCTGCGGCCCCATGGCCAGTCAACGTCATGGAGAAAGACGATGCCTCCACGACGAAGGAGGCCGCGATCGGCAATGACCTTCAGCTCATGATAGACGGTGTACCAGTTATGATCGCCATCTATCAATATGCAGTCGAAGCTGTCATGCAACCCGGGCAACACCTCAAGACTGAGCCCTCTCTTGACCGTCACTTGCGAGGTGTCGCCGAACTTCTTTTCCAGGTCGCAGTCCAGGCAGGGGTCAATGACAGTCACAGCAATGGAGGGGAGTGCAGCCAGGAGCTCTGTACTTTCTCCGAAGCTCGCACCAATCTCACATACACGAGTCCATCGCCGTTTTGCCAGGAGCGGGACGATAAATTTCTTCACGAAGGTATGCACGGAAATCTCTTCCTCGGATCTGATTTGCACTGCTTATATCTCTTTCGCGTTCTCCGGAGTCATTTCAGAGCGTGTGTACGCGCGCTTCCGTAGGAATGCACGCTCTTTCGGGCCGAGTAACACGAACCAAGTGACCAAGACATACAATGTCAGCTCGAATAAGGACGCTGTGAGCTTCAGAGGCAAGCTTATATTCAACATGTTCACGGCAAACACCGCAGCAATTGAACCGATCCCAATAAGGGTTGTCCTCGCCCGTGGCACCCTGCCCACAAACCGGTCTACCGCCCAAAAGAGGAGGACGCAGTCGACGATCACTCGAATGGTCCATGCGATTGCGGTGCCTTCAATGCCGAAATGATTCGTCAAGAGCCACACGGCCAAGAGGTAGAACGGCAGTTCGAGAAGGTGGAGCTTGCCCGTGATATCAGCACGTCCAGCGCCTTGCACCAGCGCGAAAGGCAGCGCGGCAATGCCGTTGGCGAAAACTCCAATCGACAACCACTGCATCACGCGGGTACTGTGACTGGCGATGGCCGGCCCCAGCCAGATGGTTAGGCCGTTTTGGGCGAAGATCACCATAAGCAACGTTAGAGGAAACAGCACCAGGGCAACATACTTCACTGAGCGGCGAAATATCTCTCCTGCACGCTCACGGTCTGCTGCCAGTGCGGAAGAGAACGCGGGAAACAAGACCCCGACAATCGCCATGGGAAGAATCAGCACCTTCGTGACAATTTCAAAAGGAATGGCATAGTATGCCACGGCGGAAAGTGACAACAACATGCCGACCAGGAAGCGATCAAGGTAGGCCATGACCGGAGAAACAATATTGGACACAGTCATCCACGCACCGAAGCTGAACAACATGGGAAGGATGTTTTTATCGATCACGATGCCGCGGAGGAGGAACGGCATGTCGCGCAGCGCCAGACAAGCGTAAACGAACCAGAACATAATTCGCGCAATCACCAGAATGCCGATCACTGCAGTCAGGTCCTTCGACCAAGGCAACACAAGCAGAGGAGCGGCGAATGTAGCAATTCCCATTGGCACGCGCACGACATTGATGATTCCGAACTTTTGTCGCGCTTCGAGTATCCCGCGGAACCCCGCGGTGCTGATCACAAAGGGTACCGACAAACTCAGTAAATAGAATCCTCTTGTGGCCTCAACCTGAAGCGCGTGCGGCGTCTTCAGCAAGTCGTGAACGAGCACAGGTGACAACAGAGCAAGCACAATCGCGCCCAGGATTCCCAACGCCCCCATGAGCAGATTCGTTGTCCAGATGATCGCGTGGAGTTCATGGTCGCCCCCGGTGGCAAGTTTCTGTGCGACCAAATTGGTCATGGCCCGGCCTAGCCCAAGATCGAATAAGCTGAAGTACCCAACGACCACCCAGGCAATTGTCAATGCGCCAAATCGATCCGTTCCGAGCGCATGAATGAGCCGGGGGATCGCAAAGAGGCCGACCGCCATCGGCGAAATCTGGCCAACAATGTTCCAGATCGTATTGCGAGCCAGCAACGACCCGCTGGTCAGCCTCCTGACCTCGGTGTGCGTAGCCGCCTCTGTTGGGACGACAGATATCTGATTTGATTTGTCCGTTATGATGCCACCATTGTTTCTTCGAAAACTCATCCCAGATCCTTGATCGTCCCGTAAGAGGTCAACGCCTCTTCAGGCTGCGCTCGATTTTCTTATGGCCAAGGCTCGATTGAGTTCCGCGAACTTTGCAGCCGCATCGGGATTCTCTTTTATGCGGTTGAGGCTGGCCTGAACCAGTACTAGAAAGGTCGCAAAGAAAAACCCCAAGGCGGTGGCGCAGATAACGATGAGTAAGCGCTTAGGGAAGGATCGTTTGTCGGGGGGGATTGCTGGATCCACCACTTGTATCAGCGCACCCTGTTTGGCCTCGTCCAGCTTGGCGATCTCGAACTGTCGAGCCAGAATCTCGAAGATGGTCTCGTTGTACTTGACGTCGCGCAGCTTTCGGACGTATGCGAGACCCACCGCGGGAACCCGTCCTTTGGGGACCAGGAGATCACCGCTGGTATTCTCTTCGGAGCCGCCCATCTTTGCCAACTGTGCGCGCATACCCTCCAACTCCCGCTGTGCCTGCACCAAGCCGGCGTTTTCGCCGGTTGCATACGTCTGCATTCCCCGAATCAGCACTTCCCGCGCTGTGATCTGCGCACGGAGTGATGCGGCCGATCCGATCAAGACGCGCGTCTGGCTGTCGAGATGGATCATTCCTGTGGTTTGCTCTGTTTGCTTAAGGGCTTCTTCGGCTTTGGCAAGATTATCCTTCGCCTGTTCAAGCTCTCGCTCGAAGAAGAGTCTGCGCTGCGAAGCTTCGGTGATGGCGAGATGTTGGGATAGGATTCGAAATTGATCCACATAGCCGTTGGCGAGTTCAGCAGCGCGTCCAGGGTCGCTATCCTCGACCGAAATATGAATCAGGCCATCCTTGCCCCTGCCATCGACGGTCGCACGTTTTTCGAAGGTCTTACGCGCATCGGAAACATACCGCTTGTGATACTCCTGCATCAAGCCGAAGCGCTGGATCATAGCTTCTTCAACAGTGCGGCTTTTGAACATTGCAACGAACATGTCGTTTGGGTTCTTGAGGCCGAGACCACCACCAGCCAGAGCAGCCATAGCACCAAGGTTGCCGAGCTGGGGGGCGAGTGCGGCGCCCATGGAGGAGCTCCGCTCCGGGGGCATAAGGGTCAGTGTCGCAGTGTAGCGCTTGGGAAGGATAAACGAAATGAAGATTGCGACGATTGCGAAGACTGCCGTCACCCATAGGATCATGCGTTTCTGCTCGGCAAGAACAATCAGAACATCCAGCAGGAAAATCTCATCGTCATCCTTTGTACCTTGTCCGGCGGCTTGCGGCGCCAGAGAAGGATTGGCGTGCTCTTGAGGTTCGGAAAGCGAATCATCTGGAGGCATGTATTCCTGCCGGAGCTCGAATTTTATAGCCTTTCTGCTTCTATTCTACAGGCAGAAACCTTACTTGCTGCCTATTGCGGGCCGGGACCGTCAACAGACCATTCAAAGGCAAGGGCCTGTCAGCATTGTCACTGCACGACCGGCTTCCACGGTTCTCAATTAGAGGACCAATCGTGGTGAACGGAGACGCGTGATGGGAGCAAGTCAAGCGGGGACTTTGAAAAATGACATACCCAGAATAGCTGAATCATGTGCCGAGGCGCAATGGACTTGGCCGGTGTGCCGGCTCAGCAAATTCGGACAGGGGTTTAAGTGGAAGTTCTTTTCGCCCGCGGCCTAAGATGGCTGGGGAGAGGAGAGCAGATGAGCAGACTTCCTCGGCGTCCTGCGCAAGTACAGTTATGAACATACGCAAAAACGGCCCCGCTGCTGTGCTGGGCCGTTTCCATTTGCTTTGCCGTCTTCTTATGCCAGAAGACGCTTCACTTTCTCATCGATCACTTCCTGGGGAACATACCCGACCACCTGGTCGGTCACCTTGCCGCCCTTGAAAAACAGCAGCGCGGGAATGCCGCGAATTCCATAACGCGACGGTGTGGCGCCGTTTTCGTCCACATTCACCTTGGCCACCTTCAGTCTGCCCGCATACGTCGCAGCCATGCCATCCACTATCGGTCCAATTGCCTTGCACGGGCCGCACCAGACGGCCCAGAAATCCACCAGAACCGGCTGCTCGCTGCGCAGCACTTCCTGGTCGAACGTTGCATCGCTTACTTCAAGCACTCCCGAACCTGACATGATCCTCCTTACGGCTATTGCCCTCTTACGAGTGTACCTTCAACCCCGCTTCCATAAGATGCGGTAGCCGTCACCAAAGTCGCAAGTTGTGCCTGCAACATAACGGCAATAATCGAACCAACACCTCGACTCTAAGGGAATAGGAAAACATGCCTCTTAACGCGTCGCCGTCAAACCCGAGGAGCAAACAGAAGCGCCCGGATCCCCAAAGGACCACGGGCGCTAGAGCAGCCCTCCCCCAGAACTGCCCACGCAGCGAATCTAGGAGTTTTTGGGCCGAATAGCAAGGAATCTTAGGTAACGCTGAAAGTAATCACTAACGGGTGACTGTCGAGAAAGTAAACGGGCTGAGGCGGATTTTGCCCTATGAATAACGGTGCTTATGGCTGCCGGATACGCTCATTCGCTACCGAAGAAACATATCGCTAACACTACAGTTGTAGATGATTCCTGCGGGAGGAAGAAGACAAAAGCCCGGGCCTGAAGGCCGTGCAAATTCGCGTCTTTTCCGGGGGTTAAAACCCCCGGCTCCCTCCGAATTCGGCGATCTCCAACTGTAGTACTAATCTGCAGTGCGAACTTGTCCCGAAACCAGAGGAGCCACTGCCAATTGGCTCGCCCCGGTGGGCATGAAGCGGCAGACAAGGAGCTCAGGAGCTGGAAGGCCCGCGAGTGCGTCGCGAATCGCCGCCGAGGCCTCCACCACGCTCAATTCACTGCCGGTGATTACCAGGACGGAAGGTCCGGCCCCGCTGAGTGCCACGCCGAGAATCCCATGTTTTCCCGACAGCGGCAGCAGGCGCGGCAATTGCGGGCAAATGGCTGAACGGTAGGGCTGGTGGATGCAGTCTCTCATGGCGATGCGAAGCAGATCGGTTCGGGCTTGGGCAAATGCCAGCCCCAACAAGGCGACGGATTGAATATTGGCCACAGCATCGGCGCGGGAATAGCTTTCCGGAAGCATTGCGCGGGCCTGGCTGGTCGCTAGCGGCTCCGTGGGAAGTACGACAATGGCTCGCCAGTCCGCTGGTGGCACGACTTGCGCCACATGCACCTTGTTGCCTTCAAAGGCTGCGGTGACAAACCCACCCAGCCAGCAAGCCACAGCGTTATCCGGATGGCCCTCAAGTACGCATGCCTCGTCCATGATGCGCTCTGAGCTCCAGCCAAGGTTGCCGAAATGAACGGCGAGGGCAATGCCTGCCAGCCGGCCCGCAGCCGACGACCCGCAACCCATTCCCAGAGGGATATCGTTGACCATGCGAATGGTCAGCGGAACGACTGGCTTCCTGCTCTCCCTGAACAGCCGTCTGTAAATGCCGATGATCAGGTTGTTATCAACCTGCGAACACCTTTCCCGGTCGCGGCCTGAAGCAACAATCGAAAACTCCCGTGCCGGCTCGGCCTCGATCTCCAAAAAGAAGTCGAGGGCCACAGCGGCGGCGTCGAAGCCCGCTCCGAGGTTGGCGGAGGTTGCTGGCAAACGAAGCCGCAGAGTTCCAGCGCTTCCCCTTTTGTCGCTCATCTCGCTCTGCCCTTCAGCGCCGCCAGCACTGCGGCAGGTGTTGCATCCGTGGCCACCGCATTTCTCCGCAGGCCGTCGATCTCCGTCTCCAGGCCCGCGCTTTCGTCTGCGTTCAACAGGGTGCCCCGATGGAAGTCGATAGTGTAATCCGCGTCTTTCAGCGTGTGGCCGGTCAAAACCAGGACAACCGTTTCTGCAGGAGAAACCGCACCCCGGGCGAGAAGCTTCTTCAGCCCCGCCAGTGTAACCGCAGAGGCCGGCTCGCAGCCGAGGCCTTCTGACCCCAATTCAGCCTTGGCGATGGCAATCTCAGCTTCGGTTACATCCAGGCACCAGCCGCCCGTATCCTGTATGACGCGCGCAGCCTTGCGCCACGAGGCGGGATTGCCGATGCGGATGGCCGTAGCCCGCGTGTGCGCTTGCATGGGTTCCAGGGACGCGCCGTGGTTGGCGGCCAAGCTGCGCACCAGTGGGTTTGCCCCGGCCGCCTGGATCACCGAAATGCGCGGTATGCGCGCGGTTAGTCCCAACTCGTGCAGCTCGCGAAATCCCTTGCCCAGCGCCGAGCTGTTGCCCAGGTTCCCGCCGGGAACAATCAGATGGTCCGGGACATTCCAGTCCAACGCTTCGGCGATTTCGAAAGCCGGGGTCTTCTGCCCCTCAAGCCGATAGGGGTTCACCGAGTTCAGCAGGTAGATGGGGGCTTCCTTCACAATTTGCGTCAGCAAGCGGAGGCAGCCGTCGAAATCGGCCTTCAACTGGCAGGTGACAGCACCGTAGTCCATCGCCTGAGAAAGCTTTCCCCACGCGATCTTGCCTTCGGGAATCAGTACCAGACTCTTCAATCCGGCACGAGCGGCATAGGCAGCCATCGCAGCCGAAGTATTTCCCGTGGAAGCGCAGGCTACCCACTCGAAGCCGCGTTCACGGGCCACACTCATGGCCGCCGTCATGCCCGTGTCTTTGAATGAGCCCGTCGGGTTCATGCCCTGGTGTTTTGCGAAAAGCTGGTCTATTCCCAGTGCCTTGGCGGCACGCGTCAGCGGATAGAGCGGCGTGTTGCCTTCGCGCAGCGTAACCACATTGCCAAAGCTGTCCAGGATAGGCAGCAATTCACGGAAGCGCCAGACACCCGAGTGGTCAAGCGCCTCAGACGAACAGCGGCGCTCCCGCCACAGCCACTTCAGCGCGCCGGGGTTGGGCCGGTCAGGGCCTTTGCGCTGACCCCAACCGGGATAATCCACCTCAAACAGGTCACCGCACTCCACACAGCGGAAGTCCGGCTGGGCTTGGGCCCCGGAGATTCGCGCCCCGCATCCGAAACAGCGCAACTGGTGCAAGTTGTCGTTCATATCTGGTGTTAGCCTACCAGTGCAAGCCGGATTTTGCCGAAGGCTGGAGCTCCCCCGTGTTCAACCGTTCGATTCTTTGCTTCCTCGGACTTTTGTGTCTGGCGCCTTTATGCGCGCAGACGCCGCTTCGCGTGGCCGCAGCGGCCGATCTTGAGCCTGTCCTGCCTCCCCTTCTGGAACAGTTTCGCCAAGCCACAGGCATCCGCGCGGAAGCCACGTTCTCTGCATCGGCGGTATTGGCTGCGCAGATTCAAAACGGCGCGCCGTTCGACCTTTTTCTCTCGGCGGATCTCGGATATCCCAAACGGCTCATTGATGCCGGCTTGGCCGACGCAGCCGGCACTGCCGATTCCTCCACGCCGATTGTCTACGCGAAAGGTACCCTGGTGCTTTGGGCGCGCAAAGACTCATCCCTGCCTCCCCCGTCGCTGGATCTGTTGCGCAACGCCGGCGTCAAGAGGCTGGCCGTCGCCAACCCAGAGCGCGCCCCCTACGGCCGGGCAGCGGTTGCCGCGCTCACCAGGCTCAAGCTCTACGACGCGCTCAAGCCTCGCCTGGTGACCGCCGAGAACATCTCCCAAGCGGCGCAATTTGTCGACTCCGGCAACGCCGATGCCGGGCTCATCTCACTCACCTCAGCCCTCACGCCCCGTCTTGCGGCAAATGGCGCGTATTTCGTCATCCCGCGCGACCTCTATCCCCCCATCGAACAGGGAGCAGTTATCGTCAGCAAAACAACGCAGCGTGCGGCAGTTCACAAACTGCTCGACTTCCTGCTCTCAGCCAATGTGCAGGCTCAACTTGCCAAAAGCGGTCTCACCCCTGTTCATTAACCTTTTCCCGTCCATTGCAGATTGGGCGGCAAACATCAAACCTCAACTGTAGTCCGTTCACGGGATTCAATGGACTGGCAAGCGTTCGCCCTGACACTCAAGCTGGCCACAGTCACCACGGCCATTCTGCTGGCAATGGCGGTGCCGCTGGCGGCGCTGCTGGTGCTGGGGCGCAGCCGCTGGCTGGCAGCCCTGGAGGCGTTCGCGGCACTGCCTCTGGTGTTGCCGCCTACCGTGCTCGGATTCTTTCTGTTGGTCCTTCTCGGGCCTCGCACCGCCATTGGCCGCGGGATCACTTCCCTGCTCGGCCATCCGCTCGCCTTTTCGTTTTTGGGGCTCGTGGTCGGCTCCGTCATTTACAGCCTGCCCTTTGCCCTGCAGCCGCTCGTGGCTGGATTCGCCGCGATTGACTCGGCCTTGGTTGACGCTGCGCGCCTGCTGGGCGCCGGACCAGCGAGGCTCGTCTTCAGCCTTCTCGTTCCTCTGGCTCGCCGCTCGCTGGTAGCTGCGGCGGTACTCAGTTTCCTGCACACTGTGGGCGAGTTTGGAGTAGTCCTCATGCTGGGCGGCGACATTCCCGGCGCCACCCGCACCCTTTCCATCGTCTTGTACAACCAGGTGGAGAACTTCGACTACGCCGCCGCCAATCGCACGGCGGCCATCCTGCTGGCGCTGAGCGTGGTAGCCCTTGCCGCCATCTATGCCGGTGGAAGACGAAGCGGAGGGCGCCATGCTTGAACTCGTCCTCAATGCACATCGGGGCAACTTTCGTTTACAGGTGGCGTGCAGCTTTGCCTCCGATTGGACTGTGATTTTCGGACATTCAGGCGCGGGCAAAAGCACACTGCTGCGCCTGCTGGCCGGCCTCGATCGCGCAGAGGGTACTCGGATTGCTCTTGACGGCTGCCTTTTCACAGATTCAATCAACGGCGTGTGGCTCAAACCCGGTCATCGAAGAACCTCGCTTGTCGCGCAGCAGTCCGCGCTCTTCCCTCACCTCAGTGTCGCCGCCAACGTGGCCTATGGGCTGCGTAAACTCGATAGCGCCAGACGTGCCGCACGTGTGGAAGAAATGTTGGCGCTGGTTGGCGCCGGCGATCTGGCCCACCGGCGCCCGCAGGACCTTTCCGGCGGCGAAGCGCAGCGGGTGTCTTTGGCTCGCGCACTGGCTCCCGGGCCGCGCCTGCTGCTGCTTGATGAGCCCTTCTCCGCCCTGGACGGCGCCGCCAGCGATTCCTTGCTGGTGCGTCTCGAACGTTGGCTTGCCGACAACAATGTACAGACCGTACTAGCCACGCACGATGCAACGGATGCAATGGCTATTGGGGCTGAAGTTGCCCTGCTTCGAGAAGGCCAATTGATCGCAATGGGACCTGCGATCGAGGTGCTGGCCGCAGAGCGCGATCGGCTCCTTGCCCGTTTGGGAAGTAACTGACAGCGAACCCGCTCTTTGGCTTTTCGCAAAGAACGGCATCTCAGATCGCCTGTACAATCCTGCAAATGCAGAAACGTAAAATCATAGGGTTGGTCTGTACAGGGTTGCTAGCCATCGTAGGCCTGAGAGTAGCGATTTCGTTCACGCAATTCCATGCAGTCGAGAAGAATTTTGCCAAGGTGCAAGCGGGTCAACCGCGTTCGTCGGTCATCGACAGGCTCGGAAAACCCAATTACCACGAGGGCAAATGCGGGGATGATTTCAGCCCTCCACCGAATTGCGCGCAGGAGTTCGCCTATTCACATCCCTTTGCTCCACTTGATCCTGAATATTTTGTTGTATGGTTCTCGCCGGATGGCCGGGTAATTCTGACTCAGCACCGCGAATCTCCAGATTCAAGCTTCGTAGTCGCCTCCGGGAATTGAGTCCACCCAAAATGCTGTAATCCCGAGGGAGCGGAGCGAGTCGAATGACCCGCGGTTCGCAAAAGATGGCAGCTCCTCGGAAGAAGACTTCGGAGATGGGACCCTAGAACCCCACCATCACCGGCTCCATCTCCAACTGGATGCCGAAACGATTCTCTACGGCAGCACTGATCTGCCCCGCCAGCGCAAGAATCTCCTGCGCACTGGCACCGCCGCGATTGATCAGCGCCAGGGTATGCCGCGTGGAAACCGCAGCCGCCCCCAGCGTGTACCCTTTTGCAAAACCAGCCTGCTCGATGAGCCACGCCGCTGGCACCTTCACCCTGCCGGCATTCTCAGGGCCCGGCCCGGCAGGAAAACGTGGCAGATCCTTGTCACCACAGGCGGCAATCCTTTTCAATTCCACCTCCGCAACCACTGGGTTTTTAAAGAAGCTGCCCGCGCTGCGGCAATCTGGATCGCCCTC
>OCZU010001869.1_pt1 | contig 13594 bp, 13 predicted proteins | sample 1539001 | NCBI WGS metagenome assembly OCZU01 (sample SAMEA3539306, study PRJEB22396) | soil metagenome | biome: tundra; feature: field; material: soil | place: USA | collected 2010-05 | depth 0.15 m
CCACCGAGATCTACACTCTTTCCCTACACGACGCTCTTCCGATCTGCTCACTGCGTGCCGCAGTTGCTCAATCTGTCGTTCGAGGATGTCGAAGGCGAGAGCTTGCTGGCCGCCGTGCGTCCGCACCTGGCCGTATCGACCGGCTCGGCGTGCGCGTCGGCGACCAACGAAGCGTCCTACGTGCTGCGTGCATTGGGCCGCGATGAGCGCCTCGCCGAGAGCAGCCTGAGATTCAGCCTTGGTCGCTATACGACCGAGGCGGACATCGATCGGGCGGTGCTAGCGGTCGGCGAGGCCGTGACACGGCTGCGACGAATCGGCGGCAAATGAACTACAGCGAACTGACGCGCCGCTATTTTGACAGCGCCGGCGTCGCGGGAGTCTTGAGCGGCGATTGCGTCGGGCGCGGCGCTGCAGGCACGCGCCGCATGGGGACCTGGGTGCAATTCGATATTCAGCTCGAGCCTGGCATCGAGCCGCAGCGGCGCATCGTGGCGGCTCGATTTTTGGCTTTTGCCTGTCCACATACGATTGCGGTGGCCGCCTGGGTTTGCGAGCGGGCGGTCGGAACATTCTGCGCTGTGGCCTTGCCTGAACCGGCGCAAGCGCTCTGTCGCCGCTTCGAGGCCCCGGCCGAGAAACTCGGGCGCGTGCTGGTGATCGAAGATGCCTGGGCGGCGGCCGCGGCGGCCGCGGCGGCGGTGGCGACGGCGCGGGTTACGATCTCGTGAAATCCGACATGCGTCCCGTGCGTTCCCCCTGGTGGCGTGTTATGTATACCTTTCAAGGGCGGGATTAATTCGGTAGGGCGGTGTTTATGGCGATATTGTTGACCGAATCGGCTGCGGACCGGGTTCGAGCCCATCTGGCCAAGCGCGGTGCCGGGCTGGGATTGCGGCTCGGCATCAAAAAGACCGGCTGCTCGGGCTTCGCCTATGTCGTGAACTATGCCGACGAAATACGGGCGGAAGATGCCGTGTTTGAAGTCCGCGGCGTCAAGGTCATCGTGGATTCGGCGAGTTTGCCCTTGATCGACGGCACCCTCGTCGATTTCGTCAAACAGGGCCTCAACGAGGCGTTCAAGTTTCAAAATCCAAAGGCCAAGGGTGAATGCGGCTGCGGCGAGAGCTTCAGCGTCTGAAGGCCGCGACGGGCGCCCCACAGGAGCGCGATTTTTCCAAGTAATACAGGGACTTCGGCCGCCGGTGCAATTGCTTGGCGGCGCTCCCTCGGTTAAACTTCGCGGTCGTTGTCGGCCCCCCTGCCGGGCGGCCCGCGTTATTTTTAGCCTTCGAGGTCATCATGGCAGTTGAGCGCACTCTTTCCATCGTCAAACCCGACGGCGTCGCCAGGAACTTGATCGGCGAGGTTTACACGCGGTTCGAAAAGGCAGGATTGCGCATCGTCGCCGCCCGCATGTTGCAGTTGTCGCAGGCGCAAGCCGAGGCGTTCTACGGTGTGCACCGGGAACGGCCCTTCTTCAAGGACCTGGTGCGCTTCATGACCTCGGGTCCCGTTATCGTTCAGGTGCTCGAGGGCGAGGGCGCAATTGCCAAGAATCGCGATGTCATGGGCGCCACCGATCCCAAGAAGGCCGCGCCCGGCACTATCCGCGCCGACCTGGCGACGAGCATCGACGAAAACATCGTGCACGGCTCCGACGCCGCCGATACGGCGGCTCGCGAGGTAGCTTTTTTCTTTCGCGACATTGAGGTCTGCCCGCGTACGCGCTAGCGTACGCCGCAGAATTCTCTTGAGGAATGCAACCGGTGGCGGGTGATCGTGTAAATCTACTCGGCTTGCCGCGCCTCGAGCTCGAGGCGTTCGTCGCGCAGCGGCTCGGCGCGAAGCCGTTTCGTGCGCGGCAGCTCATGAAATGGATCTATCGCCGCGGCGCAGCGGATTTTTCGGCGATGAGCGATCTCGCCAAGGATTTCCGCGCCGCGCTGGAGACGGTCGCGAAAATTTCGGTCCCGGAGATCGTGACCGAACAGATCTCGGCCGACGGGACCCGCAAGTGGATGCTGCGGATGGACGAGGTCCAGGGCATCGAAACCGTTTACATCCCGGAGCCCGATCGCGGCACGCTGTGCATTTCCAGCCAGATCGGCTGCGCCATGGATTGTTCGTTCTGCGCGACCGCCCAGCAGGGATTCAATCGCAATCTGAGCGTCGCAGAAATCGTCGGGCAAGTGTGGCTCGCGCAACGCGAGCTCAACGACATGCGCGGCGAAGAGCGCAAGATCACCAATGTCGTCTTCATGGGCATGGGCGAGCCGCTCGCGAATTATCGCAACGTGGTGCCGGCCATGCGAATTCTTCTCGATGACCTGGGGTACGATTTATCGCGGCGTCGCGTGACCTTGAGCACCTCGGGCCTCGTGCCGCAGATCTACAAGTTGGCGGAGGAATGCAACGTGGCGCTCGCGGTATCCTTGCATGCGCCGAACGATGAGCTGCGCAACGAACTCGTGCCGATCAATCGGAAACATCCGATCAACGAGCTTTTGAACGCATGCTGGCATTATCTCGAGAAACAAAACGGCCGCAGCGTCACGTTCGAATACGTGATGCTCGACGGCGTCAATGACAAGCCCGAACATGCCAAACAGCTCGGCCGTCTGCTGCGCGGCAGGCCGGCGAAACTCAATTTGATCCCCTTCAACGCTTTTCCGGGTACCGGCTACCGCCGCTCGCCGGCTGCCGCGATCGTTCGCTTCCGCGACATTCTCAATGATCTGGGCGTCATCGCGACGATACGCAAGACGCGCGGCGACGACATCGATGCCGCGTGCGGCCAGCTTGCCGGCCGAGTCACCGATCGCACCCTGGTGCGGCTCGGCAGCCGGGTAATGAACCCTTCCGAACGATCCGCGGCGGTAAGATGAAAATTATAACGGCCGGTTTATTGCTCATCTTCGGTTTGGCGGCATGCGTCAGCAACAAGTCCGCGCCCACTCAGACGCCGGCGGCGGCGGCCTTGATCAACGCGCAAATCGCGATCGAATACATGCGCCTCGACAAGCTCGCCACCGCGCGTGAATTCATCGAACGTGCGCTGTCGCAGGATCCTGGCGACGCCAACGTTCAGGCCGCGGCAGGCATCGTTTATGAGCGATTGGGCGAATTGCCGAAGGCCGAGCGCGCGTTCGCCGCTTCGGCGCGCATCGGCAAGAAGGATCCGAACATTCTCAACAGCTATGGGGGCTTTCTGTGCCGCACGCACAAGGCGACCGAAGGCGAGAAGTTGTTCATGAAGGTCGTTCGGGATCCGCTCTATCAAACGCCGGAAGTCGCGTACGTCAATGCCGGTGTCTGTGTGCGCACCGCGGGCAACAACATCGCCGCCGAGCACTACTTCCGCCAGGCGCTCACCATTCGCCCCAAGATGCCGGAGGCCCTGCTGCAATTGGGCGAGCTGCTGCTCGAGCGCGGCGACACGACCGAAGCCAGGCGGACCGTGCTGCTTTACTTGGCGGTGAACGAATCATCCCCGGATATTCTCTGGTTAGGTTTGCGCATCGGGCGCAAAGCGGGCGATGCGACGGAGGCCGCTTCATACGCACAACGGCTGCAACAGGAATTTCCCGCGTCCGAGCAGGCGCGCATGCTCCAGTCCGGCCTGGCGCGATGAGCGAGCCGACGAGAGCACCGGGCGCGCGCTTGCGTAGCGAGCGTGAACGCCGGGGACTCAGCGTGCAAAAGGCGGCTGAAGAAATGCGGCTCGATGCATGGGTCATCGAGGCGCTCGAAGGCGATCAATACGAGCGTGTCGGACCGGCGGTCTACGTGAAAGGCCACTTGAAGAAATACGCCGGTATGTTGGCGATTCCCTGGGAGGAGGTCGTCGCGGCCTATGATTCCCTGCATCAAAATCTTGCGAATGCACGTGCGCAACCGCCTGCGGTTCGTATGCGCTCGCCGCCGCCGCTCGTCAATAATCTGCCCTCGGCGCAAATCGCCGCAGCTGCGGCGTTCGTGTTGATCGTCGCCGGCGTGCTGTGGTGGAGACCGTGGCAACAGCGCGCCGCCGTTGCTCCGGGCGGCCCACAAGCAAGCGCGCAATCGGCGGTTCGGACGCCGGGCGGTGCGCAATCCGCGTCAAATCATCAAGGCGCGACCGGCGATGCGCGCACGGGCGATGCGCGAACGGGCGATGCGCGAACGGGGGATCAAGCCCGGGCCGCAGAGCCGGCCGCCGTCGGTGATGCCGCCGGGGCCGGTCAGGCGGCAGCGGTCAATGGGGGCGCTCCCGAATCGGCCGGTCCATCGGCGAACGTCGTAACCGCGGCAGGTACCGCCGGTGCCGGCGCTGCAGCTGCGGAAGCCGGCGCGGGTCGAGCGCGTCTGCGCCTGAGTTTCTCGACGGACTCTTGGGTCGACGTCCACGATGCGGCCGGCAAGCGCATCTTCAGCGGCTATGGCCGCGCCAACAGCGTCAAGATCATCGCGGGAGACGCACCGCTGCGGGTATATCTCGGGTACGCGAACGGCGTGCAACTCGAAATCAATGAACACGCGGTGGCGATTGGGCGGCCGTTCGTGCGCGGCGACGTCGCGCGCTTCGAGGCCGGCGCCGACGGCATGCTGCGCAGCTATCCGAACAACGCGCAACCGCGCGGCTGACGGTGCTGGGTTGAGCAAAATCATCGAGCCTCTGCGCGGCGTGCACGATATGTTGCCGGCCCAGGCGGCCGCGTGGCAGTTTCTCGAATCGACGACGCGAGAGGTCTTCGCGTCCTACGGTTACGAGGAATTTCGCGTACCCATCATCGAGCAGACGCAGCTATTCAAGCGCTCGATAGGCGATTTTACCGATATCGTCGAGAAGGAGATGTTCAGCTTCATCGACCAGGGCGAGGACCACATCACTCTGCGTCCCGAGGCCACCGCTGGAATCGCTCGCGCGATGATTTCCAACGGCTTGTTGCGTGAGAACCGATTGCGCGTCTGGTGCATGGGACCGATGTTTCGCCGCGAGCGCCCGCAGGCGGGACGCTATCGCCAATTTCATCAAATCGATGCCGAGGCGTTTGGCTTCGCGGGACCCGATGTCGACGCGGAGATCATCCTGCTGGCGGCGCGTCTGCTGCGCCGGCTGGGCCTGTCGGGCGTGAAGTTGCAGCTCAACTCGCTCGGTACCCCGGAATCGCGCGCAGTTTATCGGGAGCAACTGATTGCGTATTTCGGCGCCCACGCCGCCGCGCTCGACGAAGACAGCAGGAGGCGGCTGCACGGCAACCCGCTCAGAATCCTGGACAGCAAGATTCCGGAAACCCAGCGCATCGTCGCCGGGGCGCCGCTGCTCGTGGAGTCCCTCGACGCCGAATCGAAAGCTCATTTCGCGGCCCTTTGCGCGCACCTGAAAAGCGCCGGCATCGAGTATCATGTGAACCCGCGCCTGGTGCGCGGCCTCGATTACTACACGCGCACCGTCTTCGAATGGATCACCGACTCTCTGGGTTCGCAGAGCACGGTGTGTGCCGGAGGCCGCTATGACGGCCTGATCGCGCAGTTGGGAGGCACGGCCACGCCGGGCATCGGTTGGGCCATGGGACAGGAGCGCATCGTCATGCTGCTCGAAAAAATGGCTGCGGTACCGGCCGGCGACCGGCCGCAGGTTTATTTGGTGGCGGTCGGGGAACGGTCTGACATTCTGGGGCTCCAAGTAGCCGAGCGGCTGCGCGACATCTGGCCTGCACTGCGGTTGCAGTTCAATCTAGGCGGCGGAAATTTCAAGGCGCAATTCAAGCGCGCGGATAAGAGCGGCGCGCGCTACGCGATCATCGTGGGGGACGACGAAGCCGCGCGCGGCGTCGTTGCTCTCAAGGATTTGCGCGGCGAGCGGCCCCAGGAAGAATGTGCGATCGATCGAATCGGCGAATTGCTGGGCGGCTTGTTGGGTCTCGAGGCTTAAGGTAGCGGAGTAATCATGGCAGACGATTTATTAACCGAGGAAGAGCAGATCGAGGCCGCCAAGCGCTTCATGAGCGAGAACGGCGCTTGGCTGATCGCCGGCGTGGCGCTCGGCGTGGCGCTGCTGTTTGGCTATCGTTATTACGAAAACTCGCGCAACGAGCGCGCCATGAAGGCGGCCGACGAGTTCGGTGCGATGACCTCGGCGATCGACAGAAACGATCGAGCCTCCGCGCGGCGAAATGCGGAGGGGATCGTACAATCCTATTCCGGCAGCCCGTATGCCGATCAAGCGGAGTTGACGCTCGCGCGTCTGCTCGTCGATGAAGGCAAGAGCGCCGATGCGATTGGACCGCTCATGGAGGTCATGACGGGTTCCAAGGATACGGAACTAAAAAATATCGCGCGTCTGCGCATTGCGCGCATTCAGATCGACCAAGGCAAGCCCGATGATGCGATTCAAACCCTCGCGGGCGGCGACTCCGCATCCTTCTCATCGCGCTACCATGACGTTCGCGGCGATGCGCTGTTGGCGAAGAAAGACACGAGCGGCGCGGCCGCCGAATATCGCGCTGCGCTCGAGGCGAGCGATCCGCAGAACACCGACGCGGCCCTGCTGCAATTGAAAATTGCCGATCTCGGCGTGTCCCCCGCAGCCCCCGCGGCCGCTGCACCCCCTGAACCCCCCGTCAACAAGGCGAAACCCTGATGCGCTGTTTGCTTCCTCTTGGCCTAGCGGCCTTCATTATCGTCGCGGGCTGCAGTAAGGACAAAGATGTCGAACCGCCGGCGAAATTGGTCGACTTTCCGCAGACACTGCCGATCAAGGAGATCTGGAAAGAGGGCTTGGGCGGCGGCAAAAAGCAAATGGTGCTGCGGCTCGGCTTGGGTCCCGCGCTCGATAACAAGATCGTGTTCGCGGCCTCGCACAAGGGCGATGTGCTCGCCGTTGCCGTGGATACGGGCCGGCACCTCTGGGTCAAGAATCTCAAGCTGCCTTTGTCGGCGGGACCGGCAGCCGCTCTCGGCATGGTCGTGGTCGGCTCCAGCAAGGGCGACATCGTCGCCTTGGACGGCGCCACGGGACACCAATTATGGCGTGTGCGGATCAACGCCGAATTACTGTCGCCGGCGGCGATCGGCGAGCACGTAGTCGTCGTACGTTCGGTGGACGGAAGGCTGCGGGGTCTCGATGCACAAACGGGCAAGGAATTATGGTCTGTCGAACAACAGGTGCCCAGACTGAGCCTGCGCGGAACGGGAACTCCGGTCATCGCCAAGGATATGGCGATTTGCGGGTTCGACAATGGCAAGGTAATGGCGGTCTCCTTGAGTACCGGGGACACGGTTTGGGATACCGCGCTTGCGGCGCCGCATGGGCGCACGGAACTCGACCGCTTGGTCGACGTCGATTCGGCCGTACGCGTGATCGGCAACGATGTCTACGCGACCGGTTTCCAGGGGCGCACCGCCATGCTGGCGCTCGACTCGGGGCAGATCTGGTGGGCGCACGACATGTCGAGTTATCGCGGACTGTCGGTCGATGCCGAGAACGCGTTCGTCACGCAGTCCGACGGTGTCGTCGTTGCTTTGCGCGACCGCGACGGATCGGAGGTTTGGCACAACGACAAATTGAAGCGGCGCGGCCTGTCGACACCCGTGATCCTCAGCAGCGCGGTCGCGGTTGCGGATTATCAGGGCTACGTCCATTGGCTCGATAAAGCCACCGGAGTCCTGGTCGCCCGCAAGCAAGTCTCGAAATTCAGGGTCTCGAACGCGCCGGTGGCTGTTGATAACACGGTGGTCGTGCTCACGGACGGCGGCGATCTCGCGGCGTTTCGCGCAACGCCGCCGGCGGCGGCGCCGGCACCTCGCCCATAAGCGAAATCTCTTGCTGCCGGTAGTTGCGCTAATCGGTCGACCAAACGTCGGGAAATCGACGCTGTTCAATGCAATGACCGGAACGCGCGACGCGCTGGTCGCGGACCTGCCGGGGCTGACGCGCGACCGCCAGTACGGATTCGCGCGTCGTACCGATGTGCCGTGCATCGTCGTCGATACGGGCGGCCTCGTCGAAAACGCCAATGAAATCGAAAGTCTGATGATCGCGCAGACCGATCGCGCGATCAGCGAAGCCGACCGTATCATCGTCTTGGTCGACGGCCGCGCCGGAGTGACGCCACAGGATCAATTCGTCGCGCGCCTGGCACACCGCAGCGGCAAGCCGGTATTCCTCGCGGTCAACAAAACCGAGGGCTTCGACCCCGATATTGCGGTCGCCGATTTTCATGGGCTGGCTCTGGGCGAACCGCACCCGATCGCCGCGGCGCACGATCAGGGCGTGATCTCTTTGCTCGAAGCGGCTCTGGTCGGACTCGTCCCGGATCCACAAGACGGGCCCGAGATGACCGGCATCAAGGTTGCGGTAATCGGTCGCCCCAACGTCGGCAAGAGCACATTGATCAATCGTCTGCTCGGCGAGAATCGCATGGTCACCTTCGATCAGCCGGGAACGACGCGGGACGCCGTACTCGTGCCGTTCGAGCGCGACGGCGAGCGCTATACGCTCATCGACACGGCCGGCGTCCGGCGCCGCGCGCGCGTCGAGGATGCGGTCGAGAAATTCAGCGTCATCAAGACTCTGCAGGCGATCGAAACCGCTCACGTCGTTGTCGTCGTCATGGACGCGCAAGATACCGTTGCCGAGCAGGACGCGAGCCTCCTCGGCACGGTCATCGAGCAGGGGCGCGCACTCGTGATCGCGATCAACAAGTGGGACAACATTCCCACCGAGCAGCGCGATCTGATTCGCCAGCAAATCGAGCAGCGCATTCCGTTTGCCGATTTCGCGCCGCTGCATTTCATATCGGCGCGCCATGGCAGCGGCGTCGGCGAGTTGTTCGCGTCGGTCCGCAAGGTCTATGCGGCAGCCATGCGGGAAATGACGACACCGGAATTGACGCGCGTGCTCGAAGCGGCGATCGAAACTCATCCGCCGCCCGTGGTGAGGGGACGGCGCATCAAGTTGCGTTATGCGCATCAGGGCGGCCGCAACCCGCCGATCGTCGTGATCCACGGCAACCAAACTGATCATGTGCCCGAGGCCTACCGGCGCTACTTGGTCAACGTCTATCGCAAGGCGTTCGCGCTCGAGGGAACTCCGGTGCGCGTCACGTTCCGCGGCGAGGAAAACCCGTTTGCCGGCAAGCGCAATCCGCTCACGCCGAGACAGGTACGCAAACGCAAGCGGCTGATTCAGCGCAATAAGCGGTAACGCACAGTCTCGACCTTTGCATTAGACTATTTGCGCAGGGATGTCGCGGGGCGGGTCTGTGCCAAAGATCATTGGAACCAAAGTTTCTCGCATTGTCGCCATCGTCGTAGGACTGATGCTGCTATACGGCGCGGCGGGATTCGCACTGGCGCCGCGATTGTTGCGCTCGGCGCTGCTCGACGACATTCCGAAGCAGACCGGCGCGACCGCTTGATGGGCTTCGACCGCCTGTTCGTCCGTCGATCGACGAAACCGGGCGCGTGCTGAATGCGCTCGACACGATGCAGCGCAGTCTCAGACAGCGCATCGAGACGGATCGCGCGATGGCCGAGGAGAACCTTCGGATCCGCACGGCGCTGGATCGCATCGGGGCAGGCGCGATGGTGGCGGATCTCGAGGGCAAGATCATTTATACGAATGACTATACGAACGCTATTTTTCGCGAGCGCGAGGCCGAGATACGCAAGCCGCTGCCGCAATTCGATCCGCAGAATATCCTATGCCAATCGTTCGATATGTTCCATCGCAATCCAACCCATCAACGCAACATGCTGGCGAGCCTCACCGGCAGTCACACGAGCGACATCAAAATGGGCGATGTGACGCTGCGGATCGTGGCAAATCCCGTAACCACGGCGGAAGGCAAGCGCATAGGCACGGTGGTGCAGTGGCTCGATCGCTCGCATGAAGTCGCGGCGGAGCATGAGGTGGGGGTCATGGTCACCAAGGCGCTCGAGGGAGACCTCACGGTGCGCATCGCGGAGGACGGCACGCAGGGGTTCCTAAAGGAACTGGCGGAAGGCATGAACCGCCTGACCGCGAATATGGCGGAGGTCGTGCGCAGCATGTCGCGGGCGGCCGCCGAGGTGCGCACCGGAGCGGACGAAATATCGAAGGGGAATTTGGATTTGAGCCAGCGCACCGAGGAGCAGGCCTCGAGTTTGGAGGAGACGGCCTCTTCGATGGAGCAGATGACCTCAACGGTCAAGAACAATGCGGACAACGCGGCGCAGGCGAACCAGTTGGCAGCAGCGGCGCGCGAGCAGGCCGAGCGCGGCGGCAAGGTCGTGGGCTCGGCGGTGACGGCGATGGGCGAGATCAACGCGGCGAGCAAGAAGATAGCGGACATCATCGGGGTGATCGACGAGATCGCGTTTCAGACCAATCTGCTGGCGCTCAACGCGGCGGTCGAAGCGGCGCGCGCCGGGGAGAAGGGCCGCGGGTTTGCGGTCGTGGCATCGGAGGTCAGGAATCTGGCCTCGCGCAGCGCGGCCGCGGCCAAGGAGATCAAGGCCTTGATCCAGGACTCGGTGGGCAAGGTCACGGAGGGCACGAAGCTCGTCGACGAGTCGGGCCGGGTGCTCGCGGAGATCGTCACCGGCGTCAAGAAGGTCACCGACGTGGTCGCGGAGATCGCGGCATCGAGCCGCGAACAGACCGCTGGCATCGCGCAGGTCAATCAGGCCGTGACCTCGATGGACGGGGCGACACAGCAGAATGCGGCGCTCGTCGAGCAGGCGACCGCGGCCGCGCAGGCACTGACCGAGCAGGCCTCGAACCTCATGCAGCTCATCGACCGGTATCAGATTGGCAGCGAGTCGGGTGCGCCGGTAGCGCAGTCGAATGCGCCCGCAGCAAGGCCTAAGGGCGCCGCGCAAGGCCGCCGCGGCAAATGCCGATCAAGAATGGACGGATTTCTAGCCGCCGCACGCATCGCGGATAGCGTATTGAGCCTATCGGGCTTCGCCGGTCGCCGCGCGTGAACAACGAGATTCCTTGCGCTTGGGATAATATAGGCGGGTTGTCCTGGTATAGGGCGCGCCTGGAGTGAGCTAATGTTTATCCCCGTGCTGACTGTTCTGATCGTAATCGCAATCACGGGTCTGCGCGTCGCCCAAGAGTACGAGCGCGGCGTGATTTTTAGGCTCGGACGCTACAAGGGCCTGCGTGGCCCCGGACTCTATTGGATCATCCCGCTCAATATCGAGCGATCCGTGCGGGTCGATGGGCGAACGCGGACCGTGTCGGCCGAACAGCAGGAAACGATCACGCGCGACAGCGTCACGATCAAGGTCAATGCGGTGTTGTGGTATCGAATCGTCGATGCTGCAAAATCGGTCATCGCGGTCGCCGATGCACCCGCGGCCGTTTATCAGCTGGCACTCACCGGGCTGCGCAACATCATCGGCCAACATGATCTCGACGAAGTTTTGCAGGAGCGAAATAAGATCAACGATCTGCTGCGCCAATTCATCGCGGGTTCGACCGCCCAGTGGGGTCTGGAAGTGCAGCGCTTTGAAATGAAGGACGTCGAGCTACCCGTGGCGATGCAGCAGGTCATGGCGATGCAGGCCGAGGCGATTCGGGAAAAGCGCGCGAGGATCATCAAGGCCGAGGCCGAATTGGAAGCGTCCGTGAAGCTCTCGGCGGCCGCCGCGCAAATCGCCGCGAATCCGGCCGCTCTGGAACTGCGGCGCATGCAAATGATTTCCGAGGTCGGCGCCGAGAACAACAGCACGACGGTCATCATGATCCCGTCGGATTTTGTGTCGCTGGCACACAGTCTCGACGATTATTTGCGGGAACGCACGAAAAGCGCTGGGTCGACCCAGGCGTGATTCAAGCTCAAACCCCAATGTAGATGCGGACCGGTCGCGCGTCCCGTCATGCCGACCGCGCCGATCCGTGTGCCGGCGGCAATCCGCTGGCCCGGCTTCACGTCGACGGCGCTCAAATGGCAATACATGCTGAGGAAGCCGCGCCCGTGATCGATGAAAACGGTGTTGCCGTTGAAGAAATAATCACCCGTGTCGACGACCACGCCGCCGGCCGGCGCGAACACCGCAGTGCCGCTGGGAGCGGCGATGTCCATGCCGGTATGGGGATTGCGTGCCTCGCCGTTGAATACCCTGCGTGAACCGTAGGAACTGCTGCGCACGCCGGGCACTGGGGCATCGAACAGCAGATCGTCCGGTTGGCTGTCGGTCCAACGATTGAGTACGCGATCGATCCTCGCTTTCTCGCGCTCGAAGCGAGCGAGGTCTTGCTTCGAAAGGTTCACCTGAGCGGGCGGAACCGACAAGGACTGCGTTGGGTATTCCTTCGGGCCGACCGAGAACTCGACGGTCCGATCGCCGCTGCCGCCCTTGATGGTGACGGCGCGCGTGCCGACGGGCGCCGATAGCGGAATGCCGACGATCGCGATCCAATCGGAGCCGTCCTGAATCACCAAGGCGCGGTGTCCGTCCGCATCGACGTCGGGGGGCGTCGCTGGCGTCTGCGCCGCCGAATTGGCACTTGCGGGGAGCCGGATGATTTTGATTCCGCCGGGCACGGGCTCCTCGCTCGGTAGCGCCAGCGCCGAGGCGAGCGCCGGCATCACGCAAAGCAGCGCCAGCAGCCGCCGGTTCACGAGGGTGGATCCTCGACCTTGGCGCGTATCCTGCCTGCGGCTAGCCGCGCCTCGATGATCGTGCCCGGCGGCGCTTGAGCGGCGTCGCGCAGTATCCCGCCGCCTTCGCGACTGACGATCGCGTAACCGCGATCCAAGGTGGCGAGCGGGCTGACCGCTTGGAGCGTGCGCACGAGCGGCATCAGCCGTTCGCGCGCATGGCGCAGCACTTGCAGCTGCGCGGCACTCAAGCGCGCAGCGAGCATCTGATGGCGTTGCGCAGCGTCGCGAACGCGCGCGATGGGGCTCAACTGCCATAGCTGGCTGCGGCGGTCGACTAATCCTGCGCGCAGCTCGGTCAATCGCTGGCGCATGCCGCGCGTCAGACGATCCTCGAGGTCATCCAGGCGCTGCATCTGCTGCGCCAAGCGTGCCGTGGGACTCACGAGCGCTGCTCGGCCGGTCAACCAGCCCAGACGCTCTCGGCTGTCATTGAGTCGACGGCGCATGCCTTGCTGCAAGCGTGCGCCTAGCGTGCGGACGGTCTTGAGCCATTCCTGGGCATCCGGGACCACGATCTCGGCCGCGGCCGACGGCGTCGGCGCACGCACGTCTGCCGCGAAATCGGCGATCGTAAAATCGACTTCGTGGCCCACACCGCTGACGATGGGTATCGGCGAGGCGACGATGGCGCGTGCCAACGCCTCATCGTTGAACGCCCAAAGATCCTCGAGGGAGCCGCCGCCGCGCGCCAGGATCAAGACGTCGCAATCGCCGCGCCGGCCGGCGAGCGCCACGGCCGCTGCGATTTCCGCGGCTGCTTGCGCACCCTGTACCGGGACGGGATAAATCAGCACGTCGGCGGCCGGAAAGCGGCGTGCGAGCACATGCACGATGTCGCGGATTGCCGCTCCGGTCGGCGAGGTAATCACGCCGATGCGCTTCGGCAGTCGCGGCAGGGGACGCTTGCGTTCGGTCGCGAACAGGCCTTCGGCCGCCAGCTTGGCCGTGAG
>OCZU010001870.1_pt1 | contig 13592 bp, 7 predicted proteins | sample 1539001 | NCBI WGS metagenome assembly OCZU01 (sample SAMEA3539306, study PRJEB22396) | soil metagenome | biome: tundra; feature: field; material: soil | place: USA | collected 2010-05 | depth 0.15 m
CTGGCGCTGGTACATCAGCGTTTCTCGACCAACACCTTTCCGACCTGGGATCTTGCGCATCCGTTCCGGCTGGTGTGCCACAACGGCGAGATCAACACGCTGCGCGGCAATGTCAACTGGATCCGCGCGCGGCAGCAGGCAATTTCCAGCACGGTGCTAGGTGCGGACCTCGACAAGATCTGGCCGTTGATCTACGACGGGCAGTCCGACTCCGCGTCGTTCGACAATGCGCTCGAGCTGCTGCTGATGGGCGGCTATCCGCTTGCGCACGCCATGATGCTCATGATCCCCGAAGCGTGGTCCGGGAATCCGCTGATGGACGACGATCGTCGCGCTTTCTACGAGTACAACGCCGCGCTGATGGAGCCGTGGGACGGCCCGGCCGCGATGGCCTTCACCGACGGCCGGCAAATCGGCGCCACGCTCGATCGCAACGGCCTGCGGCCGGCGCGCTACATCGTCACCGACGACGACTACGTGATCCTCGCCTCGGAAGTCGGCGTGCTCGACATCCCGGAGCGCAAGATCGTGAAGAAGTGGCGATTGCAGCCCGGCAAGATGCTGCTGGTTGACACCGAGCAGGGCCGCATCATCGACGACGACGAGCTCAAGCACACGCTGGCAACGGCGAAGCCCTACCGCGAATGGATCGACCGCTCGCGCATCGCGCTCGATGCGCTGCCCGATCCGGCGCCGCCGCAGCTCTCGGACGTTCCGCTGCTCGACCGACAGCAAGTCTTCGGCTACACGCAGGAGGACTTGAAGATCATCCTCGCGCCTATGGCGGAAAACGGCGAGGAGGCGATCGGATCGATGGGCAACGATGCCGCGCTTCCGGTGCTCTCCAATCGTCCGAAGGTTCTTTACAGCTACTTCAAGCAATTGTTCGCGCAGGTCACCAATCCGCCGATCGATCCGATCCGCGAAGAGTTGGTGATGTCGCTGGTCACGTTCATCGGACCTCGGCCGAATCTGCTCGGCATCGACGAAACCGATCCGCCGATGCGGCTCGAAGCGCAAAAGCCGATCCTCACCGCCGAGGAAATGGAAAAGATCCGCCATATCGGGCTTTTCACCGGCTCCACTTTCCGTTCCCTCGAGCTCGACATCTGCTACCCCGCCGCATGGGGCGCTGCCGGTATGGAAGCGGCGCTGGCGAGCCTCTGCGCTCATGCGGAGGACGCGACCAGGCTCGGGTACAACATCCTGATCGTGTCCGACCGCAAGGCGTCGGCGCAATTGCTGCCAATCCCCGCGCTACTGGCGACCGCGGCCGTGCATCAGCACCTCGTTCGCAACGGGCTCCGCACCAGCACCGGGCTGGTCGTCGAAACAGGCTCGGCGCGCGAAGTTCATCATTTCGCGCTGCTGGCGGGTTACGGCGCCGAGGCGATCCATCCCTATCTCGCGCTGCAAACCGTCGAGCACCTCCACGAATGGCTTCCGCGGGTGAAGCCGGTCGACTCGGCCAAGCACTTCATCAAGGCTATCTGCAAGGGGCTGTACAAGGTGATGTCGAAGATGGGCATCTCGACCTACCAGTCCTATTGCGGCGCGCAGATCTTCGAAGCGGTGGGGCTTTCGAGCTCGCTGGTGGACAAATATTTCACCGGAACCGCGAGCAACATCCAGGGGATCGGCTTGTTCGAAGTTGCCGACGAAGCGTTTCGCATGCATCAGCTCGCGTTTGGCGACGATCCGGTGTTGCGCGACGAGCTCGATGCGGGCGGCGAATACCAGTATCGATCGCGCGGCGAGGAGCACATGTGGACGCCGGAATCGATCGCCAAGCTGCAGCACGCCGCGCGCTCCAACAGCCATTCGACCTACCGCGATTACGCCAAGCTGATCAACGATCAGACGCGGCGGATGATGACGCTGCGGGGAATGTTCGCGTTCAAGTTCGCGCCGGAGCCGGTTCCGATCGACGAGGTCGAGGCTGCGTCGGACATCGTCAGGCGCTTTGCCACCGGCGCGATGAGTCTCGGCTCGATCTCGACCGAGGCGCACACCACGCTCGCGATAGCGATGAATCGCATCGGCGGCAAGTCCAACACCGGCGAGGGCGGCGAGGATGCGCGGCGCTATCCGCTGATCGCGAAGGGCGAGACGCTCAAGTCGCGCATCGACACCGTCGTCGTCGACGTCCCGGTGCGCGAAGGCGACTCGCTGCGCTCGAAGATCAAGCAGGTCGCATCCGCGCGGTTCGGCGTCACCGCGGAGTACCTGGTTAACGCCGACCAGTTGCAGATCAAGATGGCGCAGGGTGCGAAGCCCGGAGAAGGCGGTCAGCTTCCCGGGCACAAGGTATCCGAATATATCGCCCAGCTTCGGTTTTCGGTTCCGGGCGTCGGCCTGATTTCGCCGCCGCCTCACCACGACATCTACTCGATCGAAGATCTGGCGCAGCTCATCCACGATCTCAAGAACGCGAATCCGCAGGCGTCGATCAGCGTCAAGCTGGTCTCCGAGGTCGGCGTGGGTACGGTTGCGGCGGGCGTTGCCAAGGCGAAGTCCGATCACGTGACGATTGCGGGCCATGACGGCGGCACGGGGGCATCCCCCGAGTCGTCGATCAAACATGCGGGAACGCCGTGGGAGCTGGGTCTCGCCGAAACGCAGCAGACCCTTGTGCTCAACCGGCTCCGTGGTCGCATCGCCGTGCAGGTCGACGGCCAGATGAAGACCGGACGCGATGTCGCGGTCGGCGCCTTGCTCGGCGCCGACGAGTTCGGATTCGCGACCGCTCCGCTGGTGGCCGAAGGCTGCATCATGATGCGCAAGTGCCACCTCAATACCTGTCCGGTCGGCATCGCTACGCAGGATCCGGAGCTGCGCAAGAAGTTCGATGGATCACCCGAGTACGTCGTCAACTACTTCTTTTTCGTCGCCGAAGAAGTGCGCGAGATCATGGCCAAGCTGGGCATTCGGCGGTTCAACGATCTGATCGGGCGATCCGACCTGCTCGACATGCGCGAGGGTATCGAGCACTGGAAGGCGCGCGGGCTCGACTTCACGCGCGTTTTCTACCAGCCGAAGGTTCCTGTGGAAGTCGCGCGATATCACTGCGAGCAGCAGGACCACGGGCTTGTGCGGGCGCTCGATCATCAGCTTATCGCCGAGGCAAAATCCGCGATCGAGGTCCGCAATCCGATACGCCTGGAGCACCGCATCCGCAATGCCAATCGCTCGGTCGGCGCGATGCTCTCCGGCGTGGTCGCCAAGCGTTACGGCCACAAGGGACTGCCGGACGACACGCTGCACGTTGCATTCACCGGCACGGCGGGGCAAAGCTTCGGCGCATTCCTGGCGCGCGGTATCACGTTCGAGCTGCAGGGGGCGTGCAACGACTACGTTGGCAAGGGCTTGTCCGGCGGCCGCATCGTGGTGTATCCGGACCCCGAGTCGCCCGCGCGGCCGGAGGACAACATCGTGATCGGCAACACCGTCATGTACGGCGCGATCGAAGGCGAGGGGTACTTCCGCGGCGTCGCCGGCGAGCGGTTTTGCGTGCGCAATTCCGGCGCGACGGCGGTCGTCGAAGGGGCAGGCGACCATTGCTGCGAATACATGACCGGCGGAACGGTGGTCGTGCTCGGCCGGACCGGGCGCAATTTCGCCGCGGGGATGAGCGGCGGCGTCGCCTTCGTTTACGACGATGATGGAACGTTCGCGCGGCGCTGCAATCTTTCGATGGTGTCGCTCGAGCCGGTTCTGGAAGACGTCGATCAGGAAAAGATGGAGAGCGAGCTTGCTCTCGCGGGAAAGGGCCGGTTGCGTCACGTCGGAGCTGCCGACGCAACGCTGCTTCGTGAATTGATCGAACGGCATTTGCGATTTACCGGGAGCACCCGGGCGCTTTCGCTTCTCGACGATTGGGACGCCACGCGCGTCAAATTCGTGAAGGTGTTCCCGAACGAATACAAGCGCGCGCTCGGCGAGTTGCACGAACGGCAGGTCGCCGGGCTGCCGTCAGCGGCCAGGCAGCGCGAGGTCGCATGAGCTCGCGCGCGCATGGTTCGCGCTTGCACGAGCTCGGCATCGGATGCCGCCGGCGATCGCTTGACGCGCACCGATAATGGGAAAGGTTACCGGTTTCCTCGAGCTGGCGCGCATTGCCGAGGTCGCGCTTCCGGTGGAGGAGCGCGTCAGGAGCTATCGCGAATTCATCCTGACACTCAAGGACGACGAAGCCGCCGCCCAGTCTGCTCGCTGCATGGACTGCGGCATTCCGTTTTGCCAGTCGGGTTGTCCCGTCAACAACATCATTCCGGACTGGAACGATCTGGTCTACCGGCACCAGTGGCGTCACGCGCTCGACGTGCTGCATTCGACCAATAATTTTCCCGAATTCACCGGACGCGTCTGCCCTGCGCCGTGTGAGGCGGCGTGTACGCTGAACATCAATAACGATCCGGTGGGAATCAAGTCGATCGAGCACTTCATCATCGACAAGGGGTGGGAGGAAGGCTGGGTCGTGCCTCTGCCGGCCGCCGTCAAGACCGGAAAGCGTATCGCTGTCGTCGGATCAGGCCCGGCGGGAATGGCGTGCGCCCAGCAGCTCGCACGCGCGGGCCACGACGTCGTGCTGTTCGAGAAAAACGATCGGATCGGCGGCTTGCTGAGATATGGCATTCCGGACTTCAAGATGGGCAAGCACCACATCGATCGGCGTGTGCAGCAGATGCAGGCCGAAGGAGTGGAGTTTCGCGTCAACTGTCACGTTGGCGAAACGGGCGCCAATGGCGCCAGCGCGCTCGTCGCCGAATACGACGCCGTCGCCATCACGGCGGGTTCGGAGCATCCGCGAGACCTGGCGGTCCCTGGACGTGAGCTCGACGGCGTTCATTTTGCGATGGACTTCCTGCCGCTGCAGAACAAACGCGTGGCCGGCGATTCCAATGTGCCGCCACTTACCGCGTCCGGCAAGCACGTGGTGGTCATCGGCGGCGGCGACACCGGATCCGATTGCGTCGGCACTTCGAACCGGCAGGGAGCATTATCGGTAACCCAGTTCGAGCTGCTGCCGCAACCGCCCGAGCATGAAAACAAGCCTATGGTGTGGCCCTATTGGCCGATGAAGCTTCGCACCTCGTCGTCGCACGAAGAAGGATGCGAGCGCGACTGGGCGGTACAAACCAAGACGTTCAAAGGCGAAGGCGGCAAAGTAACGCACCTGGTCGCCAGCCGCGTCGAATTCAGGGACGGCAAGCTGCACGACGTGCCGGACACCGAATTCGTGCTCAAGGCCGACCTGGTCCTGTTCGCGATGGGCTACGTGCATCCGGTGCATGGCGGCATGCTCGACGCGCTCGGCGTCGCCTACGACGCGCGCGGCAACGTCAATGCGGATACCGAGACTTACCGCACGTCGATTCAAAAGGTGTTTGCTGCCGGAGACACCCGGCGCGGACAATCGCTGGTCGTCTGGGCGATACGCGAAGGGCGTCAGTGTGCCCGTGCGATCGATGAATTTCTGATGGGCGTGTCCGAGTTGCCGCGTTAGAGCCGAGAGTGACCACCGTCATCTCGCTCGACCTCGCCGGCTGGAAGCCCGTTGCCACGCCGGATGCGCAAAAAACGGCCGTCGCGACCTTGGAAGGCGGCGGGGTATTGATACTTCCGCACGTCAACTTTCGACTCGATCCGGACGAGACGCGCTTTCTGTCGCCGCAATGGGCCGATGGCAGAGCCAAGAACATCAGCTTCGATGGCATGGCGCTGAAAGGAGCGGCGGGCTCGCCCGCGGATCTGGCGGCGCTGTCGCGGATGATCGCCCGCTTCGCCGCGAACGCGGCGGACCTGGTCGGCACGCTATTTCCCCGTTACGCGCCATATGTCAAGCGCGCACGCACCAGCTTCCGTCCGCAACCTGCGGTCGGGCGCGCGGTTTCGTGGCGAAAAGACGATTCGCGGCTTCACGTCGATGCTTTTCCGTCGCGGCCGAATCACGGAGAGCGCATTCTGCGTGTATTCTCCAACGTCAGCTTGGCCGAAGACCGTGTCTGGCGCGTGGGCGAAAGCTTCGAGGCGGTGGCCAGCACCTTTCTGCCGCGAATACGGCGTCCGCTGCCCGGCGCGCACACGATGCTGGCGCTGCTGCACGTTACCAAAGGCGCGCGCAGCGAATACGATCACCTGATGCTGGGGCTTCACGACCGCGCCAAAGCCGACCTCGACTACCAGAAGCATTGCAGACAGCAGGTGGTGCGTTTCCCGCCGGGAACGACCTGGCTGTGTTTTTCCGACCAGGTGATGCACGCCGCCGTTTCAGGCCAGAACATGCTCGAGCAGACGATCCACGTTCCGGTTTCCGCGCTTTACGATCCGCAAAGCTCACCGCTCGCGATTCTCGAGCGGCTTTGCGGTCGTGCCTTGCTCCCGGCACACTGAAGATCGCGGGCTGGCGGTCGATCGCCTGGCGCGCTCCGAAGATGAATCCTTTGAGAAACGACACGCTGTTGCGCGCGCTCAAACGCAAGCCCACCGAGCACACTCCCGTGTGGTTGATGCGACAGGCGGGTCGCTATTTGCCCGAATACAATGCGTCGCGAGCGCGCGCCGGCAGCTTCATGAAGCTTTGCACGTCCCCCGCGCTCGCGACCGAAGTCACGCTCCAGCCGCTGGCGCGCTTTCCGCTCGACGCGGCGATCCTTTTCTCCGATATCCTCACAGTGCCGGATGCAATGGGTCTCGGTCTGACATTTGCGCAGGGCGAGGGTCCGCGTTTCGAGCGGCCGCTGGTCGACGAGGCGGCGATCTTGGCGCTGACGACGCCCGACCCTTCCCGCCTCCGGTACGTCTACGACGCGGTAGCGTCGATCAAGCGCGCATTGGCGGGAAGCGTGCCCCTGATCGGTTTTGCCGGCAGTCCGTTCACGCTCGCGTGCTACATGATCGAAGGCGCGGGCAGCGCCGATTTCGGCACGGTGCGGCGCATGTTGTATGCACGTCCGGATCTTCTTCACCGCGTGCTCGCGATCAATGCCGAGGCGGTCGGCGCGTATCTTGCGCAGCAGGCGGCGCACGGCGCCGACGTGCTGATGATTTTCGACACCTGGGGCGGCTTGCTTGCGTACGACGCGTACGACGCGTTTTCGCTTTCGTACATCAAGACGGTCCTGAAGCATCTTCGCGATCGAAATTGTCGCGTTCCGACCATCGTTTTCACCAAGGGCGGCGGGCAATGGCTGGACCGGATCGCGGCATGCGGTTGCGACGCCGTTGGCCTCGACTGGACGACCGACATCGGCGCGGCGCGGCGGCAGGTCGGAACACGCGTAGCGTTGCAGGGCAATCTCGATCCGATGATCCTGCTGACGACGCCCGAAGCAACGCGCGACGGCGCGCTCGCTGTCATCCGGGCCGCAGGATCGGAGCCAGGACACATCTTCAATCTCGGTCACGGAATCCTGCCGTCGACTCCGCCGGAAAATGTCGCTGTACTTGTTGCCACCGTTCATGCGGAGTCGCGCTTGCAGCGTGCGGCTGCAATCGAGAATGGTGGGTATGGGGTGGAAACCCGCACCAGTACTCAGTCTTCGCGGTCTTGACAAAATTCCCAAAACGGGTTTGCAGGTGGTTCAGTTATGCACAGTCGCTCCGGCATCCTGCTGGAGATGTGATGGATAGCTAGCCCCCAGTAAGCGCGTCGCAAGTGATTGAATTTTTGCCGCATTCCAGCTTCGTGTGCGGCATCGCTTCGCCGTAAGCCGGCAAATGGCGCGCGACTTGCTCCCGGCCGGTTTCACTTACGCACAGATTTATCCACACGCCTGTTGCCGCCTTACGGGAGTTCTGGAAAAAGAACCACTTGGCGCGCAATTCTGAACTTGACGTGATGATTCAGAACACTACAACTTGTATTTCCAATCACGTGCGCGATCGTTCGCGCCGCGTGGAACGAGGCTGATTGTGGCCATCGTTCGCGTCGCGTTGCCGGTGGCAGCCCATCAATTGTTCGACTACTGGTTGCCCGCTGGACTGTCGGTGGACGCCGGCAGCGTGCTCGTCGTTCGGCTCGGGACGCGACGCCTGCATGGTGTTGCGGTTGACGTTGCTGAAAGGAGCGACGTTTCTCCCGAACGCTTGATGCCGGTCGAAGAGGTGCTGTCCTATCTGCCGCCCGTTCCGAGTGACCTCCGCGCTCTGGCAAGTTTTGTCTCGACCTACTACCAGGAGCCCATCGGTCTGTGTCTTGCGCAAATGATTCCGCCGTTGACGCAAGGCAGTCGAAGCCGGGCTTCCCTGGCACCTGCGTATCGTCTGACGCTCGCCGGCCGCGCCGCGCTTCTGAGCGACGAACCGAAAAAGGAAACGTTGCTTTCCAGGGCCATTGTCCTGCTGAGCGCGGCAGAAGGCGTCGCCACCGACGATTTGCGCGGACAGGGCCCGACCGTTTTGCGCGCGTTCGGGAAGTGGCGCCGCGAAGGCTGGGTCGAGGCGGTGGTGGATTCCTTCGACGGCGCGACAGTGCCTGCGCTGAATCCGGACCAGCGGGCCGCACTCGACGCCGCGATCGCCGAGCCCTTCGCATTCCGGCCGTCGCTGCTACAAGGGGTCACCGGCAGTGGCAAGACCGAAGTTTATTTGGCAGCCGCGGCGCGGGTCATTGACGCCGGAAGGCAGGCGCTCCTGCTGGTGCCGGAAATCAATCTGACACCGCAACTCGAACAGCGCATCGCGTCCGCACTACCTGCCATTCGCGTTGCCGCCCTGCATAGCCGGCTCGGAGCCGGAGAACGCCGTGCGCGCTGGCTCGCAGCCGCGCGAGGAGATATCCAGCTTCTCGTCGGAACGCGTTTGGCCGTGTTCGCGCCACTCCCGCGGCTGGGTCTCATCGTGGTCGACGAGGAGCACGATGCCTCGTTCAAGCAACAGGAAGGCGTGCGCTATCACGCGCGCGATGTCGCCGTACTTCGGGCCCAATTGCGCGAAGTGCCCGTCATCCTCGGCAGCGCAACGCCTTCGCTCGAAAGCTACGCTCAGGCGAAGCGCGGGCGCTATCGGCGACTCGTGCTGCCCAAGCGCGCAACCGCGCATAGCAGGCTGCCCGCCGTGCGTCTCATTCCGGCTCGCGATCCTGGCCACATCGAAGGCATGACGCCGGCGCTTCGACACGCGATCGCGGCGCGGCTTGCGAAGAACGAACAAGCGCTGGTGTTCATCAACCGGCGCGGCTTCGCGCCGTCGCTGCTGTGCGCGGCGTGCGGATGGAAGGCGATGTGTCCACGCTGTAGCGCGCGTCTGGTCGTGCATCGCGACGAGGCGTCGCTCCGCTGTCACCATTGCGGCCACACCGCTGCGTTGCCGGCCGCGTGTCCCGATTGCGGCAACCAGGATCTGCTTCCCATGGGCTTCGGCACGCAGCGGCTCGAGCGCGCGCTGGTCGAGCTTTTTCCTGGCGCCCGTGTACTGCGCGTCGACCGCGACAGCACGCGGCGAAAAGGATCATTCGCTGTCATGCGCGATGCCATCGAGGCAGGCGAGGTCGACATTCTCGTCGGCACGCAAATGCTCGCCAAGGGGCACGACTTTCCCAGATTGACGCTGGTCGGCGTCCTCGGCGCCGACAACGCGCTCTACAGTGCGGAATTTCGCGCCACGGAGCGTCTTTTTGCGCTGCTCGAACAGGTCGCCGGTCGAGCGGGCCGCGGCGTCGTCGCGGGGGAAGTGCTGGTGCAAACGGATTTTCCGGATCATCCGCTTTACAAGGCGCTGATCGGGCACGACTACGATCGTTACGCCGAGGCGCTCCTCGGCGAGCGGCAAAGTCTCGGCCTGCCTCCGTTCGCGCATCTTGCGCTGCTCGTTGCCGAGTCGAAGGCACGTGGACCGATGATGTCGTTCCTGGATGCTGCCGTGGAGCGCGGCCGCGCCATCATCGCTGCACACGGATGTCGATGCGAGCTTTACCCGCCGGTGCCGGCGGGGCTCGCGCGCCGCGCTGGAATGGAGCGCGGCCAGGTTCTCGCTCAAAGCGAGGATCGACGTGCGCTGCAGGCATTTCTCCCTCTTTGGCGCGCCGGGCTCGAGCAGCTCGGAGAGAGGCGCGTTCGGTGGAGCATCGACGTCGATCCACTCAGCTTTGCCTGACGGCAATCGGGGCCCATCGCCGGCCGCACGCTATAATCCAACGCTTTGTCGAACGCCGCTTTTCGCGGCGAAATCCTTGACCGACCTCAAGTCTCAGCTCGGAGAATGGCTGTCCGCCGGCCTTGCACGCGTCGCTCCCGGGCACGCTCCGCAGCCGATCGGGCTCGAGCGTCCGAAACAGGCGCAGTACGGCGACTATTCGAGCAACATCGCGCTGCAGCTGGCCAAAGCTCTCAAGCGCAATCCGCGCGAGCTCGCGGCAGCGCTCATCGCTGCCCTCGAGCCCTCGCCTTGGGTGGAGCGCGTTGAGATAGCGGGTGCCGGATTCATCAACCTGTTTCTCTCCGCCGCTGCGCGCCACGAGGTGATCGCGCGAATACTCGACCAGCGCGACGCTTTCGGATCGGTCGTGACGACGCATGGAGCCAAGGCCATCGTCGAGTTCGTATCCGCCAATCCAACCGGTCCGCTGCACGTCGGGCACGGCCGCGGCGCGGCGGTCGGCGATGCGATCGCGCGCTTGGTGGAGTCGCAGGGCTATCACGTTCACCGCGAATACTATTACAACGATGCCGGTGCGCAGATCGCCAATCTTGCGCTTTCGGTGCAGGCGCGCGTCCGCGAGGCGGGGGGCACGATCGAGCCGTTTCCCGAAGACGGTTACCAGGGCGAGTACATCCGCGAGATTGCGCGCGACTACCTCGCGGAGCATTCGCGCGATGCCGCGGGGAACGACCTGGATGCCATCCAACGCTTTGCCGTGGCCGCAATGCGCCGCGAGCAGGACGCCGACCTCGCAGCCTTTGGCGTCCGCTTCGACCGGTATTTTCTCGAATCATCGCTTTATTCGGACGGTCTGGTCGACAAGACGGTACGCGAGCTGATCGCCGCGGGAAGAGCCTACGAGCAAGACGGCGCGCTCTGGCTCAAGACAACCGACTATGGAGACGACAAGGATCGCGTCATGCGCAAGTCGGACGGAAGCTACACCTATTTCGTTCCGGACATCGCCTATCACGTGACCAAATGGGAGCGCGGCTTCGGACGCGCGATCACCGAGCTCGGCGCCGATCACGGCGGATCGCTTTCGCGCGTCCGCGCGGGATTGCAGGCGCTCGACATGGGTATTCCGGCAGGCTATCCCGATTACGTCCTGCACCAGATGGTCCTGGTGATGCGCGGTGGCGAAGAAGTCAAGCTCAGCAAACGCGCCGGAACCTCGCTAACGCTGCGCGAGCTTATCGATGAAGTCGGTCGCGACGCGGTTCGGTTTTTCTTCCTGCTGCGCAAATCCGATTCGCAATTGACGTTCGATATCGATCTCGCACGAGCGCAAAGCGAGGAGAACCCGGTTTATTACGTGCAATACGCCCACGCTCGAGTCTGCAGCGTACTCGAAAAAGCGGGAATTCCGCCTGACGGCGCTGCCGCGAGCATGCGCGACGTGGACTTGTCCCCGCTCTCGAGTGCGTACGAGAACGCGCTGCTGCGCCGTCTCGCGGACTATCCGGACGAGCTTGCGCTGGCGGCCCGGGAGCTGGCACCGCACCTCATAACCTTCTATCTGAAGGAATTGGCGGCGGAATTTCACAGCTACTATAATGCCGAGCAGTTTCTGGTCGGCGACGATGCGTTGCGCCGGGCGCGCCTCGCGCTCGTGGTCGCCACCGGGCAGGTCGTTCGCAACGGGCTGGCCGTCCTGGGAGTAAACGCTCCGGTGAGAATGTGATCGAAGAAAACAATATGAACGCGCGGGATCGGTTGAAATCAGTCGGGTGGAAAACAGAACGCGCAATGCGTGGTGGAACCTTGCTTGGAATCTTCGTTGGCCTGGTATTGGGACTCGCCGTTGCCGCGTCGATCGCGTATCTCCTCGGCAAATCCGGCCTGACCGGCGGCACCATTGCGCCGGCCGCGCAAAAGGAAATCGCCCACAGCGGCAAGCCCGAAAGCGGTCCCGCTACCTCGACGCCGGACAAGCCGCGGTTCGATTTCTACAAGATTCTGCCGGGCGCGGAGGAGGCCAAGGTCCCGAAATCACCGGAAACCGCGACCAAGCCCGTCGATCGCCTGTGGTTGCAGGCAGGCGCGTTCGCCAGCCAATCCGACGCCGAGGATCTCAGGGCCCGGCTCGCGCTTTCGGGATGGGAAGCCTCGGTGCAAACGGCCACGCTTCCCGACAAGTCACTGCGCTATCGCGTGCGACTCGGTCCTTACGACAACACCGACGAGCTCAATCGGATCAAGACCGATCTCGGCAAGAACGGTTTCGACGCCGCGGTGATCAAGAATCCCTGATTTGAGTCATGCCCAGGATAGAAGCTCAAGCGACCGAAGGGAACTACAGTCGGCGGAAGCGGCCCAATGGGCGTTGAGTATCTACGCCACTTTGCAGGAGCAGCAATGAAGAGATTTGCCATGCTTGTTGTCGGCGCGCTCGCGGTGCTGGCGCTGTCCAGCGCGAACGCGATCGACATGGTCGAAGGTAAGCAGTACACACGGATCAAGAACGCGCAGCCGCCGGAGAAAGGCAAGAAGATCGAGGTCATCGAGTTCTTTTCCTACGGCTGCCCGCATTGCAACGACCTCGAGCCCTTTTTGCAGACCTGGATGAAGACGGTTCCTGCCGATGTCCAGTTCGTCCGCGTGCCGGTGACGTTCCAGACTCAGTGGATAGCCTTGGCCAAGATCTACTACACGCTCGACGCGATGGGAGAAGCGCAGCGCTTGTCTCCTGAGGTATTCAGGGCGATTCACGTGTCCAGCGTTCAGCTCAATCAGGACAAGGTGTTTTTCGACTGGGCGGCAAGCAAAGGACTTGATCGAGCGAAGGTCGCCGACATCTATGGGTCTTTCGCCATCGACAGCAAGCTCAAACGCGCGAGGGTTCTCGCCCAGGACTACAACGTCCAGGCGGTGCCGACGCTGATCGTCGACGGCAGATTCATGACCTCGTCGTCCACTCTGAGCGGCGGACATTCCTCCGTGCCGGCGGCCCTCGACGCGCTGATTGCGAAAGCGCGCGCCGAGCGCGGCGGCTGACACGCTTCCGCCGACGGCACTCGCAGCGCTCAAATACACTCGCCGGTGAAAGTCTTCCTGACCGGCGCTTCCTCCGGTCTGGGCTCGGCTCTGGCGCGCCGCTACGCGGCTGCTGGCGCCGTCCTGGGACTCTTTGCCAGACGCCTCGACGCGCTTCAACAGCTGGCGGCGACGTTGGCACCCGCGACCTGCGCGGTGTATGCCGGGGACGTCCGTGACGCCTCTTCGTTGCGCATCGCGGCGCGCGATTTCCTGGCGCGGTACGGGACACCGGATGTCGTCGTGGCCAACGCGGGAGTATCGATCGGCACATTGACTTCGCACCAGGACGACAACGATGCGTTCCGCGCGGTGCTCGAAACTAACGTCCTGGGAATGGTGCACACGTTTCAGCCGTTTTTGTCCGCGCTTGTTGCCGAAAAGCGCGGCAAGCTGGTCGGAGTGGCGAGCGTCGC
>OCZU010001871.1_pt1 | contig 13588 bp, 6 predicted proteins | sample 1539001 | NCBI WGS metagenome assembly OCZU01 (sample SAMEA3539306, study PRJEB22396) | soil metagenome | biome: tundra; feature: field; material: soil | place: USA | collected 2010-05 | depth 0.15 m
AAGGCCGCTACCGGATCGAGAAAGAAGTGCTGACCGATCCCTGGCGAAACGTGGTGTTGCAAAAAATTCGCTTCGTACCGCTTCAGGGAAAGCTCGCAGACTATCGCGTCTATGGGCTCCTGGCGTCGCATCTCGCAAACATGGGATACGGGAATACCGGTTGGGTGGGCGACTACAAGGGCAAACCGATGCTCTTTGCCCAGCGCGATTTCGCCGCACTGGCGTTGGCATGTTCGGCGCCGTGGCGCAAGCGATCCGTCGGATTTGCCGGCACATCCGACGGCTGGCAGGACTTGTCGCAACATTTTCAGATGACTTGGGAGTACGACCGCGCGGAGAATGGCAACGTCGCGCTCACCGCCGAGATCGACCTCGCGGCTTGCAACGGCGAATTCATTCTCGCACTCGGCTTTGGCGGAATTTGGGCCGAGGCCGGACAGCAAGCCCTCTCTTCCCTGCTCACATCCTACGAAAGTACCCGACGCGACTACGTCTCAAGCTGGCAAGACTGGCAAGAGACCCTCAAGAATCTCGACGAAAAGCCGCGCGAAAAGGATTTATACCGGGCCAGCATGGCGGTGGTTCGCTCGCATGAATCCAAAGACTTTCTCGGCGGTGTCATCGCCAGCCTATCCATTCCATGGGGCTTCAACAAAGGCGATGAGGATCTTGGCGGCTACCATCTCATCTGGCCCCGCGACCTGGTCGAGAATGCGGGGGGATTGCTGGCCGCCGGCGCTCACGACGACGCTCTCCGCGTGCTGCATTATCTTGAAGCCACGCAAGAAGCCGACGGACATTGGCCGCAAAACATGTGGCTGGACGGGCGTCCCTATTGGAACGGCTCACAAATGGACGAAACTGCCTTTCCCATTCTTCTGGTTGAACTGATGCGCCGGGAATCGCCTCGCTGTTTCGGCGACAGAGGTCGCTGGTGGCCCATGGTGCGGAAAGCGGCCGCGTTCCTTGTTGCCAACGGCCCGGTCACGCAGCAGGATCGATGGGAAGAAGACGGCGGCTACTCCACCTTTACTCTGGCTGCCGAAATTTCCGCTTTGCTGATCGCAGCCGATCTGGCGCAATCCCTGGGACACCTCGAGCCCGCCGAGTTTTTACGCCAGATGGCCGACACGTGGAATGACAACATCGAGCGCTGGACCTACGCCATGAATAGCGACCTCGCCCGCCAGGTTGGAGTCGAAGGCTACTACGTCCGTATCGCGCCGCCCGACGATGACGACGGAGCGGCTTCACCCGTGCAGGGTTTCGTTCCTATAAAAAACCGCCCGCCCGGCAGTTCTGAAACGCGGGCAGTGGAGATGGTCAGTCCCGACGCGCTCGCGCTCGTGCGCTTTGGGTTGCGCGCGCCGGACGATCCCCGCATGCTCAACACCATCAAGGTCATCGACGAGCTCTTGCGCGCGAAGCTTCCACAAGGTCCGGTTTGGTATCGCTACAACGGCGACGGTTATGGCGAACACGAAGATGGCTCTCCCTTCGATGGCTCCGGCATTGGCCGTCCCTGGCCCCTCTTGGCGGGCGAACGCGCTCACTATGAGTTGTCCGCCGGACGAGTAGCGGCGGCCGAAGAGTTGTTGGGCGTGATGGAAAATTCGACGGGCACAAGCCGCCTGATTCCGGAACAGGTCTGGGACACAACCGACATTCCCGAGCGCGAGCTGTTCGCCGGTAAAGCCTCGGGATCGGCGTGTCCACTGGTGTGGGCGCATTCCGAGTACATCAAGCTGCGAAGGTCGCTCCTCGACGGCGAGATTTTCGATCAGCCCGCGCAAACGGTGGAACGTTATCTCAAGAAGAAAACCTCTTCCGAATATTTCAACTGGCGCTTCAACAACAAAGCCCGCACCATGCCGCGCGGCAAAAAGTTACGGCTGCTCTTAATGGACGCGGCGTTGGTGCACTGGAGTTTCGACAACTGGCAAACCAGCTCGGACAGCGAGTCTGCGGAAAGTGGATGGAATCTGCAGCATGTCGATCTGCCAACGGAAACACGTCCCGCGGGCCATCAGATCGTTTTCACCTTTTATTGGAAGACAACCGGCCGCTGGGAAGGACAGGACCACCGGGTAACGGTTGAGTAGCCGCGCCACACGAGTCGACGCACGCTTCGCCAACTCAGTTGTGGAGTTCGATGGCGACGACGGACATTGCCTTGGGAGATGAATCCACATATTCCACTTTCGCCTGCCTCCCCTGTAAATCCCTGCACGGGTTAAGGTCTTGCACGGGCGCGTAACCGAGAACGGTGTTCCACATAGAAGCGCGCCCCTTCAAATTTTCTGAAGAGCATAACAAGTTATCAAACGCGCATAAAAGCGAAATCTCTAAAACTTTTCTCGATTGGCTTCGAAACGCCTCACCTGGCTGAGGAGGCAAACTGCTAAACTTTGACTTCAAGAAATCACTCGAGGCCACATGCGCATTCTTGCTCCCTTTGCTATGGTCGTATTCATGAGCATTCTAGCCACTTCTCAGACTCTGACTGCGCCGCGAGCTCTTACCGACCCAAAGCAAATCGCGTCCAAGCCCGATGCTCGGGTAGAGAAGAATCTCTCCATCGAAAAGCTCTACATGACGCGCCAGGTAGGCGGTGCGACTTGGTCGCCGGATGGCGAGACCGTCGCTTTTACCTGCAATCTGAGTGGCCGCAATAATCTCTGGCTGGTGCCTTCCGAGGGTGGATGGCCGACGCAACTCACCGTGAGCGACGAAAGGCAGACCAGTCCGGTGTGGTCGCCGGATGGCAAGTGGATCGCTTACATGTCCGATTATGAGGGCGACGAGCAGTGGGACATTTTCCTCGTATCTCCGAAGACTGGACAAGTCGTGAATCTGACCAACACGCGTGAAATCGCGGAGGAAAGTCCGGCCTGGTCGCCGGACGGCCGTTATCTTGCCTACATGGTTAAGCCAAAGACTTCGTCGGTATTTGAGATTGACGTCTATGACACGGTCTTGCGCGAGGTAAAGCACCTGACCACGGAAACCGCCGCCGATCGAATGAATGTTGCCCCCATCTGGTCGAAAGACGGCACCTTTATCGTTTATACCCAGGAGCAGTCGAAAGGAACGGATTCGAACATCTTTCTTGCCGACATCGCCAGCGCACGGAGCACTTTGCTCACTCCCCACGATGGCGAACGCACTCACTTTGCCAGCGACGTTTCGCCCGATGGCAAGAGCGTTCTGATTACCTCGAATGCGGGCAACGGTTATGACAACGTCGGCTTACTCGACATCGCGGGCAAGACAATTCGTTGGGTTACGAGCGATAAGTGGGAAATTGCTGCCGACAGTTTCTCTCCCGACGGTAAGATCGCTACCTATTCGGCGAACGTTGATGGCAACATCGACATCTATCTCTATGACATCGCCTCAGGAAAGGGGCACGCCCTAGCATTGCCCAAGGGAGTCAATTTTGTTACGGGACGGCCTTCGCCCTTTAGCCGCGACGGATCGCGCATGCTTTATTCGCACACCGGACCCACGGCTCCTGCGGACTTGTGGGTTTACAACTTTGCCGAAACAAAAGTCAAAGGCACGCGGGCAGGAGTGCCCGCGCCACACGAGCACCAGACGTTTCAACTTACTCACTCTTTAGTGGCTGGCGTGCGGTCGGAAGATATGGTCGAACCCTATCTTGTGCACTACCCTAGCAAGGACGGTAAGTGGACGATTTCCGCATTCGTCTATGTGCCTTATAACTTGCCTCGCAATCCGGAACATCCTGCGATTGTTTACGTTCATGGCGGTCCGACAGCGCAGACCATCAACACCTTCAATCGCTTTGTTCAATACATGGCGAACCAGGGTTATATCGTGATTGCGCCCAACTATCGCGGATCGACAGGCTACGGCAGAGAGTTCCAGCAGGCGAATCTGTTCGACATGGGAGGGGGCGATTTGCAGGATGTGCTGGCCGCCGCGGATTGGATCCAACAAACCGGCTATGTCGACCCGAAAAAGCTCATACTGATGGGCGGAAGTTATGGCGGTTATATGACCATGATGGGAGTTACCAAGGCTCCTGAATTATGGGCGGCAGGAGTTCCGATTGTGCCGTTCGTGAACTGGTTCACGGAGATCCAACACGAAGACCCGGTGCTGCAGCAATCGGACCTCGCTACCATGGGCGACCTGGTCAAAAACAAGGCGCTCTACGAAGACCGCTCACCGATTAACTTTGTAGACCAGATCAAAGCGCCCCTATATTTATTAGCGGGCGGCAATGATCCGCGCTGTCCGAAAGAAGAAACTCAGCAGGTGGTCGATGCAATCAAAAAGCGCGGAGGCGTGGTCGAACACAAAGTCTACGAGAACGAAGGCCACGGCTTCTCCAAAGTCGAAAATCAGATCGATGCCTATCAACGCGTGGCGGAATTTATAAAGGCGCACGTTCCGCCCGCAGATTGCAGTTGCTCGTTGAAGGAGTAGGCTCTGACAGGGCGCGGCTTTTCTATCTCTCTCATGCGGACCGGGCATGGACTTCACGAAGTGAAGTCCACGCGGAGTCGAAGGACCCTACTTTCCCATGACGTATCCCGACGTGAATCGCCGCCGCGAGAACTGGTTCAAGACTCGTCTTGTTGCCGTACGGCGTGCCGTTTCTTGGCTGCCTCCAGGCGCAACATCACCATGTAGAGCACGATCGCCACATTCACGAGAAGAATCAGCAAGCGAATCCAGTCCGGCTGTCGCAGGACGTCGGCCAGTTCGAACGGAATGTAGATGGAGCCCGACGCAATCGCCATCCACTCGGCCCAAGGGCGGATGTACCACAAGCCATAGGCTTCGATAAAGCGAAGGATTACATAAATCGATGCAACGACCGCGATCTTCCACAGACGAACGTCGCTGACCCTGTACACCAGATCGACAAAGATGCCAACGAAATGGTGATGGGGGTTGGCGTGCAGAAATTCCAGAAAACTCTCGGCGACTCCCCAGATATCCTTGTGGCGCATGGAGAAAACGCCCAGGCCCGCAAGGACGACGACGATTCCCTTCGCAAATTCGAAGCTGGCGACGGTGCGCACGCCTTTTATATGCGCGGGGTCTTGAATTACGGGGTGCGGGATATGGGGGAGCATGGGGTGAAATTGCCGGTATTGATTACCGTTGCTTACGCACGCTGGCGCGCAAATCCTTGACGATCTCCAGCGCGGCCTTGTGGGCGGCTTCGCTCTGCGTGACCTCGAATGAAATCGCTCCTACGCGGGCGTGCCCTCCGCCGCCGTAGCGCTCGCAGACTTTGGCGAGATTGACGGTGGGCTCGCGCTTCGACCAGGGATTCGATCCCACCGAAACCTTTACCCGGAACGAACTCTTGCTCAGCCCGATGCTGTAGACCGAGTCAGGATGGAGATAGTACGGAATAAATTTGTTGTAGCCTTCCTGGTCGAGATCGGTGATGTCAAAGAAAATTGTGCCGTCTTTTTCTTTCGTGCGCTGGCGCAAAACATCCACCGAACGTTCGTGACGCTCGAGCAATGGAGGCAAAACCTCGGCTACAAAAGGCTCCTCCAGAATCTTCGCCAGTGGATGGTACGCGAGCAAGCGGATCATCTTCTTGACGAAGTCGCGGTCGGCCGATGCCTCAATCGCCATCGTGAGCTTCATGGCGGGAGCCTTCATTTCTACTGCGGACTTTGCGTCTTTATACAAGGCGCCATCGACAATGTCGGCCCATTCGACCAATTCCGCCACCGGCGCCGGATCGAAGCCAAAGTGTTCTTTCGCGATCATGGCGATGAAGCTGGTGCAGGATTTGAAGGAAGCGTCGTAAAACTTACGATTGCTCTGATCCTGCTCGAAGTGGATCGCGTCGGCGGGCGTGAGAAAAGCACTCTCATGGTGATCGAACCACCACGTAATTCTTGGCGAGCTGGAATACTTGAAATCGACGATCGCATTCTCGTCGCCATCGAACTGCTTTTCGTCAAAAAGCGAGCCCGCGCGATGAAGTAGCCCGGAATAGACGAAGTCCACGTCGCTGCGGATTCGTTCCCGATAGAAACGGGAGAACAACGACGCCGAGCATGCTCCGTCAAAACATTTGTCGTGATAAAAGACCCGCACTCGCAAATTGGACTTCCCTTACCCCGATTCTTCGGGCGTGGAGTGAAAACAAATAGGGTTGCTGGTTTGAAGAATTATGTCAAGGGGACAAAGTCTAAGGGGTGGGCTGCTCTAAACTTTTGTACACTGCCCGACCCGAGCGGGGCGTCTCGCCCACGCCGCTGGAAGAAACTTTGCAACCTGACCAGCTCACTTCCTCCGTCGCCTAATTTTGAAGTCGAAACTTACGACTCCATTCTGGTCGCGGAGCGCCACAATGGAAATGGTTCGCGTGATGTTGTATTCCAACTGGATGATTTGCTGGTTCGAAACCGAGACATTCGTACTGTAGGTGAGCGTAACATTGCTCGCCACCTGCTGCTCGACGGTAACCTGGGGGCCTCGGACCACACTGGTTTCGCTGGCCAGACCCTGCGGATCAACTTTGACCCGGCTGGCTCCGAAGAGGCGTTGGAGCCGGCTGTTGACGGTGCTATTGAGCGCTTGATTGATGAGCAGGTTCGAGGCATCTCCGCCAAATCCAAAAGACGACCCGTTGGCGGCCGCGACCGCAGACTCTTCCTGGGTGCGGCCCAGCGCCAGCAGGGCAATGACGTCGGCTTGCGGAAGTTGCGGCTCCGATTGCCAGGTGACCTTCAAGCCATTGGGAACGCTGGCATCGCCGCGGAACTGCACCGTGATGTCGTAATCGCGCACCCGTGTAGTGGCTTGCAGATCGATGACGGGCTGGGTCTTCGCGGGATTCGCAAAAGTAACATCTCCACGCTCGAGGTTGTACTTGTTCCCGTTAAAGTTAATTTCTCCTTCCAGAACTTCTACGCGGCCCAGAATGGCCGGACGCTCGGCCGTGCCCCGCACCCTCAGATCGGCGTTGCCCGATAACCGCGCGATGGCGGTCTGCATTTGCAGTTCCGGAGTCGTCACCACGTGCACATCAAGCTTCAGGCGGCTCTGCAGGCTGTCGCTTTGCGTGAGTACAGCCGTTTGCCTGCTTTTCTCGATGTAGGCGCCGAAATCAAAGCCCGGCGTGACGGCCAGTTTGGTGACGACGATGTCGCCGCTTAGCGCGGGATTACTGCTCGTGCCGGTGAGGCGCAGGTCGGCGTTGGCGGTGGAACTTACGCCCGGAGGATAACGGAGGCGCACCCCTTGCGCCGTCGCTCCGAAATCAAGCAGAAACCCTCCCTCCTGGTAAGTTGCGGACCCGGTTAGCGCAATATTGCCGCCCCCAGTCGTGCCGCTCAAACTTTCGATCTGGATACGGTTGCGATCGAAATGTAAAACACCATTCATATCGCTCAGCCCACTGGGAAAATCGTTGTGACTGATGAAAGTATTTTTAACCTCCAGCTGTCCCTGCAACACGGGGCGGGATAGAGTGCCGCCGGCATTGAGGTTTACGCCGAGAGTGCCGCGCGCCAGAATTTTCGGATTGAGAGACTGGAAAAGCGTCATGTTGACGGAGCCATCCAGACGAAGGTCGAGTTCCTGCGCGCCGGCCAAATGGGCGCGACCGTGCGCGGTGAAGTCGGTACCACTTCCAGCCAGATGCAGCTCTTCGACGAGCACCATCTGATCGGCGACCTCGAGGCGAATCGGTCCCTCGCTCTTTACCTCGACATTATCGACCTTCACCGCGAACGATTGCAGTTCGGCGGTCGCTTTTAATTCGCTCGGAATGCGGAGCGGACCACGCAAGCGTATCGTCCCCTCCAACTGAAAGTGTCCCGTTAGCGTTCCCGGCAAGTACGCGCGAGTTAGCGAATCAATATCCAGTTGATGGAAACCGAGATTCAGATCGGCGGGAAAATCGTGGTCCAGGCCAATACTGCCCGCGATGCTCAAGTCGCCTTTATCAAAGCCTGAGTGGGAGGTCACATCGAGTTTCCGTCCCTGGGTGACCGCATCGACGTAAAAATCGCCAAAGCGCTCCGTGTTCAGGGCCAGCTCTTTGAGATGAACGTGGGCTTCGAGCGAAGGCTGCTCGGGAGTGCCACTCATTCGCACGGTAAAATCGGCGACCCCGTCGGCCCTTAGACGACCGTTCTGCAGGCGGGGGAAATGGGCAAGGTCGAGATTGCGCCCGGCAAGGTTCATGCGAAACTCATTTTTCGAGAACTCGGAGTTCCTGATACCGATGGCAGCGCCGCCAGAAAGCGGAGCATCGAACGCGCTGGCATCGATGTTATTAAACTGAAGCTCGCCGTTCGTGAGGCGCAAATCGCTAGTCAGGGAAGGAACCGTTACTCCGTAAGCCATGCCATGGTGCAAGGCAAGGTGCCCATCTCCGTGGGCATTGGCTGCCGTGCCCGAAAGGGTCGCTGACACATCCAGCGTGCCCGTTAAACTGCCCGGGAAGGGCTGCGTAACCCCGGCCCATTGCATAAGCTCAGCCAGGTCGGCGTTACGCACATCCATGTGCAGGGTGAAAAGGCTGTTGTCTTGAAATCGACCGCCCGCAAGATCGGCGCTGGCGTCGAAGTGGGCGGTACTGTGGCCGTGAATCAGCGACGCATTGCGCGCTGCGAAATGATTGCTCGAGAACTGAACTGCGGCGGTCGCAGCATCCCAATGAACCACGCGAGAAGTAGCGTGTTGGGTGGGGGGCAAGGTTGTGTCAAAATCGTAGACTTCGAGATTTCCGTTGACCGAAAGCGCGGACAGATTGCCGCTGGCAGTGCCCACCAGCTTCGCCCAACCTTGCACAGCGAAGGGCAAGCTCGGCGCGCCAGCGCTCCGAGACGCGGCATTAGAAGAAGCGTAGGCCGCTTCCACCAGGGGCGTCCATTCCTTCAGGTTGTGACTGGTAAATGAGAATCGCAGAAATGAAGATGAAGACGCAGATGAGGTCGCAGTCAGCGTACCCGCCGCCGTAATTTCTGAGCCCGGCGTCGTCAGGCGGAACTCGGAGATTTCCAACTCGTCGCGCGAGCCTCGATCGACGGCATCGATTTGACCGAGCACCGGAATCTCGCCAGGCGCCGGCTTCAGCGGAGGCACGACGCCGATTTTCAGGTGAGTCTCGGCAACATCGATCGAGCCCTTCCACAGCATCTCAACCGCTCCGCTTACCCGGCCGGCAAGATTCAGTTGATCCAGAGGAAGTTTTTTTGAACTCAGAAACTGCATACCGGGGAGCAGCGGGAAGCCGGACAATTGCAGATGTAGCGAACCCCGTTGCTGGAGAGCTTGCGCGTTCGTTGCGACCCGAGGGGGCCGCGCGGCGGGCAGCGAATGTTCCCGCTGATCTCGGGGCAAACTCGGAACCGAACTCTGCCAGTTGATCACCTCGGCATCGCCTTGCAGATCGCCTCCGAGCAGATTGGCTTTGATCGCGGAAATTCGAAAGCGATCCGGGGTAACGGAAAATGCCCCGGCGATGCGCCCATTGCGCATTGACACTTTCCCGTTCGACCACTCGAGATCTTTCGCTTGCATGGTTCCGGCGGTCGAGAAAGTCTGCCGGCTCCAGGAGACTTTCCCCTCAAACTGGGCGGTGCCTTTGCGAACTTGCGCTTGCCGGGCCAGGGAGGCAAGTTCGCCGAGATCCGCCACGCCTCTATAATCGCCGCTCACTTGAGGGTTTTGAAAGTCCTGCAGTTGGCCGGCGAAATGAAGTTCTGCCTTGCCGGAAGTGAGCGTCAGACTCTTTATGTCGACGCGTTTACGAGCAAGCACCAAAGAAGCGTCCGCGCGCCAGATCAACGAGGCATAATCCTGAAAGTGCGTGTCGATGGCACCGGCGCTTACGTGAGCTTCGTACTGTCGCCGCAGCAAAGAATAATGCAAGAGCAGCGCCAGGTCTCGGGCGTCGAAAGCGAAGGGCACTTTCTTGTCTTCCCATAGCAGCTCACCATGCTGCACTTCTATGTGCGAAACGGAAAGTGATAAGAGTTGCTCGACCGGTTGTTGGTTTGAAGTGAGGTGCGCCTGCGGAACCGGAGCGTTCGTCGAGCCATCGGCATAATCAATAATGTGGACCACAGGATGTTCGAGCAGCAGAGAATGCAATCCCACCGTGGTGCTGAGCAGCGAAATGATCTTCATCTCCGCCTGCACGCGGTCCACATGCAAAAAGGGAGCCTGATCCGCAGCTTCGTGGCCGTGGATGGTGAGGTTACGAGCATCGACTCGCAGGCGAAAGGGAATGGTATGAAGCTCTCCCAGTTCGACACGTCCACCAGTAAGCTTTTCCGCCGCGGCGATCACTCGTCGGCGGACCATGCGCTGGAAAGAATCTGTCGTGAAATACCAGGAGAGCAGGCCGAAGGCAATCAGGGTAAAAACGCAAAAACCTAGGAAGAGTCTCCACAGAATGCGACGCCGTTGCGGCGACGGCGTTTCGCTGGATGCCTCGGGCGACTTCTCGGCCGACTCGTCGGTCAACGGTTCTGCTCTCCGGAGCTGGATTCGGGAGGATTGATGTGGCTCCCCGAGCGGAGACTCGCCAGCCACCCGGAGAGCAGTTCGTTCATTTTCTTCTCGGCCAGGAGGTCCCGAATACGACCGAAGACTTCGGTCAATGGAGTTGCGCGGCTGCCAGCCTTCTTCATTTCGGGTAGTAACTGGTCGTGGTAATAATTCTCGACGGCGTGCTGATCGATCTGGATCGCGGGACGCAGTCGATCTTCGACCAGCTTCATCAACTGGATCTCGTCGCTCAGGCGCTTCTCGAGAGCGCCCTGGGTGAGCCCATAGCGTTCCAGTTTAGCGTGCCAGCATGCCTCGGTCGTACAATCGGGATGAAGCTTGCGGACTTCGGCGGCGCGCGCGTTCACCTGTTCGCTTGGGGCCGGTTGCGACGGCCGCACTTGTTCCCGCAGCAACTCTTGATCGACCAGACGATCAAGCGCGGCCTTACGCTCGGCTGTTGTCAAGGAGTCCGGATCGCGGCCATCCATCAGCGCCTCGAAGGCCACTTCCTGCTCCCAATCGCTTTGTAGCACGACATGGCCGTTGACTTTCGTCACGACCCGGTCGACGATTTGACCGGCGAAAGCTGAGAGCGCAAGTCCTAACGTCAGCGCCATCGTGGCTAGGCAGTGTTTCAAAGTATTCTGTGCTGTGCCCCAGGTTCGCGCCCGTTTCTTGAGCGCTAACCTGGGTTCCTGTTTGTCATCCCGCGCGAAGCGAAGGATGACAAAAGTCGATGCGTTCCGGCTGCTTGGTCGAATTTCTATGCTTCGCTTCATTAAAATGACTGCCCTACGCTAAAAGAAAAATTGAAATGCCCGGCCCGTTGAATCCCAAATTGCCCCGCCTGCCCCCCGGCATTGGTGGTGATGTTCGTATAGCTGGCGAAGTAGGGTGGGTTTAAATTGTATCCGAAATCAAAACGCAATGGCCCAATCGGGGTCTGATAGCGCACTCCCGTCCCGATCGCGTGCGAGACGTAATTAAAGTTGCACTGCGAGTAGCCGGAACTGCGAGACCCCGGCAGGGGAGGCGGAAGTGCCTGAAAACAGAGCTGAAGATTCGGTTGATGAAAGCGTCCCAGACTCGAGAACATCTCCTGAGGCTTAGCAAACACATTTCCCATGTCATGAAAAACCGTAAAGCCGATGTTGTCGTTCAGATAGGGCACCTTGATGTTCGGGAAACGAATCTCCAGATTATTCAGGAACAGCGCGCTGCCGCCTACGGGAAACCCGGTAAAGGGGTCGCGCGGTCCCGCCTGATTTAACCCGAATCCGCGATTAGAGTTGCCCCCGCCGCTATAAAAACGCTCGGGTAGGGGAATCAAACTGGCTCCGGCCGGAGCGGATTGTGTGGGATCGAGTACGAGGGTACCTCCAAACGCATTCTCAACTCCGATTGTGGTGGATCGGGCGAAGACGTATCCCTGCCCCGTGTTGCGATTTCGAAAGAATGTGTAATAAGTCGCGTTCTTAGCGAGAAAGCGGCTGAAATCGGCCTCCGAGCCGAAATAGCTGGCCGCAACCCCTCCTTCTATCGTGGTGTAGTTCCCTCGCGTGCTTTCCAGATCGTTATCCCGCCGGTTGCGAATGAATATGAAGTTGGGAGTTCCTACCCGCGTGGGTTGCGACAGAAGAGGGATTAGGTTGCTGGTCACTTCGATGTCGGCCGCCTCCACCCGCCGGTAGCTGAAGCGCCACCCCACGGTGGTCAGTTCGCGATCCTGTACCTTGTAAAGCACCTGTGAGAGTTGCAAAGTTCCTTCCAGCCGCTTTGATGTAAAGGTAGATACATCCACGGTGTTGTCATACAGCGCAGAAGCAGTGAAGCGCAACTTGTCTTTGTTGAGTAACTGCGGAATATCGTAACTAAGCAGCGCTCTTTGCTGCAGCCGGCCGAGACTGCCTTTCAGTGTAAGGGTCTGATGACGCCCGCCCACGTTGATCCGGTTCACGCCCAGCGATACCCTGGGGCTAACCCCGGTTTGTCCCAGCGGCTGGTTGGTTCCGGCCGGTTGCCCGGTCTGGAACTCTATACCGACGCCGTAATCGAAGGTATAGCGATCCGCTTCATTGACCGTGACCAACACGTTCTTGCGGGATTCGGTGCCGTCGGGGTTCTGAATCGCCGTGTCTACCCGCTTGAAGAGCCCGAGGTCGTAGAGGCGGCGCTGACTCTCGAGCATGTCTTGCTGGCTGAGAGGGCCGCCCGGCTGCACCGTAATCGCGCGGCGGGCCACTCCGGGACGAGTGTGGTTCAGGCCATCCACAAAAAGCTGACTCACAAAAAATTGCTCGCCTTCATGAATGGTAAAGGTAACTCCGACCTTGGGCAGGTTGTCGGGCGACGGAAGCGCGGCATAAGCGACCTCGACGGTGGCGTTAGGGAATCCATTGTCAAAGTACTTCCCCAGGATGCGGTCGCGGTCGTCCGCCAGACTCGATTCATCGAAACCCTGCCCTTCGGCGGTAGAGGTCTCTGGCAGTTGTTCCTCCGGCAGCACGTAACTGCCCACGATCCGCACCCACGCAACCCGCGTCTGCGGTCCTTCTTTAATGTTGATCTCGATCGCCAGTTGCGAGGAGTCGCCATGATAACTGCTCACCAGTTTGCTGCTGACTTCAGCCTGCCGAAACCCACTCGAACGGTAGAGGCTCTTGATACTCACCACATCTTCTTCCAGCAGCGCTTCGCTGTATCGACCGTGACTGAGGATGCGTCCGGCCGCCTGATTCTGCATTCGGTTCCGAATCAATTCGTCGGGAAAAAATCGATTGCCATAAAAGCGAATCAGAGCCAGCTTGTGGCGATCGCCCGGATTCACGTCGTAAACCACCTCTACGATCTTGCCTCCCTGCGTGCTGTGCTGGCTCACGCTGACCTGGGCTTCGAAATAACCGAGAGTCTGCAGATGGTTTTGAATGTTACGCCGCCCTTCGTTCAGCAGGTCATCGTCCACGGCGCCTTCTTCATAGACGGGCACAAGTTTGCGCAGAACGTGTTGGCTGAGTTTGAAACCCTCGGCGACGATTTCTACCACCGGAGATCGGAAGAGCACACGCCTGAACTCCAG
>OCZU010001872.1_pt1 | contig 13583 bp, 10 predicted proteins | sample 1539001 | NCBI WGS metagenome assembly OCZU01 (sample SAMEA3539306, study PRJEB22396) | soil metagenome | biome: tundra; feature: field; material: soil | place: USA | collected 2010-05 | depth 0.15 m
ACAGCACGACCTCCTCGCCGAGCCTGGACAGGTGCACCCCCGCCAGTGCCGCCGCGAAGCAGAACTCGGCAGCGAAGTCGCGGTCGGCCACCGCGTCCATCGAGTTCGCGGCCGGTGCGTCGAAGCCGAGCTCGGCCGCGACCGCCGCCGGATCGACCGGCAGCGATGACCCGGCCAGGGCGCCCGACCCGAGCGGGCAAATCGCCGCCCGCCGGTCCCAGTCCCGCAGCCTGGCCACGTCGCGGGCGAATGCCTGCGCATGCGCGAGCAACTGGTGGGCGAGCAGCACCGGCTGGGCGTGCTGCAGGTGCGTCATCCCCGGGGCGGGCGTCGGCGGGTCCGCCAGGTGGCCCTCCGCCTGGTCCATCAGCGCGGTTTGCAGCTCGACCAGCCGCGCGGCGACCTGGCGGGCATGATCGCGCAAGTACAGCCGCAGGTCGGTGGCGACCTGGTCGTTCCTGCTCCGCCCGGCCCGCAGACGCCCGCCGAGCGAGCCGACCCGTTCCAGCAGGCCACGTTCCAGCGCGGTGTGCACATCCTCATCGGTGGCAGACGGCCGGAACGCGCCGGTCAGGCAGTCCCGGCTCAGCTCATCGAGCGCGCCGAGCAGCCTGGCTAGCTCGCCGTCGTCAAGCAGTCCGGCCCGGTGCAGCACCCGTGCGTGCGCCCCCGACGCCAGCAGGTCATACCGCGCCAGCCGCCAGTCGAACTGCACGCTCACCGACAGCCGCGTTAGCGCCTCAGCCGGTCCCGACTCGAACCGCCCGCCCCACAACCGCACCGGCGGAGTACTGTCCTGGCTCACAATTGCCACCTTCACAATAAAAAATAATTTTGCATAACAATTCCCGGAGCCGACTCTACGTACTCCAGCCGGTGTCGCGCCCACCAGTCGCGACGGTGCGGACTAAGGCACTCCGGGCAGTGGCTGAACGCCTCTGCCCGGATCGCCTCAGCCCGCACCGGACAGTAGTACCAACAATGCCCGACCGCCTCCCGCACCAGCTCAGGCCGGCACCAAATTGCCGGAGACGACCCCAGCTGAGGTCGGCTCCGGGCTGATGCGCTGCCGGGGGCTGGTCATCAAAACCGGGATAGGCGGCTGTGCCTGGAGTCGTCCGGCAAGCCGTTCAGGCTGCCGGATGATTCCAGGTCTCAGCCGCCCCCAAGCCTGTAACCAGGTCCTAACTAACGCCTACAACATCCGCCGCCCTACGATCCCGATCGGCCGCGATCTTGCTTGGGAGGCCCCAGAGTTCGACGAAACCTTTGGCGAGCGCCTGGTCGAAGACGTCGCCGGTGTCGTAGGTGGCCAGGCCGTAGTCGTAGAGCGCGACGGGGCTGCGGCGGCCGGTGACGACGGCTCTGCCGCCCTGCAGCCGGACCCGGACGTCACCGGTGACGTGCTGGGACGCCTGGGTCATGAAGGCTTCAAGGGCGCGCCGCAGCGGGGAGAACCATAGTCCGTCATAAGCCAGTTCGGTCCAGCGCTGGCCGGCCATCCGCTTGAACCTGGCCAGGTCTCGCTCCAGGCACACGTTTTCTAGTTCGGCGTGCGCGGTGATCAGCGTGATCGCGGCCGGTGCCTCGTAGATCTCCCGGCTCTTGATCCCGACCAGGCGGTCTTCGACCAGGTCGATCCTGCCGATGCCATGCGCGCCGGCCAGCGCGTTCAGTTCGGTGATGATCTGCAGCGGCGCCATCGGGTGCGCGTCGATCGCCACCGGGATGCCGTCGGTGAAACTGATCGTGATCTCATCCGCGCTCTGGTCCGTCGCCGGGTCGCTGGTGTACCCGTAGACGTCCTCGTGCGGCCCTTCCCAGATGTCTTCCAGGTGCCCGGTCTCGGTGCTGCGGCCCCACAGGTTCTGGTCGATCGAGTACGGCGACTTGGCCGTCACGTCGATCGGCAGGCCCTTCGCGGCAGCGAACTCGATCGCCTTGTCCCTGGTCATGCCCGAGTCGCGGACCGGAGCGATCACGCTCACCTCGGGTGCCAGGGCGGCCAGGCCGACTTCGAACCTGACCTGGTCGTTGCCCTTGCCGGTGCAGCCATGCGACACGATCGTGGCACCGTATTCACGGGCGACCCTGGCCAGATGTGTGACGATCAGCGGCCTGGACAGCGCGGATACCAGCGGGTACCGGTCCATGTAGAGCGCGTTCGCGCGCAAGGCCGGCATACAGTACTCGACCGCGAACTCGGCTCTGGCGTCCACGACGACAGCTTGCGTCGCGCCGCAGGCAAGCGCCCGCTTGCGGATTGTCTCGGTGTCCTCGCCACCTTGACCGACATCCACTGCCAGGGCAATGACCTCGGCGCCGGTCCGCTCGGCGATCCAGCCGATCGCCACCGATGTGTCAAGGCCGCCAGAGTAGGCCAGCACCACCCGCTGCATCACAGCTCCTCCTCGTTGTGGGGCTTATGGTCTGAGTCGAAATGGAATTCGGAGTCCGGGGCCGAAGGGGAGGTCCGGTTCAGGCTTGAGCGGGCATCGCCTGGCCTGACTCGTCGTTCCGCTAGCTGAAGCAGCGCGCTTGCCAGCTCGCCGCCTCCGGCCGGGTCCCGCGCCACTACCAGAACGGTGTCGTCCCCGCCAACCGTGCCGAGTACGGCCGGCAGCGCGGACCTGTCGATCGCCGACGCCAGCAGCTGCGCTGCTCCTGGCGGCGTCCTGAGCACGACCAGATTGCCGCTCGCCTCCGCCGAGAGCAGCAGCTCGGCGGCCACCCGGGCGAGCCCGGCCGGGCCGCCGCTCGCCCCAGCGAGAAGTCCGGCAAGCCCGCCCGGCACGCCAGTGGCCCGTCCACCAGCAGCGTCGTCCGCGGCGAGGTCGCCGCGAATGCTGGCACCGCTACTGCTGTCATCGCGCGGGCTGCGGCCGCCGGCAGCGGCATCGGCCCGCGGCTGCCGCCCTGCCTGACCCGGCAGGGCGTAGACCAGAGTGCCTCCGGGCCCGCGCAGGCGGACGGCACCGAGCTCTTCAAGGTCGCGCGAGAGGGTCGCCTGGGTGACGCGGACGCCGACTACGGCAAGCCGGTCGGCTAGCTCGTCCTGAGATCGAACCGGCGCGCCGGACTGGGCGAGGATGCTGGCGATCTGAGCATGCCGCGCCGCTTTGGTCGCCGGGCTGACCCGGTCGACCGCGCTCCCGTTCACCGGGCCCGCCGCGGCGTCATGCCGCCTGGCCGGCCTGCGCGGATGCCTGTGCGAGCACCGCCGGCAGCGCGCTGGTGAAGGAGTCCGCCTGGTCGGCGGTCAGGATCAGCGGCGGAGCGAGCCTGATCGCATTCGGCTGGACAGCGTTCACCAGGAATCCGGCCTGCCTGGCCGCTGCCTCGACCGCCGCGGACACGGGTTCGGCGAGCACGATGGCCTGCCAGAGCCCGCTGCCGCGAACACCAGCCAGCAGCGGATGATCAACCGCTTCGATCCCGGCAGCGAGCCGCGCGCCGACCCCGGTCACCTGGTCAAGCAATCCGTCGCGCTCGATCGTGTCGAGCACGGCTAGCGCTGCCGCGCATGCGACCGGGTTGCCGCCGAACGTGCTGCCATGATCGCCCTTAGCCAGGGCGGAACCGCAGCGGCCGACGCCGATGCACGCCCCGATCGGCAGGCCGCCGCCGAGTCCCTTGGCCAGCGTGACGATGTCCGGCGTGATCCCCTCGCGCTGAAACGCGAACCACGCGCCGGTCCGCCCGAGCCCGCTCTGGATCTCGTCAAGCACCAGCAGCGCCCCTGCACTGTCGCAGGCGGCGCGAGCCGCCTTCAGGTAGCCAGCAGGCGCAGGCACGATGCCGCCCTCGCCAAGGCACGGCTCAAGGAAGACGGCCGCGCAGTCCGGCCCGACCGCCGCAGTCAGCGCGTCGGCGTCACCGTAGGGAACAAACCGAACGTCAAGCCCGAATGGCGCGAACGGCTCCCGGATCGAGCTCTTGCCCGTCAGGCTGAGCGATCCCATGGTCCGGCCGTGGAAGCTGCCCTCGGCAGCGACGAAGACCGTACGGTCGCTGCCCTGACTACGGCGGACCAGCTTGATCGCCGCCTCGTTGACCTCGGTCCCTGAGTTGGCGAAGAAGACCCGGCCTTGCGCGCCGAGCAGTCCGAGCAGCCGTTCGGCCAGCAGGACCTGTCCTTCGTGCAAGAACAGGTTGGAAATGTGCGCCAGCCGCCCCACCTGCTCGGTGACCGCCGAGACGATGGCCGGGTGGGCATGCCCGAGCGAGCTGACCGCGATTCCCCCGATCAGGTCGAGATACGACCGCCCGTCCACGTCCCAGACCTCGCAGCCGCTGCCCCGTGCTAGCGCCACCGGCGGCATACCGTAGTTGCCCATGACGGCTGCGGCGTACCGGTCCTGCAGAAGCTGCGTCGCGGTCATGGTGCCTGCTCCCCTCCGTCCGGCACCACCATGGTGCCGATCCCTGAATCGGTGAAAATCTCCAGTAGGACCGAGTGCGGCAGCCGCCCGTCCAGCACGTGCGCCTGAGGCACACCGCCGCGGACGGCCGTCAGGCAGGCCGCCATCTTCGGGATCATGCCGTCGCTCAGGTCCGGCAGCAGTGCGGCGAGCGAGCTAGCGGTGAGCTCGCTGATTACCTCCGGCGGCCGTTCATCCAGGACAGAGCCGCCGCCGGCCGGCCAGTTCGCATACAGGCCCGCCACATCGGTCAGCACGACCAGCTTGACCGCGCCGAGCGCCACGGCGAGTGCCGCTGCGGCGGTGTCCGCGTTGACGTTGAGTACCTCGCCGGCCTCGCTGCGTGCAACGCTAGAGATGACCGGGATGCGGCCGTCGGCGATCAGGGCGCTGATCGCTCCCGGGTTCACCGACTCGACCTCGCCGACCTGGCCGATGTCGACGCTCTCGCCATCGGCTGTGGTGGCCCGCACCCGGCGGGCCGTCATCAGGTGGGCGTCCTCGCCGGACATGCCGACCGCGAACGGCCCGTGGGCGTTGATCAGGCCGACGACGTCCCTGTTCACCTGGCCGGTCAGCACCATACGGACGACGTCCATGGTTTCCGGCGTGGTGACCCGCAGGCCGGCCAGGAATGTCGTCTCCATGCCAAGCCGGTCCAGGTGCGTATTGATCTGCGGGCCGCCGCCGTGCACGACGACCGGTCGCAGGCCGGCGTACTTCAGGAACACGATGTCCTGCGCGAACCCAAGCCTGAGCTCGTCGTCCGCCATGGCGTGCCCGCCGAACTTGATCACAACGATCTGGCCGTGGAACCGCTCAAGCCACGGCAGCGCCTCGATCAGCGTGGCTGCCTTGGCGAGCGCGCCAGCCTGCGGGTGGACCGCCGATTCCGGCACGCCGCCAGCCTCCGCTCCCGTCCCGGCGCGGAGCTGCGTGCCAGCCGCCGTCATGTCGAGTACGCCGAGTTCTCGTGCACGTACGCGGCGGTCAGGTCGGAGGTCACTACCGTGGCCGACGAACTCCCCGCCGACAGGTCGACGCTGATCGTCACGTTCCTAGGTCGCAGGTCGACTCCGGATCTGTCCGCACCGGGCGCTCCGTTCCTGCACACCCAGACACCGTTGATCGCCACGTTCAGCTGATCCGGGTCGAACCCGGCGGTTGTCGTTCCTACTGCGGCGAGAACCCTGCCCCAGTTCGGGTCCTCGCCGGCGATCGCGCACTTGAGCAGGTTGCATCGGGCGACGGCCCGGCCGACCATGATCGCGTCATCCTCGCTCACCGCACCGGTCACCTCGATCGCGATGGTTTTGCTCGCGCCCTCGGCGTCGGCAAGCAGCTGTCCGGCGAGGTCCGCACAGGCGACTGTAAGCAGCTCGGTGAACTCAGCCAACCCAGGTGTGGCGCCGGTCGCGCCGCTGGCCAGCAGCAGCACGGTGTCGTTGGTAGACATGCAGCCGTCAGAGTCCAGCCGGTCGAACGTCGCATGGACGGCGTCCCGCAGCGCCAGGTCAAGTTGCCCGGGCGGCAGGTCGGCGTCGGTGGTCAGCACCACCAGCATGGTCGCGAGGGCAGGCGCGAGCATGGCGGCACCTTTAGCCATGCCGCCGATCAGATACTCGCCCCCGTCCAGAAAGCAGGTCTTGGCCACCGTGTCCGTCGTCATAATGGCCGCCGCGGCGGCCCGCCCGCCGGTCGCCGACGCCGATGCGGCCGCCGCTTGCACGCCGGCTAGCAGCCGGTCCATGGGCAGCCGCTCGCCGATCAGCCCGGTCGAGCAGACCGCGATGTCATCTGCCGGTACCGACAAGATGGCAGCCAGGTGCTCGGCGGTCTGCCGGGTGTCGTCGAAGCCGGCCGGCCCGGTGCACGCGTTGGCGCCGCCTGAGTTGAGCACGACGGCGCGAACCTGACCGTCCTTGATCACTTGCTGGCTCCACCGCACCGGTGCCGCCTTGACCCGGTTCGAGGTGAAGACGCCAGCAGCGGACGCTGACGGTCCGTCGTTCAGCACCACCGCGACGTCGGTGGCGCCCGACTTCTTCAGCCCCGCCGCGACACCTGCCGCGCGGAATCCTCGTGGTTCCGTGACGCTCATGGTGCGACTCCGATCGGGCTAAGGCCGGCCGTCTCGGACAGACCGAGCATCAGGTTGGCGTCCTGGATCGCCTGGCCGGCGGCGCCCTTGCCCAGGTTGTCGATGGCCGTGACGACTACCGCCCGACCCGACCGCGAATCGGCAGCAGCCTGCACGTGTACGGCGTTGGAGCCGGCCACCGCCGCGGTGCCCGGCCAGCGGCCATCTGGCAGCACGCAGATGAAAGGCTCCTCGCCGTACGCGGCGATCAGCGCTGCCCGCAGCCGGGCGGTGTCGGTGGACGACGAGATCAGCCGCGCGGTGCAGGTGGCGAGGATGCCCCGCGGCATCGGCGCCAGAACCGGCGTGAACGAAACCCGCCCGCGCGCGGGATCTCGCCCGGCCCCGGTCCGCGCCACTCCCCCAGCTTCGGCTAGCGCCTGCTCAATCTCCGGCGTGTGCCGGTGCGCACCGCCGGCCTGGTAGGCAGCGACCGATCCCATCACCTCGCTGCCGAGCAGGTCCGCGCGTAGCGTCCGCCCTGCTCCTGAGCTTCCCGACGCTGCGACTACGACGACGTCATCGGCTTGCACCAGGCCCGTGGCGACCAGGGGGGCCAGCGCCAGGATCGCCGCCGTGGCATAGCAGCCGGGCGCCGCTACCCGGTCGGCGGCGCTGATCTGCTCGCGCGCACCTGGAAGTTCGGGAAGGCCGGTGACCCAGCGGCCGGCGTGCGCGCCGTCATAGTGCCGGGACCAGTCCGCAGCGTCGGCAAGCCGGAAGTCCGGCCCTAGGTCGACGATCTTGATCTCGGCCGGAATCGCGCCGGCCAGCGCTGCCGACTGCCCGGCCGGCAGCGCCATGAATACCAGGTCACAGCTCGTCAGGTCCGCGGCTTGGTGCGGCTCGAAGGTCCGTTCGGCCAGTCCCCGCAGGCCGGCCAGGTTCGGGTGCAGTTCGCCCACGGTCCGCCCGGCACTGCCGCTGGCCGTGACCGCCGTCAGCTTCAGGTCTGGGTGCCCGCAGATCAGCCGCAGCAGTTCCCCGCCCGCATACCCGCTCGCGCCGGCCACAGCGACCCGCATCGACCCTCCCGTGAACGTGATCATGGGCCGAATCCCACAGATCCGGCGGGGTTCGACCCGTGATCATGAAGTCCGGATCCGCCCACGCTGAGTACGCTCGGTCTCCATGAATTATTATGCATGACAGTGTTTGTTTATGCAAATCGAGGTCACGGCCGTGAACCAATGAGCCGAGGTCAGCGCTAAGCCGGGCGTTGGCCCTCCGGCTGCCGGTGCCTGACGGCATGATGTGAGGCGCAGGAAGGAGACGTTATGCCCCCCCGCCGACCAGTCGGCCGCGCGACCTGGCGGTCACCTGCCCGGCTGGGCGGTGCCGCTGTCGCCGTTCTTGGACTGGCCGCAGGATGCACCACATTGCCCGCCCCCGGCGGACACCCGACGGCCTCGAGTACCTCGCGGTCCGCGCTCACCTCTTGCGGCACCACCCGGACCGCAGCGAACGTGCCCGTGAAGATCGATATCGCGCAGGGCAACGTGTCCTGCAGCACCGCAATGACCATCGAGCACGACTACGCGAAGGCCATCAGGGCGGGTCGGGCGCCCGGCAATGGTGGTGGCGGACCGGTCAGGATCAAGGGCTGGACCTGCTCAGGGTTCGCCACGCCGATAGTCCTGCGGACCGGCAAGGCATCGAAATGCGTCGATGCCGGCAACGAGATTCTGGCGATCCTGCCGGTATCCGCCTAGGCTCAGGTGCCGCCGCCCAGGGCCGCGCCGGTCAGCCTCGCAGAGCCGCGCCGGTCAGCCTCGCAGCCTCGGCGACGGCGGCGTCCCTGGCCCGCGTAACCTCTTCGGCGGTCAGCGTCCGGTCCGGCGCACGGAACCTCAGCTTGTATGCGAGCGACTTGCGGCCAGGTCCGGCCTGCTCGCCGGTGTACACGTCGAACAGCCGGACGTCCTCAAGCAGCGCTCCGCTATCGGCCATGGCGGCGCCGGCCACCAGCGCCGCCTCCACCTCGGCCGCGGCAACGGCCTCCCGCACCACGAGTGCCACATCCGCAGTAGCGACAGGGTAACCAGAGATGACGGGCTCCTGCGCCGGTGCCAGCCGGGCTGCGGCGCGCTCGATCGCCGACAGGTCGAGTTCCATCGCGCAGGTTCGCGGTGCCAGCCCGAACGCCGCGATGGCCCGTGGATGCAGCTCACCGGCGTAGCCGACCGGCTCGGGCAGGCCGGACCCGCCAAGGTGCCCGGTTTCGCCCGCCGCCGGTTCCAGGTAGAAGACCGCGCATCGCCCCGGATGCCATGGCACGCACTGGCCGGCCCGGACGCTGTAGGGCACCCTGCTGGTCCGCAGCACGGTATGCGCGATCTCAATCGCGTCGTGGCAGCTCACCGGCCGCCCGGCGCCCCACCAGCCAGCAGCGTCCCGCTCGCCCGTCAGGACCACGGCCACTTGCCGAGGCTGATCGGGAATCGCCGCCTCAAGACGCGCTAGCTCGGCGGCGGTCGGTGCCCGGTCGACCGCCAGGATCGGCGCCTTGCCATCCGCGTCATCCGGCCTGGTCCGGAAGACGGTCCCGGTCTCGAACAATGCCAGGTCGGTGAATCCTCGTCCGGTGTTACGGCCGACCACGCGGAACAGCCCGGGCAGCAGCGTGGTGCGCAGTAGCGGCTCGGTGTCGCTGACCGGGTTGGCCAATGTCACCGCCCGCCGACGCGGGTCGGCCGCGGCTAGCTGCAGCCGGTCGTGGTCAGCCGCCGAGCCGAACGGGCTGCTCGGAACCTCCACGCAGCCGGCGCCGGCCAAGCCGCGGCCGATCTCGATCCGCAGCCGCTGTGTGGCCGTCCGGCCCCGGCCGGCCACGGCGCGCGGCATCGCGATCCCGATTTGCTCATAACCCTCGAACCTGATCACCTCTTCGGCCAGGTCGTTCGGGTCGGTCAGATCCGGCCGCCAGGACGGCGGCAGCACAGCGAGCAGATCGCCATCCTGGCTGACCGTGCAGCCGACCTCGCGCAGCCGTCCGGTCACGGTCGCCGCGCCGTAGCTCATCCCGGCAACCTTGTCCGGATGGTCGGCCCGGATCACGATCCGCGCCTGCTCGATCGGTGCGGACGCCGCGGAGCAGCCGGGAACGACCGTGCCGCCGCCCAGCTCGGCCAGCATCACGGCGGCCTTCGCCGACGCGCGGACCGCGAGTTCGTAGTCGACGCCGCGCTCGAACCTGGCCGACGCCTCGCTGAACAGCCGGTGCCTGCGGCTCATCCTGGCAACGCCATGCGCGCTGAAGTGCCCGGCCTCGATCACCAGGTCGGTCGAGCTCTCGCTGACCTCGGTCGCCAGCCCGCCCATCGTCCCCGCTAGCGAGATCGGACCCGAGGCGTCGGTAATCACGATGTCGTCGGGATCGAGCTGGCGCACCACGTGGTCGAGCGTCTCCAGTTGCTCTCCGGCCTGTGCCCGCCGGATCACCATCGGGCCATTCAGCGCACCGGCGTCGAACGCGTGCATCGGCTGTCCGAGCTCGAGCATCAGGTAATTGGTCACGTCCACTGCCAGCGACACGCTGCGCATGCCGGACCTGGCCAGCCGCAACCTCACCGGCAGCGGCGTCGGCCTGGCCGGATCGATCCCGTGCACCTCGCGCAGCACGAACCGGTCGCAGGCGCCGGTGTCAGCGATATGCGCCTGATGCACCTGCGCTGAGACGTCATCAAGCCAGGCCGGCAGTCCGGAATCGGCCGGGTCCGTGTAGTCCGCGCCAAACGCGGTCGCCAGCTCTCTTGCCATCCCGCGGATCGACAGCGCGTGCCCCTTGTCCGGGGTCACGTTGACGTCGAAGACCACGTCAGCCAGGCCAGCGTACTCGGCGAAGTCCGCGCCGAGCGGCGCGTCAGGCGGCAGCACCATGATCCCGGTGTGGTCGTCCCAGACCGCCAGCTCGGTCGCCGAGCAGATCATGCCATCGGACAGCCGTCCGTACGCCTGGCGCGCACTGATCTCGAAGCCGCCGGGTAGCAGGGCTCCTGGCAGCGCCAGCGGCACCTTGTCACCTGCCGCGAAGTTGACCGCTCCGCAGATGACCTGCCGTTCGTCGTCGGGGCCGCCGGTAGTAACCCGGCAGTACCTGATCGGCTTCCTGGTCCCGGTCAGCTCCTCGATCTCCAGGACCCGTGCCACGACAACATTGCTGATCTCCTGCCCGACCCGATCGATCCCCTCGACCTCAAGGCCGATCGCCGTCAGCCGCCTGCCGACCTGCACCGGGTCGACCGGCTCGGGCAGCGCGGCATAGTCAAGCAGCCAGGAAAGCGGGACTCGCATTACGCCTCCACTCCGAATGCCCTGCTGAACCGGACATCACCTTCGAGCGTGTCCCTGATGTCGGCCACGCCGTGCCTGATCATCAGAGGTCGCTCGATACCCATCCCGAACGCGAAGCCGCTGTACCGGTCCGGATCGATGCCACAGGCGACCAGCACCCGCGGGTTGACCATCCCGCAGCCGCCGATCTCGATCCAGCCCTGGGACCTGCAGACCCGGCACGGGGTACCGCCAGGCTGGGTCGAGGCGCCACGGCAGACATGGCACTGCATCGACACGTCCCCCGACGGCTCGGTGAACGGGAAGAAATCGGGTCGCAACCTGGTCCGCAGGCCCTCGCCGAACATCGCCCCGACGAAGGTGGCGATCGCGCCGCGCAGGTCGGCCATGGACAGCCCCTCGTCTATCGCGAGGCCCTCGATCTGGTGGAACACCGGGCTGTGCGTCGCGTCCAGCGCGTCGCTGCGGAAGCATTTGCCGGGGCTGACCACATAGAGCGGCAGCGGCCGGGTCAGCATGGACCGGATCTGGACCGGCGAGGTATGCGTTCGCAGCACCAGGCCAGACCGGGCGGCGCTGCCTGGGCTGGCGATCCAGAAGGAGTCCTGCATCTCCCGAGCCGGGTGGTCAGGCGGGAAGTTCAGCGCGTCGAAGTTGTACCACTCGGCCTCGACCTCGGGGCCTTCGGCGATCTCGTAACCCATTCCGATGAAGACGTCCGCCATCCGCTCGGCCAGCGTCGTGACCGGGTGCCGGGCACCGCACGGCCACCGATCCCACGGCAGGGTCACGTCGGCGGTCTCTGTGACCAGGACCATGCGGTCCCGGTCCGCCTCAAGCTCGGCCACCCGTGTGGCGTGTGCCTGCGCGACCTGCCGCTTCGCCTCTCCCACCCGCTTGCCGGCCTCGGCCTTGGCCTGCGGCGGCAGCGCGCCGATCTCGGCGCCCGCGAGCGTCAGCGGCGCCTCCCGGCCCTGATGCGCGAGCCGCGCCTGATTCAGCTCGTCTAGGTTCTGGGCGACAGCGATGGCGGCGAGCGCGCTGGCCGTCATCGCATCGACCTGCGCTGGCGCGAGTGCCGCGACGCGGACTGGATCGTATGTCTTGTTCGGTGCGGACATTGGGTCCTGCTCTCTTGCAGCTTGCCGGACAACTGCCAACGGCAAAAATCACGATCATCTTTAACGGTTCGCACCCAGTTCTGCCGGACCTTCGGCGGGTAGGTCAGCGCGGCAGCGGCTGCGCCGCTGACCGGCGAGTCGTGCCATCGGCGCGCAGACCGCCAAGGCAGATCCCCATGCGCCCGCCGGTGGCAGTGCAGTGCTCAGCGGTACTCCGCTCAGCAGTGCTCTGGCACGCCAGCGGGCATGGTAAATCGGAATTCGGCTCCGCCGCCGGGCGCCTGCGCAACGGTGATCGTACCGCCGTGCGCTTCAACGAGGCCCTTCACGATGAACAGGCCAAGGCCCGCCCCGCCGCGTCGCTTCGCGCGCCAGAACTGGCGAAACACCCGGGGTGCGAACTCAGGCGCGATGCCCGGGCCCTGGTCGCGGACGCTTACCGCGACACCGGGCGCACCGGAGACTGGCGCCGACTCGATCACAGTAGTCACGGTACCAGCACCGTGCCTGACCGCGTTCTCAATAAGGTTGGCCAGGATCTGGTCGATCTTGTCGACGTCCAGCCAGGTCTCGGTCAGCTCGACAGGCACCTCGATCCGGAACTTGCTGGCCGAATCACCGGCCGCGACCCGGCCGGCCACGACCTTGGCCGTGCGGGCAGCAAGATCAACCAGCTCGCGGTGCACCTCGATCCGGCCCGACTCGATCCTGGACACGTCGAGCAGTTCGGTGATCAGCCGGGTGACCCGGTCGGCGTCCGCATTGACGGTCTCCAGCATGACCCGCTTCTGGTCATCGGTGAACCTCGACCACTTGGCTAGCAGGGTCGCGGTGAATCCCTTGACGCTGGTCAGCGGTGAGCGCAGTTCGTGCGCCACGGTAGAGACCAGGTCAGCCCTGGTGCGCTCTAGCCTGGCCCGCTGCTCGGCGCTGCGCAGCGTTATCGTCAGCCGCCGCACGGCGCCCGGCTCGCGATGCCAGCCGGCTCGCGGGCCGTCGCAGCGCGGGTGCCGCACGTAGCCGACGCTGACCAGCACCTCGGTGCCGTCACTGAGGTAGAGCGGACGTTCCGGATGCCTGGTCCTGATTGACAGCCCGTCATAGGGCTGCGATAGCTGCCACCAGCAGCGGCCGTCGCGGTCAGCGAGCGGCAGCGCGGTGCGCAGATCCTGGCCGAGCGCCCGCGCCGCCGGGATGCCGGTCAGTCGCTGAGCTGCCCGGTTGAAGATGACGACCCGGCCAGCGGAATCGGCGACCACAAGTCCGTCCGGCAGGTCATCGGCGCTGACCATGCAGTCAGAGACATCGCCTGCCGGAATCGGCCCTGGCCGGTCCGTCGGCCAACCAGCACTCACCGGCCGGACCGGGCTGCCAGTCGGGAGCGAACTCGCCGCAGCCGCGCCAACAGCCACCGCGCTCGCCTGTCCAGGCATCATCCTGTCCACCGTGGGCTTGCCGCCTTCGCCCGACCGTTGCCCCGGCACGCCAACGCTGCGGCCTCCGGTCCGGGGGTTAACCATTCGGCCACTAGTGCTGCGTCACCGGCCACCACCACCGGTAACCCGTCATTGGGCAACTCATGACGCAACGTGATCAGAGCCTAGCGCG
>OCZU010001873.1_pt1 | contig 13580 bp, 13 predicted proteins | sample 1539001 | NCBI WGS metagenome assembly OCZU01 (sample SAMEA3539306, study PRJEB22396) | soil metagenome | biome: tundra; feature: field; material: soil | place: USA | collected 2010-05 | depth 0.15 m
GGGCGCCCGCGCGCTGGAGCCGGTCAAGCTCGGCCCGCTGATCGCGGCGAAGTCCGCCGCCCGCGAGGACGATGAACAGCGCCAGCGCCGCGATCGCGCCGCCGCCCGCGAGCAGCAGCCGCTGCGGCGCCACGCTCGCCTCGGCCCGCGCTTCCTCCAGTGCGGTGAACGGCGCGCTCAGGCTGAACTGGCTCCCGGTCAGCAGCAGGCGCCCCGGGGCGCGGGCCAGCCGGTCCTCGGCATCGGCCAGCTGCCAACCCCGCAGCCGGGTCACCGTGAGCGGTGCCAGCCAGCTGTGCGTGCGATACACGCCGCTCAGTCCCTGTAGCGATTCCAATCCAGCGACGTCCCAGGTCACAAGCACCGGCGCGGCACCCGCGCTTGACGGCACGAACCCGAGGGGTACCGGCGAGCGCAGCGACGCCGAGCCGGCGACCTGAATACGGACGCCAATGGCGGCCATGGTGGAAGGGACCGAGCCGCCGCCGGCGAGCAGCATCGCGGACCTCGCTGTCGAGCGGTGATGTCGCCTCGAGCACCGATCGGGCGCTCAGATCGCCCGCGATCTGAGCCTCTGCTGCCACGCCCGCGGCGAACGCCACCGCGAGCGCAATGCCCAGCGCAGGCAACAGCCACCGCACTGGGCGCCGCCGACCCCGCGCTGCGGCTAGCATCAGCGGCGCGGACAAGCCCCGCACGCTACGCAGAAGGCGCTTTATGGGGAGCGGCATGGCTCGTAAGTGGTGTCGATCCGGTAGGTGGTGTCAATCCGGCCGATTATCCCGGCTGGCCACGACTGGGTATCGCACCAGCCCATTGTGCCCATACGCGGGCATGGGCGGCCAGGGTTGGCCCCAGCATACGGCCGGTGACCGTTTCGTGACCTAAAGGTTAATCCCCGCGACACAGGAATCTGGCAAGCTCTTCCCGTGCCAGGACGGCTGGGATCCGAACGAGCCCACTGCGATGGGACCGAACGCATGACAGGGAACGACTTTAACCTCCGCGCCGTGCACGTACGTGGTTGAAGCCGGCCGCTTGCGGCAGGCTGGCGGATCGGCACCTGGCCGACCTGGACGAGACCGGCAAGAAGAGCAGCCGACGCGAGGGTGGTCAAACGGTTTCATCCGCCGGCGGTCGCACTGCCATGAAGCTCTCGACCGGCCGGTCGGTACGCTCCGTGGCAGCCGGACAAGTCAAACCAATGAGAGGAAGAATATGAGACGAACTCCTGCGATCGCGGCCTTGGCCGCAATCGCACTCGCAGTTGTCGGCTGCAGTAGTAGCAGCAGCAGCAGTACCGCCACCGGCGGCTCATCGAGCAGCTCGTCCGGTAGCACGGTCGACATTTACTCGAGCCTCCCGTTGCAGGGCGCCTCGACCGCGCAGACCAATCCGATGGTCAACGGCATGAAGCTCGCGCTCGCTCAGGCGAACGGCAAGGCCGGGCAGTGGACGGTCAACTACCAGTCGCTCGACGACTCGACCGCGGCGGCCGGCAAGTGGGACCCGGGCCAGACGGCCGCCAACGCGCGCAAGGTGGCGACGGATCCCAAGGCCGTGTACGACATCGGCGAGTTCAACTCGGGCGCCAGCGAGGTGTCGATCCCGATCCTCAACCAGGGGGGAATCCCCCAGGTGAGCCCGGCGAACACGTACGTCGGCCTGACCACGAACCTTCCTGGCAGCGCCCCTGGCGAGCCGCAGAAGTACTACCCGACCGGGACCCGTACCTACCTGCGGATCGTGCCGATCGACTCGATCCAGGCCGCCGCCGGCCTGATCGCGATGAAGCAGGCCGGCTGCACGAAGGTCGCCGTGGCCAACGACAAGGAGGCGTACGGGGCCGGCCTCGCGACGCTGCTCGAGCTGGAGAAGGGCTTTTACGGGATCACGATCGTGAGCAACACTGGGATCGACCCGACCGCGCCCAACTTCCGCTCCTACGCGTCAACGATCCAGGGCCAGGGCGCCGACTGCTTCTACTTCGCCGGCATCGTCTCCAACGGCGCCGTCCAGATCACCAAGGACGTCAACTCGGCGATCCCCAAGGCCAAGATCTTCGGCGGTGATGGCGTCTGCACCGACTCCTACACGAGCGCGGCCAAGGGCGGCGTCCCGGCCTCGATTTACCCGCTGCTCGAGTGCACGGTCGCGACCCAGAACCTGGCCGCGTATCCGGGTGGCAAGACGTTCCTGGCCGCGTACCAGGCCAAGTACGGCACGGCGAATCCCGACCCGTACGCGATCTACGGCTACGAGGTGATGAAGCTCGGGCTCGACACGATCAAGGGTCTCGGAGCTCAGGGCAACAGCAAATCGGCCGTGCTGAAGGCCCTGTTCGCGACCACCGCGCGGGCGTCGGTGCTCGGCACCTACGGGTTCGACAAGAACGGCGACACGACGCTGAAGTCCTATGGCCTGTACAAGGTCGGGTCCAACGGCGAGCCGGTCTTCCTCAAGGCGATCTCACCGACCAAGACCGTCTCAGGTTAGGAAAACGTGGAGGGGGCGCGCCGCGCCCCCTCCACGTCCACTAGGCTGCATCGACATTCCGCCCGCACATCACCTGGAACCCGTGGAAACCACAACGATTTCGCCCAGCCCGCCTCCGGTGGTGGCACGCCCGCTCGCGGCGGTTCGCCGCTATGTCGGCCGGTGGGGCCTGATCGCGGCGCTCGCGGCGCTGCCGATCTACTACGGCATCGACGATCTGACCCACGGCTACCAGGCCGGCTTCGTGGCGGGTCACGCCGTGATCCATCACGATCTCTCGAAGCTGGGCTTCAACTTCGCCGAAGGCCTGTCCAACGGCGCGATCTGGGCGTTGATCGCGATCGGGTACACCCTCGTCTACGGCATCATCGAGCTGATCAACTTCGCTCACGGTGACGTGTTCATGATCGGCTCCTTCACCGCCGTCGGCCTCTCGGCGACGCTCGGGCTCGGGCTCACCACTGGCGCCCTCGGGGTGATCGGCGGCTTGCTCGTTACGCTGATCGTCGCGATGATCGTGACGGGGTCCCTGAACGTCCTGATCGAGCGGGTCGCCTACCGGCCGCTGCGAGGGGCGCCCAAGCTCGCATCGCTGATCACAGCGGTCGGCTTCTCGTTCATTCTGCAGAACGTGGGCCTGCTCTGGCGCGGCGGCTCACCGCAGAGCGTGCCCGACCTGATCCACTCGCAGCAAACGGTGTTCACCATCGGCGGGGTCCCTATCCTGCGCGGATACATCCTCGCGTTCGCCGTGATGATCCCGCTGGTATTCGCGCTGACCTGGTTCATCAACGCCACGCGGGCCGGCCGGGCGATGCGCGCCACCGCGCAGGACCCGGAGGCGGCCCGCCTGATGGGCATCAACGTCAACGCCACGATCTCGCTCACCTTCCTGCTCGGCGGCATGCTGGCCGGCGCCGCGGGACTCATCTACGCGCTCTATGAGACGAACGTCTGGTACTTCCAGGGCTTCAAGGCCGGACTGATCGCGTTCACGGCGGCGGTCATGGGAGGCATCGGCAACGTCCGCGGTGCCGTGCTCGGCGGACTGATCATCGGCGTCATCCAGTCGCTGACCGATTCGCGGCTGGGCCCGCAGTGGACCGAGGCGGTCGTGTTCGGCTACCTGATCGCCATCATGGTCCTGCGCCCCCGCGGTCTGCTCGGTGAGGAGACGAGGGAGGCGGGATGAGCGAGTTGCGCGCGCAGCTGCGGGAGTGGCGCGAAGCGGTGCAGCAGCGGCTCCCACCGTGGTGGAGCCGGGCGCTGGCCGTATCGTTCCTGGTGATCGGGATCGTCCTGCCGTTCCTGTTCTCCTCGTCCAGCGCGTTCATGAACGCGACGATCATCGCGGTGGCCTACGCGGTGATGTCGCTGGGCCTGAATATTGTCGTGGGGTTCGCCGGGCTGCTCGATCTCGGGTACGTCGCCTTCTATGCGCTCGGCGCGTACTCCCTCGGGTGGTTCGGCTCCGGGTTCTTCTTCAAGGCTCAGGTCCACGTGCTCGTCTCGCCGGTCGCGCGCACACTGCCCGGCGTGCACCTCAACTTCATCCTGATCCTGATCGGTGCCGCGCTCATCTGCGCCGCGGCCGGAGTGGTAATCGGCCTGCCCACGCTGCGGCTGCGCGGCGACTACATCGCGATCGTCACGCTCGCGTTCGGCGAGATCATCGCCGTGGTGGCGGTCAACGGGCAGAGCGTCGACGTCGGCGGCGGCATGACGCTGACCGCCGGCAACCTCGGCATCAGCGCGGTTGACGCGCCGTACTTCCCCGGGATCGGGTCGTTCAGCCTGCTGAACCTGAGACCGTGGTACTGGCTGATCTTCGCCATCCTGCTCGTCGTCCTGTTCGTCAACCTGCGGCTGCGCGACTCCCGGCTCGGCCGGGCCTGGGTCGCGCTGCGTGAGGACGAGGTCGCGGCCGTGTCGATGGGCATTCCGCTGGTGAAGACGAAGCTGCTCGCGTATGCGATCGGCGCCGCGTTCGGAGGCATGTCGGGTGCGTTCTTCGGTACGTACTACACCGTGGTCAACGCCGGGCAGTTCCAGTTCGGGTTCTCGATCTTCATCCTCGCCATGGTGATCATCGGCGGCCTTGGCTCGATCTGGGGAGCGATGGTCGGCGGGCTGGCGCTCGGCTACATCAATAACTATCTGATTCCCGACGTCCTGAACACTATCCCTTCCAAGCTGGGATTCAACTTCCAGCTCACCGAGGTGGAATTCGGCATCTTCGGGTTCCTGCTGGTGATCATGATGGTGCTCCGGCCGCAGGGCCTGATCCCGGAGCGGCGACGCCGGCTCGAGCTCACCGCCGAGATCGCCCCCGCGGACGCCCAGCTCGCAGAGGCTCCCGGCACCCCGGGAGGCGGGACGTGAGCCCGATCGAGACGCCCGCGCCGCCCGCGCCGCCCGCCTTCGCCGTACTGCGCGCGGAGCACGTGACGAAGAAGTTCGGCGGCCTGGTGGCCGTCAACGACGTCTCCTTTGACGTCCCGGAGCACTCGATCGTGTCGCTGATCGGGCCGAACGGCGCCGGGAAGACGACCCTGTTCAACATGCTGACCGGGTTGTACCGGCCGACCGAGGGCAGGATCCTGCTCGGCGAGCGGAACATCACGCGCGCGCGGCCGGACGTGATCACCAAGCACGGTGTCGCGCGGACCTTTCAGAACATCCGCCTGTTCGGCGCGATGACGGCGGTCGAGAACGTGATGGTCGGGCACCATGCGCGGATGCGGGCCGGGCTCTTCGGGTCGATCTTCCGGCCGCCCTGGGTCCGCCGCGAGGAGCGGGCAACGCGTGAGCACGCCCGCGAGCTGCTCGCCTACGTCGGCCTGCGCGAGCCCGTCTTCGACCGGCTCGCCTCGCAGCTGCCGTACGGAGACCAGCGGCGCGTGGAGATCGCCCGGGCGCTGGCGTCCCAGCCGAGACTGCTGCTGCTCGACGAGCCGACGGCCGGCATGAACCCGCACGAATCCCAGGCGCTGACGGAGTTCATGCGGACGCTGCGGGACGAGCTGAAGTTGACGATCCTGCTGATCGAGCACGACATGAAGGTCGTGATGGGCGTCTCCGAGCGTGTCACGGTGCTCGACTATGGCAAGAAGATCGCCGAAGGTGAGCCGGCCGTGGTCCGTGCGGACCCCGCGGTGATCGAGGCGTATCTCGGAAGGCAGGAGTAATGACCCTGCTCCAGGTCTCGGACATTCATACCTATTACGGCACGATCGAGGCGCTGAAAGGCGTCTCGCTGACCGTCGAGGCGGGCGAGGTGGTCACGCTGATCGGCTCGAACGGGGCCGGCAAGTCCACCACCCTGCGTTCCATCTCGGGACTCACGCCGGCGAGCGCGGGGAAGATCACGTTCGCCGGAGAGGACATCACGCGCGTGCCGGCGCACGAGATACCTATCCGCGGGATCGCGCTCGCCCCCGAGGGCCGCCACTGCTTCCCGCGGATGACCGTGCGCGAGAACCTGGACCTGGGCGCGCACCGGCGGCGCGGCCCCGAGATCGCCGAAGACCTCGATCGCGTCTACGACCTCTTCCCCCGGCTCAAGGAGCGTGAGCGGCAGAAGGCCGGCACGATGTCCGGCGGCGAGCAGCAGATGCTCGCGATCGGGCGCGCCCTGATGGCCCGGCCGAAGCTGCTGCTGCTCGACGAGCCGTCGCTCGGGATCGCCCCGATCCTGGTGCAGCGGATCTACGAGACCATCGGCGAGATCAACCGCTCCGGGGTCGCGATCCTGTTGGTCGAGCAGAACGCCAACCGGGCGCTCGACGCCGCCAGCCGCGGCTACGTGCTGGAGACGGGGCGGGTGGCCTTGGCCAGCGATTCGGCGAGCCTCCAGGACAATCCCGAGGTCCAGAAGGCGTACCTGGGCACATGACCGGTTACGGAGCGACGAAATGAGCGGCGCGGTTGGCGCCAATGCGCTGTACTTCCTGTTCGCGTGGCTGATCTCGGCGGCGGCCGCGTCGTGGCTGTCGGAGCGCAAGGGCTACGGCGAGCGGGTCGGGCTGACGTTCGGCCTTATTCTGTCGGTCCTAGGGCTGCTGATCGTCCTGCTGCTGCCCGGGCGCCCCGGCTCGAAGTGGCGGGTCGACGGCTGGCTGCCGCGATGGCGGCGCCGGCTATGAGCGGCCCTACTGCGACCAGCTCGGCCGCCGTGGCCTGGGCCGCCATGCCGACTCGGCGGCGGATCCTGTCTTGCAACTCAGTCGCTAGACTGGACCTATGAGGCAGGGATCACTACCCCGGCCGAGGCGGAGCGCCATCCAGCCTGCCTGGTGCTCGATACGCAGCACCGACCCCGCCGCCCGCTACACCGACCTCGGTGCCAGTTACTACGCCAGGCAGGCCGCCGCCGTCCTCACTCAAACAGGGACCCCGCCTAGGGTACGGCGCCACTTCGCCTCGAAGAATGACATGATCCCGAAAGCGATCAGCCCAAGTGCGACGAGAATGAGCAGCCACGGGCCGAAGGGTGTCTGGGCAAATGAGCGGAGCACTCCGTCGACACCCTCAGCTCTGGCCGCGTCGTAGGTGATAGCCGCATCGAAGGCGGCGATCCCGATACCGACGAGAACCACTCCCCGTGCGACGTAACCTACCTGGCCCAGCCTGATCACCGCGTCCTGCGTGGAGCCGCTCATCCACCCCATACGCAGATGCCGGGTGAACTCTGCACCCAGGCCCCGGATCGCCATGATGATGCCGAGGACGGCCAGCACGATTCCCGCGACAGCCACGATGACCTGGCCGCCGTCAAGAGACAGTACCTGGGCGGTATAGTCGCGTGCCGCGGCGTCACTCCCAGCCGGTGTCCGGCCGTGCACGACAAACATCAAAGTGCTGACGAACAAGATTGCATAGCCGACGCCGTAAATGAATGCCCTAACCCGGTGTCCCTCCGTCAGGTTCAGCCGCATCACGGCGGCCTGGACGAGCCTCCACACGGCCAGCCCCAGGAACCCGATGACGAGAACCCACAGGAGCAGGTATCCGAAGGGCTTGGTAGAGATCGCCTCGATCGCTCCAGCGCGGTCAGGCGAGTGCTTCGCGATGCCGAGGGCGACCATAATGGCGATCACCCCTACGACGATGTAGGCGATGCCGCGAGCGACGAAACCCAGGCGGGCGAAGGCGTTGACGGCACCGGATCCCCCCGTTCTCCTGGCTCCGTAACCATTGCCGTTCGACCGGCCCGAATACCGTCGGCTGTAGCGGCTCCCGCGGCCCCTTTCCGGCCGGTTCCGCGTATATTCGCGCCTGCGTCTTCGCAAGCCAATTCCTGCCGACATCGGTCCACCTCCGCATGCGGGTGCCCTCCCGGCGGGAGCGCACGGCTATCGTTACCCGATTTCATCGGCTTCACTCGGCCGGAACAGTCAAACGCCGAAGAGGTCGTTACCGAGATGATGAGGAGGAGCTTGTCTCCCGGCGGCGGGGAACGACACATGGCCCGGGCCGTAGAGGCGGGCGAGAGCGGCGGGCGAGAGCGGCGCCATCAGGCTAGAGCGGCGCCATCAGGCTAGAGCGAGGGCGATGGCATGCAGGGCCAGCCCTACGGCCGCCCCAACCACGGTGCCGTTGATGCGGATGTACTGCAGATCACGCCCGAGGAGCAGTTCCAGCTGGCTTGACGTCTCGGCGGCGTCCCACCGTTCGATAGTCCCGGTGACCAGCCCGGCGAGCTCGTCGTGGAACTGATCGGCGAGTGCCCTGGCTCCTGACTCGACCACACGGTCGAGGCCGTCGGCGAGGCGGCGGTCCGATCCTAGGCGCCGTCCGGCCGCCACCAGTGCATCGGCCAGCCGACGGCGCAGCTCAGACTCCGGGTCAGCAGCCTGGACCCGCAGCCCCTCCTTAGCCTTCTGCCACAGCGACGAGGACCAGTCCCGCAGGCCGGCGCTCCCCAGGACATCGCGCTTAAGGCGCTCGCCGCGCTCGCGCAGTTCCGGGGATGTCTCCAGGCGGTCGGGGAGCCCGGCGATCCACTCCTCGAACTGCTGCCGCGCCTGGTCGTCGGGATCGGCGGCCATCGCCACCAGCCGCTGACGCAGGCGGGTGTACAGGCGGTCGAAGACCCGCCGGTAAACCGCGTCGGGCACCCAGCGGGGTGACTCGTCCTCGAACAGCTCACGAAGCTCCGCGTAATGGCCGGCGAGATAGCGGTCGGCGCCGGACACGATGGCGTTGAAAAACTCGGCGTGGTGGCCTCCCGCAATGATGGCCCGCAGGGCCCGGCCAGCCAGCGGCGCCACCTCGACGGCATCTACCGCCCGGGCCAGTTCGGCGGTGAGCACGCGCTGGACATCCTCATCGCGGAGAGTCTCGGCCACCGTGACGACCAGATCCGCCGCGCGACCGGCGAAGCGGGCGGCGTTGGCCTCGTCGGCCAGCCAGGCAGCCAGGCGGGGAACGAGGCGAGCGGAGCGGATCCGCTCGGCAAGAACGTCGGCGTTGAGGAAGTTCTCCTGCACGAACTGGCCGAGGGTGGCGGCGAACTGGTCCTTGCGCTCGACGATCAGCGCGGTGTGCGGTATCGGCAGGCCCAGGGGATGGCGGAAGAGGGCCGTCACCGCGAACCAGTCGGCAACGCCTCCGACCATGGAGGCCTCGGCGCCGGCCTGCACGTAGCCGAGAAGGATCCCGTGGGCGCCGGCCGCGGTCACGGCCACAAACAGAACCGTTACCCCCGCGAGGAGAGCAGTGGCCCGCCGGCGCGCGGCGGCAAGGCCGCGGGCCCGCTGGGCCGCCGACTCATGCCCGGGCGCGGGTACCGGCGAAGCGGACATCGGTGCGGTAGGTTCCATCTGGCAGCCCCCGGTCAGTCCGCGGTACAGGGCGGAAAACGACGATCAGATCCGCCAACGATATTGACCGGGCTCACGTCCTGGCCGCGATGGGGTAGCGCATCAGGTCGATGACGCCAGCATGATCTCTCATGCCGACATGCAAATCTGCGACGAACTGATTGGCCTCATGGCACGCCATTGCTGTTGAGGGTGACACAAATTCCCCATATGTGCATGAATCCAGGCATGATGCGGTGCCACCCGCCGCTGCCGCCGAAGTGGATGCCGCAGCCTGGGTCGCAAGCATCATGGTCATCCCTGCGGCAAGGGTGGCCCAGCCAACGATCTTTACCGGATCGTTATTTTTAGATCCAGGCCTGCCCAGGGCGTCGGGCGTGTATTGCTCGTCCCTGACATCAGGGTGCTGGCAGAGCGGAAGGTGAGCTGGTGCGGCAGGATGCCGAATTTCAGGAATTCTATGAGGCTAACTACGGCCGGATCGTGGCGATGGTGGCAGCGGTGCTAGGCGACCGGCATCAGGCGGAGGATGTGGCGCAGGAGGCATTTGCCCGCGCTCTCACTCGCTGGCGCCGGATCGGCGGCTACGAGCTGCCGGAGGCGTGGGTCAGACGGGTAGCGCTGCGGATCGCGATTGACTCCGGCCGGCGGTTCCGGCGTGCTATCAGGGTTTCCGTCAAGCTTGCTGCGCAGCGGCAAGTCACGGAGCCCGGGCCAGGCGACTCGCTGACGTTCACGGCCCTGGGCGCCGCGCTCCAGCGCCTGCCGCTGCGCGAGCGTGAGGTGCTGGCCCTGCATTACCTGGCCGATCTGCCGGTCGAGGCGATCGCACGGGAACGCGGTCTGCCCGCGGGCACGGTCAAGACGCGCCTCGCCGCCGGCCGACGGCACCTTGAAGCCGAACTTACCCAGCGCCCGGAGGTGGTGCCCGATGCACGATAACGATCTGGGCGAGCAGTTCACCAGGTGGGCACAGCCGCTGCGGGCGGCCCAGCCGCCCGCCCTGCCCGTGATCCGCCGGCGCGCCCGGAGGCATACCGCGCGCACGGCCGTCTCCGGCCTGGCCGTCATAGGCGCTGTGGCGGGCATCGCCCTGTCCGGATTCCCGCGGGCCAGCCAGGTCCCGTCTGCGGCGGCCATAGCGGGTGGCGGGCCGCCGCCGTATGCGGTGGTTCTTGAGCACAGTACCGGCGGCCAGGCCGCTTCCGTCGTGGACATGGGCACCGGCAAGGTGCTCGGAAGGGTAGCTACGCCCGTCGCACGCTCGGACTTCGAGTGGGTCGCCGCGGCGGCAGATGACCGTACCTTCGTGCTGGCCGATCAGTCACAGACCCTCGTCATCCGGTTCTACCTCCTGCACCTGGCCGCCAGCGGCAAGCCCGGCCGGCTGACCCAGCTGGACGTTCCGCCGCTGCGCGACGACCAGATCTACGGCATGGCCGTGACCGCAGACGCCAGCAAACTGGCAGTGGCCTGGCAGAACAACCCGACCGGCCCGGTCAGCAGCCACATCGGCGTCACCACCCTGGCCACCGGCGTCACGCATACCTGGACCTCAACCAGCGGCGGCGCACTCTCGCTGTCCTGGGCGGGCGACAGTGCCCTGGCTTTCGACTGGCAGGACACCGCCCGCGATGCACGCTCCGGCGTGCGCCTGCTCGACACGGCCGCCGGCGGCACCAACCCGCTCGCCTCCCGCCTGCTTATCCCGGCCAGCACCCGGACCTCCACGCTCAGCAGCCCTGGTGACCCGCTGATCGCCGACGACGGATCCACCCTGTTCGTCAATATGGCGGCCGGCGTGTCCGGCAACGAGACCGCCATCGTCAGGTTCTCCGCCCGCACCGGCAAGTTGCAGGCCGTCCTGATCCAGCCCGCATCATCAGGCCAGGGTCAGTGGTACTGCGGAGTGCTGTGGACCGACCCGCATGGCCGGCACCTGCTCACCCAGTGCGGCGCCAGCCAGGCCAGCATCGAGGGCAACCACCGTACCGGGATCCACCTGCACCAGCTCATCCCCGCGTCACCTGTCGGAGTCGCCAACACCTTCGCCTGGTAACGCCAGCAGCACGGGCGGCCCCGACCCCTGTGGGCTGCTGCGACGGGGCCGCCCGGCATAGGCCATGATGGCCTTGCCAGCCTCGAAGCCCTCGGCGCTGCCCGGTGCCCTTGACGCTGGGAGGAGGGCACCGGGCGCAGGCGGCCGCTCCGTCAGCTGGTGAGGAAAAGGCCGGTGACGTCCGGGTTCCAGAGCGTCGGGCAGGTCGCGAGCGACGTGCCGTCGCCGGTTGCCAATGGCTCGCTGCTCAACCCCCAGTCGGGACTGTGCCTCGATGACCCGAGCGGCAACGCCGCGAACGGCACCCAGCTGCAGATCTGGACCTGCAACGGCACCGCAGCTCAGCAATTCGCGTTGAGCTAGATATCCCACGCCGGGTGGGCCCGCATCGTCCACGCCGCGGCGGGCGGTGCGGGAGGGCCGCCTAGTGATAGGTGGGCCTCCCGCCATTAATCGTGGTGATTCAGGCGTTAGGCGGCGTACAGCGGACAGGGGAGTAGCCGAACCACCGCATCACCCTCGACGCCGAAGCCGCCGAGCGCGTCGTCGGCCTGACCTGGGGGACCGACCGACCGCTCCCCCCGACCGCAGCGAGATTCCTGCTGTTTTCTGCGTCAGGCGGGGCCGTTCGGTTAAAAGTGGGCAGACCACAAAGGGATGGGCAGACCACAAAGGGAACAGCCTGCCCACCCAGACGACGGAGGCACCTGCATGACCACCACCACCATGGCCGAACTACCCTCGCTCAAGGGTCAGGAGCTGGGCACCAGTCCGTGGATCGAGGTCACCCAGGATCGGGTGAACACCTTCGCCGACGCCACCGACGACCACCAGTGGATCCACGTTGACGTGGAGCGAGCGAAGCAGGAGGGCACGTTCGGGGGGCCGGTCGCCCACGGCTACCTCACCCTCTCGCTGCTCATCCCCCTGTGGTCGCAGGTGCTCACCGTCACCGACGCGACCATGGGCGTCAACTACGGCCTGAACAAGGTCCGCTTCCCTTCCCCGGTACCCGTCGGCGGCAAGATCCGGCTGACCGCGACCCTCATCGACGTGGCGGAAGTCAAGGGCGGCCTGCAAGTCACGGTCAGCGCCGTGATCGAGCTCGAAGGCAGCGCTAAGCCAGCCTGCGTCGCAGAACCTATCGTCCGCTTCTACGCCTGATAACCCGCGCCGTGGCCGATTATCGCGCTGCCGTGCCCGGGAACCCGCAGGTCAGAGGATCGGCGCGGGCTGGAGCGGCCAGAAAAGCCCTACTGGTCCAGCTAAGGCTGTGGCTATCCTGATCGTGCCTTCGCCTGTCAAACCCCTGACCGGGGCGCACAGGTAGTATTGGCGCAGCGATTCGCACAAGAGGCGAGAGTTCGGTGGTTGCCGTGCAAGTCACCAGGCAGCATGTGGTTGACGTTTTGCGCAAGGCAGGATTGCCGGAGATGGCTGACGAGGCCCTGCGCGACCTGCCCGACCCGGTTGACAGTGAACAGGCGGCGGCATGGGCCGTACCGTACGGCATCAACATGGGCGACCTCATCAGCCGGATGGGCGGCAGCCCATGACGCCGTACCGCGATCTCGGCCTGGCGGCGCAGGGTGCGCCAGGTCGTCGATCCAGCGTTCCAGGCGGCGTCCTTCCACGCTGACCAGGCCGGGATCGCCGAGGGTGTTCGCCAGCAGGGCGATACCCTCGTAGGCGGCGACCAGCGCCACCGCGAGTTCCCTGGCGTCGGGCCGGCCCATGGCCTCGAACTGCCGTTGCGCGAAGCCGGCTAGTTGTTCAAGCACGGTCGCGGCCTGCGTGTGCAGATCATCGGTGCGCTTGTCCAGCTCGGAGGTGAGCGAGCCAACCGGGCAACCATGTGCGGCCAGCCGCTCGCGCTTGCCTCGCGTTCGAGACCTGGCGGTCACGGGCTACACTTCCGGGACGACTGGGCTGCCGGAGGGAACCGTGCTGGCCAACGAAGAACTCACTAGGCCGGCTCGGGCCAGGTTCGATGAACCTGCGGCTCGAGCCGTTGCGTCAGTCCAGGTCCCGAGGGTCTTCTCCACCGTCGGCCTGCCCGAGGTACGCCGGATCGAGTTGTGGGAGAGTCACAACGCGGCCGCTCTCATCGGCCTGAACTGTCATACGACCGGCCCGGATTCGCTGCAGGCGACCGAGCTGAACCTGCAGATCGACCAGGTCCAGCTGGCGCGGGTGGCCGG
>OCZU010001874.1_pt1 | contig 13575 bp, 10 predicted proteins | sample 1539001 | NCBI WGS metagenome assembly OCZU01 (sample SAMEA3539306, study PRJEB22396) | soil metagenome | biome: tundra; feature: field; material: soil | place: USA | collected 2010-05 | depth 0.15 m
ACGCCTACACCGTCCCCACCCGCGGCGACCTGGAACAGGTGACCGCGCAACTGCCAGGCGGCGGCCCTGGCCTGTACAGCACGGGCCAGAAGCGGCTCAACTCGATGGCGGTTGCCTCGCTGGCCTGCGGTGTCGCGCAGCCGTTCACCGCCGGGCTCTCCACCATCCCGGCGGTCGTCTTCGGCCACGTCGCCCGCGGCCAGATCCGCCGGACCGGGCAGGACGGCGCCGGGCTGGCGCTGGCCGGGCTGCTGCTCGGCTGGGCCGGTGTGGCGCTGATCGCTATCCTCATCGGCCTCGGGGCGATCTTCCTGGTCGCCGCCTCCTCACGCACCGGCATGTTCCATGGATGACGGCCGGGGCACCGGGACGGTGACAGCATGACGGCCGGGCACGGCCCCTGGGATAGAGGGCACAGCCCTTGGGATAGTCAGTGGGATGGCACGGGGCGGCCGCCGGGCGGCCATTATCGTGCGTCCGACGCGGACCGGGACCGCGTGATCAACGTGCTCAAGACGGCGTTCACCGAGGGACGGCTGACCAAGGACGAGTACGACACGCGGGTCGGCGAGGTCTTTTCCGCCCGTACGTACGCCGACCTCGGCGCGGTCACCAGTGACCTGCCGGTACCCCGGGTCCCCCGGGTCCCCGTGGCCCCGCGGCAGGATGCCTACGCGCTACCGCGCCACCCGGCGCGATCCGCGCTAGTGCAGACCAACTCCCTGGCGAGAGCAGCAGTGATCGTCGCCTGGATAGGCGCAACGATCATCCTCTTCGTCCTGTTGGTGGGGCTCGGGTCCAGCTGAGCCGCACCCGCTGCGGAGCGCCGCGCGGCGGCCGGGCAGACTGCCGTGCGTCAGCCGTTGTGCTTAATAGTGGGTGTGGGCGCGGTCAGCGCTGCCGTTCTGGCTGGGTGGACAGCGCGGCGACGAAGGCCTCCTGTGGCACCTCGACCCGGCCGATGGTCTTCATCCGGCGCTTGCCTTCCTTCTGCCGTTCGAGGAGTTTGCGCTTGCGGGTGATGTCGCCGCCGTAGCACTTGGCCAGCACATCCTTGCGGAGCGCCCGGATGTTCTCCCTGGCGATGATCTTGGCCCCGATGGCGGCCTGGATCGGCACCTCGAACTGCTGCCGCGGGATCAGTTCCCGCAGCTTCGACGTCATCGCGATGCCGTATTCGCGCGCCTTGTCCGCGTGCACGATCTGGCTGAACGCGTCCACCGGCTGGCCTTGCAGCAGGATGTCCACCTTGACCAGGTCCGCCTCCTGCTCGCCGTCCGGCTCGTAGTCGAGCGAGGCGTAGCCGCGGGTGCGGGATTTCAGCTGGTCGAAGAAATCGAAAATGATCTCCCCGAGCGGCATGGTGTACCTGATCTCCACCCGGTCGGTGGACAGGTACTCCATGCCGAGCAGCGCGCCCCGCCTGCCCTGGCACAACTCCATGATCGTGCCGATGTACTCGCCCGGGGCGAGGATCGTGGCCCGGACCACGGGCTCGAAGATCTGGGCTACCTTGCCGTCGGGAAAGTCGCTGGGATTCGTCACGGTCATCTCCGCACCGGACTCCAGCACCAGCCGGTAGACGACGTTCGGCGCGGTCGAGATCAGCGAGAGGCCGGACTCGCGCTCCAGGCGCTCCCGGACGATCTCCATGTGCAGCAATCCGAGGAACCCGCACCGGAAGCCGAACCCGAGCGCCGTGGAGGTCTCCGGCTCGTAGACGAGAGCGGCGTCGTTCAGCCGGAGCTTGTCGAGCGCGTCGCGGAGTTCCGGGTAGTCATCCCCATCCACCGGGTACAGGCCGGAGAAGACCATCGGCCGGGGGTGATCGTATCCGGCCAGCGCCTCTGCGGCCGGGCGGGCCGCGCTGGTGACCGTGTCACCCACCCGGGCCTGCCGGACGTCTTTCACGCCGGTGATCAGGTAGCCGACCTCGCCCGCGCCCAAGCTTTCCGATGGGGCGGGCTCGGGGGACATCATGCCCACTTCGAGTGTGTCGTGCGCCGCCCTCGTGGACATCATGAGGCTCTTCTCACGACGGGTCAGGCGGCCATCAATGACCCGCACATAGGTGACCACCCCACGGTAGGTGTCGTAGACGGAGTCAAAGATCAGCGCGCGGGGCGGTGCCTCCAGGTCGCCTTGCGGCGGCGGGACCTGCTCCACCACCGCGTTCAGCAACTCAGGCACTCCCTCGCCGGTTTTGGCGGACACCCGGAGCACATCGGACGGGGCGCAGCCGATGAGGCTAGCCAGTTCCTCGGCATACTTGGCGGGCTGCGCGGCGGGGAGGTCGATCTTGTTGAGTACCGGGATCAGGTGCAGCCCGGCCTCGAGCGCGAGGTAGAGATTGGCCAGCGTCTGCGCCTCGATGCCCTGGGCCGCGTCGACTAGCAGGATCGCGCCCTCACAGGCGGCCAGCGAGCGGGAGACCTCGTAGGAGAAATCGACGTGGCCCGGGGTGTCGATCAGGTTCAGCACGTACTGGCGGCCGTCAGCCGCGGTCCACGGCAGCCGCACGGCCTGGCTCTTGATGGTGATGCCGCGCTCGCGCTCGATGTCCATCCGGTCGAGGTACTGTGCGCGCATCTGACGCTCACCCACAACACCGGTGAATTGCAGCATGCGGTCGGCCAGCGTGGACTTGCCGTGGTCGATGTGCGCGATGATGCAGAAGTTCCTGATGATGGCCATGTCAGTCTGGCCGGGAATGGGCGCCGGCTGCCTGCCGCCGGGGACGGGGGCTTGCTGCCCGCGGCCCGGGACGGGCACGGGAGGCCCGTCGTCCGTAACGGGCTGCTCGGGCAGTGGTGACACAGGAATCCGCCAGGTTGAGTCGGGCTTTGGATGCGGCGGGGCGCTGGCTGCGACGGATGGATCCGGCGCCGTGCCCGGCTGCCGCAGACCTGGCTCCCGTCGTGATCTATGGTCGCATGTCGCCGGGGATGCCCGCGCCCCGGCTCTGCCCCGCGGGCCCTGGTTTGAGCCTGAGCCCTCCGGTGGGCTATCCTGCCTCGTCGGCATGTATGCGCTGCGGCCCGTGTGCACAGCGCTCCCGCGCGGAGGAATCCGCGTGTGGGTCGGCCGCCCAGACCAGATTCCTAGCGAGGCTTCCGCGTGGCGAATATCAAGTCCCAGATCAAGCGCAACAAGCAGAACGAGAAGGCTCGCCTGCGCAACAAGGCAGTCAAGTCGTCGCTGAAGACCTCCGTGCGCAAGTTCCGCGAGGCTGCGGACACGGGTGACCTCGACGAGACCACGGTCGCTATGCGTACCGCCTTCAGGAGCCTGGACAAGGCTGCGAGCAAAGGCGTGATCCACAAGAACCAGGCCGCGAACCGCAAGTCCGCGATCGCCAAGCGCGCTGCGCAACTGCCAGGCTGACCCACGCTGCACTGGCCCCGGGCTGTCCCACGCTGCACTGGCCCCGGGCTAACCCACGCTGCGCTGGTCCCGGGCTGATCAGCGGATTCAGGCTATGCGGCTCGCCACGATCCGGCGGATGGCCACCTCAAGCGCGTAGCCGGGGCTCGCCCCCTCCCCCTTGACCTGGGCGTCCGCCTCCGCCACCGTCGCTAGCGCCCGCGCGACCCCGTCAGGCGTCCAGCCCCGCAACTGCTGCCGCACCTTGTCGATCTTCCACGGCGGGGCCCCGATCTCGGCCGCCAGGGCCTGACCGGACTGGCCACGCGGGGCACTGCCCACCCTGCCCAGCAGCCGAACCCCCTGAGCGAGCCCGCTGGTGATCAGCACCGGGGACACCCCGACGGCCAGCGCCCAGCGCAGCAGTTCCAGCGCCTCGCCAAGCCGGCCCTCCACCGCACGGTCGGCCACGGTGAAGCCGCTCGCCTCGGCCCGGCCCCGGTAGTACCTGGCCACTACGGACTGGTCGATCACGCCATCGGTGTCGGCCGCGAGCTGCCCGCAAGCCGCCGCGATCTCCCGCAGGTCCGAACCGAGGGCGTCAAGCAGCGCCCGCACACCGCTCTCCTCGACCGTCCTGCCCGCCTGGCGAAACTCACTGCGCACGAACATCATCCGGTCGCCCAGGCGGGTGATCTTCGGACACTCCACGACCGCGGCGCCCTGCCCGGTCAGGGTGGCCAGCAATGCCTTGCCTTTCGCCCCGCCGGCATGAGTCAGCACCAGCACCACGTCCGGCGCCGGGTTAGCCGCGGCACCCGCCAGTTCGTCCGCGACGTTCTTGATGGCATCCTGCACGTCACGAACCACGACCACGGCCCCGCTGTCGAACAGCGACGGCGCGGTCAGCGACGCAAGCTCGCCGGGCTTGAGCGCCACCGCACGGACATCGTGGACATCGTCGGATATCCCCGCCTGCCCCCCGCCCGCAGCCCCCCTGGCCGCGGTCACCAGGCGCCCGACCGCCCGATCGACGAGCAGTTCCTCGTCGCCCACCACCACGGTGACCGCAGCGGATCCGGCAGCGGAGGGAACGGCGGAATCATCGGTCACGCGTGCGGGCATACCCGCAGCATGGCACGGACTGCGGGTGGACGGGGCAGCGGACTGGCGGGGATCGACCGCTCGCCGACCTGAAGATGCACGGCTAGTGCGAGAGGCGATTCTCGAGCATCCCTACTGGGCCGTCCCCGGCCGGGATGGCACGATCCTGATGTACGGCCGCACCTTCGCGGGCCGCTACTTACTCGTGGTGACTATCGCTGAAGGCGGCCGGAGTCCGTCTGCCCTGTGGCTGGATAAGGAAACCCCGATGGAACCATCGTGGTGTGCTCCCACCTGCGCGCTGACCCGGCCGCGCGGCACGGACACGGAACAAGGCGGGCTGCGGTGCTATGGTAGAAGTCTGCCATTCAGTCTATACTTCTTCTATGGCGTTGAGTATCAAGAGCGACGAGGCTGACCGGCTTGCCAGGGAGCTGGCTGCTGAGACGGGTGAGACGTTGACTGAGGCCGTCGAGACTGCGCTTAGGGAGCGGCTCGACCGTGCGCACGCCAGGCACGCGGCCAGCATGAGAACGCGGCTGGCGCGCTTGGCCGCCCACGTGGCGGCCCTGCCGGTTGCCGACGACAGGACGCCAGAAGAGATCATCGGCTACGACGACGCCGGCCTGCCACGTTGACGGAACCGGCGCGCAGCAGCCTTGTCGTCGATACGTCGGCGGCCGTGGCGGTCATCCTCGGCGAGCCGGGGAGCGGGGAACTTGCGGTTCACCTTGAGGACGCCCTCACCCGGCTGATGCCAGCCGCCATCCGCGTCGAGCTGGGCATCGTCATCGAGGCTCGGCTGTGGCCTGCCGGGCAGGACGTTGTCGACCGGTTTCTTCGTGACGCAAAGGTCGACATCGTCCCCGTCGATGCGGACCTGGCCGCCCGTGCGATGAGCGGCTGGCGGCGATACGGCACGGGGCGGCATCCGGCCGGGCTCAATTTCGGCGACTGCTTCACTTACGCCCTCGCCGAGCGAACCGGCCACCCCGTGCTGTGCACCGGCGACGACTTCGCCGCGACGGATATAGCCGTGGTGCGACCCCGGCCGACGCCGGATGCGGGATGACGAGCAGCCCCCCTGACCCCTGGTACCCGCCGATCGCCCACCCCAGGCCCCAGCAGGCCGCCCCGGGAAGCCGGTACTAGTTCTGCACCGGCTCGCCACCCCGCCACACGCGGCTCGGCTTGAGCCCGTACGACCAGGTGAACGCGCCTTCGTGATCGGCATCCCAGGCGACGATGTCGGCGAACCGGCCGCGCACCATTGCACCGCGGTCAGGAGCGCGCAGCGCCTGCGCTCCGCCCAGGGTGGCTGCGCGAAGCGCCTCGGTCACGCTCATCCCGAACTCAGAGATGGCCAGTGCGACGACGAGCGGCATCGACGTGATGCCGTTCCCGCCGGGCGAGTGATCGGAGCCGAGGGCGACCGCCACCCCCTTGTCGAGCAGCGCACGGACCGGCGGCTTCTTGCCCGTTTGCAGCGCCGTGCCGGGGCAGACGACGGCGGCCACACCCGCCTGGGCCAGCGCCGCCACGTCGTCATCGCACGCATTGAGCAGCCCGTCCGCGGAGGCACAGCCAATCTCGGCGGCGAGCCGGGCGGCCCCGGTGCGGGACTCGCCGCAGGCGTGCAGCCTGGGCAGCAGCCCGACTTGCCGGCCGGCGTGCAGCACCCAGCGCGCCTCCCGCTCGGTGAACCGTCCCTCTTCGCAGTAGACATCCACGCTGTCGGCGCCTGCCGCGGCCGCGTCAGCACACCAGGCACCGACCGCGTCCACGTAATCGTTACGGCGGCCGAAGTACTCGGGCGGGACCGCATGCGCGGCGAGGAACGTCACGTGCACGCGCGGCATGTTCGGCTCGCCCTCCAGCGACCTCAGCAGCCGGACATCGGCAAGTTCCCCGTCGCGGGTGAGGTGGTAGCCGGTCTTCGCCTCGATCGTGGTGGTCCCGGTCAGTAGCCACTGGCGCAGCCGTTCCCGCACGCCGTTGCAGAGTGTCCACGGATCCGTACCGCGGGTGACAGTGACCGTCGACGCCATGCCTCCGCCAGCGGCCGCGATCTCGTTCTGCGAGGACCCGCCAGATCGCATGGCGAGCTCGGCCCAGCGGTTACCCGCGTAGACAGGGTGCGTGTGGGCATCGATCAGCCCTGGGGTGACCAGGCAGCCGCCCAGGTTCTCCACATGGTCGACGTCAACAATATCCTCGACCACGCCTGGCAGGCCGGCGGGCAGTTCGGAAGCCCGCCCAACCCACGCGATGCGTTCGTTGTGGGTCAGGATGGCCGCGTTGCTCCACACCTCGGACCCGGTCCAGAGGCGGCCAATGTTGGTAAGCAGCCGGACGGTCACCGCCCGGCTCTCCGTCCCGCAGGCGTGCGCGGGGCCATGCTCAAAGTTCTCATGCGCGGTCACCTGCCATAGCTCGGCCCTGCTGGATAAGCCCCCGTCAGTTGCCCCATACTTCAGCCCGCAGCTCTGCGTGGCTCTGGTCCTTGCCAGGATGCGGCAACCAACATATCGGTTCAGTCACGGTATTGCACTACAGGGTCCCTGTACAGGTTGTATCCGGAGAACTCAGGCCCGAAATCGTGGACCTTTCCGCAGGATCTACCGTCCGTATCTAATCCTTGCCGCTGCCGCTCCGCAGCGTGACCGCCAAGCCGCCACCCCGGGCCGCCGCAATCACCCATGAGTGCGAGCCCTACGTACCGAGATGCCAGTCATAGCATGCCCGCACGCCGCACGGCGGGGCCCAGCGCGGCCCGCGAATCCCTGTCCGAAATAGCTTACGTTGAATAATCCAACGATCTCACAGCGTAACGATGGGACCCGCTGACTCTGTCTGAGTGAACAATCAAAATACCAGTTAATAGGATTGCAATCCATTGCATAAACCAGTTAAGCCCGAGTGAGCGCCAACAACTTCCGGCCGTCCTCCGACACGGAAATAATCGGTTCGCTGACGGGCGCATGAGTGGCAAGGCCCCGGTGCCGGGACCACGGTTGTTGGCGACCAGGAGTGCCAGCCAGCGCGTCACCGGAACCGGGCAGCGTCACCGGAACCGGGCAGCGTCACCGGAACCGGGCAGCGTCACCGGAACCGGGCAGCGCGTCACCGGAGCCGGGACCACGCGAGCCAGCGGGCTGCGCGCCACCGGAACCAGGCAGCGCGCTGCGCGTCACCGAGCCGGAACCGCGATGCCGTCGATCTCGGCGGCGAGGTCCGGCGGAACGCGGGCGGTGAGCTCAGTGCCGTCCGCCCCGTGCCGCACGGCCAGCACCTCACCTTCCTGATGAGCCCGGGCTACCAGGTCACCGCGCCCGTAGGGGACGACCGCGGAGACCTCCCTGTCCCGTTGCGGCAGGGCCCGCTCCAGGGTGGCGACCAGCTCGTCCAGCCCGGCACCGGTCGTCGCGGAGATGACCACAGAGCCGCGCTCCTTCAGCCGCAGCCCCTCCACCTCGATCGGGTCCGCGGCGTCGGCCTTGTTGATCACAACGAGTTCGGGAACCCCCGCCGCGCCGATCTGGCCGAGCACCTCACGGACGGCGGCGAGCTGCGCCCGCGGGTCGGCGTCGCTACCGTCCACCACATGCAGGATCAGATCCGCCTCCGCTACCTCTTCAAGCGTCGAGCGGAACGCATCCACCAGCTGGTGTGGCAGGTGCCGGACGAAGCCGACCGTGTCGGTCAGGGTAAACCACCGGCCGGAAGGGGTACGGGCCCGGCGTACCGCCGGGTCGAGCGTGGCGAACAGCGAGTCGTCCACTAGGACACCGGCCCCGGTGAGCCGGTTGAGCAGGCTTGACTTCCCCGCATTGGTGTAACCCGCGATCGCCACCGCGGGCACCTCCCTGCGGTGCCGCTGCCGCCGCTGGACCTCCCGGCCCACCGACATCTCCGCGATCTGGCGGCGCAGCTTCGTGGTGCGGGCCCGGATCCGGCGCCGGTCCGTCTCGATCTTCGTCTCACCAGGGCCCCTGGTGCCGATGCCGCCGCCTCCGGCGACCCGGCCACCCGCCTGCCGGGACAGTGACTCGCCCCAGCCGCGCAGCCGCGGCAGCAGGTACTCCAGCTGGGCCAGCTCCACCTGGGTCTTGCCCTCCTTGCTCCGGGCGTGCTGGGCGAAGATGTCCAGGATCAGCGCGGTACGGTCGATGACCTTCACCTTGACGACGCCCTCCAGCCTGCGCAGCTGGCTGGGAGACAGCTCACCGTCGCAGATCACCGTGTCCGCGCCGGAGGATGCCACCAGGGCGGCGATCTCGGCCGCCTTGCCCGAGCCGATGTAGGTCGCCTGGTCGGGCCGCCCGCGCCGCTGCACCAGGGCGTCGAGGACCACCGACCCGGCGGTCTCGGCCAGCCGGGACAGCTCGCGCATCGAGTTCTCCGCGTTGGCCAGCGTCCCTTCGGTCCAGACGCCGACGAGGATCACCCGTTCCAGCCGGAGGGCGCGGTACTCGACCTCGGTGACATCCTCGAGTTCCGTGGACAGGCCCGTGACTCGGCGCAGCGCCTGCCGGTCGAGCAGGTTCAGCTCGCCGGTGCCGGTTCCTGGCTGGGCGGGCTGGCCGAACCCCACGGCTGGCTCATCAGCGGCCGGAGGTCGTTGTGCTGGAAATGTCATGTGCGGCTCATCAGGATAGGTTGCGGGGACCGCGGTGCGGTGATCTGTCAATGCTGTCATGCCTCCGGGTTAGCCTCACCTCAATAAACACCCCAACGGCGCAGGTTGTGCCCGGGAGGTGGCCGGGAACACTTTGACCGGCCGTGCGGCGCACAGCTAGCGTCTGCTGCGGATCGAGAAATGTGCTTCCAGAATGTGACGCAACACGGGAGGAGCGCGATATGACGGCCAGCGAGGACGTGGAAATCACCGGTCCGCACGGAGACCGGTACGACGAAATCCTCACCCCCGAGGCACTGGGGCTCATCGCCACGCTGCAACGGGAGTTCGCCGGCCGCCGCGCCGAACTGCTGGCCGCCCGCGCGACCCGCCAGGACGAGCTTTCGGCGGGTGCCATGCTCGATTTCCTGCCCGCCACCAGGCCGGTCAGGGAGGACACGTCATGGCTGGTGGCGCCGCCAGCGCCGGGGCTGGTCGACCGCAGGGTGGAAATCACCGGCCCCACCGAGCGGAAGATGACGATCAACGCGCTGAACTCCGGCGCGAATGTGTGGCTGGCCGACTTCGAGGACGCGAACACGCCGCTGTGGGAAAACATGATCATCGGCCAGCTCAACCTCAAGGACGCGCTGGACCGCACCATCGACTTCACCAGCGAGGACGGCAAGTCCTACCGGCTGCGGCCGGCCGACGAGCTAGCCACGATCGTGGTCCGGCCCCGCGGCTGGCACCTGGACGAGAAGCACCTGCTGGTAGACGGCCAGCGGGTGTCCGGCAGCCTGTTCGACTTCGCCCTGTACTTCTGCCACTGCGCGCGGCGCCAGCTTGAGGCGGGTTCCGGGTCGTACTTCTACCTGGCCAAGACCGAGAGCCACCTGGAGGCGCGGCTCTGGAACGACGCGTTCAACCTGGCGCAGGACACGCTGGGAATCCCGCGCGGGACGATCAGGGCGACGGTGCTCATTGAGACCATCCCCGCGGCGTTCGAGATGGAAGAGATCCTCTACGAACTTCGCGACCACAGCGCCGGGCTGAATGCGGGCCGCTGGGACTACCTGTTCAGCGTGATCAAGAAGTTCCGGAGCCGCGGGCGCGAGTTCGTGCTCCCCGAGCGGAACTCGGTCACCATGACCGCGCCGTTCATGCGGGCCTACAGCGAACTGCTGGTGAAAACCTGTCACCAGCGCGGCGCCCATGCCATGGGCGGCATGGCCGCATTCATTCCGAGCAGGCGTGACCCCGAGGTGAACGCCGTCGCGATGGCCAAGGTCCGCGAGGACAAGACGCGGGAGTCCGGGGACGGTTTCGACGGCTCATGGGTGGCCCACCCGGACCTGGTGGCGCTCTGCCGGGAGGTGTTCGACGCGGCGCTCGGCGACCGGCCGAACCAGCTGGACCGGCAGCGTGACGACGTCAGCGTGACCGCCGCGGATCTGCTGGCGGTGGCCAAGACGCCCGGCGTCATCACCGAGGCGGGGCTGCGCAACAACGTCAGCGTGGGGCTCCAGTACCTGGCCGCATGGCTGGGCGGCAACGGTGCGGTGGGGATCTTCAATCTGATGGAGGACGCGGCCACGGCCGAGATCTCCCGGTCCCAGATCTGGCAGTGGCTGCACAACGACATCACGCTGGATGACGGCCCCACGGTGACCAGGGACCTGGCCGAGCGGATCATCAAGGAGGAACTGGCGGCGATCCGGGAGAACTCGGGCGCGGCGTTCGACGCACCGCGCTACGACCAGGCTGTGACCCTGTTCACCGAGGTCGCTCTCGCGGACGACTACGTGGAGTTCCTCACCCTGCCCGCCTATGAGCGGATGCCCTGATTTCCTTAATTAATCCCGGTCCCCCCGGCCAGATCAGCGTAGCCGGGTGCCAACGGCCGCGAGTTGGGCTACCTGCATAGCGGCCTGAAGTGGCACCCTGGGCAGTGAGAGTCAAAGGCCGGAGGCAACGGGATGATCGAGACGCTGATCCCCCGCATGGTGGAAATCTGCGGGCCCAGCGGGGTGGTGAGCGACCCGCTGGAACTGCGTACGTACGAATGCGACGGTCTCACGTCGCACCGCGCCGCACCGGCGCTCGCGGTCCTCCCGGAGACCGCCGAGCAGGTCGCCGCCATCGTACGGGCGTGCGCCGCGGCGAAGGTGCCGTTCGTGGCCCGCGGCTCGGGCACCGGGCTTTCCGGGGGCGCGCTGCCGCGCACCGACGGCGTGCTGATCGTCATGTCGAAGATGCGGCGGATCATCGCGGTCGACCCGGCCAGCCAGCGGGCCATCGTGGAGCCCGGAGTCACCAATCTCGCCGTGAGCACCGCGGCGCGCCCGTTCGGCTATTTCTATGCCCCGGATCCATCCAGCCAGGTTGTCTGCTCGATCGGCGGGAACGTGGCGGAGAACTCGGGTGGCGCGCACTGCCTGAAGCATGGCTTTACCGTGCACCACGTCACCGGCTTGCAGATCGTCACCCCGGCCGGCGAGCTGACCTGGCTGGGCGACGGCACTGGCGCGGCGGCCGGCTACGACCTGCTCGGCGCGTTCACCGGCTCCGAGGGCACGCTCGGCATCGTCACCAAGATCGTTGTGAAACTGACCAGGATCCCGCAGGCGGTCACCACGCTGCTGGCCGCATTCGAGACGACCGGCGCGGGCGGCACGGCGGTCTCCTCGATCATCGGGGCCGGGATCCTGCCCGCGGCCATCGAGATGATGGACGCGCTGGCCATCGAGGCCGCCGAGGCCGCCGTGCACTGCCAGTACCCGGCGGGGGCCGGCGCCGTGCTGATCGTCGAACTGGACGGCCCTGAGGCGGACGTCCGGCGGGACAGCGCCGCGGTCCGCGCGCTGTGCGAGGAGGCGGGCTGCGGCGAGATACGGGAGGCCGCCGACCCGGCGGAGCGGGCCGTCATCTGGGCGGGCCGCAAGTCCGCGTTCGCTGCCGTGGGCCGGATCTGCACTGCGTACATCGTCCAGGACGGCGTGGTACCGCGCACCGCGCTATCCCGGGTGCTCGACCGGATCGCCGAACTGTCGGCGGAATCCGGCATCCGGGTCGCCAACGTGTTCCACGCCGGGGACGGCAACCTGCACCCGCTCGTGCTCTACGACGACAGTTCACCGCGGGACTGTGAGGCCGCCGAGAGGGTGTCCGGCGCCATCTTGGACCTGTGCATCGAGCACGGCGGATCGATTACCGGCGAGCATGGCGTCGGTGTGGACAAGTCCAAGTACATGCTGAAGATGTTCGGAGCCGATGATCTTGAGACCATGCAGTTGCTTCGGTGCGCGTTCGATCCCGCCGGCCTGTGCAACCCGGGCAAGGTGTTCCCCACCCCGCGGCTGTGCGGCGAGGTGCCCGGTGTGCACCGGGGCGTGCATCCCCTGGTCGCCGCCGGCCAGGCGGAGCAGTTCTGATGCCCCGTGGTTTGACGCCCCGTCTGCGGCGGGTGGCCGATGACCACTGACACCATCGCCGGCGCGCTCGCCCTGGCCTGCCGCGCGGTCACCCCGGCCGCGCCGCGGGACGCGGTGGCCGGGGTGATGCCGTCGTGGGTGGCGTACCCGGCCAGCGTCGAGGAGGCCAGCGCGGTGCTGCGGGCCGCCGCCGACCATGACCTGGCCGTGGTGCCCAGGGGCGGCGGGACGAAGCTGGGCTGGGGGGATCCGCCGCGCCGCTGCGACGTGGTGATCGACACGCTCCGGATGAACCGGGTGCTAGAGCACGCGGCTGGTGACCTGGTGGCCCGGGTGCAGGCCGGGGTGACCGTGGCGGAATTGGCCGGGGTGCTCGGCGGCGCCGGGCAGCAGCTCGCACTCGACGTGCCGTATGCCGCCGAGGGGGGCCGCAACGGCTCGCCGACGATCGGTGGTGTGCTGGCCACCGGGATTGCCGGGCCACGGCGGCTGCGCTACGGGACACCCCGTGACCTGGTTATCGGGGTCACCGTGATCCGCGCCGACGGGACCATCGCCCGCTCGGGAGGCAAGGTAGTCAAGAACGTCGCCGGCTACGACCTGGGCAAGCTGTTCGCCGGCAGCTACGGCACGCTCGGCCTGATCGCGGAGGCGGTGTTCCGGCTGCACCCACTGGCCGCGGCGGCCGCGTTCGTCACCGACGACGTGTACGGCGCAGCCGCCGTGGCGCAGGCCGTGGCGGCCGCGGCCGCATCGGAACTCGCACCCTCGGCCGTCGAAATCGACCGGCCATCGCGCGGCGGCCCGGTCCGGGTCGGTGTGCTGCTCGAAGGCGATCCGGGCGGGGTGGAAGAGCGCGCCGGGCAGATGCGCGGAACGCTCGGGGCCGGCTCGGTCGCGTCCCGGAGCGAGCCGGCCTGGTGGGGCACCGGGCCTGGCGGCACCGGGCACAACGGCGCCGGTCAGGGCGGCACATTGATCAGGATCGCGTTCTGGGCGGCCGCGCTGCGCGAGGTGCTGGAGAACATCGACGCCGCGGCGGGCGCCGCCGGCCTC
>OCZU010001875.1_pt1 | contig 13571 bp, 10 predicted proteins | sample 1539001 | NCBI WGS metagenome assembly OCZU01 (sample SAMEA3539306, study PRJEB22396) | soil metagenome | biome: tundra; feature: field; material: soil | place: USA | collected 2010-05 | depth 0.15 m
CGGATCTCGCGGTTGCGGCCTTCGATCAGCGTAACCTCATACCACGGATTGGTGGCTTCCTTAATCAGGCGGATGGCTGCCGGCGCAGTTCGCACGCGCCGGCCGTCTTCGGTAGCAATCGAAACCCCGCCGCGCAGCTTCTCCAGCGCTTTGCTGCTCGGAGCCCCCGCAACTTTCACTACGTAGGTCTTTGGCACCTGCGACGCCGCTTTCATCAGCTTGTTCGCCAGCGCCCCATCGTTGGTTAGAAGCAGCAGTCCTTCGCTCGCGTAGTCCAACCGCCCGACAGGATAGATGCGCTTCTTCACGCCGCGGATCAACTGCATCACCGTCGGCCGGTTTTCGGGATCGCTCACTGTTGTGACGTAGCCTTTGGGTTTGTTCAGCAGCAGGTAGACATGCAGTTGCGCGCCCTGCAGCAGTTTTCCATCCACGCGAATGTGATCGATATCAGGGTCAGCCTTGGTCCCCAATTCTGTCACGACGGTCCCATTCACCTTCACGTGGCCGGCACTGATCAATTCCTCGGCTTTGCGACGGGAAGCAATCCCGGCGGCAGCAATGATTTTTTGCAGGCGTTTAGCAGGCATGGGTGTGAATTCCGTTTTGAAAGGGCGCGGCTTCCAGCCGCGCCGTAAAGCCGCATACGACCAATAGCGCCTTCAGGCGCTGAATTCCTGGATCAGAGTTTGCGCTGGTGGTTACTCTTTCTGCGTAGCGGATTCTGCGATCTCTTCCGTCTGCACAGAATCGGTCTCTTGCGCCGCGTCTTCCGCAGGAATCAGCTCTCCCTGGAAGGATTCCGCTACCAGCTTCTCGAACTCCTCCATGCTGGGCAGTTCGTTCACGTCCTTCAAGCCAAAGCGCATCAGGAATTCTTTCGTGGTCTTGTAGAGAATCGGCCGCCCGATCACCTGCTTGCGGCCCGCGGTGGTGATCAGCTTGCGATCCAGCAGGGTAGCAATCACGCCCCCAGAATCCACGCCGCGAATCTCGTTAATCTCCGGCACCGTCGCAGGCTGCTTATATGCAATCACGGCCAGCGTCTCCAGAGCCGGCAGCGACAACCGGATCGGCGGCTTCAGACTCTTGGCAAAGCTGCGCACCATTTCGTGCTGCTCCGGCTTTGTGGAGATGCGATACCCGCCCGCCACCTGGCGAATCTCGATGCCATGATCGGGGCCGCCATATTCGCCAGCGAGTTCCTCCAGGCTGGAGCGCACCCGCGACTTGACCTCAGTCTCGTCAGCCGCGCCTTCGGCAATCACCGATTCTTTCACGAGCTGGACCATCTGCTCGGTCGTGATCGGCGTCTCCGCCGCATAAATGATGGCTTCGAGTTGAGCTTTTAGACTCATAGTAAAAGAAGTGCACAGTGGTCGGTGGCTAGTGGTCAGTAAACCAAGTGGCGTTGACTAGCCACTGATCACTGCCCACTGCTTTTTCATTTCCAATCATCGCGCACGGCAGCCTGTTCTGTCATGATGGCGTCGAATCCAGTATGTTTACGCACCGCAATCTCGCCGAACATCTGGTCCTGCCGCACCTGGATCGCCTGCAGCCGCACCATTTCCAGCAACGCCAGAAACATGCACACCAGCACCTGCCGCGAGGGCACGCGCATCAGGAGCTGCTTCAGCCGGATGGGCCGTGATTCGAGCGCCAGCCGCCGCCGAAGATAATCAATCATCTGACCCACCGTGACGGTTTCCTCATCTACATTGATCACAGGCCGGGTGCGCACCCGCTCCAGAATCTGCTGGAAGGTCTTCACGAGGTCGATCACGTCCGCGGCGATCTCCGGCTCGGTGCCTTCCGCGTCCATGAATTCTTTCAGCGATGGGTTGGTCAACACCGCATCTTCGATCTGTTGCTTCTGCAAAAGCATCTGCGCCGCCGACTTGAACTTTTCATGCTCCAGCAGCCGGTTCACCAATTCCGTCCGCGGATCTTCCAGTTCTTCCGCCTTGGCCGACGGATCCCGCGGCAGCAGCATCTTCGACTTGATGTGAATCAGCACCGCGGCCGTGTAGATAAAGTCGGCCGCCACATTCACATCCAGCTCGCGAATCTTCTCCACGTAAGCCAGATACTGCGCCGTGATGCGGGCAATTGGAATGTCGTAAATGTCGATATCCTGCTTGCGAATCAGATCGAGCAGCAGGTCGAGCGGGCCTTCGTATACATCGCTCACCGAGACCGCAAACGGAGAATCACTCTCTTCTTTCGCGGGCGGATTAGGCGCGAGCGCCGGCGAGACAGGCTGCGGCGCGTCGTCTTCGGAGGTGACGACCCCGTGTTCCATCCTACTTTGCATCATTCCTACTTTGCATCATTCCTCCTTCGCATCATCCGCCCTCAGGGGCTCATACGCAAGCGACATTCCCATCGCCGAGCGGACATCGCCCATGGTCTCAGCCGCCGCCTTACGGGCCCGCGCCGTGCCTGCTTCCAGAATATCCCAAGCCAGCCGCGGATTCTCCTCGAATTTCTTGCGCCGCTCCTGCATCGGATTCAGCAGTTGCACCAGAGCATCGGCCGCCCAGCTCTTGCACTCGATGCACCCAATCCCGGCGGACCGGCAGCCAACATTCACCTTGTCCATGGTAGCGCGATCGCTGAAAATCTTGTGCAAATCGCCCACCGGGCAAACATCCGGATTTCCCGGGTCGGACCGTCGCACCCGTGCCGGGTCGGTCACCATCGTCTTCAACTTCTGCCGCACCACCGGCTCCGGATCGGTCAGCAGGATGGTGTTGCCATACGACTTCGACATCTTGCGGCCGTCAGTGCCCGGCAGCTTGGGCGCGCACGTGAGCAACGATTGCGGCTCGGGAAAAACATTTCCGCGCCGTCCGTAGAAACTGTTGAAGCGCCGCGCAATCTCCCGCGTAAGTTCAATGTGTGCGACCTGATCTTCGCCCACCGGAACCACATCCGCTTTGTACATCAGGATGTCTGCCGCTTGCAGCACGGGATAGCCCAGAAAACCATACGTCCCCAGGTCTTTGTCTTTGATGTTCTCCCGCTGCTCTTTGTAAGTGGGAACCCGCTCCAGCCAGCCTAGCGGCGTGATCATGGAAAGCAGCAGGTGGAGCTCGGCGTGCTCCGGCACATGCGACTGGATGAAGATCACAGACCTTTCTGGATCGAGCCCCGCCGCCAGCCAGTCCAGCGCCACCTCCAGGGAGTTTTGTTTCACCTGGGAAGTGTCGGCGTAGTCCGTGGTCAGCGCGTGCCAGTCGACCACGCAGAAAAAGCATTCATACTCATCCTGCATGCGCACCCAGTTATCGAGCGCGCCCACATAGTTGCCGAGGTGCAGTTTTCCAGTCGGGCGCATGCCGCTGAGCACGCGCTTGCGCAATTTGGTCGAAAGGGTCATCAGTTTTTCAACGGGTCGCAACAAAAAAGAGGCACAACAGAACCAAAACGCCCAAATTCACAGCTTGCAGCATTATGCGAGGGTATTGTCGATATTATCATGCGAAACGTAGCGCCGCCGTCCCCGGCGGCTTGGAACTTGCCCTGCGCGAAGTCGAAGGGGCGTGCGTCCTCGCCCGCTGCATCAGGATTTCCACCAGGCAGACGCCTCCGAACTGTCTCCGGGCGCAATCCTTTATAATTCGCCCTCCACCATGTCCCATCTAGCCCGCAAACTCCGCCTTACCGACTATTTCACGCTCGCCTGGGGTACCATGGTCGGCGTCGGCTGGCTGGTAGTCATGGACGACTGGCTACTCCGCGGTGGCGCATTGGGCGCGTTACTGGGCTTCGCCATCGGCGGCGCGCTGCTATTCCCGATCGGCTGGGTCTACGGCAGGCTGGTCTCCGCCATGCCCGACGCCGCAGGCGAAATCGCCTACACCGCCGCAGCCTTTTCCCGCCCCGTAAGCTTCTCCACTGGATGGATGATGATGCTCGCCTACTTCATCGTCTGCCCCTGGGAGGCCGTAGCCGTGGGCCGCATCGCCGGCTACATCATCCCGTCGCTAGATGCGATCGAGATCTACCGCGTCGCCGGACGCCCCGTCTATCTCCCACACCTTGTCCTCGGTCTCGGCCTCACCGCGCTGCTCACTACACTGAATTACCGCGGTGTCCGCCTCAGCGCGACCTTCCAGAACTGGACATCCTTCGGCACGCTCGCCCTGTTCATAGTTTTCGTAGCCATCGGCGCAAGCAAAGGATCGCCGCGCAACTTTCCGCCACTCTTCACCCACGCGCCACTGGTTTCCTTCTTGCTGGTGGTTCAGATCGTCCCGTATTTCATGACCGGGTTCGAATCCGTTAGCAAGGCGGCCGAAGAATCCACTCCCGAGTTTCGCGGTCAGGAATTTCTCAAGGCCATCTCGATGGCCGTCTTGGTAGGCATTCTCTTTTACACAGTCATCATCGCCGCTGTCGCATTCGTGGCTCCATGGCATACATTAACCAGCCAAGAGTTCATGACCGCGGTTGCCTTCCAAAGCGCAGTGGGCTCACGCTGGATCGTCAACGTAATCCTGGCGGCCGCTCTGCTGTCGCTGTTCAAGTGCTTCAACGGAAATTTTGTGGCCGCCAGCCGCCTGCTGTTTGCCTTGGGACGCCGCGGCCTGGTCGAGCCCCGCGCAGGCCTAATCCACCCGCAACACCAGACGCCGTCCGTCGCAATCCTCTGCATCGGACTGGCCACCGCCTCGTGTATGCTCCTGGGAGATGCGATCCTGGTGCCGATCACCGAGGTCGGGTCAGTAGCCTGCGCGATAGGATGGGCAGCAACCTGCGCCGCCTACTTGTATATGGGGCGCGCGGGAACACTGCCGGGCCAGTCGAAGCTATCGGCAATCGAGGGCTTGGTCGCCGGCTTTGGATTGCTCGTGGCCATCGCAATGTTGCTGATGAAAGTAGTCCCCGCCATCCCCGGCCATTTCACAGTCTACGAATGGCTCGCTCTCGGGATTTGGATCGCACTGGGCGCGATCGCAAGGCGGCGTTCGGCCCACCAGCCGTGAGGATGAGTTTTGGATCAGGGCATGCATTCAGGCGCGCCGTCAATGCCTTGTCATGACTGTGCCTTTAGGTGCTGCACTAGTCTCCAAGGAAAAGGAACTCGATGAAGCTTCACACACTGACTCTTTCGCTCGCGACCGTCCTGTTATTCGCGGCAGCCCGCCCACTGCCGGCGCAATCGCCAACCCCTTTCGATCTCGTCATCACCAACGGCCACATTATCGATGGCACCGGCTCTCCCTGGTATTCCGGCGACATCGGCTTCCGCGACGGAAGAGTCGCCGCCATCGGCAATCTAACTGCCGCGCCCCGTAAGCGCACCATCGATGCCGCAGGCAAAGTCGTCGCGCCCGGCTTCATCGACATGCTCGGCCAGTCCGAACTCTCTATCCTCGTCGAGCCCCGCCTGCCTTCGAAAATCTACCAGGGCATTACAACCGAGATCACGGGTGAAGGCGGTTCCATCGCGCCGCTCAACGATGCCATCATTCAGGCCGACCGCGCCGGCTACGACCACTACAAAATCACCCCCGACTGGCGGACCTTCCGCCAGTATTTTGCTCGTCTGGAAAAGCAGGGCATGGGCATCAACCTGGCCAGCTACGTCGGCGCCACCCAGGTTCGCCGCATGGTGCTAGGCGACGACAACAAGCAGCCCACCCCCGAGCAACTCGATCAAATGAAAGCGCTCATCCGCGAAGCCGTGAAGGACGGCACGGTCGGCGTTTCCACAGCACTCGAATACGCTCCCGCACCCTACGCCAAAACGGAGGAACTGATCGCCCTCGCCGCCGAGGGCGGCAAGTTCGGCGGCATCTATTCCACCCACATGCGTAACGAAAGCGACTCTGTGCTCGAATCGATCGACGAAGCCCTGCGCATCGGACGCGAAGCCCATGTTCCGGTAGAAATCTGGCACATCAAGGTCGCCGGGAAAAATAATTGGGGACGCATGGCCGAAGTCGTGGCGAAAATCAACGCCGCCCGCGCCGCCGGGGCCGACGTCACCGCCGACACGTATGCTTACACTGCCTGGTTCAACGATTTCTCGGCGTTCGTTCCAGCCTGGGCCCACGATGGTGGCACCGCGAAGCTAGTCGAGCGCCTGAAAGATCCCGCCACCCGCGAGCGTATCCGCAAAGAAATGCTCACGCCCTCCAAGGATTGGGACAACGAATGGGACGAGATTCCCGGACCCGACGCCATCATGATCGGCGTAGTACAAAATCCCAAGCTGCTTGCCCTACAGGGCAAACGCCTCTCTGAGATTGCGAAACTCTGGAACAAAGACCCAATCGATGCCCTGTTCGATTTCCTCATCGACGATCCCTACTCGGCCGTTGCCGTTTTCGGCATGTCACAACCCGATGTAACGCTAGCTTTGCAGCAGCCTTGGGTAGCCATCGACAACGATTCTTCCGGGACTTCGCCTGAGGGCATTCTCGGCCAGGAGCATCCTCATCCCCGCGCCTATGGAACTTTCCCGCGCATCCTGCGCAAGTATGTTCGCGAAGACAAAGCTCTAACCCTGGAAGACGCGATCCGCAAGATGTCAGCATTGCCGGCCCAGCGCCTTCGCCTTACCGATCGCGGTGTTCTCAAGGCCGGCATGTGGGCCGACGTAGTCATCTTCGATCCCGCGACCGTGCGCGATCTCGCCACGTTCGACAATCCGAATCAGCTTTCCGAAGGGATGGACTACGTGCTGGTGAATGGCGTGCCTGTGATCGACCAGGGGAAAATGACTGGAGCGCTACCAGGAAAGGTTCTACGCGGCGCGGGCTACGTGCCGTAGCATAGAAATGTGCTGGAAGGAGTGGAGGAAACGCTCGGGAAGGGCACGACTTCAGTCGTGCCATCAAGCGGGGAAATAAATCTGGGCTTCAGCCCCTGAGGTCGGCCACTCGGCCCGTCTAGGGTTTCAGCCGCGCTTGCGTTTCTGGGGTAGTCAGTACCACGCGCGGTTCCGCCACGGTTCCCGTAATGCTATAAACCAGCGAACCCGCACGCGCCGGTTTCGCATCCGACCCCCGAGTGAGTTTGAGGTCCAGCACCCGCCCCAACGAAGCAGTTCCGCTGATCTCATAACCACCCAGCGGAGAAGCCAGCTTTCCCTTCTCAATCTCGATCTTCCCGCCCCGCAGCCTTGCGTGGCCCTGCCAGCGCGTGACCCGCAGCGGTCCCTCATCACTCTCCAGCGAAATGTGGGACAAAACTCCATCCCGCAGATCGAACTGCAGTGCACCCTCAGCCGATTGCCAGAATGTAGCTGAATCCGCACCCGACGCCGTGAGCTGATAAGTCCCCCCGGCAGTTCCTGCAATCCACGGATCGTGCATCGCATTGGCCATCTCCCCAAGCGAAATCCCTGTCAGAGTTCCAGTCCCGCTATAGACCGGAGATGCGGCGGTAAAATCCGTCTGCCAATCGCCGCGATGTTTTCCACCCAGCAGATCCGCGCGCAACTCCGAAATCTTCAACTTCCCACGTTCCAGGTCCAGCGAAGCAGAAACCCGGTCCGCTACGAGGTTATGAATCCGCAAGCGCCCGGCATTTACTTTGCCGGATGCCCGCAAGCTGTCCACAAACGTCGGCGCCCCGTGGTCGGCAGAGGCTAACACCTGATACCATCGCCGCTCACTCGGTTGCGAACCCAGCCACCCAGAGAGTTCGCTCAGCCCAACCTCCTCGGTATTCAGATTGAAGCGTACAAGGCACTCTCCCGGCAATCCACAGCCGCGCGGCAAAGCCGCGGACCCCGTCCAGCGCGCATCGCCGGCCACTGCATTTAACTTTTCCACGCGCACTTCATCGCGCGAGAGCTGTAATTCCGCCGAGGAGATTTCAAGCGGTCCACTTACTCCTTGCACCGTGGCACGCACGTTGTGCAGTTGCGCCGTTCCTGTTACTTGCGGCGAAGAAAAGCCGGACGGAGTTCCGGATACATTCGCCTCCCACGATCCGGCGATCTGCAACTCCATCTGGGCCTCGCCTTCGACGCTAGCCTTCATCACCGGCAGGCCCAGCAGGCTGCCCAATCGCAAGGTGTGGGACACTTCCCCATCTCCGCGGACAACCATACCGTAGCCCGACCGCGCCACCCAGCCTCGAGCCTGTGCCGGCGCAGCCCGTCCGAGCGCGATCGGGAAAGGTCCATACTCGACATGCAACTCGTCCGGTGCCGGCAAAACCTCAGCATCCAGCGAGCGAACCGATTTCCCCTTCAATGAACCCTGAGCGCCTGTCCGGTTCGAGCTCAGCACAAACGGTATGCTCCCGGGAGCGAATTCCACTTTAGGGTTCGCCGACTGCAGGAGAAGATTGGCAATCTCGCCGCGCCCCTGAAACTCCGGTCCTCCCGACGACAGCCCATCTTCATTCGCCGTGAAATTGCCTTGCACACTTCCCGAGGACACAAGATCCGCAGGGAGATTCTTCTTGGCCCGTCGAGCCAGTTGCGCCACGGCATTCACGGGAACGTTTTCGAGATCCAACGCGAGATCCACTTTATGCACTCCGGGCGGCCCGGCATCGCCGCGTAGCGTGATCATGCCGTCCCCCACTGGCGCGCGGCAGAGAATCTCGTGCATCATGGCTTCTGCCGAGCTGTACTTGCCATCGCAGTGCGCCGTCAGCCGCAACCCCTGGCTGCTCGAAATGTCGTAGCGGTGGAAGTCCTGGATCGATGTATCGGCCGTTACCTGCATCGCCGCCGGAATGCCGCTCAGCGTTGCCTCCAACCGGACCTCTCCCCGCCAGCCTTTGTCGTTCCCGGATACCAGCTTCGTCAGTTGCCCCAGTTGGGCGCGGTCCCATTCCAGGCTGAACTGCAGCGGCGTTTCGCGCAGGCTTCCGGCCCGCTGCCATACCCCGGTCATCCGCAGCAGTCCAGTGTCGCTCAGACTCATATCCGTGCGCAGGGGTTCTGCCTTCAACCGCACTCCCCATGTGTTTTCTGATTCCTGCCACAACGCAAAATCCGCGTTCAGCAGCGCGTATGGTTTCTTCTCCGGCCCCGCCTTGAAATTAATGCGGCCCGAACTGGCCTCGATGTAGGGAAATCCCGGCCGCGCTTCCGACTTCGATTTCCCCGTGGGTGCCAACGGGTTGCGCGCCGTGCGTTCCAGCAGATCTTCCCAGTTCCAGCGACCATCCGCTCTCCGCACCAGATTCAAACTAGGCTCGGTCAACTCCAGACGGGCGATGTCCAGCCGTCCCCGCAGCAGCGACGTCAGCCGCACCACGGCAGCAACTTCCGGCGCCCGCAGCATGGGCTCCGCACCAAACGCTGGATCTTCGTAGATGACCAGATTGTCTAAGTCGAACCCGGGCTGCGGCAGGAATCGAAGGTGGACCGAACCAATCTCCGCCGGACGCGCTACCGCACCGCTGATGGAGCTCGCAATGCGCGCCTTCAGGTGCGAGACGCCCGGACGCACCAGGAATAGACTCAGAATCACTACCGCTGCGGTCACAACCCGCCGCTTGGAAGAGAAAAGCTTCATCGCACGCCGTTCAGCGTTCTCTTCCACCGCGTCTCGTCGAAGAAGTGCAATACCACATGTGCCAGGAAGCCAAGTCGGTCCGCCATGCTGGTCCTAGTGTATTGGTCGGCGGGTGTCTCAAACGACCAGTAGATGAACATCGGGCGACCAATTACATTTTCCTGCGGGATGAAGCCCCAATACCGGCTGTCCAGGCTGACACCCCGGTGGTCGCCCATGGCGAAGTAGTGACCCGGCGGGACGACAAGATCGCCGTCCTGGATGTGTGATGGCAACTCGGCCTGCCAGTTCGGAGAGATGTTGGGGTCCGAGGGAGGTTCAGCAGGGAAATTGTTGCGGTAGGTGTCGGACGGTTCATCCCGGTCATGCTGCACGTAGGATTCGTTCAGCTTCTCGCCGTTGCGATAGACCTCGCCATTTCGCAAGTGGATTCGATCGCCCGGTACGCCCATGATCCGTTTCACCACGTAAGTTCCAGCGTAGGCCGCGTCCGGGTGCAGAAAGACCACGATATCGCTACGCCGCACTGCTCGATAAGGAAGCAGCGATCCGACCCACGAAGTCTTGGGTGCGAACTGGATGCGATTCACAAACACGTGATCGCCGATGAGCAGCGTATCTTCCATGGAACTGGAAGGGATCTCAAACGCTTGCACCACAAACGTAATGATGAACAGGCCCGTCACCAGCACCGCGGCCAGCGAGGCCAGGAACTCTACCGTAGTCTCTCGCGGTTTTTCTTCGACGTCATTCTTCTCTTTGTCTTTTTTAGCCACTGTGATCAATCCGTCCAGTCTCGTGGAAGAGCGGCGCTTCGGCAGCTTGCCCTGAGCGAAGCCGAATGGGCCGCGTAGAGCCTCCAAGATCAGTTGGGGCTTCAGCCCCGGTGGTTCGTATTTCCGTGCGGCAAGTACCGCTTGCGACTCCTCTCCAGCTCACCTCACCAGGCGCAGCGTGCGGCTCCAACGCGTGATCTGAAAGATATGGGTTACCGCATAGGCAAAATGATACAACCTATCACTCACCGACGACGGCGCTGTCATATCGCCCTCCGCGTCTTTCACCGACCAGTAAATCAACAGCGGACGCCCGATAATATTGGCCTGCGGCACAAATCCCCAGTACCTGCTGTCGTAACTGTCATCCCGGTTGTCCCCCATTACAAAGTAGTGTCCCTCGGGAACAATGAGCTGCCCGTCTTCGACCAGTTTCCGAAGCCCTACCCACCACTCCGGCGTCTCGCCCGGCGCGACATCCAGCCGGGGAAAATTGTCCCGAAACGCGTCGTTTGCCGGGCGGCTGAAGTGCGCGTAAGGCTCCTTCAACGACGTTCCATTCACAAACACCTGCTTGTTGACCAGCCGCACCCGATCCCCGGGCACGCCAATCACGCGTTTCACGAAATGCTGAGCCGGGTTTACTGGATAATGAAACACGACGATATCGCCTCGCTGCACCCGGTGGTAAGGCATAAAATAGTCTCCCGGACCTCCTCCACCGTAGCAAAGCTTATTGACCAGCAGGTAGTCGCCGATCAGCAACGTGTTCTCCATGGACGGAGACGGAATCTGGAACGCCTGCACGATGAATGTGATCACAAACACGGCGATCACGACAGTTCCCAGCAACGACTGCAACGAGCCGGTCACGCCCGTTTCAGCCGCCCATGCAGGTCGATCCTTTGGAATACGATCCTCTGGAAGAAGCGCGTCCGGGAATTGTTCGTCTGGGGAATTCATTTATTCCATTGGTCCGGCCACAATATTTGTCCTACTTATCCGCGGACCGCGATCCCTTTGCCAGCCGGGCTCCCACCGACTGCGGCCGCGAAGCCAGATACGACAGCAACTGCCGCGCTGCGTCCTGCTCCGCTGTTTTCTTGGTGGTGCCTTGCGCTCGTCCTACAAATTCCGCCCGGCCTTCGCCGTTCTTTGTGCCCAGTCGTACTTCGACGGTGAATGTCTTACTGTGTTCTGGTCCCGCTTCCTGCACCAGGACATACGACGGCTGCGCCATTCCTAGTCCTTGCAGAGTTTCCTGCAGAGCCGACTTGAAGTCGGTCATGGGCAGCGCGCCGCCCTCACGTTCCATCCGCTCCAGCTCGGGCGCCAGAATTTCCCGCAGGATGACCTCGCGGGCCGGCTCCATTCCGCCATCCAGGTAGATCGCCGCCAGGATGGCTTCCAGCGCGTCCACCAGCAGCGCTGTCTTGCTGCGCCCGCCGCTTTTCTCCTCGCCCCGCCCCAGGCGAAGATAGTGTCCCAGCTCCAGCCGTTGCGCCACCCGGATCAGATGACGCTCACTCACTACATGGGCGCGTAATTTTGAAAGCTCACCCTCGCGAAACTGTGGAAAGCGCTGAAACAACTCTTCGCTGGTCACCAGCGCCAGAATCGCGTCGCCTAGAAACTCCAACTGCTCGTTGTCGTTGAACTTAGACTTGCTCTCCCCGGCCTGCTGCGCCTCCTGCTCCCGCGCCCGCGAGCTGTGGGTAAGGGCCTGCTCGATCACCGCCCGGCGGTGGAAGTGGTAGCCCAACGCCGTTTCCAGGGCGGTGATTTCCCGTTCCTTCATGATTGCACTGCCGAGCAATCCGTTTCAATTGTCATCCTGAGCAAGCGCACTTTGCGCAGCGAAGGATCCGGGCGAGCCACGCGATGCGCCGCGTTCTTTGCGGCGCAATAATCGCGCGTTCGGCTCGCTTCCTTCTTAATTCTTCGCGGGTGGCGCACCACCGCTGGTCAACTGGGTCAGGCGATCCTTCTCCTTGCGTGCGGCGTCTCCGGCGCCCGTACCTTCTTTGGTCAAACCCACGGCCTGGTCGGCGTACTTGAGCGCCTCTGGGTACTTGTTTTGCATATCCAACGCCACCGACAGCCGGAACACCGCGACCGGATCGACCTGCTGTGGGAAAGCGTCAATAGACTTCCGCAAATTTCCTTCAGCATCCGCCCAAGCTTTCGCGTTGAAATCAATCGTCCCCAGAATCGCGTAGGCGTCGGACCGCAAAAATCCCTTGAACGCATTCAGTTGCTCCGGAGGATAGCCCGTGCTGGGCACGTCCGTGTCTACTGTTACCAGCGCACGATGGGCGTCTTTTCTGGCTTCCGCCAGGCGCTGATCCTTATCCAGATCGGTATCCCGCGTGCGCTCGGCCAGCACCTGGGCCACGCCCAGCAATGCCTCCGGGTCGTCAGCATCATAGGTCAGAATTTTCTGTGCCGTCTCCAGCATCTTGTCGGCATTGTTGGCCTGCTGGTATCCGTGCATCACGGCCCTGTAGAGGAGTGGCCGCAATTCGCTTTCCGGAAACTTCGTCGCGAAGTCGCCCGCTGCTTTCTCCTGCGCCGCCGGATCGGTCAGCGCCGCTGCCGCCTTATACGCGGCGAACTCATCCTGCGTCTTGGCCTGCGGCGGACGCTTGCCCGCCGGCGGCGCCGCCGCCGCCTGTCCTGCCGGCGCTGCTGTTTGCCCCGCCGGGGCGCTCTGCGCCGCCGGCTTGTCATTCCCCTGCGCGAAACTCCAGACCGATATTCCCAGCATCGCGATAACGATCGCCGCTTGCTTCATGCTTTCTCCTTGGCTTGTGCTGCCTGATTCAAACTCTAATGATCTCAACTTCCGCAACCGCAATCCACCGGTTGCATTGTACCCACACTCGAATTGTAACCGCGACATCCATCTACTGTGGCTTGGCAGGAGGCTTGGCCGGAGGCTCATAGGCCTGCTCCAGCCCTCGCTCAGCCGCCGCCTTGATCTCCGGCAATTTTTCGCCCGTCGTCAGCGCGGCCCGGTACTCAGCCAACGCGGCCTCGCGGTCTTCTTTCATATCCAGAATCCTTCCCAAATACACGTGCGACCATCCCAGCACCGTAGGATCCTGCGACGTGGCAATGGCCTTCTGGAAATTATCCTGCGCCCCGTCACGGTTCTTGTTCGCCACAGCCACTTCCGCCAGAATGAACAACGCCCGGCCCTGGTCTCCGATCTTCTTCTCCAGCGCTTGCTGGGCCAGCTCTTGCGCGCCCTTGGGATCGCCAGCCGCCAGCCGCTTCTCCGCCGTCACCAGCATCC
>OCZU010001876.1_pt1 | contig 13567 bp, 14 predicted proteins | sample 1539001 | NCBI WGS metagenome assembly OCZU01 (sample SAMEA3539306, study PRJEB22396) | soil metagenome | biome: tundra; feature: field; material: soil | place: USA | collected 2010-05 | depth 0.15 m
GCCTGCCGGCTCGAACACCAGCACGCGCACCTCGGGTAATTTTTCGAACGCCTGCACAATCCTCGGTCGAACGTCGTTCCAGTCGAGACCCCCAAGCCCGCATCCGAGTGGCGGAACGGCGACGGACCGGATATCGCGCTTCCTGATCTCTTCAACAAGCGCCGGCAGTCCAGCGTCGATATCCTCGATGCGGCTCTTGCCCTTCCAGTGACGCTTCGTCGGGAAATTGACGATGTATCGAGGCCCGGTCAGGAGACCCGTTTCGAAGACCAGCATCTTTCCGGGGAGCACTTCGTGCCGCTTACATGCAGCCTCGTAGATCTTGAAGTTCACCGGGTATGCCTTCCGGAACTGAAGCGCCATGCCCCGGCCCATCACACCGACACAATTCACGGTGTTGACAAGAGCCTCGGTGTCCGCGAACAGTATGTCACCCTGCGTAAGCTCTATCATCGTGCCGTCTCCCTAGAAATACCACTGTGGCGCCACGACGACCTTCGGCCGATGGCTGGCTTCTCTGAGTAAGCTCGCCACCCGCTCTGCAATCTTCTCGTCGATTACGCCGATGTGCTCGATCAGCTCCCACGGAAAGGATTGCTCGACCAAGAACTCGGCCTGCTTTCGTTCTTTCACGAACGGGTCTCTCCAATCCGTCTCGCCGATAGCGTTCCAGTCTAACGCATCGATCTCATCGATATTATCGAAGAAACGAGTAGCGAGCGCCGGCATTTCTGTTGCTGAACGCCCAACGCCTCTCGATGGAATCGGCCCATTCGACGACCGTGCGCAGGTCCGCTTCGAGATGCACAATCGGACGTTGACCGCCACGGTACGTCAAATCCACGTGGTTGCCCTTATGCAGCAAGAAAAGCATGATCGAGCGAGGACAGAAATAGAAGGGAACGTATTCTCCCACCTTCGTGCCGGGGTGGCAGTCCAAATCCAGTTCCTCGAGGCGTCACCGCTTTATCTCGCTCATCCCGGCGATCGTGCAGTTCAGGCCCCGGCGAAGGCGCTCCGCATCCGACCAGAGCACATTATCGAGAATCTGGGGCAAATTCTCCAAGTGCGTGATGTGGTAGATTTTCGGACTCTTCGGAGGCACGGACTTTCATTGTAATCGCTTCCCCGTTCCGGCAGCTATGATGAACAGCTTGGCCCCGCTCTCCTTGAGTTAGTCGATTTGGCCGGCTGAGCCTACCGCCCACTAGCGGCAGCATCACACGATCCAACTCCTGAAGATGCGGCGTTGCTGCGCCATTTGCGCGATCGGGGGATTCCGCTGGAGGTGTGTATCACCAGCAACGTGACAACCGGGGCGGTGGAATCGCTGGACGCGCATCCGGTGCGGCGGCTGTTTGACGCCGGAGTGCCGATCATGCTCAACACGAACCAGCCCACCATTTTCGCAGCGACCCCATCCAGCCGCGCGCCCAATCTATAATAAAATGTATAATGAAAGAATCGTATAAACGCTCGACGGCGAGGTCTGCCTTGCCGCCGCCGGAATTTCATGTTCGATAATCTATCCGACAAGTTACAGCGGGTTTTCAAGAATCTGCGCGGCGAAGGCAAGCTGTCGCCCGAGAACATGGAGTCCGCCCTGCGCGAGATCCGCGTGGCCTTGCTGGAGGCCGACGTCAACTTCCGCGTGGTCAAGCAACTCATCGAAAACATCAAGCAGAAGGCCATGGGCGAGGAAGTGCTCATGGCGCTGTCCCCGTCCCAGCAGGTCATTAAAATTGTCCGCGATGAGTTGATCAAGATTCTGGGCAGCCACGAATCCAAGTTGCGCTTCGCCAACGAGCCGCCTAGCGTGCTGCTGATCGTGGGCCTGCAAGGCTCCGGCAAAACCACCTCCACCGGCAAGCTGGCCCGCTGGCTTTCGAAAAACGGCCACCGCCCGCTGATGGTGTCGGTGGACGTCTATCGTCCGGCCGCGCGCGAGCAATTGCGCGTGGTGGCGCGCGATGTGAACCTGCCCATCTACACCGGCACACCCGAAGAAACGCTGCCCGCCGACCTGGTCCGCTCCGCGCGCAAGGAAGCCGTCAATACCGGACGCGATGTGCTGCTGGTGGATACCGCCGGCCGCCTGCACATCGACGAGGAGTTGATGACCGAGCTGCAGCAATTGAAAGAGCAGCTCACCCCGGTCGAGATCCTGTTCGTGGCCGACGCCATGACCGGCCAGGACGCCGTGAAATCCGCCGACGAGTTTCACAAGAAGCTGGGCATCACCGGAGTCATCCTCACCAAGATGGATGGCGATGCGCGCGGCGGCGCGGCCCTCTCCATCCGGCACGTGACCGGCCAGCCGCTCAAATTCGTGGGCGTGGGCGAAAAGTTCGACGCGCTGGAGCCGTTCTATCCCGACCGCGCCGCTTCCCGCATCCTGGGCATGGGCGACGTGCTGTCGTTCATCGAGAAGGCCGAGGAAGTCATCGACAAGAAACAGGCCGTCGAGATGCAGCGCAAGCTCATCGACAACGAGTTTACGCTCGAAGATTTCCGCGACCAGATGAAGCAACTCCGCAAGCTGGGGCCGCTCGAGAACGTGCTGTCGATGATGCCGCAGGTGGGCATTCTGAAAGACCTCAAGAACGTGAAAGTGGATGAGAAGGAAATCACGCATGTGGTGGCCATCATCGATTCGATGACGCCCAAGGAACGCGCCAACCACATGCTCGTGAATGGCACCCGCCGGCGCCGCATCGCCAAGGGCAGCGGCACCAGCGTGCAGGAAGTGAATCAGTTGCTGAAGCAGTACTCGCAGGCCAGAAAGATGATGAAGAGCTTCTCCGGCGGGCTGCTGGGCAAGAAAATGGGCAAGTTCAAATTACCGAATTTCTTAGGAGTGTGAATGTTGATGATCCGTTTGGCGCGGTTTGGCGCCAAGAAGAAGCCGTTTTACCGCATCGTGGTGATTGAGAAGGAGCGCGCCCGCAATGGCCGCAACCTGGAAGTTGTGGGTCACTACAATCCGTTGACCGACCCGGCCAAGGTGGACCTAAACCGCGAGCGCATTACTTATTGGACCAAGAACGGGGCTCAGGTTTCCGACACCGTCGCGCGTCTGATCAAGAACAATCCGGAGCCGGTGGCCGAGCCGGCGGCCGCTCCGGCAGCCTGAAACGGTTGTTAAGTGTAAGAAAAGTAACGAGTAGGATGGCCCCAGACGGGCTGGGCCGCCACACGCCTCTGTTACCATAAGAGGTGGAGGGAGGCGGGGTGATGAAACAGTTGATTGAAGATATCGCGAAGGCTCTCGTGGACATCCCGGAAGAAGTTGCCGTGCACGTCGTGGAGGGAGAACAGGTCACCGTGCTGGAATTGCGGGTCGCCCCCAGCGACTTGGGCAAGGTGATCGGCAAGCAGGGCAGGACGGCCCGCTCAATCCGCACCATTCTGGGAGCGGCGGGCATGAAGTTGAACCGGCGCTTCACTCTGGAAATCCTCGAGTGAGTTCCGGCGCCGCGGATTCCGGGCCGGACCGGGAATGGGTCACGGTCGCCATTCTGGGCCGCACGCGCGGCATCCGCGGGGAACTCACGGCCATCTCGCTCAGCAAGCCGGAGCGCTGTGCGAGCCTGCGTGAAGTCTTCCTTTTTCCCGAAGGCTCGCGGCGGGAAGTGGAGTCGGCGTGGTTCCACGACAACCGGCTGATCTTGAAATTTCGCGGCGTGGATACGATGTCGGACGCCGAGCGGCTGGCCGGGTGTGAAGTGCGCGTGCCCCGCGCGGAACGCATGCGCCTGGAGCCCGGCGAGTATTTCGAATCGGATTTGATCGGGTGTGAAGTGATCGAGCGGGACGGCGGCGCGTCGCTGGGGCGAGTGACCGCTTTCAAGGACGGCGGAAGCTCCGGAGTGCTGGAAGTGGAAGGCTGGCTGCTGATTCCGTTTGTGCGCGCGATTTGCGTGGCGATCGAGCCGGAAGCCCGGCGCATTGTGGTGGATTTGCCCGCGGGATTGAAGGAACTGAACCAGGCGTGATTTTTCATGTGCTCACGATCTTCCCGGAGTTCTTCCAGGGACCGTTCGAGCATGGCGTGATCAAGCGGGCGCGCGACACTGGCGCGATCGAGATTCGCATACACAATTTGCGGGATTGGACGTCCGACCGGCACAAGACCGTGGACGACCGGCCGTTCGGGGGCGGGGAAGGCATGCTGCTCAAGCCGGAGCCCTTGTTTCTGGCGGTCGAGTCGATCTTGCAGGTAGGACAGGCTTCTAGCCTGTCCATAAAGAAGGTGCTTCTATCCGCGCAGGGCCGCTTGTTCGACCAAAAGGTGGCCAACGATTTTAGCGGTCTGTCTGAACTGTTGCTCATTTGCGGGCGTTATGAAGGCGTGGACGAGCGCGTGGCCGAGCATCTGGCCGATGACGAGCTGTCCATAGGGAATTATGTGTTGAGCGGCGGCGAATTGGCAGCGGCCGTGGTGGTCGACGCCGTGGCGCGCCTGCTGCCGGGTGTATTGGGCAACGAATCGTCGGCAGTGTTCGAGTCCTTTCAGGATGGCGGACATGCGGGGGCCGTGCTCGATTGCCCGCAATACACGCGTCCCGCCGAGTTTCGCGGATGGAAAGTGCCGGATGTTTTGTTAAGCGGAAATCACGAAGAAATCCGCCGCTGGCGGCAGCGCGCCGCATTGCAGAAGACCGCGCGCCTGCGGCCGGACTTGCTTGGTGGGGCAGGCGTCCACGCCTGCGGCGGGTCTCCAGACCCGCCAACTAAGTTAGAATAGAAGATTAGGATTTGAAATGCACAACTCCCTGTTGACGAAAGTCATTAACAAGAACAAGCGCACCGACACTCCCGAGTTCCGGCCGGGCGACACCATTCGCGTGCACGTGAAGATCAAGGAAGGCGACAAGGAACGTTTGCAGGCCTTCGAAGGCACGGTGATTGCGCGCAATCACACCGGCATGGGCGAGAGCATCACGGTGCGCAAGGTCAGCTTCGGCCAGGGCGTGGAACGTATTTTCCCCATCCACGCACGCGTGATCGACCACATCGACGTGGTGCGCACCGGCCGCGTGCGCCGCGCCAAGCTTTACTATTTGCGCGGACTGAAGGGCAAAGCCGCACGCCTCCGCGAACGTGAGTAGTGTGGGGCAGGACTCCAGTCCTGCGCGGGTCCTCCAGGACCCGCTCTTCATGCGGGCCGCACAACACGTCACTCATTTCCGCTGCGAAGGAACGCTGGAGCGTGAACTCCGCGCGCGCGGATTCCAAGCCGTGGCGGGTGTAGATGAAGTCGGCCGCGGCGCCCTGTTTGGGCCGGTGGTGGCCGCCGCGGTAATCCTTTCGCCGGACCGTCCTGTGCGCGGCTTGAACGACAGCAAACAGCTCGACCCCGAGCGCCGCGCCGTGCTCGCCGAGCGCATCCGCGAGCGCGCGGTGGCTTGGTCGGTAGCGGCCGTGGATGCGGCCACCATCGACTGGGTCAACATTTACCAAGCCTCCAAGATGGCCATGGAAATGGCGGTCGCGCGCCTGACGCCCGCGCCGGATTTTCTGCTGATTGACGCCGTGCCGTTGTCGCTCCCCACTCCCCAACGTCCCTTGATCAAGGGCGACGCGCAGTGCCACGCCATCGCTGCCGCCTCCATCGTCGCCAAGGTCTGGCGCGACGAGCGCATGCGGATCTGGGATGAGATCTTCCCGCAATACGGCTTGGCCAGCCATAAGGGCTATTTCACGCCCGAACATGCAAAGGCTCTGGAGGAGTACGGGCCCACGCCTTTGCATCGGCTGAGCTTCGAACCGGTGCGCGAGCGCTCCCTGTTTCCCGTGGATTTCGATCCGTCAGCCGGTGCGCAACTGGACCTGTTCGCGGAACTGGAAGCCGCCCTATGACGGAACCCGTCCCCGCCCCGGAGGCCCGCCGCTATCGCTGGTATCACGTCGCGATGGCGCTCATCTTCATCGTATTCTGCATGGAGCTGGGGATGTTTCTGGTGATCTTCCCGTGGTCCGAATTCTGGGACCGCAGCTTCTTCTTTTCGCTCGCCCCGGAGTGGCGCCTGTATTGGGACAACGCCTACCTGCGTGGCGCCGTCAGCGGCCTGGGGATCGTGAACGTGTACATTGCGCTGGCGGAGATTTTCCGGCTGCGGCGCTTTGCCCGCCGCTAATGTCCTGTCCCAGCTAACAATTGACAACCGGCTTGTGGGGCGGGCAATCCTGCCGGGCAATCCTGCCCGCAGCCGGCTTTTAGCCGGCTCGCAAGGTCCACGGGGTAGAGCACATAACCGAAAAGCTCATCCCGTTGAGCGGGGAAGAATCGAAAGGCGCTGTCGGCGACCCATTCAAGCTGCATGGTCTCGCCGGGACCGTTCACCTCCGCTTGCCGCTTGCCACTTTGAATTCTCCCCCATGACAGCTTAAGCCCTGCCCCGGTCAGGGCGTGATTAGGACGTGGCGTCGGCTTCGGCGGCTGCCGACAGTCTTTCAATGTGTTCCGCCAAGCGCCGCCCGTCCATGCCGCCGTACGTTCTCAACGCTTTTGTAATCGCCAATGCGTCGGCAGGGATAGGTCCTCAATGGGCCACATGTTCCAAAGCGCCCGGCTGCCGTAGTCTTTGAAGGCGCGACGGTAAAGACTGCCTAGGTCCTCTGGTTCTGTCGTCGGGCCGGGCATCGTGCCTCTCTTGTCCATCCGACAATTTGTAGCACGTCCGGGGCCTCACTTCAAACCGGAAGGACCGCGATTGAAAACCTCCAATGAGTGGCGGCTGTATTGGGACAACGCCTGCCTGCGCAGCGCGTCAGCGGACTGGAATCGTGAGCGGGCACATTGCGCTGGCAGGGATCGCGGAAGGTCGAATCGTCGGCTCCGCTCGCGCACCGAACATCTTTTTCCGGAGAGATTGAAACGTTTTCGCAAGTTTGGTCACTTATCTATCGAGCAGGAACTCGCGGGCAAGTCCGTTTGCAACGCTATCTGCGACGCCGGTTAGTAAGCCGGACAAAAAGGAGCAAAGCTATGAGCGACGAGACAAGCAAAAGAATATCCGATATCAGAATAACCCCGGATAACCAGACAGTCCTAAGGCAATTGGGTCTTCTTCAAGACCTTGCCGGAACATGGAAGGGAAAGGGGTTCAACCTGATCGCCAGGCCCGACTTCCACGATAAGACGGACCTCTACCTGCAGCTCAATCAAACCCGCGAAACCTTGAAGTTCGACCCGATCGGGTCATCCATCCCGAATCGTGGTTTCGGGCAGGATGACATCGAACTGTTCGGTTTAACGTATCTACAGCAGATTTCCGATGCCGCCGCCGACGGGGCGCTGCATATCGAGCCGGGCATCTGGGTCACGCAACCCGCCACCGCGTTTCCGCCGGAAACCGCACCCGCGCCAGCGCAACTCGTGGCTCGGATGGGCACCATCCCTCACGGCAATTCGTTGTTAGCCGCGGGTATTGCCGAGCCTTTCACTGGTCCCCCTGTGCTGACGGTTCCTGGAACTCAATACAGTTTCTCGCTCTTCCCGTCGTTCAACAGCACGCCCTTCGGCGTCCCGCCCACCGCCCCGGGGGTCGTCTTCAATGCCGCCGGATCGTCGGAAAAGCTCACCGCCCCGACCGTTCCGGCTCCTCCGTTTCCCCAATACGACCTTGGCGTTCCGATCGGCCCCATCCTCCCAGGCCCCGTTAATCCGCCTTTCGTGCTCAACACGCGAACGCCGTTTGACACCACCCCACCGGAGCCGGCGCTGCCTGCGGACATCCACGGTGTTGCTATGCAGGACGTCGTCAACGATCCGATTCTGCTTCTCCAAAAAGAAGTCGAGCTACTCGTGGCCGCCGGCTATACGTTTGAGGGGACCGCCCTCAACATCGCCACCACGACGCCGCTCAACTTTCTGAAAAACGCCAACTCCGGGGCAGCCGGTCCGGCGGTGCAGGTCGCAGTGCCGCAGTTTGGCGGAGGCATCGAGAATATTCAGTTTCTCGGTGGTGAGAGCCCCGTTGTTGGGGGCCAAACGCAGCTACAAGAGAATGCCCAGACGGCGGTCGTCTATGCGACGTTCTGGATCGAAAAGGTGACGCATAAGCATAACGGCCACTCTTTCATGCAACTGCAATACGCGCAAATGGTGGTGCTGGACTTCCCCATATTCCATCGGCTCCATCAAACGCCCCCTGTCTATGTGAACTTGGGATGGCCGCACATCTCGGTGGCGACATTGAGGAAGAGCTTTAGCTAAGTACACGATTTCCTAAGTACGGTCACGTATTCGGGCAGTGAGAGTGTGGGGCAGCGCCTCGCGCTGCTGCGGCGTCTCACGCCGCCTGGCCGGGGGGTCGCCGCAGCGCACGGCGCTGCCCCACGTCGCTGCAACACGTTAGCGAACTTGTGACTGGAGTACTAAGCGGGCGCTCAGGCGAGCATCCGGTTTTCGAATTCGGATGCTCGTCGCGGCCTCTCAAGCGCGGCGCTTCCAGCTATATCGCCAGCCGCGCCACCGTCTCCAGATGATAAGTCTGCGGAAACAGATCCACCAACGTCAACCGCTCGATCCGGTATCCGGCCCCCGTCAGTCCCGCCAGGTCGCGCGCCAGCGTAGCCGGGTCGCAGGAGACGATCGCCAGCCGCGGCGGGCGTAGTCGCGCCAGCCGCTCGACCATGCGCCTGCCGATCCCGGCCCGCGGCGGATCCAGCAGCACGAAGTCCGGAGCGATCTCCAACTGTTCCAACCAAGCTTCGGCATCCGTCTGTTCCACGCGCAACTCGAGCCCCGCCCGCTCCGCGTTGAATCGCAGATCGCCCGCCGCCCGCGCTCCCGATTCCACCGCCGTCACCGACGCGAAGCGCTGCGCCAGCGCCAGCGAGAACAGTCCCACGCCCGCATAGAGATCCAGCGCGGTCTGCCCTTCCGCGCCGTCCAGCGCCGTCTCCACCAGCTTTTCGATAAGGAACCGGTTCACCTGAAAGAACGAGCCGTAGCTTACGCGCCACACATGGCCTAGGGCGTGGTAGTCGAGCGCGCCCGAAACCAGGCCCGGAATGCGTTCCGCGCACCAATCGAAGAAACGGCGCGCTATCGGGTGCGCAGTCTCCAGAACATTGAGTTGCATTTCCGTTTCGTTGGTGAACAGCTCGATCGTCCGTAGAAACCGCGGCCAGCGCGGATCGCTCAGCATCTCGCGCAAAATCGCGATGGCCCCGTTAATCGCGGGCGATCCGATCGGGCAACGCTCGATCGGGCAAAGCTTGTGCGATTGCGCTTCCCTGTATCCCAGCGCGCCGTTCGCGATATGCAATTGCACGCGATTGCGATAGCCCCAAGGCTCGCCCGCCAGCACGCAGATCTCCGCCGACGGCGCGATCTTCCCGATGCGCCGCAACTGGTCTTCCAGGATGCCGCGCTTGAGCGCAAGCTGCATCTCGTACGGCGCATGCTGATAGTGGCAGCCGCCGCAGCGCATGAAATACGGGCACGGCGGCGCCACCCGCTCCGGCGCGGCGGCCAGCACTTCCAGCAATCCGGCCCGCACCAGGCCGGGCTTCTCGGAAACACCCCGCACCCGCGCGCGCTCGCCCGGCAGCACGAACGGCGCCAGCACCGCGCGGCCCTCCAGCCGCCCCAGTCCCTCGCCGCCGTACACCAGCTTCTCCACGGTAATCTCGAAATCGCTTAGGATAAAAATTACTCCTTCGAACCCACCTACCATGAGAGCACGAGTCTTCTCCGGCATGCAGCCGTCCGGCAACCTACACATCGGGAACTACCTGGGCGCGTTGAAAAACTGGGTGCGCGTGCAAGCGGATTACGAGTGCATCTTCTGCATCGTGGATCTGCACGCGGTGACCGTCTACCAGGACCCCGCCGAGCTGCGCGCCAAAATCGTCGAGATCGCGGCGCTGTATCTGGCGGCCGGCATCGACCCGCGCGAGTCCAGCATCATGGTGCAATCCGCCGTGCCGGCGCATGCCGAGCTGGCCTGGATGCTCACCTGCGTCACCCCCGTGGGCTGGCTCGAGCGCATGACGCAGTACAAGGCCAAGGCCGCCAAACAGGAATCCGTCGGCGACGGCCTGCTGCAATACCCATGCCTGATGGCCGCCGATATTCTGCTCTACCAGGCCGCCGCCGTGCCGGTCGGCGAGGACCAGGCGCAGCACCTGGAACTGACCCGCGACATCGCCCAGCGCTTCAATTCGCTCTACGGCGAAACGTTCGTCATGCCCGCCACCAGCCTCCCCGGCGTGGGCGCGCGCATCATGGGCCTCGACGATCCCACCACCAAGATGAGCAAATCGGCCGCCGGCGCGAACCACGCCGTGGCCCTGCTCGATCCGCCAGACCGCATCCGCAAGATCGTCATGCGCGCCACCACCGATTCCAATCCGGCGGTGGATTTTGAAGACGTTAAGAAAATGGGCGACGGCGTGGCCAACCTGCTCAATATTTTTCAGGCTTTCGCCGGTTGGACCGGCGACCAGATGCGCGCGCACTTCAGCGGCATGCGTTACGGAGAATTGAAGAAGCAGGTGGCCGAGATGACCATCTCCCAATTGGAGCCGTTCCAGCAGCGATATCGGGAGATCATGGCCGATTCGGGTTACATTCCCGGCATCCTGCGGGAAGGCGCGGCGCGCGTCAGCCCCATCGCCAACTCCACGGTGGACCTAGTGAAACGGCGCATGGGCCTGTACACGGAGACAACCGAGCCGCGACCGTAAGGGAGCGGTTTTGCGTTAAAATAAGAACTACCAACCTCATGAAATTCTTCCTGTTTTCCCTGTTTACAGCCGCCGTGTGGGCGCAGTCCGCCGCCCCACAAGCGGCGGCCCCGGCGTCCGCTCCACCAGCTCTTTCGCCGGACACCGTGGTGGCGACTTTCGAGGACGGCCGGAACATCACCGCGGGCGAACTCTCGAGCTTCCTGGCGGTCATGCCTCCGAACATGCAACAGGCCGCGCGGCGCGATCGCAAGGCATTCGTGCAGCAGGTCGCCTTGATGCATCGTCTGTCGGAAATGGCCGAAAAAGCCAAGCTCGACCAGCAAAGTCCCACCCGGGAAGCGCTCGCCTTCAACCGCATGTACCTGCTCATGAACGCGCAGTTACACGAAGTGCTGACCACTATCAACGTGCCGCCCGCCGAGGCGCAAAGCTTCTACAATGCGAACAAAGAGCGTTTCACCCAGGTTAAGGTCAAGGCGATTTACACACCCTTTTCCGCGGCTCCGTCCGCGGCCGGCGCGAACGAACCGAAACACCTCACCGAAGCCGAAGCCCAGGCCAAGACCGCCAAGTTGCGGGACGCCATCGCCGCCGGCGCGGATTTCGTGAAACTGGTCAAGGAGAATTCCGAAGACCCAACCTCCGCCGCCAAGGACGGCGACTTCGGCACCCTGCGCAGCACCGATAACCTTCCGGACGCCATCCGCACCGCCATCTTCGCGCTGAAAGCGGGTGAAGTGAGCCAGCCCGTCAAGCAGCCGAACGGCTTCTATTTGTTCCGCGCCGAAGAAGTCACCGCGCAGCCTCTCGCGGAGGTCCAGGAAGAGGTCCTCAACGAACTGAAGCAGGCCCACTTCAAGCAGTGGATGGATGAAGTCACCCGCGGCCTGAATCTGAAGATCCGGAACGAAACCTTCTTCACCGAAGGCGGCGGCGCGACGGCGAGCAAGTAGGCCCCAGCCGCCTACGCGGAAGCCGCGCCTTTCTCCCACACCTCCGGATTCAGCAAATTGGGCGGACGCCGCCCCTCAATCGCCGCCACCGCATTTTCCGCCGCCATCATCGACATCTTGCGCCGCGTGTCCACCGACGCGCTGGCGATGTGCGGCGTCAGCACCACGTTCTCCAGTTTCAGCAGCAGCGGATGCACATGCGGCTCGTTCTCGAACACGTCGATGCCGGCCCCCGCAATCACGCGCTGTTCCAGCGCCTCCGCCAGCGCCGGCTCGTCCACCACAGGCCCGCGCGAGGTGTTCACCAGGATGGCCGTCGGCTTCATCATGCGCAGCTCGCGCGCGCCGATCATGTGGCGCGTCTCCGCCATCAGCGGCACGTGCAGGCTCACAAAATCCGCCTCCCGCAGCAACTGTTCGGCGCTGACCGGCTCCAGCCCCAGTTCTTTCTCCACCGCCTCCGGCGCCCGCCGCGAATCGTGATAAACGATGCGCATCGAAAAGCCCTTCGCCCGCCGCGCCACCGCCTGCCCGATGCGCCCCATGCCGAAAATCCCCAGCGTGCGATGATGCACGTCCTGCCCCACCAGCAGGTCCACGCGCCACTTCGTCCATTGCCCGGAGTGCACGAAATGGTGGCCCTCCACCACGCGCCGCGCGGCGGCCATCAGCAGCGTGAATGCGAAATCGGCCGTCGTATCCGTCAGCACGTCAGGCGTATGCGTCACCATAATCCCGAGGCGGGTGGCCGCCGGCACGTCGATGTTGTCGTAGCCCACCGCCACGTTGGCGATCGCCTTGATCCCATCCAGGCTCGCCAGCACTTCCGGCGAAAATTTGTCCATGAGCTGGCTCACCACGGCTTGTTTGCCGCGTATCCGCGCGGCGAGTTCCCCCGCGCTCATGCCATCGTCCGACTCGGCGTAGTCCAGCTCCGCGTGCTCTTTCAGATAGGCGATGGCCTCGGGAAATATGCGTTTGGTGACCAATACTGCGGGTTTCATCGAATGCAAATTGTCGCACATGCCGGGCGCGGCGTACAATGCGGACATGGCTAAATTGGGTTTTTTAGGACTTGGAATCATGGGCTATCCGATGGCCCGGAATCTTCTGCGGGGCGGTCACGAGGTGGCCCTCTGGTCGCACAGCGCGGCGAAAGCGCGCGAACTGGCCGCGGCGGACAAAGGCCGCTTCTGCGCCACGCCGAAGGAAATCGCGGAAAACGCGGACGCGATCTTCCTGTGTGTGGGCGACACCGCCATGTCGCGCGAGGCGATCCTGGGCAAGGACGGTATCATCGAAGGCGCGCGCCGCGGCACGGTAGTGGCCGATATCAGCACCATCGCGCCCACCGCCAGCCGCCAGATCGGCCAGGCGCTCGCCGCCCAGGGTGTGGACTTTCTCGACGCTCCCTGCACCGGCTCCAAGCCCGGGGCTGAGGGCGGCACCCTCACGTTCATGATCGGCGGCGACCGCCAAGTCTTCGAGCGCGTCCGCCCGTATCTGGAAGTGATGGGCAAGCGCTTCTATTATTGCGGCGGGCCGGGCATGGGCCTGCACGCCAAACTCTCCCAGAACCTGATCCTTTCGAATCTCCTGCAGGGTTTCAACGAAGGCATGGTGCTGGCCGCCAAGGCCGGCGTGGACCCCGACCTGATGCTGGATATCCTCAACAATAGCGCCGCCAAGTCCGGACTGGTTTCCGCCAAAGCGCCGCTGGTTCTCCGCCGCGCCTTCGACCCCGCCTTCTCCGTGAAGTGGATGCACAAGGATATCGGCCTGATGCTGGACTCCGCCAACGAGCTGCATGTCCCCGTGCCCCTGACCGCCCTCACGCACCAGATGTTTCAAGCCTCCATCGCCAAGGGCCATGGCGACGAGGATATCTGCGCCACCATCAAGGTGCTGGA
>OCZU010001877.1_pt1 | contig 13565 bp, 14 predicted proteins | sample 1539001 | NCBI WGS metagenome assembly OCZU01 (sample SAMEA3539306, study PRJEB22396) | soil metagenome | biome: tundra; feature: field; material: soil | place: USA | collected 2010-05 | depth 0.15 m
TCCGCATCATCCGCGAAGAGAAGGGCTACACCTACGGCGTCAGTTCCAGCTACACCGCGACCCGCTACCTGCAGCACTTCAGCTCCGCCATGAGCGTGCGCACCGAAGTCACCGCGCCGGCGCTCACCGACCTGCTGAAGGAGTTCCAGGAAATCCGCGACGTGGCGGTGCCCGCCGAGGAGCTCGCCGGCGCCAAACGCACCCTGGTGGCGAGTTTCGCGCTTGGCCTGGAGAACCCCGCGCAAGTGTTGCAGCGCTGGATGCAGCAGCGCGAATTCGGCCTGCCCGAGGATTACTGGGACACCTACCCGGAAAAAATCATGGCCATCACCGCGGCCGACGTAATGCGCGTCGCCAAAAAGTACGTACCTTACGACAATGTGCAGATCGTCGCGGTGGGCGATGGCGACAAGATCCGCGACCTGCTGAAGAAGTTCGGTCCGGTGGAGGAGAAAGCGGTCGAATAGCAGCGACGATTGCGATAGACTGCTCTCATGCGTCTCGCGCTAGTGATTCTTTGCGGAGCATTGGCGGCACTGGGCCAGGAAGATCACTCACAGCACAAGCAAGCGGTTGCCGGCCTGGGCATTGTGGATCTTTCGACCTCCTGCAATGCGCGGGCGCAGACACTGATTTCCCGCGCAGCGGCTATGCTGCACTCGTTCGGCTACGAGGAAGCGCGGCTCACATTCCGCGAGGCGGCTATCGCGGACCCCACCTGCGGCATGGCGCATTGGGGCGTAGCCCGGACCTGGTATCACCCCATCTGGGCGCCGCCGTCGGCAGACGAGTTGAGGCAGGGTGCGGCAGCCCTGGACATGGCCCTGGCCACTGGAGCCAAGACACAGCGCGAACGCGATTACATCAATTCCCTGGCCGTGTTCTATAAAGACTGGAATACGGTGGACCACACGACCCGGGCGAAGGCCTACGAACAGGCGCTGGCCAAGGTCAGCGAACGCTACCCCGGCGACGATGAGGCTGCGATCTTTCACGCGCTGCAACTGGTGGCTGTCGGCTACCTCGACCCGACCGACAAGACGTACCAGTGGCAAAGGAAGGGCGCCGAAATTCTGAATCGGCTATTGCCCCAACATCCCAACCACCCCGGCGTGGCCCACTACATCATCCACAGTGTCGACTACCCGTCCACCGCGGAACTCGGCCTGCCGGCGGCGCGCGCTTACGCAAAGATCGCCCCCGATTCGTCGCACGCGCTGCACATGCCATCTCACATTTTCACGCGGCTGGGACTCTGGGACGACTCGATCGTCTCCAACACCGCAGCGGCGCGATCGGCCATTGCGCAGGCGCAGAGGCTGCACGGCGGCGGAGGGGCATTCGACCAGCTGCACGCCATCGATTACCTGGTCTATGCCTATCTCCAGGAGGCTCGGGACGTGAGCGCTCAAAAGCTGGTGACGGAACTAACCGCCATCACCAGACTCGACGAGAACCAGTTCGCCGCGGCGTACGCGTTTGCGGCAACTCCGGCGCGCTGGGCGCTCGAGCGGCACGATTGGAAAGCCGCCGCCATGCTGGAGCCTCAACCGGCATGGTTCCCGTGGAACCAGTTCCGAAACGTCGAGGCGCTGGTGTATTACGCGCGCGCGGTGGGGGCGGCCCGGGCAGGCGACGCGGCGGCGGCGCGGCGCTCGGTCGAGCGGATCGGCGCCATCCGTAAGGCTCTGCCGGTAACCCGCGATTACGATTGGGCCGGTTCCATTGGCGCTCAGTGGGAAGCCGCCAGTGCCCTGATCGCATTCGCCGAGGGGAATAAGGATGAGGGCCTGCGGCTACTGCGTGCAGCCGCCGACCATGAGGATGCGGTGGACAAGCACCCCGTGACGCCCGGCGCGTTGCTCCCCGCGCGCGAGATCCTGGCCGACCTGCTGCTGGAAAATGGAGCGGCGCCTGAAGCCCTGAAGGAGTACCAGGCAGTGCTGAAGATCGCGCCGCGCCGCTTCAATGCGACCGCCGGCGCCGCCATGGCCGCCGATAAGGCGGGAGACGCAGGCCAAAGCCGCGCCTACACGCTGCAGCTTCTCGAGATTGCCAAGAACGCCGACACTTTGCGGCCGCAACTGCTCTGGGCACGCAACTATTTGACCAGGTGATCGAAGCAGTTCGGCCCGGTGCCGGAGGGAGCGATCGAAGGGCCATGCAGCCCACTTAGCCTGAGCGAGAGGCCGAACCGGAGTGTAGAATGTCGTTATGGGAGCTGAGAAGACCCTTCAACGGCTCCTTAGCGGAACAGCCGATGCAGCCATTCGTTTTGACGAGTTGTGTCATTTGCTGGAGAGCCTGGGCTTTGAGAAGCGTGTGAGAGGTAGTCATCACTTGTTTCGGAAGGGTGGTGTGGCGGAAATGATCAACTTACAGAGGGAGGGCGCCCAGGCGAAGCCTTATCAGGTCAAGCAGGTCCGGACGGTTATCTTGAAAGCAAGGCTCGGTGGCGGAGAATGATCAAGTACGAAGTCATCATCTACTGGAGCGAAGAAGACCAGGCGTACGTAGCCGAGGTGCCTGAACTTCCGGGCTGTTCGGCCCACGGTGCTACCCAGGAAGGCGCTCTCGGCAATGCGCTCGATGCAATTCGCCTCTGGATCGACACTGCAAAGGAATTTGGCGATCCGATTCCGGAGCCCAAAGGCCGGCGCTTGATCTTTGCCTGATGGCATCGGAATGACCCTGCCTCATAGGATCCACCGACGCGCTTTTGCCGGACTGCCAATGCTCGTGTGCCTGTCCGCCACGTATGCAATCGCCCAGCCGCGGACCATCAAACCGGGAGAGGTGTGGCCGGACAACCGGGGCCAGCACGTGCAGAGCCACGGCGGCGGCATCGTCAAGCTCAAGGACACGTGGTACTGGTTCGGCGAGGATCGCGCGCAGAACCTGGACCGGTCCAAACGATACGTCAGCTGCTATTCGTCGAAAGACCTGGCAAGTTGGACCTTTCGCAACCAGGTGATGCAGCAGGCCGATCCGGAGAACCTGGGCGCCGGCTGGGTGCTGGAGCGTCCGAAGGTCTTCTACAACCGGAAGACCAGGCAATACGTGATGTACATGCACATCGACGACCGCGCCTACAAACTGGCGCGCGTGGGCGTCGCGGTGAGCGACCGGGTGGATGGAAATTACCGCTACCTGAAGAGTTTTCGCCCGCTGGGACAGGAGAGCCGGGATATCGGCCAGTTCATCGACGATGACGGCGCGGCCTACCTGATTTTTGAAGACCGGCCGGCCAAGGGTTTTCACATTGCCCGCCTGTCGGACGACTATCTCAACGTGGAGCGCGAGATGTCGCTGATCCGGGCGCCGCTCGAAGGCGGGGCGGTGGTCCACTACCAGGGACTCTATTACGTGGTGGGATCGGCCCTCACCGGTTGGGCGCCGAATCCCAACAAGTACGCCACTTCGCGCAGCCTGGAAGGTCCGTGGTCGGAGTTCCAGGACATTGCGCCGCCGGAGACGAAAACTTACGGCGCGCAGTCCACCATGATGCTGAAGGTGGCAGGGAAGAAGGCGACGACGGTGATTTTCATGGGCGACATCTGGAAGCCGCGGACCCAATGGGACTCGCGCTACCTGTGGATGCCGCTCGAAATCGGCGACGGCAAATTGCGTCTTCCGGAGCCGCGCGAATGGACGCTGGATGTGAAGAGTGGATTGGCAGTTATCAGCCACAGATGAACACAGATAACACGAAGCTGGTCTTATCTGTGTTCATCGGTGTTTATCTGTGGCTGATTCTTCTTAGTGAATTACGCCAGCGGCGAGAGAGGGCTGAAGGGCGATTTCCGCGCCTTCCTCAATGCCCGACGCGACGGCGACTTGCGTGTTCGTGACGCCGGCGATTTCCACTTCGCGGGGCACAAAGCCTTCGCCCTGCCTGACGTAGACGATGGTCTTGCCGCCGGACTCGCTGAGGGCTTCGCGCGGAACGATCAGTCCGCCCGCGGGTTCCGACGTGGCGACATCGGCGCTGGCCGAAAGATCGGGGATGACCCGCGGATCGACCGTTTCCAGGACAAGGCGCACCGGAACATTGCGCACGTTGAAGTTGACACGGCGTCCGCCGAGAGCCAGCGCGCCGACGGACTGCACGTGTCCCTTGATGACGATTTCGGGGAAGGCGTCGAAGCGCACCGTAGCACGTTGCCCGAGGTGCACCATCTGGCTTTCCGCCTGATTCATGGTGGCGTCCAGTTCCATGCTGTCCGGATCCACCACGCGCATGAACGGCTGTCCGGGGGCGAGGCGGTCGCCCACCTTGACCTGGTACAGGTCTCCGCCGCGATAGGTGGTCTGCATCACCACCATGCCGTCCATGGGCGAGCGGATACTGCAGCGGCGGAAGTCGCGAAGGTGCCGGTTCAGGTGGCGGTCGTCGTATTCGTTACTGAGCTCATAGAGCTTGAGGTCGGCAAGTTGTCGTTCTTCGGTAAGCGGCGTCTGTTTGGCGGCTTCCTCGTAGGCTTCCTGGTACTCCTCGACGGCGAGACGCAGCTTCTCCTGGTTGATGACGTTCGTCACCGGGGTGGCGCGCGCGTCCTGTTTGGCCCGCTCCCACGTGGCCTTAGCGACCCGCAGACGCTGGTTGAGCCCTTCCATCTGCGCCACCAGTTGGGCCTTGCGGCGCGCGATGTCCAGTTTACCCTGCGACACGCTGGCCTCAACGTCCACCAGGTGGTCCTGGATATCCTGGGCGTCGATCTGGGCGATCAGTTCTCCCTCCTTCACGCGGGTACCGGAAGCTGCCAGAAAGATCAGCGTCAATCCCCTGCCCGTGTCGGGCGCCTGCAATACCGGGGCGCCAATGTTCATAAAGCGGCGGGCAGTGATGGAGCCGGCCAGGCGCCGCGTAGCCTGGATGACCCCGCGGATGGCCCGCACGGTAGAAACCGAAGGCGCCGCGACCGTTTTACCTGGCTGGGGGCGAAGGATCCAGGCGGCAGCTAAAACCACCATGGCCAGCAGCACATAAATCGGCCATCGGAGGGGAGGTTCCGGCGCTTTGGCGGGCCGGGCGGGAGTGCGCAACGGCCTCTCGGGGGAAATCCACGGCGAATTGGGAGATGCCGACATGCGCGCCTGAACGTTTATTCTATATCAAAGAGTTACGGAACCTAAGATGAGAAGCGTAACGTTGTGTAAACGCGTTGACCTGAGGCGGTTGAGGTTGCGGGCCGGACCTACTCTTCGGGCAGTTTTCCATCCACCAGAAAAGAGTTGAAGCGCCGCATCGCGCCGGTGTACCTGCGCAGCGCCTCCGAGTGGGCGGCCGCGATCTGCCTGGCGTGCAGGTTGCCGTCGGGAGCGGGCAGCCCGGTGCCTTGCACTACAAAAAGGCGGAACTCCTGGCTGGCGCAGTAGTATTCCGCGCGGGCGGCTTCCATGGCCTCTTTCAATCCATCTTCGATCGTGTGCCGGACGGGGTCTTCCAACGGATGCCCGAACAGCTCATCGGGCTGCGCGGGCGGAGGGATGAGGCCGGCATCCACCATCTGCTGCCGGGCTTCTTCGTGTTGGTCCCAGAGCTCCCGAAAGCGCGCCCGATTGCGTTCGATATGGGCGACCATTTCGGACGTGTTGTACCCGTTGAAATACCGCGTCCAGAGCGCCGCTTCCTCGCGGACCATTTCCCGGATCTGCCGTAACGTCTGGGAGCGCAGTTCGTTTAACGCTTCGAAGTCGGCCATGGACCTGCCTATATCGTACTCCTGGTGCCCATCCAGTCACAATGCCATGCGCGGGAAACGCAATGTATGACATCGCGGCGCCCTCGATTCCGGAGCGGCTGGCGCCCTATACCTTCCCGGCGAAGCTGCGGTAGGTGTAGATGAAATAGGCCGAGGTGAGGAGCATGCCGGGGATGAACCAGATCAGGCCGACTTCCAGGCCGTAGCGCGCGGCGGCCGTGTTGTGGATGGTGAGCGAGAGCGCCGGGTCCGTGCTGGAGGGCAGGACGTAGGGATAGAGGCCGGCGGCAACCGAGGTCAGCATGCCCAGGATGAACGCGCAGGAGGAGAGAAACGCGTCGATGGCGCGTCCGGCGGTGTTCATGATTTTCATGCCGGTCAGTCCGGCCAGCGCGAACAGGGGAAACGCGTAGGCCCACGGGCGCGCGGCGAAACTCTCCTTGAGGTGCGGCTGCACGCGGAAGCTGACCAGCGTGAGCGCGATCACGGCGGCCAGCACGCCCCACCACAAGAGTGCGGCCAGGACGCGGGCACGCTGGTGGAGCGCACCTCGATTCTTGAGCGCCAGCCAGAGCGCTCCGTGCACGGTCAGGGTGAGCAGCGCGGCGATGGCGACGAGCACGGTGTACCAATCCAGGATGCCGGATTCGGGGCCGGCGGCGAAATCGGTCCAAAGCGGGAGAAAGAAATCGCCGGCGCGGTCGAGCGGGACGCCACGGACCACGTTCCCCAGGGCGGCGCCGAAGAAGATCGCGAGCAGTGCGCTGGAGCCGGCAAACACGGTGTCCCAGAACGGGTGCCAGACCAGGCCTTCGATGTGATTGCGGAACTCGATGGAAATGCCGCGCAGGATCAGCAGCCAGAGCACGATCGTCAGCGGCAGATAGAATCCGCTGAAGCTGGAGGCGTAGAGCGCGGGGAAAGCGAAATAGAGCGTGCCACCGGCGGCGAGCAGCCAGACTTCATTGCCGTCCCAGACGGGGCCGATGGAGCGCAGCACGGCGCGGCGTTCTTCATCGGTGCGCGCGATCAGGAGATGGGCGATGCCGGCGCCGAGATCGAAACCGTCCAGCACCACGTAAGTGGCGAGCATCAGGGCGACGAGGCAGAACCAGGTGGTTTCCATAGCGTGACTCAGGCGGCGGGGTGGGCTTCGGGGACGTGCTCCGGCCCCTCTTCGATTTCGCGGCGGACGAGGAACAGGAAGAGGATTCCGAGGATGGTGTACATGCCCATGAAGCCAATTAGGGTGAACAGCACGTTGCCGGGGGAGACGTGCGGGGAGAATCCGGCGGGCGTGCGCATGATGCCGTAAATCAGCCAGGGCTGCCGGCCCACTTCGGCGGTAATCCAGCCGGCGGTGGTGGCGATATACGGGAAGGGCAGCATCAGCATCACCAGCCAGAGCAGCCCGCGTGACTTGTAGAGCGCACCGCGCCACAGGGCGAAGGCGGCCAGCGCCATGACCCCGGTGAAGATGGTGCCCAGCCCGACCATGATGTGATAGCTGTAATACAGCAACGGGATGTTGTCCGGCCAGATGTCCTTCGGGAAGGAATCGAGGCCGCGCACTTCGGCCTTCCAGCGCTGGTAGGTGAGAAAGCTGAGGGCGTTGGGCACGGTCAACGGATTATCCAGGCGATGCTTTTCCAGGTCGGGCTGTCCGAGGAGGGCGAGGGGCGCGCCGTCTTCGGTCTGGAAGAGGCCTTCCATGGCGGCGAGAGTGACGGGTTGGTGGAAGGCGACGTTCTTGCCCTGGCCATCGCCGGTGGGAAACGCCATCAGGAACGCGGAAATGGTTCCGGCGACGACGCCCACGCGGACGAAGGTGCGGCCGTAAAGCTCGTGGGTGCGGGACAGCAGATAAAACGCGCCGACCGACGCCATCACGAAACTCCCGGTCACGACCGCGCCGACCATGTTGTGCAGATACTGCCAGAAAAGCCAGGGGTTGGTGAAGAGCGCGGCAAAACTGGTTAGGACGATATGCCCATCGGGGCCCATCCGGTAGCCGGTGGGGTGCTGCATCCAGGCGTCGGTGGCGATGATGAAGAAGCCGGACAACCAGGAGCCGAAAAACACCAGGAAGGCGGCGAACCAGTGCGCCTTGGGGCTGAGGCGCTTTTCGCCGAAGAGGAAAACGCCGAGGAAACTGGATTCCAGGAAGAAGGAGAAGACGCCTTCCATGGCGAGGGTCTGCCCGATGACTCCGCCGGCGGCTTTGGAGAAGCGCGACCAGTTGGTGCCGAACTGGAATTCCATGGGGATGCCGGTGACTACACCCATGGCGAAATTGACGGCGAAGATCCTGGCCCAGAAACGCGCCGCGCGATGATAGTGTTCGTTGCCCGTGCGCAGTGCCATGGTCTTGAGCACCAGGATCAGCAGCGCCAGACCCATGGTCAATTGCGGAAACAGGTAATGAAACGTAATTGTGAAGGCGAAGTGCAGACGGTGAAGCGTTAAGGCATCCATATCAGTTCGAGGCGGACTGCTCCCGCGCCGCGCGGGTGGCGAGCTCGTCGCAGCGATTGTTGTCGGCGTGGTTGGCGTGCCCCTTGGTCCAGGTCCACCTTGTCTTGTGGCGGTTCACCTGTTCGTCGAGGGCCTGCCACAGGTCCTGATTGAGGACCGGCTTCTTGGCGGCGGTCAGCCAGCCCTTGCGCTTCCAGCCGTGGATCCACGTGGTGATGCCGTTCTTGACGTACTCCGAATCGGTGACCACCTCCACTTCGCACTGCTCGCGGAGCGACTTCAGGCCCTCAATCGCCGCGGTCAGCTCCATGCGGTTGTTGGTGGTGTGCTTCTCGGAGTTCCAGATTTCCTTCTTCAATTCTTTGAAGCGCAGGACGGCGGCCCAACCGCCGGGTCCGGGATTACCGAGGCAGGCGCCATCGGTGATGAGCTGAACTTTCTTCATGGAACGAGAACCGGTTCGGCATTAAAGAAAGCGTCCACCAGATCGAGGATGGCGGCGGAAGAATGCACTGCATAGATGGACGCGCGGAGCTGCGCGCCGTGGCGCACGCCGTGCGTGAAGTAAGTGGCGAACTGTTTCATTTTCCCGACGGCATCGTGGTCCGCGCGCCCGATCAGCATGTCGTAGTAGCCGCGCATCATCCGGTAGCGGTCCTGGTGGGTAGCCTCATCGTAGGCGCCGGTAGCCAGGTACTGCTGAATCTGGCGGAAGATCCAGGGATTGGAACTGGCGCCGCGCCCGATCATGACAGCGTCGCAACTGGTTTCGCGGACCATGCGAACGGCGTCCTCGGGGGTGACGATGTCGCCGTTGCCGATCACCGGGATCTTGACGGCGGCTTTCACCGCGGCGATGCGGCGCCAATCGGCCTTGCCGGCGTAGCCCTGCTCGCGGGTGCGCGGATGCAGGGCGATGGCGTCGAGCCCGCAATCCTCGGCGAGCTTCGCCATGGGGACGGCGACCAGATCGTTGTCGTTCCAGCCGGCGCGGTACTTCATGGTGAACGGGATGGCGATGGCGGCGCGGACTTCGCGCAGCAGGCGTTCCACCAGCGGCAGATCACGCAGCAGGCCGCTTCCGCCGTTGCACTTGACGACCTTGTTGACCGGGCAGCCGAAGTTGAGGTCGAGGATGTCGAAGCCCAGGTCCTGGCAGACGCGCGCGGCTTCGCCCAGGACGGCGGGGTCGGCGCCGAACAGTTGGGCGGAGATGGGATGCTCGTCGGCGTCGAAGTTGAGATAGCGCTGCAGGGTCTTATTGGGCTTGCGGGTTTTGAGCGACGCGCTGACGCCGTGCGAGCTGGTGAACTCGGTCATGATCAGCCCGCACCCGCCGAGATTGCGAATGAAACGGCGGAACACAGTGTCGGTCACGCCGGCCATGGGAGCGAGAACTGTGGCGGGCGCGAGCTTCACCCGGCCGATCGAAAATTCCGAGGGGAAGGCTTGCATGGCAGCGCTCCTCCGATTTTAGCATCGGGCAGGAAACCGGACGCTTCCGCCCAACCGGCGGCGGAGGACGGCGGCGCGGGACGGCGTCCAGGACCAGGAGGCTGATGGGCTTGGTCTAACTCTACCCAGAGCGCGACCAGGGGGTCGCGCGCGGGCGGGGGCGTCCGCCCCACCTGTGTCCCGGTCGCACATTGCTAGGAGCGGGCGGCAGCGGCAGGCGGGGGAAGTTCCACGCCGCAGAAGAGTCGGGCCGCGGTCCACGAGAGCAGGGCGACGGGAAGCGCGGCTGCCAGGGCTACCGCTGTCAGGCCGGCGGGCAGCACGGCGGAGACGCGCAGCAACAGGGCGTTCACCATGGAGACGCTGATGATATCGGGCAGGCGATTCCCGGGCGCCAGGTCAATCAGAAGTAAGAGCACCCCTTGCATCACCAGTAGCGCGGACAGCACGACTGGTCCGTGGGGCGAAAGCCGGCGGACGCGCCAGTGCATGCTGATGAAAAGAAGATTGACCAGGAGCATCACCCAGCAGGCGAAGGCGGAGAGATTCAGGATCGCGAAGCGCGCCTGACGCGTCAGTGGGCGAACCCGAGGCCGGTAGCGCTTGAAGTACGCGTAGTCGAACGCCTCGCCATAGATCGCTGCGGTGGCACGCCGAAACTGCCATTCGGAGAAGCGCGCGCTGTTAAGGGGGCCGAAGCTGTACGGGTTGTAGATCGCGATGCCGCGCAGGCGCGCAGTTTCGGGTTGCCAGGACTCTCCCCACGGGGACTCAATTACGGGGGCTTTTCCGGTGCGCCAGAATTCCAACGGAGGGCGTACCTGCGATATCCCACTGGACGGGAACCAATCCAGGCCATTCGGTGTTTTGTCCATAAACCAGTTGATGATTAGAAACCCCAACAGGATTGTCATGACCGAAGGCAGCAGGATCACGGCCAGCAGCGCGCCACGGCGGACCGGCAAACCGAGCGCCCACGGCATGCGCGCCACGGCGGCCGGCATGGGGAAGATGCAAAACATGGCAACGTACAGCCACTGGCCGCCGAGTGGCTGCAAAAACATCAACGACAGAATGGGCAGCGGCGAGTACAGGAAGAGCGAGCGCAGAATAGGCCACCACACAAGCGCCGGCGCCGCAGTGTTGCCTGGGCTGGAAAATTGCGGCGTCAACTCGACCGGCAGCACTTCAAACGCCGGCGGAAGCTGTCGCCGGATGCGCCAGAACAGTACGGCGCAGATGAGAGCGCACGCCACCAGCACCACGGCTAGCGGTACAAACACCGAAATCGGGTAGGCGGTGGACAACACGATCACCGCCAAGATGGGCGAAGCCCATCCGGAACCCGCAATCTCCGGCAGCCGCGACGATTGCGCCACCAGCACCAACACCGAGAGGGCGGCGCCCATCTCGACCAGGGTTGCCGCATCCTCCACCGGTCTGCGGGCGAGCAGCAGCAGCGCCGCGCCGCTGGCCACAGGCAGCCACACCAGGGCAAAGAAAGCGAGGATGCGCGCCAAAAACAGATCGCTGGCCGGGATGGGTAAGGCCGCCTGAAAATCTGTGGCTCGCCGCTCGGGCTGGCATTGCAGCCAGTACATGCCGACGAGCGGACCGATCATCCAGATCCATTCGTGCGCCAGAGCACAGACGGCGGCACTGAGCGCCATACCGATCAGCGCGCCCCGCCAGGCCGGATCGCGTTTCACCAGTGGCCAGATCATACGGGTTCTCCGCGATTGCCGCCCACCATCTCGATGAAGAGCTCCTCCAGCGGCACGCGCGCGCACCGGATGCCGTTGACGCCGAGTGCGGCGGCGAGGCCGGCCTGCACGGCGTCCGGCTCGCCGCGGAAGACGGCGTGCCAATCGTCGAACACGGGGCGCACGCGGAGGCAGCCGGGGACGCGTTCCAGGGCCGCCGGGTCGGGCGCCGAGGCGCGCGGCACCATCGCCACGCAGACGCCTTCGCGGAGGCGGTCGAGATCTTCATCCAGGCGGACTTTGCCTTCGTCAAGGAGGATGACGCGTCCGCCCAGCCGTTCCACATCGTTCATGTAATGCGAGGAGAAGAGAATCGCCGTGCCCTCGCGGTTGAGGAGTTGGATGGAGGTTTCCAGGAACTCGCGGCGCGCGGCGGGGTCGAGACCGCCGGCGGGTTCGTCGAGCAGCAGCAACTCGGGCCGGTGGCAGACGGCGCACAGCAGGGCGGCCTGGCGCGCTTGCCCCTTGCTGAGGTGTTTGATGCGCGCGGCGGGATCCAGCGCGAAGCGGTCGAGGAGTTCGCGCTCCATCGCGCCATCCCAGCGCGGGAAGAGGTAGCGGTGCAGGGCGATCAGTTCGGCGATGCGGGATCCGGGGGGCAGCACCTGGTCCTCGGCCACGTAGCCGATACGGCGCTTGATGGCGACGGGGTCAACGGTAGGCGACGCGCCGAACACGCGCACGCTTCCGCCGTGCGGAAAGAGCATGCCCATGGCGATACGGACGAGGGTAGTTTTGCCCGCGCCGTTGCGGCCCAGCAGGGCGGCGACTTCGCCCGCTTGCAGGGCGAAGGTCACGCCATTGATCACGGGCACGTCTCTCTTGAAGCTGCGTACGATGGCGCGAAAATCCAATACCGGGGTCATACTTTCTCCTCTTCGTTGGCGGGCGCGCAGAGCGCGTCGTCGGCCTGTTCCAGGATCTGGAGCACGTCGGGGTAGCGCAGGCCGGCCAGGTAGGCCTGGGCGAGCAGCTTGCGGGCGGTGTCGCGCACCTCTTCCATTTGCCGCGCGGGGTTGGGTTGGGGCAGGCGGGCGCACACGAAGGTGCCGCGGCCGCGCTGGGTTTCTAGGAAGCCGAGCAATTCCAGTTCGTCGTACGCCTTCTTGACGGTGAGCGGGGCGATGACGAGCTGCTCGCTGAGGTCGCGGTGGGAGGCCAGCTTTTCGCCGGGCTTGAGACGGCCGACGGCGATGGCTTCGGTGATCTGCCGCATGATCTGGCGGTAGATGGGAAGCTCGTCGGCGGGATGGATCAGTAGCTGCACTCTATGTGATATAGTAGACTATATCACATAGAGTGTCAATAGAGAGTTTCTGGAATCTACGATTCGGTCTCCAGCAGCAACGGCTCGGTGTCGCCGTTTTCGGCCATGCGGTGGACCAGCTCGGAGCCATACTCGAAGCCTTTGTCGAAGGCTTGCAGGTTGAGCTTCTGCATGGCGGGGGGAACGGAATCGGCGACGGCCTGGCGCAGGCTGTCGGGGTCGAGCATGTGAGTCACGGCGGCAAAGAAGCCGACCATGACGATATTCAGCACCACCTTGCGGCCGAGTTCCTCGGCGAGACGGGTGGCCGGAACGCCGTAGAAGCGGACGCCCTGCGGGGGATGATCGATGCGTACCAGGTCCTGCTCCACGATCAGGATGCCGCCGGGCTTCAGTTGCGGCTTGAAGACCTTATAGGCCTCCTGGCTCATCACCACCAGGATGTCCGGCTGGGTGACGTAGGGGTACAGGATCGGCTCGCCGGAGAGGATCACCTGGGCTGCCGAAGAACCGCCGCGGGCTTCCGGTCCGAAGCTCTGGGTCATGGTAGCGTAGGCGCCCTCGAAGATGGCGGCGGCCTTGCCGATGACTACGGCGGCCAGGATCACGCCCTGACCGCCGAAGCCGGCAATGCGAATTTCCGTAAGTCCTAGTTTGGTTAGCCCTCGCTGCATGTGGTTATCTCCGGATCGGCGTAGCGGTCGCCCAAGGTTGCGTGCATCTGGTGTTGGAGGAGTTCCAGGTAATCGGGGCGCTCGCGATCGACGAACTTGCCGACCACGATTTCGCCCGCCCTGGTGAGCGCGCATTCGCCGGTGGGCGCGCCGTTGCGCACCTTGCTGACTTGCTTATAAAACTTCATGGCGTCGAGGCCATCGCCCATCTTGTTGCGCCGCTGGT
>OCZU010001878.1_pt1 | contig 13559 bp, 16 predicted proteins | sample 1539001 | NCBI WGS metagenome assembly OCZU01 (sample SAMEA3539306, study PRJEB22396) | soil metagenome | biome: tundra; feature: field; material: soil | place: USA | collected 2010-05 | depth 0.15 m
ATACCTTCGCGTTCACGATCGTCGTTGCCGCGCCCAAGGCGTCCTCCCCAAGGGATCCTAAACAACCTGAATAGTAGAGGAAGGGAGTGGAGTGCCCCAGAACGCGCGGCTCCGAACTGCGTTGGAGAACAGGGCGAACGGTACCTGACGCGGCACTAGGTCGGCGGGCTGACGCTCGTCTTGGCGAAGATCGGCTGCCAGGCCGCCTGCGACAGGGTGCCCCAGGGCTGGATGCTGCGGAAGGTAACGATCGGCACGTTCCGCAGGGTGCCGTGCACGTTCTCGACCTTGCAGATGTACTCGTTCTCGATCGGTGACCAGGTGACGTGGCTCAGTGTCACCGGCCCGCGCGGCGCGGTGATGGTGACAGCCCGCATCGCGGCCGAGAGCGCCTTCTCGCTCGTGACCTTGCCGCCCAGCGACTTGAGCGCGGCGACCAGGATTTGCGCCTTGGTGTACCCCGCCTCGGAGTAGTACGACGGGTACTGGCCGTACGCGGCGTGGTAGGCGTTCGCGAACGTCTGGTTGGCCGGCGTGGGGCTGCCGTCACAGTACTGCGAGTCGGTATAGACGCCGAGTGCCGCCGCGGCGTTTTCCGCGGGCAGCGCGGCCTGGTCCGTCAGCGTGGTGATGCCCATCAGCGGAATCTTCTTCTTCATCCCGAACGATTGGTAGGAGTTGATGAAGTTCGCCGCCTGCGAGCCGGACAGCACCACGAACACAGCTTGGGTACTGGCCGGGATGGCCGACACGTAGGGCGACATGTCCACACCGTTGCTCGGCACCCAGATCATCTTGTCGATTCTGCCGCCCAGCTTCGTGAACTGTGCCGCGAACCCGGCTACCCCCTGCCAGCCGTACGAGATGCCGAGCCCGACCGTGGTGACGTGCCGCCAGTGCATGGTGTCGTACGCCCAGCGGCCGCCCACGGTGGTCGGCGCGAAGCCGTCCCAGTCAGAGGTGAAGCCGGTGCCGAGCCTGACGTAGTCCTGTGCCTGCTGCGGGCTCGCCAGGTACAGGTCATCCTCCGGGATCCCCTGGCCGAGCACGTACGGTGCGACGGCCGCGATGGCGCTGGACAGCAGCGGGCCCTCGACGACCTGGACATGGTCAGATGTGACCAGCTGCCTCGCGTCAGACAAGCTCACCGATGGCTGGCCCTGATCGTTGGCGTAGATCACCTGGATCGGGTGCCCGTCGACCGAGCTCCCGAAGTGCTTCAGCCCCAGCTTGAACCCGTCCTGCTCGCTGCTGCCATTCTTGGTGAACACGCCGGTCAGCGGGAGCAGATAGCCCACCTTGACCGGCGAGTGCGCGGAGGCGCCCGTGCTCGCCTGGCCGCTGCTGCCACACGCCGCGGCCAGGATTGCGCAGGCGGCTAGGACGATGGGTGTGCGGGGGCGGGGGCGGGCGCGGGTGGCCCTGCGCTGCGCCTTCGGCGCTTTTACGCGCCGGGCCACCCGCGCCCGCCCCCGCTGGGCTCCTGGCAGCGGCTCGGGCTGGGCTCCTCGCACCGGCGCCGGCTGGGTTTCTGGCAGCGGCGCCGGCTGGGCTCCTCGGTGCAGGGCGGGTGCGGTCGGCGCTAATGAGCTTTCCATGGGACCAATCTCCTGCGCGACCGGGCCGCGGACAAGCGTGTAATGAGATAGTGACCGTAACGTGATTAGGCGGGGGGCTCAATCACTAACTCGGTCGGGGTGGGTGGGTGCCGCCGGGTGTGGCTTAGCGGTTGTCTCCGATACGCTGCCCGCGGCTGGCCAGGCTGATGCTGGCGCGGGGGGCGCCGATGGGGTGGACGTTCAGCGCGCGGAGCGTGCCGTCGAGATGCCTGAGCACGGCATGGGCCGCCGCCTCCGGATCGCGCGCGATGACGGCCCGGAGGATCTCCGCGTGCTCAGCGTTCGCCCGCCGGGCACGGTCCGGCACGGTGATGATCGCGTGCGTGATGTACCGGGCGGAGAGCTCGCGGAGGTTCTTCAGGATTGCGACCAGTCTGAGGCTGCCGCCGGCCTGGTCGATGACGCTGTGGAAGCTGGAATTGTGCTCGGCCCACCGCATCCCGTCGGTCTCAGATTCCATCGCGGCCAGCAGTTCGACCGCTCGCAGCAGGCAGGTCCGGTCGGCTAGCTTGGCGGCCCGGGCCGTGGTGACCGGCTCAAGCATCGTGCGGATCTCGTAGATGTCCTCCAGTTCGCTCCGGCACAGTTCGTGCACCACGGCCCCGCCGCGGTCATCCAGGCGGACGAAGCCCTCCGCCGCCAGTTCCCTGAGCGCGTCCCGCACCGGGCTGGTGCTGACCGCAAGCTCCTCTGCGATGCTCGATTGGACGAGCCGCGTCCCGCCGGGAATCGTTCCGGTCACGATGCCCCGGTGTAGTACCAGCTTCACCCGGAGGCTCGCAGGCACCGCCCGCGGCGGGCCGGGCTCCCTGGCCGGCCGGGTCGGGTTGAGCTTGCGCATGCCGAACCTCCCTTCCCGGTCATCCCGGGAGCAGCGGCAGCAGCCGCTGGAACGGCGTGCTCATTTGACCACGATGATTTCGTCGGACTTGTAGGTCGAGAACAGGTGCAGCAGCGCCCCGAGCCCATGCCGCGCCATCGCCTCCCGGGCCCGCGACAGGCGCCACTGGCGGACCGAGGCCCAGTTGATGCCCTCTTTCCAGTCCGTGCTCAGGCCGCCGAACGCTTCCTTCATTCCTGCCGTCCTTTTCCTATGGGGGCACTGGACACCGTGGCGCGCTGGCTCATGTCAGCCGCCGGGGATGACGGGCAGCAGCAGGTAGGGCTGCCGGTCACGGCCCGCCCACAGGGTCTGCGTGCTCCCCGTCAGATGCGGCGGGCGATCCAGCGGGTCGTCGTGCAGGAACGGCCCGCATCCGGTCATCTCGTTCTTGAAGGAGCCAAGCCGGGGGGCGCCGGGGTAGTGGCGTTCGTGGTCGCGGCCCAGGACGGTCAGCGCCACCCGGTACCCAGCCGGGATGACCAGGCTGGTGGGCCAGATCTCGACGTCGGCCTGGTAGACCTCACCCGGGATGAGCGGCTGCCTTTCGTTGTGGCTGTGATAAGGGCGGTAGGGGGTGCTCAGCTCCTGGTCGAGCTGGCGGTGGGACAGCCGCAGCCAGCCCTGGGCCACCGGGGTGTGCGGGTCGATAGCCCCCGGGAAGGTGACGTCCTCGCCGCCCGGTGCGATCACCCGGAGCACGAGGAACAGGTCGGCGTCGTCGACGCTGGACGAGACGAATAGCCGGGCGGCCACCGGTCCGGTGATCTCTGTCTCCCGGCCGAGTGGCGGCGCGGTGAAGGTCACCCCCGCGCTGCTGGCGGCATATGACACGCTGTGCTCCCCGGACATCGGGGTGGCACTCAGTTCCTGCGGGCCAGGCCGCAGGAACAGCCGCCGCCAGTCGGTCCGGGCCAGCGGCCACTCCTGTTCGGCCCGCTGCGTGAAGCCGGTCAGGGTGCGGACCTGCAACTGGACCGGCGGCTGGTCCCGCCAGCCCTCCTCGTCCCCGTGCAGGAAGCGGGCGAAAAACCGTTTCTGCAGGTCGACCCCGTAGTCGGTGTAGAAATGCGTCCAGTGCTCAAGGCCATGGACTTCCAGCCACTTGAGCGGCGACGCGGCCCGCGTGAAGCCCTCGAAGTTACCCCGGGTATGCAGTCCCTGCCCGCCCCAGTTGGCGGCGGTGAGGAACGGGACCGTGATCTGCGGCCAGTTCGCGGACCGGGCCCGGTGGAATTCGTCGTCGAGCGGGTGCGCGCGGATCTCCTCGCCGAACGGCACCCGCGCCGCCGCGAGATCCGCGTCGGTGAGGGTCTCCGGTCCGGCCACCGCCTCGGCGGTGGCCCGGCTGCGGGCGCCGCGATCGCCCGCACCGTGCTGCACCACAGTGACCTGCTTGTCGTACCAGTTCGCCCAGAACGTGGAGAGGATGCCGCCGTGGTGCGTGGCATCGCGGTAGAAATCCGCGGCGCCCTCCCACACGCACATGGCGGCGAGGTGCGGTGGCCGCAGGCCGGCGACGTGCCACTGGTTCATCGCGTAATACGAGATGCCGTTGAGCCCCACCTGGCCCGTGCTCCACGCCTGCCGGGCCGCCCACTCGATGCATTCGTACAGATCGCGGGCCTCCCGCGGGGAGTATGGGTCCAGCAAGCCGGGGGAGCGCCCCGCGCCGCGGGAGTCCACCCGCATGCACGCGTAGCCATCGGGGACCCACTTCTCCGGGTCGACGACCTCCCAGTTCTGGTGCTCGTTGCTCGAGCCACGCGCCACATCGGGGTGCTGCTCGGTCATGAGCTTCCATTGATCGGGATACCCGTCCTGGAAGGCCAGCCCCTTGGCGTACGGGCCGTAGGTCAGGATCACCGGATGGCGCCCGGCGCCGGCTGGGCGGAAGACATCCGCGCGGAGCACGATGCCGTCACCCATGGGCACCGGCACGTCTCGCCGGATCTCCATGTCTCGGCCTGCGGACGGTGCCGCGCGGGCGCCGGCGGCGTTGGACTCCAGTGTCACAGTGTGTGCTCCCTGGTCGCGCAGGCTGGTCGCACTGGCTGGTCGCACGGGCCGGTGTGAGCCTTCTTTCAGTGACAATAATCATCTAGGCGGGTCGCCGTAGGCCGGACGATAGCACTGCTAAACAGCCCTGGGAAGCCTGCTGAGCCGGTCTTCCTGCTGCTAAATCGGCCGGGAAGACCCCCGCCGACCTGGGAGGTTGTGCAGTAGCATGCAAGACACCATGGCTGATGCAAGTGCTGCTACCGATGCGACGGCCCGGGCCGGGGGGTCAGTGGACCTGGCCGGGGACATCGGCCGGCGCCTCGCCGCGCACCGTGGACGGCGCGGGATGCGGGTGGCCGCGCTGGCCAGGGAAGTCGGGGTGACGCCCAGCCTGATCAGCCAGATCGAGCGCGGGCAGTCACGCCCGTCGGTGTCGACTCTGTTTGCGATGGCGCAGGCGCTGGACGTGCCGGTGGACGCGTTCTTCCGCGAGGCCCCGCAGGCCGAGGCGCCTGAGACGGAGAAGGCGGCGGCCGGTCAGCCCATGGCGGAAGCCGGCCAGGGCGTGGCCTGGTCCGGCTCGAAGCACCATGAGGTCGAGGGCCGCTACGTCGTGCGCCGGGGCAGCCGGGCGGTGATCGACATCGAAGGCGGGGTGCGCTGGGAGCGGCTTACCCCGGAAACACTGCGCCATCTCGATTTCTTCGAGCTCGTCTACGATCCCGGCGCGCAGTCCAATCCGACTCTCTACTCGCATCCGGGAACCGAGATGGTGCTGGTCATGACCGGAGTCCTGGAGATCTCCGTCGGGTTCGAGACGTACCTTCTCGAACCGGGCGACAGCATGCAGTTCCCGTCCTCCATGCCGCACCGGTACGCGAACCCGGCGCTGGAGACCGCCCGGGCGGTGACAGTGATCCTCTACGACTGCCCGGCGGACACGGTCGAGATACCGCCCCACACAGCGCCAGCTACCTAGCCTGTATCTGATGGGCTCGAGAAGGTCCGGCAAGGCCGGCCTCCTGGCCCGCAAGCCCGTGGGATCGCAGCTGCCGCGAATAGCATGACCTCGCCGCCAGCTACCGGGAGCATTTCAATGCTCTCATGAGGAGGAGATAATGAGATTTGGCTTCCCCTTAGTCACAACGCCGGAAACCGAGGCTGCTGTCGCATTCGTTGAGCGCCATTGCGCCGACTGCACGCTGTTCGCCGGCCCCGAGTATCAGTCGTTTCTGTCGCTGGCCGCGGCGGGAGACGTGCTTCACGCCATCAAGGAGTACAAGAAAATCTGTCCAGACGCTTCGGTGCGGGAGGGCAAGTTCGCCGTCACGCTCGCCAAGGCGACAGGTGCGGCGTAGCGAGGTGCGGCGCTGGGCCGAACTCGGCGAAGTGCGGTGCCTATTCAGCAGGAACAGGCCCGGCGTGAGCAGCTGCCTCGGCTCGGTCATCGAATCCCACGATGTCGACAACCCGGCCACCGCGCACAGTCAGCACCTGCCACCTGTCCTGTTCGTCCCCCTGCTCTGCTGCCGCCTGATTGCCGGTCACCTTGAGGCCGACGAGGATCCGATCCCCGAGCACCGCTGTCTCCGATACCCGGGCGCGGACTCCCGCCTGCCTGGCGCGCCTATACCAGGAAAGGGCCTGATCCCGGTTCTGGCAGGCAGGAGAAGGGTCGCCGGGCGCGCCCCAACGCACATCAGGGTCAAGCAGGTCACCAAAAGCAGACAGGTCGGCTGCCTCGAGGACCATCCTGACCTGCTGGGCAAGACTCTCCATGGCTTCCAGTTGCTCGGGCACAGGCCACCTCCGGGGACGTCCTCAAGGATTCAGGATGCTCGCCGCCCGCCAGGGTGGCAAATGCATTGTCCGTCCGCTGCATTGTCCGTCCGCGACACCGCGGTCATGATTCGCGGTCCCGCGGGAACGCGCGGGTGTGCTCGGCGAGGCGGCCAGGGTTCCACGTCGTAGCGGGGGACCCTCGTGGCCCGCGTTCATCAGGTGCGAACTCGTCGCCGAGCCCATCACGCCGAGCCCGACGAACCCGACAGGTCTTGCCACCCATGCCTCCCGTGCCCGACGTCTGTTCAGCCCGGACATTGCGCCATGGCGGACAGGCGCGCAGGACCGGCAGCCGCCCGCCTTGACGCGTGCGCCCGCTCCCGGCGACACTGCGTCGCATGCGAGCAGCGGTCGTCGACGGCCCCGGCAGCGTGACCGTGCGCGATGTCCCGCCGCCGGCCCGCAGCGGACTCGCCCTGGTGCGGGTGGCCCAAGCCGGAATCTGCGGCACCGACCTGAAGATCGCGGCCGGGGACATCCCGGTGGCGGCACCGCGCGTGCTGGGGCACGAGATGACTGGCTGGGTCGAGTCGCCGGGGTGGCGGGAGAGCATCCCGGCCGGTACCTCTGTTCTGGTCAACCCGGCTGTTTTCTGCGGTTCCTGTGACATGTGCCGCCGTGACCGGCCGCAACTGTGCCGGGGCGGTGCTCTCCTCGGGCGCGATGTGGATGGCTGCTTCGCGGAGTACGTGGCCGTGGACGAGGCGTGCCTGCACCCGATCCCGGCCTCGGTGCCAGCGGCCGAAGCCGCGTTGCTGCAGGTCATTTCCACCTGCGTGCACGCGCAGGACGGCCTGCGGGCATGGCCAGGCGAGAGCGCGGTCGTCGTCGGCCTCGGCGTAAGCGGCCTGCTGCACATCCAGTTGCTGCGGGCCCGCGGCGTCGAGACGATCATCGGTATTACCCGTTCAGGATGGAAAAGGGACCTCGCGCTCCGGTTCGGCGCGAGCCACGTCGCAGCACCCGAGGACGCGGAGCAGGCGGTCGCCGACGCGACCGGCGGCCGGGGCGCGGACATCGCGATCGAGAGCGCGGGCACGCAGCAAACCCTGGCCCAGGCCATGCGCCTGGCGGGCGTGGGCGGCACGGTGCTGGTGTTCGGGACCACGGTGCCCGACGCCGACGGCATGCCAACCTATGAGTGGTATCTCAAGGAACTCACCATCCTCAACCCGCGCGCAGCCCGGCCCCGTGACTGCGACCTGGCCATCCGGCTCTGCGCCGGGGGCCGGCTGGACCTTGCCCCGCTGGTCACGGCGCGCTTCCCGCTGGAGCGGGCCGCCCGTGCGCTGGAGGCGTGCCGCGATCCGGCCCAGCTGAAGATCGTCCTCGACGTCTCGCGGCCGCTGTAAGCTATGTGGGCTTCTGGCTATACGGCGGAGTAGCTCAGTCAGGCAGAGCAAGCGGCTCATAATCGCTGTGTCGCCGGTTCAAGTCCGGCCTCCGCTACGAGCACGTCGGCTGCCCGGGGGTCTCGCTGCGAGGCCGCCGCGGCGGCCTGGGGTGCTGGCCAGTGCTGCTGCCGCAGCGCGCCGGGAATCAACCCCTGGCCGCGGGCGGTTGTTAGCCTATGAGCGTTGTTCAAACCCGGCTGTCGAACCCGGGCCCGTAGGGTCCGGGTGAGCGGTCGGTGCCGGTCAGGCCCACGGTGACCACTGAGGGTAGTTTGAATAACGCGAACTTTTGAATAAGGCACCGTACATCCGTTCGACAGAAAGGCACTCCATCGTGGCTGCCACCGACGTCAGGCCCAAGATCACCCTGGCCTGCCAGGAGTGCAAGCACCGTAACTACATCACGCGCAAGAACCGGCGCAACGATCCCGACCGGCTCGAACTGAAGAAGTACTGCCCGAACTGCCGCTGCCACCGGGCGCACCGCGAGACGCGCTAGCGCCCGCTGCGGTGGCCGTCAACCTCGACTACGCCGGCCGGACGTTCCCCGCGACAGCGCCCTACGAGGTCAGCAGGGTCAAGATCGCGGAGTTCGCCGAGGCCATCGGCGACCCGAACCGGATCTACCGCGATCTCGCCGCGGCGCAGGCGGCCGGATATCCGGACGTCATCGCGCCGCCCACGTTCCCCATCGTGATCAGCATGGCGGCGAGCGGCACGGCGATCGGCGACCCGGGCCTGGGCATCGACTACGCGATGGTCGTGCACGGGGAGCAGCGGTTCAGCTACGCCCGCCCGCTCCGTGCGGGCGACGTCGTGACGGCGCAGTCCACCATCGAGACGATCCGGGAGGTCGGGCGCAACGTGATGCTCACCACCCGGACCGAGATCGCCACCGTGGCCGGCGAGCACGTGTGCACGGCCTTCTCGACCCTCGTGCAGCGCGGCGCCGAGGGAGGCACCGGATGAGCGCGACGATCAAGTACGCGGACGTCACCGTTGGTGACGAACTGCCTCCGGTGACGTACCCCGTGACACGGCTCAGCCTGGTCATGTACGCGGGCGCATCGGGTGACTTCAACGTCATCCACTGGAATGAGCGGATAGCCCGGTCGGTGGGATTGCCGAACGTGATCGCGCACGGCATGTTCACCATGGCCCAGGCGGGCCGGTACGTCACCGACTGGACCGGTGACCCGGGCGCACTAGAGGAGTTCGGTGTCCGGTTCTCCTCCATGGTCGTGGTGCCCGACGACGACACCGGCGCCACCATCGAGGTCAGCGGCCAGGTCCAGGAGAAGCTGGACGGCAACAGGGTGGTGCTGGCGCTGACGGCGCGGTCGGCCGGGACCAAGGTGCTCACCCGCGCCCGCGCTGTTGTGCGCCTGGCCTGAGCCGGCCGCGGATGGCGCAGGTCCGTGAGCAGGTAGCCCTCTCGGGGTTCACTACGCTCGGGCTGGGGGGCCCGGCCCGCCGGTTCGTCGAGGCAGCCAGCGACGATGAGATCATCGCCGAGGTCCGCGCGGCCGACGAGTGCGGCGAGCCGATGCTGATCCTCGGTGGTGGCAGCAATCTGGTGATCTCTGACGACGGCTTCCCCGGCACGGTGATCCACGTGGCCAGCACCGGCATCCGGCACCGGCGCGACGCCGGCGGCGACGCCGGGCAGGTGGCCGTAACCGTGGCGGCCGGGGAGGACTGGGACACGGTCGTGGCCTCCTGCGTGGCCGATGGGCTGGCCGGGCTGGAGTGCCTGTCCGGCATCCCGGGCCGGGCCGGAGCCACCCCCATCCAGAACGTCGGCGCCTATGGCCAGGAGGTCGCCGAGACGGTCACCCGGGTCCGTGCGTACGACCGGGCCCGCGGCGAGGTGGTCGAGCTAGCCGGAAGCGACTGCGGATTCGGCTACCGGACCAGCGCTTTCAAGCGCAGCATTGGCTGGGTGCCGTCGCCGGCGCGAGGCGGGATGGGGGAGTACACCGGCCGGTTCGTTGTGCTAGATGTGGTTTTCGGGCTTGACCGTCACCCCCGGTCCGGGCCGGTGCGCTACCGGGAACTGGCCCACCGGCTGGGCGTATCGGAGGGCGAGCGTGCCCCGCTCGGGGACGTTCGCGCCGCGGTGCTGGCGCTGCGCCGGGGCAAGGGCATGGTGCTCGACCCCGGTGATCCGGATACCCGCAGCGTGGGCTCGTTCTTCATCAACCCGGTCCTGGACGCCGGGCAGTTCGCGCTCCTGCAGGGAGTGGTCGCGCAGCGCGGCGGCCCCGATGTCCGCATCCCCCGCTACCCGGCGTACCCGGGGCACGTGAAGGTCTCCGCGGCCTGGCTCATCGAGCAGGCCGGTTTCCGGAAGGGGTACCCGGCCACCCAGGAAACGCGGCGTACCGGCCGGCCGGGCGCCAGGATCTCAGCCAAGCACACACTGGCCCTGGTCAACCCGGGTGGCGCCACCGCCGACAGCCTGCTGGGCCTGGCCCGGGAGATCAGGGACGGCGTGCGGGACGTCTTCGGGGTCGAGCTCGCCAACGAGCCGGTCGTGGTCGGCCGCACCCTCTGATCCATACTGCCCTTGTGACCCTCCCCGGTTCCTTCGAGCTGGGAACCGACGGCCCGACGGCGATTCTGGTCGGTCTCGACGGTTCCACCACCTCTCTGCGAGCGGGAGCCTATGCGGCCGGGCTGGCCCGCCGGCAGCACGCCCGCGTCATCGCGGTCTACGTCGGCCCACTCTCGTCGATGTCCGCCGCGGCACCCGGGGTGGACGCGGCGCTTCTTGTCGCGCGATCCGAGGCCTTTGACCAGACGGCCGCCGACCTCCGCCGCCAGGCCGAAGAGGGAGCCCAGGAGCGCGGTATCTCCATCACATTCATCGCCACCCGCGGCGACCCGTTCACCGAACTCCGGCGGATTGCCGACGAGACCCGCGCCGACGCCATCGTCGTCGGGGCGTCCGCCAAGGCCGGCCACCGGCTGGTGGGCTCGCTGGCCGTCCGGCTCGTCCGAGCCGGCCGGTGGCCAGTCACCGTCGTGCCCTGACCCCGCGTCGTCGCCGACTTCGAGCGAACCAGCCGCAGCTGACGGGCGTGCTCAGGCTTTCGGTCTCCAGCGCGCTGCCTCAGGGCAGGCTGGCGACCGCTTCTTCGGGGTTGTCGACGGTGACGACCAGCCGGTCATACGGCTGGTCGGCCAGGTCGATGACAACAGCGGGCCGCCGGCCGTGGCAGACCGCGAAGGTGACACCATCATTGTCCCGCCAGGTCCCGACCATGATCACGCCGGGAAACCCGGTACCAGGCATCCGCAAGCCGTGAACCTCGGCCATGCCGTCCGGCACCGCTCGCGCGCCCACCACGGCTGCCCGCGGCACTCTGACGTCGCCGTGCAGCGCCTCGGCCTTCTCGAGCGCGGACAGGGAGACGGTGACAGCATGGTCGTCAATCAGCAGGTTGGCCATGAGGCCTCATTCTCTCTAGGAAGCCGCCGGCGTCCAAGTCGCCAGGCATGTACGGCGTCTGGCCGGCCGCGTGGCGGACAGTGCCCTCACCCGCGCAGCCGTGGCCGGGCCGCTGGCCAGCGCTGGTGTCAGACTGGGATCGTAGGCGGAACGCCCGGCGATCGCCACACCTATGGGGGCACGATGACCGTATCGCCCGAGTACAGCGAGGAAGAGCGCATGAAGCAGCAGGCCCAGGGCGGGCGGCCACGCGATCGCGGCGACGTAGCCGAGCGCGAGATCCAGGAGCACGACCGCGCGGAACGGGAGCTTGAGCAACTTGAGCCGGAAGACAACGAGGCGCACGCCCCCGGCCAGGTCTGCGAGCGGTGCGGAGCCGTCATCACCGTGAGCGATGACGTGCGGCGGCTACCAGACGGCCGTTGGATACATGAGGTGTGCCCCCTTGATGCCGGCGGGCGGCCGGCCGACGGCACCCGGCCAGAAGGCGGTGGATGACGTCGGTGGGCCGGGCCGGCCGTCTTCGCGGATGTCATGGCGCTAGCCGGAACTGTCATGCATTAGCCGGAACTGTCATGGCGCTAGCCGGAACGGCGGGTACTGGTCGGTGACCAGAGTGGCCGCGTAGGCCAGGACACGGTTGTGCCAGCGGAAGACTCCCTGCACGAAGTCGAACATTCCCCTGGGGTACCGGCCGGTGAACAGGATCACAAACCAGGCGGCCATCACCACGACGAGGGCGGCGATGTCCAGGAAGAACAGCACGATGTAATGCGGGAGAGCCAGCAGCCATTTCACCAGCGGGAGCCACCGGTTCAGGTCACGCGCCGCATCTGGGTAGGGGTAGTCCAGGTGGATTGACTGGTGGTCGTCGGTGGATGGGTACTGGTCATCCATCAGCGCGAGATAGGCGCCGACCCGGTTGCCGAACCGTTGTAGCTCCAGGTTCCAGTCGAACCACCACCGGGGATACTTCTGGCGGAAAAGGATCATCAGTAGCGGGCCGAAGAAAAGCAGGCCGCCGGTTCCGGCGGCGAGCGCGGTGGCGTTGTGTCCGTAATGCACGTGAGAAGATTGCCAGCTGCCGCCGGATACCGTGCCCACCACGACGGCGATCGGGATGATCACGAGGATCCGAAACGCCGTGGTCAGCCGGTTGAGCAGCCGGTCTGGGTAGTCGATCGAGAACTGGACTGGATACTGAACCGGATACTGAGGTGATTCCATGAATGCATCAACCTTTCCATGCCCATGACACGGGCTTTCGGGCCGCCGCCGGCGGGTCAGATCTCTAGGACCGAAGTATCTAGGACCGGAAGTCTCTAGAGCCAGGAGCTGACGGCCGCGCCGCACGAAATCGCGCGTCCCCACCGGATCGCACGACGTGGCTGCGCCCCACCAAAACATGGTGGTGGCTGTCACCGGATGAGCCAAAGGTCCCCGATTTCGCGACCGGCGGGCCCTTCTCAACGACCAGCTGACCGTAATCGAGACATGCCTCAGGCGGCCAGCGGGGGCCCGCTGCTCGACGGCGAGGACATCGACCCGGCTGGCTCGCCGTGGCCGACGGTTCCCGTCCCAGGCCATTTCCGCAGTCAATGACAGACTTGGCCCATGTCAGACCGGCCAGTATCCACTCGTCCGGCCCGGAGCTACCCGGCGGCCGCCGTCATCTTGTCCGAGCGGGACCCGGTCCTGCGCCGACTCGTTGCCGAGACCGGTCCTCCCCGCGTGCGCCCCCCGACGGAGACCCATTTCGCGGCGCTGGTCCGCTCGATCCTCTATCAGCAGCTGGCCGGCGCAGCAGCAGCCGCCATCCATGGGCGCCTCATCGCCGCGCTCCGCGGTGAGGTCACACCGGAACGGCTGCTGTCGCTATCTGCCGAGACACTCCGCTCTGTCGGCCTGTCCGCCAACAAGGCAGCATCCCTGCAGGATCTGGCGACCAAAGTGCTGGACGGGACCGTCGTGCTTGACCCGTCCCGGCTGCGGGCCGAAAGCGACGACGAGGTGGTCGCCCGGCTCTCGACGGTCCGGGGCATCGGGAAATGGACGGCGGAGATGTTCCTCATGTTCCAGCTCCGGCGCCTAGATGTGTGGCCGACAGGTGATCTCGGAGTCAGGAAAGGGTTCGGGCTGGCGTGGGGGATCCCCACGCCGACAGCGAAAGAACTCGAGCCGCTCGGCGAGCCGTACCGGCCCTACCGATCGGTGGTCGCCTGGTACTGCTGGCGGGCCGCCGAGCTTTACGGCGGCGCAGCGGAAAGCGTCCTTACCCGCTAGACCGTCACTCTGAGGCGCTGACGTTTCCCTGGGTGGCGCACTCCCGGGCGGCGTTTCCCTGGGTGGCGCACTCCCGGGCGGCGTTT
>OCZU010001879.1_pt1 | contig 13554 bp, 9 predicted proteins | sample 1539001 | NCBI WGS metagenome assembly OCZU01 (sample SAMEA3539306, study PRJEB22396) | soil metagenome | biome: tundra; feature: field; material: soil | place: USA | collected 2010-05 | depth 0.15 m
CGGTCAAGTGGACCGAGTCGCGCAGCGAGGGCAACATGACCGTGCACCACGGGCGCGACCAGTGGCAGCGGATCAGCATCGCCGCCGACAGCGACGGCAGGCTCCGCGGCCTCAAGGTCGACCTGCTCGCCGACATGGGCGCCTATCTGATGCTGGTGACGCCTGGCGTCCCGCTGCTCGGCGCGTTCATGTTCCCCGGCATCTACAAGATGGACGCCTACTCGTTCCGGTGCACCGGAGTCTTCTCCACCAAGATGCCGACCGACGCCTACCGCGGCGCAGGGCGCCCGGAGGCGACCTTCGCGATCGAGCGGATCATGGACGAGCTCGCGGCCGAGCTCGGCGTGGACCCGCTGGAGATCCGCGAGCGGAACTGGATCAAGCACGACGAGTTCCCGTACACGACGGTCACCGGCGCGCTGACGTATGACTCAGGCAACTACGAGGCGGCGACCGCCCGCGCGAAGGAGCTGTTCGGCTACGACGCGCTGCGAGCCGAGCAGGCCGAACGGGTCGCGCGTGGCGACTCGGTGCGCCTGGGCATCGGCGTCTCCACGTTTACCGAAATGTGCGGCCTGGCCCCGTCCCGGGTGCTTGGCTCGCTGGCCTACGGCGCGGGCGGCTGGGAGCACGCGTCCATCAGGATGCTGCCCACTGGCAAGGTGGAAGTGGTGACCGGGTCGACCGCGCATGGCCAGGGCCACGAGACGGCCTGGAGCCAGATCGTCGCCGACCAGCTCGGCGTGCCGTTCGACGACATCCGGGTGCTGCACGGCGACACCCAGGTCTCGCCGAAGGGAATGGACACCTACGGCTCCCGATCGCTGGCGGTCGGCGGCGTGGCCCTGGTCGGCGCCTGCGACAAGGTGATCGCCAAGGCCAAGGTGATCGCCTCGGCGATGCTGGAGGCGCCGCCGGAGTCGGTCGAGTTCTCCGGCGGGAAATTCCGGGCCGGCGGCGGTGGCAAGGAGGTCGCTATCCAGGAGGTCGCGCTGGCCACCTTCGCCGCGCACAACCTGCCGGACGGGGTCGAGCCTTCGCTGGACTCCGACCACACCTATGACCCGGACAACTTCTCGTTCCCGCACGGCACGCACCTGTGCGCGACCGAGGTGGACACCGAGACCGGGATGGTGAAGATCCGCTCCTACGTGGCCGTCGACGACATCGGCAAGGTGGTCAACCCGATGATCGTGGAGGGCCAGGTGCACGGCGGCCTTGCCCAGGGCATCTCGCAGGCGCTGTACGAGGAGGCGGTCTACGACGACGCCGGCAACCTGCTGACCACGACGCTGGCTGACTACGTGCTGCCGGCGGCAGCTGATCTGCCGTCCTATGTCACCGACCGGACCGAGTCCCCGGCGGCCAACCGGCTCGGCGTCAAGGGCGTCGGCGAGGCCGGCACGATCGCCTCCACTCCCGCAGTGGTGAACGCGATCGTGGACGCGCTCCGGCCGTTCGGAATCAGGGACATCACGATGCCGTGCACGCCCGAGCGCGTCTGGCGCGCGATCGAGTCGGCACGCGCCAGCAGCGCAATCAGCAAGGGAGACTCGGCATGATCCCGGCCAAGTTTGACTATGTCCGGCCCGGCTCGGTCGACGAGGCCGTGCGGGCGCTGACCGACGGCGGTGAAGACGCCAAGGTGATCGCCGGCGGCCAGAGCATGCTGCCGCTGCTCCGGCTGCGGCTGGCCTATCCGAGCCTGCTCGTCGACATCGGCGGCATCGACGAGCTGCGCGGCGTCACCGACGCCGGTGACTCGCTGCTGATCGGCGCCAGGACCACGCACTACCAGCTGGTGCACGACCCGCTGATCACTGAGCACTGCGGGCTGCTCGCCCAGGCAGCCGGCACGGTCGCCGACCCGGCGGTCAGGCACCGGGGCACGCTGGGCGGCTCGCTTGCGCACGCGGATCCGGCCGGCGATCTCCCCGCTGTGGCGCTGGCCCTGGACGCCACGATGATCGCCCACGGCCCGGACGGTGACCGGGAGATCCCGGCCGCCGACTTCTTCGTGGACTACCTCACCAGCTCGCTGCATCCCGACGAGATCCTGACCGGGGTCCGGGTGCCGAAGCTGGGTGCGGACTGGGGCTATCGTTACGAGAAGTTCCACCGGACGGCGCAGGCGTGGGCGATCGTCGGCGTAGCCGCACTGGTGCGACGCTCCAACGGGCATGTCGCCGAGGCCAGGGTCGGCCTGACCAATATGGGATCCGTCCCGGTCAGGGCGTCCAGCGCCGAGGCTGCGGCGGCCGGGGCGGAGGCCAGCCGCGGCGCGCTGAAGACTGCCGCCGCCAGCGCCGCCGATGGAACGGAACCACCGGCGGACCTGCACGGAGCGCCTGACTACCGGCGCCACCTGGCGCGGGTGCTGACGGGCCGAGCACTGGCCGCGGCGGCGGGAGTCTAGGAGAGGGCACAGACGAGATGGAACTAGAGCACTCATTCACCGTCCCGGTCCCGATTGACCGGGCCTGGGATGTGCTGCTCGACGTGGAGCGGGTGGCGCCCTGCATGCCGGGCGCCACCGTCACGTCGGTCGACGGCGACGAGGTGCACGCGACCATCAAGATCAGGGTCGGGCCGATCAACATGACCTACGCCGGCACCGCCCGGTTCGTCGAGAAGGACCAGGCCGCCGGGATGGTGCTGCTTGAGGCGTCGGGCAAGGAGACCAGAGGAGCCGGAACGGCGTCGGCCAAGGTCCGCTCGGTGCTGACCGATGCTGGCGACGAGACGCACGTGACCGTGCTGACGACGCTGAACGTGACTGGCAAGCCGGCCCAGTTCGGCCGGGGCGTGATGAATGAGGTCAGTGGCAAGCTGCTGACCATCTTTGCGGCGAACCTGGCCGCGCTGCTGGCCGAGCCGGATGCGGTCACGGGATCAGCAACTACCGAGACTGTCGCGGAAAACACCGCAGAGAGCGCTGTTGCAGGCGACGCGGGCGCCGGCGCCATCGCCGCACCGGCTGTAACGCCTGGTGCGGCGGCTGTCGTCGGCTCCGCTGCGGGGGACAGCGAGCCGATTGATGAGTTGAGGTTGCCGGCCAGGGCGGCTAGCAGTTTGAGTCGCGAGGGGCTGGTGACTGTGGGCCAGGTGGCGGCTAGGACTGCGGACGAGCTGCTGGCTATTGACGGGATCGGGCCGGCTTCGGTTGAGGACATCAGGGCGAAGCTGGCCGAGCGCGGGCTGAGTCTGGGTCAGCCACTGGTGAGCGCCGATGGCAGCGGGACCGGCTCCGCGGGATCTCCTAACGGCGAGCGACGGGGGGCGGTCGGATCTGACTCGGCTGCTGGCGCGGACGCGGGCGCGGACTCACAGGATCCTGAGGCGCTGAACCTGCTCAAGGTGGCTGGTTTGCCGGTGCTCAAGCGGCTGCTCCCGGTGCTGGCCGGCCTGATCGCGGCTGGCCTGATCGCGCTGCGGGTCAAGGTCCGCAGGCGCCGCAACCGCGACTAGCGCCGCAGCTCAGGGCACATGGCGCTAATTTAGCTCAACTGCCCATTTGGCTTCCCTTGTGATAACAGGCTCGTATAATGACGCTGATGCGCGAGGCCGCACCCCCCATCGGACAGCGGCTCCGCAGGAATCTCACGATCCCGTTTTCACGAAGGAGCAGCAGTGGGCGTCAGTCTGAGCAAGGGCGGCAACGTTTCACTTTCGAAGCAGGCTCCCGGCATGACCGCAGTCATCGTCGGTCTTGGCTGGGATCCGCGCACCACCACCGGCGCGGACTTCGATCTCGACGCCTCAGCTCTCATGCTGGATATGAGCGGCAAGATCCTGTCCGACGGTCATTTCGTGTTCTTCAACAATCTGAAGAGCCCAGATGGCTCGGTGGAGCACACCGGTGACAACCTGACCGGCGGCGCCGAGGGCGACGACGAGCAGATCAAGGTCAACCTGGCGACCGTCCCGTCCGAGTGCGGCAAGATCGTGTTCCCGGTCAGCATCTACGAGGCAGAGCAGCGGCAGCAGAGCTTCGGCCAGGTCCGCAATGCGTTCATCCGGGTCCTCAACCAGGCCGACAACGCCGAGATCGCCCGCTACGACCTGACCGAGGACGCCGCCACCGAGACGGCCATGGTCTTCGGCGAGCTCTACCGCAGCTTCGGTGAGTGGAAGTTCCGCGCGGTCGGACAGGGCTATGCGGACGGCCTCAGGGGAATCGCCCTCGACTTCGGCGTCAACGTCGGCTGAGGTAACCGCCCTGTCGATCACGGCTGGGTGACCGGCCAGACTCCCGGCACCCCGTCGCAGTTGGGCACAGGAGGACTCGTGCTGGCCCTGTTCCGCTTTCCGATCGCGGTCACGATCGTTGGCATCGCCGCCGCTGCCATCCTCGGCGGCCCGTCGATAGCGGGCGTCGTCGCTATCCTCGCCGTGCTCGAAGTGTCGCTCTCCTTCGACAATGCCGTGGTCAACGCGACCGTGCTGGCGAAGATGGATGCCCACTGGCAGCGCATTTTCCTGACTGTCGGCGTGCTCATCGCCGTCTTCGGCATGCGCCTGCTCTTTCCGATCGTGGTCGTCACCATCGCCGGGCACATCAGTCCGGTGCACGCGATCGATCTGGCGCTCCATCATCCGCACGAGTACGCCCTGAAGCTGACCCAGGCGCATCCAGCTATCGGCGCGTTCGGCGGCATCTTCCTGCTCATGATCTTCCTTGACTTCCTCTTCGAAGATCAGGAAGTGAGCTGGCTCGGGCCGATCGAGCGGCAATTGACCAAGGTTGGCAAGCTCGATCAGGCGTCAGCCATCGTCGCGCTGCTCTTCCTCATAGTCTCGGCGACCACCTTCGCCAGCAAGGACGCTGTGCAGGTTCTGGTCTCCGGGACCGCCGGCCTGGCGACCTACCTCGGCGTATCCAGCCTCAGCGCGCTATTCGAGTCCGACGAAGATGAGGTCGCTGACCGTCTGCAGCTGGCCAGCGAGCAAGCGTCCTCGGCCGGCGCAGATGCCGCCGATAGCGACGAGGCGCCGCGAGTCAAGATCCCGCCGAACCTGGCGCGGGCGGGCCTCTTCACGTTCCTGTACCTGGAGGTGCTCGACGCTTCCTTCAGCTTCGACGGTGTGGTCGGCGCGTTCGCGATCACCGACATGATTTTCGTTATCGCGCTTGGGCTGGGAATCGGCGCCTGCTATATCCGCGCGCTGACCGTCTACCTTGTCCGCAAAGGCACTCTCACCGAATACGTTTATCTGGAGCATGGCGCACACTGGGCAATCGGAGCGCTCGCCGTCCTGCTTTTCGTCACCATCCGCCACAACGTTCCCGAACTGGTGACCGGCTTGATCGGAGTAGCTTTCATCGGGGCCGCGCTCATTTCGTCGATCGTGCGGAATCACCGTGGCGCTCCGGCGCAGGGGCCGTCCGCCATGGCCGAGCCGCTTGGCACCTAGACCAGGTCAGGTCAGCCCGGCGCCAGCTGGACACCACCTTCAGGAGGAGCGCATAACATGCCGATCGAATACAGCAAGGGGCGCACGCCGGGTTCTGGGGTCAACCTCAGCAAGGTCACTCTTACTAAGAACGCTCCGACGGTCTCGCTGAGCAAGCAGGGCGGCAGCGCGGGCGGCGAGCTGCGGGTCAACCTGAACTGGACCGCCCGGCCAGCCCGCTCGGGCGGCGGGGTCTTCGGGCGCGGTTCCGAGTCGGCCTCGGATATCGATCTCGATCTGGCCTGCCTCTACGAACTCACCGACGGCACGAAGGGCGTCGTGCAAGCGCTCGGCAATTCGCTGCGGTCACGTAACATCGGCTCGGCGATCATCGCCCTCGACGGTGATGACCGGACCGGCGAAAGCGTCGACGGGGAGAATCTGCGCATCGATCTGTCCCGCCTCGCTGAGATCCGCCGCATTCTGGTATTCGCTTACATCTACGAGGGCTCGCCGAACTGGTCCGGCGCGAATGGAGTCGTCACCTTGTATCCGCAGGGCGGCGCGCCGATTGAAGTCCGGCTGGACGAGTCCGACCCGACCGCACGCACATGCGCCATCGCGATGCTGGAGAACACCGGCGCCGACCTGTCCGTCCGACGCGAGGTCCGCTACATCAACGGCACCCAGTCGGCGCTGGACGCCGCGTACGGATGGGGGATGAAGTGGACCAAGGGCCGGAAGTGACTGCTTCTGGCGACGATGTCGGCCCAGCCGCTCGCGGCCAGGCCGCGACTGCGCAGGCGGACGACGATCCTGCCGCGAGCAGCGCCGCGCCTGCCGATCCGCCGGAGTCGGCCGAACCGGTCAACCTCACCCGCCCCGCTCCAGTGGCCGGGCCATCAGCTGAAGCCGACACCGTGATCCAGCCAGGTCCCGTCCCCCGGTCGGATCCGGCCCACTTGTCGGACCACGGGCAGAGCGCCCAGGTGGCTGAGCCTTCCGGCATCGCCCCGCCCGCGCCGCTACTCGTGCCCGCGGTCGTATCGCCGCCCGCGGCCGAGCCGGGGACCGAAACCGAGGCGACGCCCGCGGCCGAGCCGCCAACGCCAGCCGAGGCGACGCCCGCGGCCGAATCCCCGGCTGCGACTGAGTCCGTGCTCGCTGACGCAGCCGACGGCATCCAGACCGCGTTGTCCGCTCTCGGCGACCGGGTCGGCGGGATCGCCGACGCGGCAGCGGAACTCGCTCGCCTGCGGTCCCGCGATGCCGATCTGATCGGCCGCCTGCACGACGACGTCACCCGGCTTCGCACCGGCGAAATCGCTGCCGCGCTCAATCCAGTCGTCACCGGCATGATCAAGCTGCATGATCAGATGGTTAGCCTGGGCGCTCTGAGCGACCTGGCCAGCCCGGTCGGGATGCTGCACACCCAGCTGCTGCAGATCCTGGAGCTGACCTGTGCCGTGAAGCCGTTTGCCCCGTCCGCCGGCGAGGAGTTCGACGCATCGCATCACACTGGTGCGAAGCGGATCGCTACCACCGACCCGGCCGCCGACGGCACCGTCGCAGCCACGATCAAGACGGGTTTCGTCCGCGCTGACGGGTCGGTCGTACGCGTCGCTGACGTTGAAGTGCACCGGCTGTCCGGCTGAAACCATCGCAGCCGACCGGTATTGATGCTCCCGAGCATGGAGGTTTTCCGTGGCCAACAAGGTCTTCGGCATCGACCTGGGGACGACGTACTCGTGCATAGCGCACGTGGACGAATATGGCCGTCCTGCCATCATCATCAATGCCGACTCACAGCACACGACGCCGTCGGTCGTGCTCTTCGACTCGCCCACCGACGTGGTGGTAGGCGCACAGGCCAAGCGGCAGGCGCGGATCCGACCCGATGATGTCGCCGTCCTGGTCAAGCGGCATATGGGCGAGGCCGACTGGCGCTTCGCCGCGCATGGCCAGGAGTACTCCGCGCCGGCGGTCTCCAGCCAGATACTGAAGAGCCTGGCCGGAGACGCGGCCCGGGCCACCGGCGGGACGGTCAGCGATGTCGTGATCACCGTGCCGGCCTACTTCGGCGATGAAGAGCGCAAGGCCACCAAGCTGGCGGGCGAGCTGGCCGGCCTGAACGTGGTGGACATCATCAACGAGCCGACGGCCGCGGCGTTCAGCTACGGGTTCGCTCAGGAGGGCAGCACCACCCAGACCGTGCTGGTCTACGACCTCGGCGGCGGCACCTTCGACTCGACGGTCATCACCTTGTCCGACAAGAAGATCGATGTGATAGCCACCGACGGGGATCACGCGCTTGGCGGTTCCGACTGGGATGACCGGCTAGCTCAGTATCTGTCGCAGAAGTTCCGCGAGGCGGCTCCGAACGCCGGCGACCCGCTCGACGACACGTACGGCGCGCAGGATCTGATCACGTCGGCCGAGGACGTGAAGCAGGCGCTGACCGGGCGCGAGTCGGTGGACGCCCTGGTCGTGTTCGGCGCCGACCGGGCCAGCGTGACCATCACCAGGCAGGCGTTCGAGGAGCTCAGCAGCGCGCTGCTTGAGCGGACCATCGAGCTGACCCAGAAGGTTCTGGCCGCTGCCGAGGAGAAGGGCGTTCACAAGATCGACAAGGTGCTGCTGGTCGGCGGCATGAGCAAGATGCCGTGCGTTGCCCGCCGCCTCGCCGAGGTCTTGCCCGACCTGCCGCCCGCCGAGCTCACCGACCCCGATCTCGCCGTCGCCAAGGGCGCCGCGATCTACGGCCAGAAGAAGGAGCTGGAAAGCTACGTCATCTCCGACCTGGTCGCGCAGGGAAAGCTCGCCGAGGGCCAGTCCCTGGCCGATGTAAACCCGGTCGACCTGCACAAGGCCGTGGCGAACACCGCCAGCGAGTACGGCCTGGCCAGCACGGCCGTCGCCGATCTGGTGCAGACCGAGATCAGCAACGTGACCAGCCGCGGCTTCGGCGTGATCGTGCTTGACCGGGAGACCGACAGCGAGCAAGTCGACTTTCTCGCGCATGCCAACGACTCGCTGCCGATCACGATCTCGCAGGTCTACTACACCAACGTGGACAATCAGCGGCTGGTGCAAGTCCAGGTCGTCGAGCAGGCGACCAGCGTCGAATCGACGTTGCCGGAGGACAACAAGATCATCATTGAAGGTCCGATCGATGACATCCCGGACGGCTTCCCCCGCGGCACCCCGGTAGAGGTCACCTTCGTGATGGGCCGGGACCAGACCATCGAGGTCACCGCTCGGCACGCGGCGGTCGCGCAGCCGCTGGTGCTGCGGATCGAGGTCGGCGTCTCCTCCAGCGCCATGCGCGAGGAGGAGCAGATCAAGGTCGATTTGCTCAAGCAGAAGAGCTGAGATACTTATCGTTTGTCGCCTGCATGTCGTCGCGACGGTGGTAGGTAACTCGGCGCGGGGAGCGTATGGATGAGCGGGACCGAGGTCGGCGCGTTCGACGCGACCGGCTATCGGCAACGCGTGCTCGCAAGTCTGCGCGGGGCTGCCAGCCTTGACCTGTCCGACCCGTTCTTTATTGTCGACCTTCCGGTTGATGTCGATGACGAAGCGCTCATCCGGGCTCGGATTGTCGCGCTGGTCGGATTCTGGAATAAAGAGCGCAGCCCGAACTATAAGGCGCTGACAGCCGAGCTCGCGCGGCACCGGAGCGATCTGGAAGCGGTCCTGCTGAACCCGGCCGCCCGGACCCAGGCCGCGCAAACGGTCCGGACTGCCCGGGCAGCCGCCGACGCCGACCGCTACGGCGCGCTGGACGCGCTGGCCGGGAAGCTGGTCGCCCGCTACCAGGGCGTGCCGCGATCCCGGCTGTCTAACCTGGCGAGACTGGCCAAGGGCAGGGGCCTCGACGACGCGGCGTTCGCCGCCTGGGTAGCCAGGCAACGGATCATCGAGGACGACGCGCACGCCGAGCCCCTCCCGGCCAGCGTGCGAGCCCAGATCCGCAGCGACCTGGACGAGCTCGGCCGGCTCACCGGCGACTCGGCCCGGGCAGCCACGCTCTGGACGTTTCTCGGCCTGGCCTCGACGGCGACCGCCGAGGAAGTGACGGCCAGGCATGCGGTTCTGATCGGCGAAAACGAGCGCAGGCAGCACGACCATCAGATGACGATCGCGGCCAACCTGCTGACCTACGTCAAGCAGCATCTGATCGTCGGAGAGAGCGCGCGCTACGCCGCGAGCCTGATCGAGGACGCGAAGGACCGGCTGCGCGACGCGGTGGCCGAGAAAGTGATCGTGGACGGAGAGCTGAGCGCCGCCGACTACGAGGCGAGCGTCCGCAAAGCGATGGGGTACGGTTTCGGCCTGTCCAACGAGCAGGCCAGGATCGCTGTCCGGCAGGTCGCGACCGATCTGGGCGCTACGCTGGCCGTCGCGCCGGCGATTGACTACCTGGTATGCGCGAACTGCCGGGAACCGCAGCCCGCCAGCGGCCAGCAGACCTGCCGCTACTGCGGCGCCGAGCTATTCATCCGGTGTCCGTCTTGCGCGCAGCAGGTGGAGGCCGCGTCGGTGGCCTGCCCGCGCTGCGGAGTCAGTTTCCGCGCGATCCAGATGGCGCAGGATCAGGTGGCCGCGGCGCGCTCGGCGCTGGCACAGGGTCAGCCAACTGCGGCCCGGACCCAGCTGGCTGGCGCGGCGCGGGCCGCTCGGTCCATCCCCGCGCAGGCCAGCGCCATCGAGTCGCTCGGCCAGGAGATCGACAGAGTGCTCGCCACCGCGCGGTCCGACTGGCTCGCGGTCGGGCGGGAGCTGGCCGAGCACCGGCTCTACGCGGCGATCGACCGGCTGGCACGGATAGCCAGGGTCGCGGCCGACGTGCCAGGCCCGGCCGGGGCCTTGGCTGGCGATCAGCTGGCCGACCTGACGACCCGCAAAGCGTCCGTGCAGGCCGAGATCGCGGCGGCGCGCAAGCTGCCGGACGAGCAGAAGCAAGCGGCAGTCGGCCGGATTCTCGCCGACGCCGCCGACTGCGGCGAAGCCATCGACATGCTCGCCGCGATTCCGCTGACCCCGCCGACCGGCCTGAGCGCCGATGTCACGCCCGATGCGATCCGGTTGCGCTGGGATCCGTCGCCAACTCCCAGCGCGGTGTCCTACAAGGTGGCCAGGATCACGTCGGCGCCGAACGGCAGCCAGCCGCAAACGCAGGTGCTCGGCACGACCACCTCGCCGGAATTCGAGGACGCGGCTGCGCCGGGCGGGACCATGGTCGCGCACGAGGTCGTCGCGGTATCCGCGAAACGAACATCGACCGCCAGCCGCACCCAGGCGACGCTGCTGGTGCGAGATGTGACCAGCCTCAGCGCGCGCGCTGACGCGTCCGGCGTGACGCTGACCTGGGTTCTGCCGATCAGCTTCGGCAATGTCGTAGTCGAGCGGGCCGTCGACGCTAGCGCCGGACTCAATCTGCCGCTGCGTCGGGCTCGGGCCGAAGGGCAGACCTGGCGGGACACCACCCCGACCTCGGGCGTTGAGTTCACCTACCACGTCTACGCCGAGTACCGGGACGCTCAGGGCGTCATGGTCCGCACCACCGGAGCCAGCGTGCGGGCGAAGGTGACACCGCGACCCAAGCCAGTCAGCGAGCTCTGGGCGCAGACCGCCGGCGGCCGGACCACGATCGCCTGGGCCAGGCAGCCCAGCGGTGAGGTGCGCGTCTACGCTGCCGGCGCTCCGCTGGCCGCTCCGGGGGCCGACGTCGACATCGCCTCGCTGGCCAGGCGCGGCCGGTACGTCGGCTCTGGCCAGCACCGGACCATCGATGAGCACGCGCGCGGCCTGACTACCTACACCGCTGTCACCGTGGACGGCGGCCACGCCGTGGCCGGCCCGTCGGTCGTGCACCTGCCGGTGGCCTCGCCCAGCAACGCCGCCGTGACCGACCGCGGCATGGAGCTGGTGATCACTTTCACGCTGCCGCCCGGGGTGACCGAGGCGGTGGTGGCCAGCCGCCGCGACGCCGCGCCCAGCGGCCCCGGCGATCCGGCGGCGCAGACCTGGACGATGACGAACACCAGGCTGGAGCTGGACGGCGGGCTGCATGTGCCTGCCCCGCCTGACGGCCTGGCCTGGTACTTCAGCATCCACTCGGTGCTGCGAGACGGCTCAGCAAAGCTCGCGTCCCCGACCGGCCTGCAGCTGAAGGCACGGGACGCGACGCCGGTCACCGCCACGTACACCATCCGGCGCGCCGGGATCCGGAAGAAGACCATCGTCGTCGAGGTCACCGCCAGCGATCGCCTGCCAGCGCTCGTGCTGCGCACGAAGCCCGGGGCGGTGCCGGCCGGACCACAGGACGGCAGCGAGGCCGGGCGGCTTGACGGCGGCGCTCAGACCGCCCGGATCGAAGTGCCGGCCGTTGGCCTGCCGGCCGGCTTCCGGGTCTTCCCGGCAGCCGCGCTGCCAGGACGTGAGTTCACGCTGTTCGACCCGCCGGACGCCGTGATGTTGATCTCTAGCTAAGTGGGTGACGCCGTAAGTTCGTCGGGGGCCCTGCCAGTAGCCCTGGTAGAGGTCCGGGATCACGGCGGCCTTGGTGGCGAAGTCCGGGTCGCGGGGGAAGATCCAGGACTGGCACTGCCATGGTTTGACCGGGTTCTCGGCCAGGATCCGGCGCACGCTGGAGGCCGAGATCGCGCTTACCAGGCCCCGGCTGGTCAGCTCGGTGACCAGCTCTGGGCAGCTCCAGCGGGCCAGCGGCACGCCGGTCGCGGCCGGCAGCTGACAGGCCCTTGCGCAGACCTCGGCCCTCTCCAGCGCGGTGATCCGCCGCGGCCGCCCGGACCGGGGCGCATCTGCCAGGCCGGTCAGGCCGCGTCCGGCGAACCTGCCCCGCCACTTGCGCGCGGTATCGTCGGTGATCCCGGGCGCACCGGTGATCGCCGCGTTCGGCTGGCCACGTGCGGCCAGCAAGATGATCTGGGCGCGCAGCCGGTCGCGGTGCGGTCTTATGGCCGTGCGCCCGTTTTTTCAGCGTCGCGCTCGCAGGCCCGCAAGGTGACCAGGACAGCAGCTGGCCTTAGCAGCTTCGCCTACGTCACCGGCGTGCTGCCGCGGCGGGCAGCTCCCGCTATGCCGGCTGCGCTACGGCGGCTCGGCCCACTCCTTCGGCTTCGCGATCTACTCTGCCGCTCACGACCGCTATGAAGACGCCGTCCTGCTCACCGGACTCCCCGCCGGAACGCCGCAAGACGCCCTCGACACCGCCTGCACAACCCATCTCACCGGGCTCGGCCACGAGCCAGACCTGAACTCGTGACGGTCATTCCTCGCGAACACGGTCACGACCGGAAACACATTCCCGCCCGACCGTGAGAGCAGCATCTCGCGGGGTGACTCCAGCATGGCCGGCCTGAGATTAACTACTGCGCCAGCACCCCAACCGAGTCCGCATAAAAAGCCGATTCGGCCACGTGGAACGCCAGCTGGCGCAACGTCCAGGCCTTATCCGCCTGCTCGTCCAGCTGCTGACCGGTCAGCGACCGAAGGCGCACGTCCCAGATGAGCGCGAGCCGCCGTAGCCGGCTCCGGGCCTCGTCCAGGTCATCCCCCGTGAAGGCAACGAGGTCGGCAGGCGTGGTGACCGCGGAGGCGTGCCAGCGGTCCGGTTCCGTAGGCCGTCCCGCCAGCCGTGCCTCAAGCTCGGCAAGGTGATCAACGAGGTGATCAGCAACCCGCCGTATTGCCTTGTGCGGTGTGTAGATCCGGGGCGGCTCGCCTTCGGCGGGTACCTCGATGGGGCGGCCGTCCCACCGCGGCCAGGTCGCGGCCACCTCCAGGACGTGCTCCACCATGCCGGTAACCACGTCAGCAGGGCGCCGGTCGTCGACTGCAGGTCCGGGATCGGTCATGAGGACATCATGCCGCGCAGGACTGACACTCATGACGCAACGACCGCGACGCAGTGCCCACGACATCGACCTCGACTGCATAAACGGCCGACCCCATTCTGTCGGCAACTAGCTCAGCGTCCCGCTCAGGCGCCTCGTCGCCGCGGGCCGCGCCGGGTGACGCCCCCCGAGGAACTTACAGTTCCACCCACTAGGACATAGCCCCAGCGCCAAGACACAGCCCCAGCCATTCTTCGGTGATCTGCGCCGCGGCGGCATGGCCGGGCAGCCGGGTCAC
>OCZU010001880.1_pt1 | contig 13552 bp, 12 predicted proteins | sample 1539001 | NCBI WGS metagenome assembly OCZU01 (sample SAMEA3539306, study PRJEB22396) | soil metagenome | biome: tundra; feature: field; material: soil | place: USA | collected 2010-05 | depth 0.15 m
ACGAGATTACAAGGTGACTGGAGTTCAGACGTGTGCTCTTCCGATCTCGCCGATTGGCGCACGATAGCAGTGATTGTTTCCTGGCCGGTGAAGGACCTGCCCGGAGCCCAGGCATGGCCCGCCGGGGTAGCCGATTCTTCGCCCGTCCAAAGGGTCTGAACCGCTCCTCCCTTGGTGCTCACGCTGCCGAAGCCGGCCTCTCCGTCCACGTTTTGGGCGAAGGTAATACGGTCGGCAGCCGTCCACGCCAGCGCAAAGGGAGATGCCTGGAGGTGGAGAGTGAGATTTCGGGCAACGCCTCCTGTGATCGGGACGACATGAATGTCGCCACCCGTGGAACCCTCGTCGCTCATCAATCCCTCGATGAACGCCACATTCTTTCCTTCTGGGGAAACGCGCGGATCCGCGATTTGCAGCTTCGGCTGATAAATCTCCCGCATTTCGCCGGTCGACGCATTCACCAGATAAAGATGCGCGATCCACCAGTTCGCATCACCCGAACCATGCGCCGCAATGGCCGCCCACGATTGTCCGTCAGGGGTCCAGTCGTACTCGTAAACATATACGTCCGCGGGCGTGACTTGCTGAAGATGGTCGGTGCCCAAGTCAAGAGTCGCAATTCGCTGCTCGTAAATCTTTTGGTCAACGACTCCAGACAATGGCGTCATGGGTTGCAACGGGCCCGCAACGCGTGGCATACCCTCCATGAACAACACGGCCAGGCTCGACCCATCGGGGGAGAAGCGCGGAGTCTGGACATAACCCTTCAGCTCCGCATGTTTCACCGGAGTGCTGCCGTCCGCCGCTGTGGTCCAGACTTGTGCGGCGGGAACCTCACCCGGAAGGTCGGCGATGAAGGCCATGCGTTTACTGTCCGCGGACCAGGCCACTTCGCGGAGCGGAAGGTTGCCTTCCACAGCGATCGCCTGAGGCGTCCCGCCGCCGGCAGGAGTTACGGCAAGTTTTCCATCGACAATGTAAGCGACTTGGGTCCCATCGGGAGAGAGCGCAACCTGATCAATCCTCTTGGCGTGCGGCATGGAGTCAAGCACGGTCGCGGCGCGAGAAGGTACCGTCGTTCGCTCTTGCGCGAAAAGAGAGCTACACAAGAGTACGGATGCGATGGCGCAAAACAGCACCCAACCGCGGGAACCTAGCCTCGTTCGTCCTTTCATGGCGGAAGGAGTATAGCTCGGTTGATGCTTGTTCATCGAAGTCATCGGTCATGCCACCCGTTTCACTCCATCCGCAGCCGAACAGACGTAAATCTCAGGCGCGCGGCCGGTGGAGCGTTCATACCCTTCGCCGACGGCCGCTTTGAACGCGGGGACGCAGTTTTTGCGGACCAAATTGATCGTGCAGCCTCCGAAACCGCCGCCCGTCATTCGGGCCCCGTAAACACCTGAAACCGTGTCGGCCAATTGCACCATCAAGTCAAGTTCCGAACAGCTCACCTCAAAATCGTCGCGCAAACTGACATGCGACTCTCGCATCAAGTTTCCGAAAGTCTCAGGATCATTACGCTCCACTGCAGTTGCAGCTTGAAGGACTCGAGAGTTCTCGCTGATCACGTGGCGGCAGCGGCGCATGATCGTTTCCGGCAGATGCTTGCCATAGGTCTCAAGATCTCTTGCGGTCACATCCCTCAATGCCCGTACGCCCGGCAAATGCGCTGCAAAACACCGCACCCCAGCTTCGCACTCAGCTCGCCGCTGGTTGTATTCACCACCGGCGATGCTGTGTCGAACCATCGTGTTGCAGATCACTAGGCGCGCCTCGTCGCCCAGCGACAGGCGTCGGTACTCAAGAGAACGGCAGTCCAGCAGCAGGGCCTGACCCTCTTGCCCATGGCTTGAAACAAATTGGTCCATAATCCCGCAGCGCGCTCCAACAAACTCGTTTTCGGCTTTTTGGCAAAGCAAGGCCAACTTCGTAAGATCGATCGCCCCACCTCCCAGGTCGAGCAGCGCGTAGCCGACGGCAATTTCAATCGAAGCAGAGGAACTTAGCCCGGCGCCCTGGGGCACGTCACCCTCCACCAGCAAGTTGGCGCCAATCAGCTTGTTGCTTGATTGTGCCAGCATCTTAGCGACTCCAACCACGTAGTCGCTCCAATGTCCGGAACTCTTATCGGGCAATTCGTCCAGACTGAACTCAAGCTGTTCGCAGAAATTCTCGGAACGAACAACCAGCTTGCGATCAGGGCGCGGAGCAATGGCTGCCCGAGTGCAAAAACCGATGGCCGCAGGCATGACAAAACCATCGTTGTAGTCCGTGTGCTCGCCGATCAGGTTCACCCTCCCCGGCGCCTGGAAGATGCGCGGCGTTGCTCCGAAGAGCTGGACAAATCTCTGCCCCAGGCCGCTAACTTTGCCGTCGATCTCAAGATGCCTCACATGCATTCGCAAACCACTCTCTCCGGATTTCTAGGTAAGCAGGTCTGTGTGGCGGCCCGCAACGCTGGCGGAATTTGTGGAGTTAGTGGCTGCGCTCACATACTTGATCGTGGCCAAAACCGCTTGTTGGATGGTCAATCGGGGCCGCCAACCCAGGGCACGAATCCGCGAGCAGTCCAGCAAGATAAAGGGACTGTCCCCGACCCAGCCGCGCTCGCCTCCCGAGTACATGAGCTTGGGATCAAGACCGAGATGCTCACAAATCCATCCGATAGAGTCGTTGATTTCGCAATACTCGTCGGTACCCAGATTGAAAATGTTTACCTTGCCCTCCGCCCGGTCGAGGGCAGCAAGGATCGCGTCGATGCAATCCTGCACATACAAATACGATTTCCGTTGATGGCCGTTGCCCAGCACATGCAGATGTTCCGGATGCTCGGAAAGCTGCTGGTAGAAATCGAACACGTGACCGTGCGAGTAACGCTCTCCCAGAATCGAGACGAATCGAAAAATGTAGCCCTGTATTCCGAAGCCTTCGCAATAGGCCTGAATCAAGCCTTCCGCAGCCAGCTTCGAGGCGCCGTAAAGGGAAGTCTGGATGGGGAAAGGACACGTTTCAGGCGTGGGGAAAATGTCCGGCTCACCGTAGACCGATCCCGTTGAGGAAAATACGATTCGTCTGCAGCCTTGCTCGAGCATCGCCTCCAGCACGTTCCAGGTCGCAATCGTGTTTTGATCCAGATCCTTGCGCGGATGTTCCGTCCCGAAGCGCACATCGGCATTGGCGGCCAAGTGAACCACCAGCTCCGCGCCCTCCATCGCCCGCGCCAGACTCTGCCGGTCGAGCAAGTCTGCTTCATGCAAAGTGAATTGAGGATGCGGCACCGCACATTCCAGGAACCGCCGCTGTCCCGTCGACAGGTTGTCGAACCCAATGACACTGTGCCCTGCGGAGAGAAGGCGGTCCACCATGTGACTGCCAATAAAGCCCGCCGCACCAGTAACCAAAACCCGCAAAACAACCTCCGCATAGAATCGAGAGTTGGATGGTTCTCAGATCCCGAGAAATCCGCTATCTGCTGTTCGAAGATGTTTGCCGCAGCGCGATTCGCGTTCCCTTTAACTCGAAGCGGCTGTCGCGCCAAACATAACGCAGGTTCAGGTAGCTGGCGAACCAGATCAGAAAGCCCAGCAAATCGCGCAGCGGATAGAGCCAGGGCGCACGCCGTATCTGCGGATCACGAACCACCATCCAGCCCACCAGCCACGCTTCGGCCAACCGGTTCAGCAAGGCCGCGCCCAGCAGCAGAACCCCAATGCCCCAGTGTCCCAACCCGGCAGCAGCGATCATGGCAAGCAGGCCGTAGGGCATGGCGAAGATCAGTCCGCTTCCAAAGTGGCCTTTGGGACGCGAATAGCGTGTTGTTTGAGCCCAGCGCAATTGGTTTTGCCACATGCGGCGGAACGACGACTGATTCACCAGGTGATCGATAACGTGGCTCGAGAGCACGACGCGGTAACCAGCCTTCGCAATCATGTTGCCGATGGCGAAGTCATAGGCGATGTAGTCCCGGAGCGCAGTGTAACCGCCAATGCTCGCCAGCGAATCCTTGCGCACCGCGGTCGTCGGGCCCAACCCAAACTTCATTCCTTCGAGCAGATTCGCCACCAGCACTCCCGCCGTCATTTCCACCGACATGCCGATGGCCGTGAGTCCGGAGAAAAATCCCGCTACATTCTTGCCGCGATACGCGCACGTCACCATGCCAATTCGCTTGTCCAGCAAGGGCGGCACGATCTCCCTCAGATAGCGCGGGGAAACCTCTACGTCGCTGTCCGTGGTAACCAGAATTTGGTGCGCTGCGGCCTCCGCCATGCAATGAAAGGCGTAGACCACCGGGTTAGGCCAGGGCGTGCCGGTTACGAGCACCCGGCTTCGGATGTGCGGATAGCGCGCGCACACCTCCCGCACTACCTCCAGGGCTGGATCATCGGCCTGATCCGCAGCGAAGAGAATCTCGTATTTGGGATAGTCCTGCCGGAAGAAGCTCTCAATATTCTCCTTAAGCTGCGCTTCCAGGCCGTGCACCGGCTTGAGCACCGAAACCGGAGGCAAGTGCTCATCGTCAGGAACGGAGCTGAGCTGCTTCCGCGCGTCCGAACGAAATCGGATCACCCCCACTAGCGCCAGGCCAAGGAACACAGCCGACGACAACGTACCCACCAGCGCCACAGCCATAACGAAATATAGGATCAGCTCGATCAATTTGTGTTGTCCGCACGCCTCGATCGCCAGCCCTAATAGTCAGGACGGCAACTCACACACTATACATTTCCCACGATGCTCTGCAGTAAGTGGGGTGGTGGCTCAGTTCACTTCGAGTCCTCGCGCGCTCGCTCAGGACCAGCCAGCGGCGCAGCCTTTGTAATTCTGTAATCCCTGTACTCAATGGAAAGGATGGCTCGCCCTCCCAGCCGCATCACGCTTTCCGTATGGTTCTCGGCCGGAAGCCAGAAGTCACTCACTTTGACATATCTGTGCTTAACGTCCGTCTTCTTGATCCAGAACGACGGGTTCTTGGCTGGTTCTGCTTCGATCCGCACGACGGCGAAATCTTTCGCGTCCACCCAGATTTTTCCGCGATAGAGAAACTTGTTCTTGGTCCTGGGCAGCAGATTGAGGACGTATTGCCCGCCATCCGGTGTAGCTTCGTATCCAGCGGACGTGAACTCGTAGTTCTCGCTGCTCAGCGCGGTATGCCCCCGGTTCTCTTCATTCGCGGCTTCCTGTTCGCCCTCCAGCAGTTTCTTGAAGACACGCTCAAGGATGATCTTGGAGCCGCTCTCCGACACCACGCTAAACTCTTTTGTGTCGGGAGCATGGTAGGTCACGTTGACCACCATCTCAGCTTCGCGATCACTCGGGAACCCGCGATACTGCATGCGGTAAACCCGTGTTCCGCTGAACTCGTACAGCGCCGCCGCTCGCGCTGCATTCCTTTCCTGAAGTTTCCTGGCTACCTGCTCGACCGGCAGGCGATCAGCCGGGGCAGAATACGAGGCGGCTCCCGAATCCCGCTCCTGGGGAAGCGGCTGGGAAACAGCCGCCAGACTCCAACCCAGCAGCAACAGACCGCCTGCAACCTCACGTCTGATTCGTGTGTGCCGCATCTCTCACCTTGGATGCTCAATCACCCGCTCTCAGTCTACCCGAGATACATGGCCCGGAAGTCGCTGGCGGCAGCGTTCTGAATGTCTTTCCCGCTCCGGGATTGGGGTAGAACAGTAAGGGCCCCACACATCCCGACGGTTCTTTCCTGCCCGAAGGACATTCACTCCGCGCGGCTGGTTACCTTTGTGCCTCAGACATCGGAGCTATTCCGGTCCTCTCAAGTTTGCTGCACACTGTCCCAGGCCGCAAAATGCAGACATCGAAAGTCAAAACAAACCGGCGCCGCCAGGATCGCATGCAGGCGGTGCTCCCTGTGCGGGTTCGGGGAACAGATTCTTCTGGCCTGTCGTTTGAGGGCTTGGCGCATACCCTCGACCTCACGCCAACTGGGGCCCGGCTCGGGGCGGTTCGCCACGAACTGAAGGCTCTCGACTCGCTAACCATTTTTTATCACCAGCGCCGCATGGAATTCACGGTGGTGTGGACGAAGCTGATTGATGGGAAAGGCGAATATCAGGTGGGCCTCCAGGCCTTTGCGCAGGAGAAGGAAAGCTGGGGAATGAGTCTTTTCAATTCCAGCGCACCGTCACTGGCAGGAGCTTCAGCCACATCAGGAGCAGCCTGAATCGAGGAACAGTCATGACCTACTCTCTGAGCCAACTCTGGTCAAACGAAGAAGGACAGGACATCGCTGAATATGCTGTGATGCTGGCAGTCGTTCTCGTCATCGTGGTAAGTACCGTCCGGTTGATCGGGGCGAACGCAGGTAATGTGTTCTCGCAGGTCGGCAGTGCAATCCAGTAGATGAATCTCAGGGCCGCGACGCGTTGCCCATCATCAGCACAAACAGCAGAGGAAGATAGATCACCGTGGCTTGCAGAACATGACGAGCCAGCATTTTGGATCGCGGGTTGTTGAGCGGCAGCCTGAGAAAAGCGAGCCGGGCGCCAAAATAGAAAAGTGCAATGCCCAGAACCACCGCTCCCACCAGATAGATCTTCCCTGCCATCCCGAAAACGCTGGGCAAAACGCTCAGAGGAATCAGAACCAGTGAATAGGCAACGATGCGCCGCGCCGTGGACCGCCCATCTTCTTCCACCACCGGCAGCATGCGAATTCCACCTTGGGCGTAATCCTCGCGGTAGAGCCAGGCGATAGAAAAGAAATGCGGGAACTGCCACACAAAAAGAATGGCAAACAATATCAACGTACCCCACTCCAGCCGCCCCCGCGCCGCCGTCCAACCCAAAACTCCCGGCATCGCTCCAGGAAAAGCGCCCACGAAGGTGCAAATGGGTGAGACCCGCTTCAGGGGCGTGTAAGCAGCCAGATACACAACCGATGTCAGGAACGTCAGCACTCCAGTCAGGGGATTCGCGAAAACCGCCAGATAGATTGATCCTCCCAGGGTGCCCAGCAGCCCGGCCGTAGTGGCGTGAAGCAAACTCATTCGGCCCGACGGCAGCGGACGCTGTGCGGTCCGGCGCATGTGCCCGTCCACTTCGTGTTCCATCACCTCATTCAGCGCCGCGGTTCCGCCAGAGACCAGCCCGATTCCCAGCAAGGCGTGAAAAAGCCCCCATGACACCGAAGAGACCCCCGCTTTCTGCGCCCCGAAATAGTAGCCACACCACGCGGTCATCACGATCAAAGTGGTCACGCGCAGCTTAATCAGTTCGGCATAGTCGCGCAGCAGAGACACGGTTTGCTTGGGAAATACCACCAGTGGTTGGGTCATCACGCTCATGAGAAAGCTAACGGTCCGCCCAGATACTCTAAGGATTGCATACGTACTCCCGCGTCTCTCGAAAGTCAAGTCAAAACTCGGAACCGACCACCCACACCCCGCTCTCGAGCGTAGACCTTTGACACTCGATCTCTCCCTTACTGGCTTGCGGAGGAACCGGACGCATTGAAGGTTTCCGGCGGATCAAAGAAACACTGGTGCCACAGGGCAGCGTCTGACAATTTTCCTGCCTTCCATTGCTGCAGCGTAGGAAACGTGGCGGCAATCATCCCGCCGTCAACCGCATCGAAGATCACGACGATCCCGGCCAGCGCCTGCGGCTTCTGCGCCAACTCCGCATAGTCCTTGTCGAGCACTGACTTCGCGAACTCCAGCCTGAGCCGCGGACCTGCATCCGTCTCCGTCTCGTCTATTTTCTCTACTGAAATAATCTTTACGCTTTTTCCTCGGAGCGGTTCCCAATCTCCCGGGAACGGCGCGGTTTCTTCCCGAGTTACATGAAACAGTTCCGCGGCAACGGGCACCCGAGCCGCACTCGTTGGCACATCGCTGTCCGGAACGCTGTCCGGCATCTCGAGGTTGTTGCGCCAGATCCATCCCCGCGACAATCCAGAAATGCGCACGTGAACCCAATCCCGGTTGAAATCCAGCATCTCGAATTCATCGTGGGCGCTCGCCAGGAACAAAGTCTTGGCGGTCAAACTCGCCGTCCCAACCACCGGCGTCCCGGACTTCTTTACCGCCACAAGGTTTTTGGGATGCGCCTGGTTCTTAAGAATCTCTTCCAGACTATCCGCTTCAGCCTGCAGGCCATTTGGGTCCGGGTCGGCAAGCTTTTCTTTTTTCTGCCCCGGTTGAGATCCGGCTTTCTCTTGCGCGTCCAGACCTTTGGCCAGCGACGAAGAAAAAACCCCGCCGCCCGTCTCTGGAAACCTGGGCACCGGCGCAGAAATGGCGGGTTGGGCCGCATCCGCGGTCGTCATCGATCGCCCCGGCGCAGCAGTTGCCGGAGAAGTCGCCGCCTGTGGCCCTTTGACGGCCAGTTGATCCGCCAGTTGATCGAGCAGGTCCGCTTCCAGACGGCCGTTCGACGTTAACACCTGATATCCGGATCGCGCCGCAACGGGATCAACGTACCAGGCCGTAACCTGCACGCTTACCCGAACCACCGATCCACCGGAAGCCGTCCCCGTCACCTGGAACTTAGACTGGTAATAGCCGCGTTGGTAGCGGTCCAGGGGGTGATCCCCCGCAGTCGCGAAACCGTCCAGCACCGGAAGACGTCCCGAGGCGGCGGTTTGCATTTCCTGCAACACCTTCTCCACCGTAGCCTTGGACTGCCGGAAAGTCCGTTCGAGTCCGTTGCCTTGCGCATGGCTCCGTTGCCCGCAGCCAAGAAAAACGACCACCGCCAACAGCGCGACCGGCAAAGCTCGACCGCAGGAAGCCGTCCCAGGCTTCATGGTTGCTCCAATTCGTCGCGCAGCATCCATCCATGCTGCCCCTCGTGTGTCTCCACGCCATACCAGTAGGGCGTGGAGATCAAGATCAGGACTTCGGTCCCCGTGGTTAAGGACTGCAGCGTGCTCGCGGTGTGGAAAGGCGCGGACTTGAGCGGGGCGCCCGGCGCTTTCACCAGCCGCTCAACCTGCTTTCGCAGATCTTTAACGTGCTCTTCCAGGGTCTGCCCGGGCGGCACCTGTTCAGGCAGGGTTTGGGCTGGCGATTGCGTCGCGTCATCTTGCGAGCCAGGTTCCGCATTACCTTCCATCGCCTGCTGGATAATCCCGGGTCCGGGCTGCAATGATCCGGATTGTGATGGCGCGGACTCCGGTGCGGTACCCGTCGGTGCCTCCATCCGCATGGCAAGCTGTTGCTTCTTCACCAGTTGTTCCTGCCGCTCCGCTTCGGCTTCGGCGTTCTGCTTTTTCATGACCTCGATAGCTTCAAGGTGCTCCTGAATGTCCTTATACTCGCTGCTTTCGACCGAGCCGTCCGATTGATGAACCGTATGGCGGAATTCTTCTACGAAAAGCGCATCGATGCGCAGGACCGTGTTCTTCTCGCCCTGAGCTTGCACTACGTATCGCACAGCAAGCGTCCCGGAATCGCCGCTATCCTTGAAGTTGCGCGGGTCGATGGCTTGTTCGCGAACTTTGTAGAAAACTTTCCCACCCTCCTCCCACGCCCGGAACACGCGCGAGGAAGGGGCGGCTTTGGCGCCGCCGATAAACTCGTCTTTGTTGTACTCCTTGGTTCCCCTGATCATGCCGTTCTGCGTGACTTCTTCCACGACTTTAGCAACTTCGCTCTCTGGCACGGGGATGTTGACGATCAGGCCTTCTCCGTAGTGCAGCTTGTCCTTTTCGCGTCCTGCAAGCGGAAGCACTGCCACGAAAAGCATCAGCAGTAGGCAGAACAACGCACCCACCCGACGCCCGAAAGCCCCGTAGCGCCGCGCGAGGCCATCGTCGGGCCTCCCCCGCTCCCTCACCCAGGAGTCCTGCACCCGGCTTCGAAACCCCATTCGCCAATCCACGTCAATTCTCCATTGCCAGACTGCACCGAGTCTCGTACTCTGGGCGGTAAGCTGTCAACTCTGGCCTGCACTTTGACTCGAGTGACTAGGGAGAGCACCGCTCTCCAAATGACCTTGTAAAAAATTTGTCAAAAACATCTTGAACTTCATCCACCGGCGGTAGTAGGATTCCGCCCCGGTAGGATGGTAGAACCTTTCGTCCACGGTTCTGCCATAGACAGAATGGGAGGGTCCTCTCATTCGATGCTTTCAATTGCTGGGTATCGCCTGCGGCTTTCGCTTGGGTAGAAGTTTAGTCTTCAAGAAACCAGATCTTGCCGAGGAGTCCGGCTATGCGCGTTTCGAGTCGTTTTCATCTCCGTAACATTTTTCGGTTTGCGACTTCCTTCGTGGCGGTCGCTTTGGTTCTCGCCTTTGTGGTTCTCACTTGCAGCCAGCCCGCGAATGCCCTGCCGGCTTTCGCCCGCAAGTATGGCTTGCGCTGCTCGGCTTGCCACGAGTCTTGGCCAATGCTCAATTACTTCGGCCAAAAGTTCAAGGACAACGGCTACCAGCTGATGAACGACCGCGACGCCCCGATCTGGCAGAATCCGGGCTACTGGCCTGTCACCTTCCGCATGACGCCGATTTGGCACCGGGTAAGCACCGGCAAAGTACTGGTCGACACCTATGCGGGCGGGGCACTCTCGGGATCGGCGATCCAGCGCATTACAAGCTCCGGCTTCGACCTCACCGGCCTCGACTTCCACACTGGCGGCACGCTCGAAAAGAACTTCTCGTTCTACCTGCTTCCGTCTTCCGATTCTACTGGCGCCTTTCACTTTGAAACCGTGATGGCGCGGCTCGACAACCTGTTTGGCAGCCCTTGGATTAACATTAAATTCGGCAAGTTTGAACTCGACAATCTGCTTTCGGAAAAGCGCGTCCTCACCCTCACCGGGAACGGTGGCATCTACCAGCTCTATCACTTCATCCCCGTAGGCGATGGCAACATCTTCGGCCAAATGGGAGACAACCAGCTCGGCGCTGAGTTGATGGGGCACTCCTGGAATGACCGCACGCGCTATTCCGCGGCACTGATTAGCTCGAATGACGGCACAACCCAGCTGCCCTATGGCAACGCATATACCGGATTCTTCCACTTCAGCCAAGCTTTCGATGCCGGTCGAGCCGGAGTGCAGCGCGTTGGAGCCTACGCCATGATCGGCCAGGCGCCCACCACTTGGGTCACCACCGGCGGTGCCAGCAGCCTGATCGCCGGGGCCGCGATCGGGAACAAGTCTTTCAGTCGCGAGGGCTTTATCGGCCAGTTCTACTTCGGCCAGCATATCGACCTTCAGGTGGTTACTCAGCACGGCGAGGACAATGCCTGGTTTGGGCAGGGCTATGGCGATTTGATCGACCCGGGGGTTGCGACACAGAACAACGTCTCAGGATCAGTACTGCCCGTCGGATCGCAAGCGCCCAAGTGGAACGGCGTTCTTTTCGAGCCTCACTACGTCTACAGCCCGCAACTCATCTTCATCGGGCGGTACGAAACGATCAGGATGTCGCAGCAGGCCAATGGACCTGACTCCCTCAACCCTTCTGCGTCCAACTTCGGCAACATCTCGACGTACACCATCGGCTACCGCTACAACCCGTTCATGACCAGCCGCGCTGGCTTTGCCTGGCACAACGAGTACAACTGGCTGCATCAGGACGGCACGGGGCCAAGTCTTGGCCTGACTAGCACCAACATCAACACAAGCGAATTGCTGCTCGGCTTTGACTTTGATTTCTAGCGAGGGATAGACATGCGGACAAGATTGCGGAAATGGTCGCTTTTACTGGGCGCAGCTGCGGTTTTGGCGCTCCCATTACCTTCCTGGGCGCAGCTCACGCAGTATGACCTGGAGACGCGCATGGGCGTGGAAAGCCACATCGGAAATATTACCGGCCATGCCAAAGGCGCCAAGGCCGATTACCGGCGCTACTGTGTCGGGTGCCATGGCGAACTCGGCGATGGCAATGGCGAAGTCGCCACCTGGCTCGATGCCCCGATGTACCCGAAGCCCCGCGATTTCCAGTTGGGCATATTTAAGTGCCGCTCCACTCCGACCGGAACCTTGCCCACCGACCAGGATCTTTTCGACACCATCGCTCGCGGCCTCGACCGCTCGAGCATGCCGCAATGGAGCACCTTCACCAAGCAGCAGCGCGCCGACCTCGTCGCCTGGGTGAAACATTTCTCTCCGCGCTGGACGAACGAAAAGCCCGGAGCGCCCATCCAGATTCCTCCCGAGCCCGAAGTCACCGCCGAGCGCATCAAGGCGGGTCGGGACGTATTCGCCAGAGTGCAGTGCTGGAAGTGCCACGGCGTAATGGGCCAGGCCAACGGTCCGTCGGCGTCAACTCTTCAGGATGATCTCGGACGCCCTATCCAAGCCTTTAACTTTACGGATGGAACGCGCCCAAAATGCGGCGACACCGATCAGGATATTTACCGGATTTTCATGACCGGCCTGGACGGCACTCCGATGCCGTCTTTTGCTGACAACATCAAGCCCGATGAGGCGTGGGACTTGGTTTTCTATCTGCGAACGTTTATGTCTCAGAAGAGCAAAGAAAAGGGAATGGCGAAACAGCTCGCGCTGAAGCCGGTTGATCCCAATGCCCCGGTGGCACAGCAATAGAGGCTGAGAAGCCATCGCCACCAGAGGTCTCCTTGACTTTTGCCTGAGCTCAGTATTAGCCTGCCCCGGTCAGGTGGTAGGACCTTAGCTGGGGAATGAGTTCGGCGGTCTTTAGTTTCAGCGATACAACGTAATGAGCTGCGTCTGCGACACGCAGACCAACGATTGCGAGATGTCCGGGGCATTACCACGCCTTTTCCGAACATTACAGCGACGTTTCCGGAAAATGACAATTTGTTCATACAAGAACAATTTCCGCACTTCCATTTGAATTTGGGCTATGATTTCGCCCGTTCCGTTGTCAAAGGCGAGGTGTGCAGTGAAATGCATTCGTCGCAGGGCTCAGGCCATCTTCCTAAAGTTCATCACCGGCACGAGGGTTTGGGGGCAGACCCGCAGGATCGGCCAGCAGAATCCGCTCTACAACCATCTAATTCCGTCCCAATGTCAGGGCAACACGCGCTGTGCGGAGGCCGCGACGCAATGGGTGTAAATTGGCTGCCGTTTTCTTGTCAAAAAGAAGAATGCGGCTTAAGGAGACTTCTATGAATCGACACAAATCTGCTGTTTTACTATCAGCTCTACTTCTGGTCAGCTGTGGGGCTTTGATTTTGGGTCAGAAGGTCAACGCTGCCGGAGAAGGCAAGATTACCGGGACCGTCAAACTCGACGGCGCGGCTCCGCACATGAAGGGCATCGACATGTCGAAAGACCCTTATTGCTCGAAGGCCCACGCCACCGATCCCGCGCATCTCGAGACCTACGTGGCTGGGGCCAGCGGAGGACTGGCGAACGTGGTGCTCTACATCTCCGACTGGAGCGGTAGCGCCCAGGTGTCAACCGCGGTCCTGGAATTCAATCAAAAGAATTGCATGTATACGCCGCACGTACTGGCTATGGACGTGGGCGAGTCATTCAAGGTGGAAACCAGCGACCAGACGGCCCACAACATTCACCCGAATCCCAACCCGATGACCGGCAATATCCCGTGGAATCAGTCTCAGCCGCCGGGAGCGCCGCCGG
>OCZU010001881.1_pt1 | contig 13547 bp, 8 predicted proteins | sample 1539001 | NCBI WGS metagenome assembly OCZU01 (sample SAMEA3539306, study PRJEB22396) | soil metagenome | biome: tundra; feature: field; material: soil | place: USA | collected 2010-05 | depth 0.15 m
AGGCGCCGGCCGCGGACCAGCTCGGCCTGGCGCTGCGGCTCGCGGGCCGCCACGGCGCCGCCCTTCCCGACGTGGACCTCGCCGACCTGGCGGCCGCACTCGCCACCTTCCTGGCCGTCGTACGTGCCTGTCACGGTTATGGCGGCGCCAGGATCGCCACTGACATCACCGTGGTGCGGGCGGCAAGCGGCAGCGTCAGCGAGTTCGCCGGCCATCCGCGCGAGGCCGACCCCGACTGGGGGTGGGCCGCGTTCACCCGCGGTACCGTTACGGCCGTGCGGGTGCCCGGCTCGCATCACAGCATCATGGCCGCAGGCAACGCGGGTGCCCTGGCCGAGGCGATCAAGGAGCGGCGGCCGTGACCGCCGCGGCCGACCGTGACCTGCTCACTGACCTGTACCGGCGGGGCATCAGGTTGCGCCTGAATGAGGGCCGTATCGACGTTCTCGCGCCGGCCGGGTCGCTGACCAGTGACCTGCGCGACCAGCTCGAGCGGCGGCGGGACGGACTCATCACGTTGCTGCGCCAGTCAGAGACGGCCGCGTCCAACGTCATCACGCCCCGGCCGAAGGAGCGGCACGAGCCCTTCCCGCTGACCGATATCCAGCACGCGTACCTGGTCGGCCGCAGTCCAGGGGTCGTGCTCGGCGGCGTCGCCACGCACTTCTACTTCGAGCTTGAGCGGGAAGGACTTGACTCGCAGCGGCTGACCGACAGCCTGCGACTGGTCATTGCCAGGCACGACATGTTGCGAGCGGTCATCCAGGGCGACGGCCGACAGCGGATCCTGCCCGAGGCGCCCGCCTACCAGATCCCCGTCGCCGACCTGCGCGAGCTGCCAGAACCCGAGCGGGAGGTGAGGCTGGCAGCGATCAGAGCCGAGCTGAGCCATCAGGTGCTTCCGGCCGGCCGCTGGCCGATGTTCGATATCCGCGTCTCCAGGCTCGGCCCGCGGCGGCTGCGCCTGCACGTCAGCCTTGACCTGCTCATCGTCGATGCTTACAGCATCTATCTGCTGTTCAGGGATTGGCGCCGGTTCTACGAGCAGCCCGGATGGCGGCCAGAGCCGCTGCGGCTGTCCTACCGCGACTACGTCCTCGCGATCACGGCCCAGCACGGTGGCCCGCGATTCCGACGAGCCGAAGAGTACTGGCTAAGCCGGCTGGATGACCTGCCGCCCGCTCCGGCGCTAGCGACGGCGACGTACTCGGGCGGGCTTGACCGGACATCGTTCACCCGTCGTCGCGCGGCGCTGCCGCGCGGGCCTTGGGAGGCGGTAAAGCAGCGCGCCGCCCGGCGCGGCCTCACGCCCTCGGTCGTGCTGCTGACGGCATTCTGCGATGTGCTGCTCACCTGGTCTCATCAGTCCGCGTGCACGCTCAACCTGACCTTGTTCAGCCGGGACGCCATCCATCCGGAGATCGATCAGATCGTCGGCGACTTCACCGCGGTGACGCTGCTCGCGGTATGGACACGACCGGGCGACGACTTCGCCACCAGAGCCGCGCACCTGCACCGCCAGTTGCTGCAGGATCTTGAGCACCTTTCCTACAGCGGGGTGCGGATCATGCGGGAGCTGGCACGCCGCGTCGGTGGCGGCCCGGCCGCGCTCATGCCAGTCGTGTTCACCAGCGCACTCGGGCTGCCAGGCGGTGCCAGCCTGGCCGAGGACATGGCCTTCTTCGGTGAGTTCGGCAACGGCATCAGCCAGACGCCCCAGGTGTCCCTTGATCATCAGGTGATGGAGGAAGGCGGCGAGCTCGTCTTCAACTGGGACGCCGTTGAGCTGCTGTTCCCTGCCGGCCTGCTCGACGACATGTTCGCCGCGTATCTCGCTCTCCTGCACGAGCTGAGCGAGGACGAAGCCGCCTGGGATACCGCCGGCCGGCGGCTGCCGCTGCCTTCGTGGCAGGAAGCCGAGCGAGCCGCCGTCAACGACACGGCCGAGGCCATCCCGGCCGCCACGCTAAGCGGCTTGGTCCAGGCGCAGATCAGCCTCCGGCCGGAGGCCACCGCCGTGATCGCCGATGACGGGCGGCTCAGCTACCGCGAGCTCGGCGGGCTCGCCGGCAGGCTCAGCCAGCGCCTGGCTGGCCTGGGAGTCTCGGCAGGGACCCTCATCGGCGTGGTGCTGGAGAAAGGCAGGGACCAGGTCGCTGCCGTACTCGGGATCGCCGGATCCGGGGCGGCCTACCTGCCGGTCGAGCCGGGCTGGCCGCGAGCGCGCCAGCAGCAGATTCTGGCGCAAGGCCAGGTGCGCGTGCTCGTCACCAGCCCGCGTCTGCGCGATGAGCTGTCCTGGCCGGACGGCATTTCGGTAATCACCCTGGCTGACGATGAAGCGGAGGATGCCGGGCCGCTGCCGCCCGGGCCGTCACCTGATGACCTGGCTTACGTCATCTTCACCTCTGGGTCGACCGGTCAGCCCAAAGGGGTGATGATCCGCCACCGCGCCGTCGCCAACACCATCCAGGACATCAACAAGCGATTCGGCGTCGGACCAGGCGACCGGGTGCTCGCCGTGTCGGCGCTCAGCTTCGACCTGTCCGTCTACGACATCTTTGGCATCCTGGCGGCGGGCGGCACCGTGATACTGCCTTCGCCGGTCCTGGCCAGAGACCCAGGGCACTGGACCGAGCTGGCTGACCGTCACGGCGTTACCATCTGGAACTCGGTGCCTGCCCTGATGCGGGCCTGGCTGGACGATCCCGGCCAGGCCTCCGCAACCTCGGGCGACATCAGGCTGGTGCTGCTCAGCGGTGACTGGATCCCGGTCACCATGCCTGGCCAGGTCCGAGCACGCTACCCGGAGGCGCAGGTCATCAGCCTGGGCGGGGCCACAGAGGCGTCGATCTGGTCGGTGTACTACCCGATCGGCGACGTCCCGCCAGACTGGACCGCCATCCCTTACGGCCGGCCTCTCGCCAATCAGGTGCTGCACGTCTACGACGGGCGCCTGGACCCCTGCCCGGTGTGGGTCACCGGCGAGATCTGCATCGGAGGCACCGGCCTCGCCAGCGGCTACTGGGCCGACCAGGAGCGGACAAGCGAGCGGTTCGTACGGCACCCGGTATCTGGCGAACCGCTGTACCGCACCGGGGATCTCGGCCGCTACCTGCCTGGCGGCGATATCGAGTTCCTCGGCCGCGCCGATTCCCAGGTCAAGCTCCATGGATACCGGGTCGAGCTGGGAGAGATCGCCGCTGTGCTGCGACGTCAGCGTGGCGTCCGCGACGCGCTAGTCAGCCTGGAGGCCAATCCGGCGACCGGTGCCAGGCAGCTTGTGGCCTACGTGATCCCGGCGGTGCACGGGCAGCCGGAGGCCGGCCCGGTCATCCAGGCCTGGCCAGCCCGGCACTGGGCAGCGGCGACCGAGGCTGGACTGGCCGAGTCGCGACTGGCCGCCGCCGAGCTGGCCGGCGAACTCGGGGCCTTCCAGCGCTTGTGGCGGGCGATGGAGGAGCTCTGCCAGCCGGTGATGGCCAGGACACTGGCCAGGCTCGGCGTGTTCACCAAGGCCGGTGAGAGTGCGACAGCCAGCGAGATCGTGGCCGCCGGCGGCATCACGGAACGGTACCTGAGTCTGACCGCGCAGTGGCTGTCCAGCCTCGCGCAGGCGGGCGTGCTTGACCCCGTCGACGCCGCGGGCCGCTACCGATGCCGCCACGCCCTGGACCAAGGCGAGCTCGACCAGAAGGTCACGGGCGGCCTTGCCGCACTCGCCGCGCTGGCTCCCGGCGGTTACCTGAGGATCCTGGCCGGCTACATCGCCCAGTGCGCCAACAGCCAGATCGAGCTGCTGCGCGGCCAGGTCAGCCCGCTTGAGCTGCTCTTTCCGTCGGGCAGCTGGGAGGTGGCTGAGGTTCTGTACGCCGCCAACCCGGTCAATGGCGTGCACAACCGAGTGGCCGCACGAGTCGTGGCATCCGCTGTCGGTGCCATCCAGGCCGACCGGACGACCGAGATACTGGAAGTGGGCGGCGGAACCGGGGCGACATCGGCCGGAATCCTGGCGGCGCTGCCGCCAGGCCGGGCGCGGTACCGTTTCACCGACGTCTCGACCTTCTTCACCGACCGGGCCAGCCGCCTGGTGAGTGCCTGGCCATTCGCCGAGCGTGGTATATACGATATCGACCGCGAGCCGGCCTCGCAGGGCATCGGGCCCGGCTCGGCCGACATCATCGTCGCGGCTAACGTGCTGCACGACGCCGCCGACCTCGCCACCAGCCTTCGCTACCTGCGATCTACGCTCGTTGCGGGCGGAGGCCTGGTGCTGATCGAGGGCACCGTCAACTCGCCGATTCAGATGATAACCGTGGGTTTCATCGAAGGGCTGTCCAGAACCCGCGATGACCGTCAGCTCCCGCTGCTCTCGGTGTCGGCCTGGCAGGAGAGGCTTGAGGCGGCCGGCTTCTGGCCGGTCACGGTGATCCCCGCCAGTCCGGGCGACGTGATGCCTGACGCCCTGACCCAGCACGTTATCGTCGCCCAGGCGCCGGGCGGGATGCCGGTGCCTGACCCGGCAGCACTTCGCGCCGCGCTCGCCGAGCTGCTGCCCGACTACATGGTGCCGCACCACTACCTGCTCATCGACCAGTTGCCGCTGAGCGCGAACGGCAAGGTCGATGTCGCGGCCCTGCCTTCGCCTTGGCAGGATCCTGGCGTCCAGCGGGTCGTCCCGCGCAGCGCGACTGAGCGGCGGCTATTCGAGATCTGGCGCGACGCGCTCGGACACGGCGATTTCGGTGTCATGGACAACTTCTTCGAGCTTGGCGGCGACTCGCTGCACGCGGTCAGGATCCTTACCGAGCTGCGCGCGGAATTCGGGCTCGACTGGAGCGCGGATGAGGGGCTCGAGCGGTTGTTCGACAATCCCACGATCGAGGAGCTTGCCCGGGCGCTCGGCGCGGGACCCGGAGCAGCAGAATGAGCCCGCGCCCGCCCAAGGCCGCATGGGAAAACGGCAACGTCGATGAGATCATCGTCGGCGGCGGCTCGGCCGGGGCCGTGCTGGCCAGCCGGCTGTCTGAGAACCCTGGCCGCCGCGTCCTGCTGGTCGAGGCGGGCTCCGACCCGGCCGCGGACGGCCAGGACTCCGGCCTGAGCGCGCCCGCCGGTCAGCCCGTGCTTGCCGGGCATAACTGGGACTACACCGCCAGCATCGGCGCGGCTCCTGACCGGCGGCGCCTGTTCCCTTACCTGCTCGGCAAGACCGTCGGCGGGTCGTCGGCGGTCAACGCGGGAATGGCGCTGCGCGGATTTCCCTCCGACTTCGACGGGTGGGCCGCGGCCGGAAACCATGAGTGGTCGTGGCGGCGCGTGCTGCCCTACTACCTGAGCATCGAGGCGGACGCGGACATGGCCGACCAGGAACACGGCCGCGCCGGGCCGGTTCCTATCCGGCGGCCGGTGCCCGGCGAACTGAACGCGATGGCGACCGCGTTCCTGCGGGCCTGCCGCGAACTCGGCCTGCCCGAATTGGCTGACCTGAACGGGGTATCGGATGCGGGCGTCGGGCTTGTGCCCCTCAGCTCGGCCGGCCGCCGGCGGATCTCCACCGCCGATACCCACCTCGCCGCCGCCCGAGGGCGACCCAACCTAACTGTACTCGCCGACTGCCGCGCGACCAGGATCCTGCTGGCCGGCGGCCGGGCAGCGGGCGTGGAGATGATCGCCGGCGGGCAGCTCAGGCAGGTGGCCGCGGGCCAGGTCACTCTGACCGCCGGAGCCGTGGCCACACCGCTCATACTGCAGCGCTCAGGCATCGGCGACGCCCGCATGCTGGCCGCGGCCGGTATCGAGCCCGCCGCTGACCTGCCCGGCGTGGGATCGAACCTCATCGACCACCCGGCCGTGGTGATCTGGGCCGTACCGCTACCTGGCATCTGCACTCGCGACGCGCCCTGGCATCAGGTCATGGCCAGGGCAGGCGGAGCGGATCACCGGCCAGAGCTCAACTTGTACCTGGTCAATAACGTGGCCTCGGCCGGAATGCCGGTGGTCGGCGGAATGCTCGGCGGACGCCTGGCGGTCTCTGTTTCCGCGATGCTGCTCAGGCCGCTATCGCGGGGGAGCGTCCGACTCGGCGGGCCTGATCCCGACGCCAGCCCCGTGATCGCGTTGAGCCTGGCCAGCGAGCAATCTGACGTTGACGCCCTGATGGCCGGCACCCGCCTGGCCTGGTCGGTTATCCGGGCGGCGCCAGTGGCAGGGCTACTTGAGCGGGTACTGCTGTGGACCGACCGCCTGGTCGCGAGCGACGCCATGCTGCGGCGGGCGATTACGAGCTTCGTCACGCCGACCTGGCATCCGGTCGGGACGGCCAGGATGGGCGCGGCAACCGACAACATGTCGGTAGTCGACCAGCGGTGCCGTGTGCACCTCGTGGACGGGCTGCGGGTGGCTGACGCCTCGGTCATGCCCGCCATACCCAGCTCGCCACCCAACCTCACCTGCATCATGCTCGCCGAAAGGGTCGCAGAATGGATGGCGTAGCCGACCTGAGCTCTGATCGCATACCGCTGACCGATCTGCAGCAGGGCTACCTCGTCGGCGTCAGCGACCTGATGGAGCTTGGCGGCATTCAGCCGGGCTACTACGTCGAGCTCGATGTGGTCGGCCTGGACCTCGGGCGGGCCGAGCAGGCAGCCCGCCGGCTCATCACCAGGCACGAGCATCTGCGCACCCTTGTCGGCGTCGAAGGCCAGCTGGTACTGCCCGACGGGCCGCGGACCAGGTTTGAGCTGGTAGTCGCGGACCTCAGGGGACAGAGCAGCGACCGCCAGGAGGCTGCCATCAGCCAGACCAGGTACCGGATGTGTCACGCGGGCATCGATCCAGGCCGCTGGCCCTTGTTCGAGGTCGGCGTGAGCCTGATCCGGCCGCGCCGGGCCCGTGTCCATATCGGGATGAGCTTGCTGCTGCTTGATGGCCGAAGCATTCGTCAGGTCGTCGGTGAGTGGCTCGCGCTCTATCAGGATGGCGAGGCGGTGCTGCCCCCGGTCGGGCAGACTTACCGTGCCAGCCGGGCGGCCCAGCTCGCCTACGAGCGTACCGACTTCTACCGCGCGGACTGGCAGTACTGGTCGGACCGCCTTGACTCGCTGCCTGAGGCGCCCGTGCTGCCCTTGGCCAAGCCGCCAGCGAGCATTTCCCCCGTGCGTTTCACCCGGCGTCAGTGCTCGCTGGCCGGTCCGATGTGGAAGCAACTCTGCTCGCGGTTCCTCGGGCAGCGGGTACTGCCTACCGCGGCCATGCTGCACGTGTTCGCCGAGGTGCTTGGCGGCTGGGCCGCCGCACCTGAGTTCTGCCTCAACATCTTGCATCAGGGCTGGGTGACCAGTCATCCCGAGTCGGCGGGGAGCGTCGGGCAGCTTGGTGCCACCTTGCCGCTCGAGGTCGACCTGCGCGGGCCCGGCGACTTCTGGGATCGCGCCAGGCGCCTGCAGGCCCAGCTGTGGCGAGACCTCGAGCACGGCGCGGTCACGGCAGTTCGCGTCACGAGGGAAATGGCCGCCAGGCGCGGCTGGACCTCGCGGGCGGTACTGCCGTACGTCTTCACGAGCATGCTCGGGTCAGGCGGGCAGGACGCGCTACCCTACCCAGCTTGCCGGGTGGTCACCAGTTACATGCAGACGCCGCAAGTGCTGATCGACAATCAGGTGCAGGACGCGCCAGGTGGCGGTGTCGAATGCGTGTGGGACGTGGTCGATGGGGCTTTCCCTGACGGCTTGCCTGACCTGATGTTCGCGGCCTACCAGGACATGCTGAACCTGCTGGCCGGGCCGGACGGTGCGACGGCCAGGCCTTCTCCGGTCGGAGCAAGTCACCTGGGCGTGGTCGCGGCCCGCAACGAGACCTCAGGGACGGTGCCCGCTGGCCGACTTGAGCAGGGGTTCCTTGACCAGGCGGCGAGACGCGGCGACGCTCCTGCGGTGATCGACCGCCAAGGGACGGTGACTTATCAGCAGCTGGCCGCGGTGTCGGCGGCGGTGGCGGCGTGGCTGGCTGACCGGGGAATCGGGCCGGGGGACATCGTCCCTGTGATCATGACGAAGGGCTGGGAGCAGGTCGCCGCCGTGCTCGGCGTACTGCGTGCGGGCGCGGCCTACTGCCCGGTTGATGCCAGCCTGCCAGCCGCACGGCTGCGCTTGCCGCTTGAGGACTGCTCCGCGCGGGCCGTGCTTTGCCAGTCCTGGAGCCGGCCGGAAGATCAGGCGCTCGGCGACTTGCCGGTGCTCAGCGTGGACGACGTGTCGCCTGGCGGCCCGCATGCCGTTCGGATTGGTGGTCCCGGTGACCTGGCCTACCTCATCTACACCTCAGGCTCCACCGGCAGCCCTAAGGGTGTGCTGATCGAGCACGCCAGCGCGCTGAACACGGTCACGGATATCAGCGAGCGGATCGGCTTGCATCCAGGTGACCGGGTGTTCGGGACGTCATCGCTGAGCTTCGACCTGTCGGTCTGGGACATCTTCGGCACGTTGTCAGCAGGCGCCACCCTGATCCTCCCGGGCGCCAGTGCCGCGACCGATCCGGTGAGCTGGGTGACGGCCGCCGCGCATGGCGTCACCGTGTGGAACTCGGTGCCTGCCCTGGCCGAGATGCTGGCCGAGCTGGCCGAGCAGCGACCCGAGCTAGGCAGGCCCCCGGTCCGGGTCTTCCTGCTCAGCGGTGACTGGATTCCTGTGTCGCTTCCCGGCCGCCTTCTGGCCGGCTGGCCTGATGCCAGGATCATCGCCATGGGCGGGGCGACAGAAGCGTCGATTTGGTCCAATTTCTTCGAGGTGGAACGCGTTGACCGGGGCTGGCGCAGCATCCCCTACGGCGCTCCGCTGCGGAACCAGATCATGCGGGTGCTCGATCACCGGCTTGATGTGCGCGCGCCGTGGGCGGTCGGCCCTATCTACATCGGCGGAATGGGCCTGGCGCGCGGCTACCACCGGGCCGTTGAGCTGACTGAAGAGCGGTTCATCCGGCATCCGGCGACGGGGGAGCGGTTGTACAGGACAGGAGATCTTGGCCGGTACTGGACCGACGGCACCATCGAGTTGCTCGGCCGGGAGGACCGGCAGGTCAAGGTGCAGGGCTTCCGGGTCGAGCCCGGCGAGGTCGAGGCCGCCGTCCGCACTCACCCGGACGTTCGCGAGTGCGTGACCTGGGCGGAGCGGACCGCGGGCGGCCAGCAACTGGTGTGCCTGGCCGTCGCCGAGCCAGGTCAGCGGCCGGACGGTCCGGCGCTCATCGCTCACCTGCGCGCCCGCCTGCCGTCCTATATGGTTCCTAGCCGCGTGGCCGTGGTCGACCGGCTGCCGCTGACCCGCAACGGCAAGGTCGATACCGTCGCGGCGTCCCGGATGCTGGCCGCGGGCGACGAGCGCCCGGCCAGCTCCCGCCAGGCCAGTGGCGCGGCTGAGGCCCTGAGCCGACGGCTCGGCGGGTTCTGGGCCGAACTGCTCGGTGTAGCCGGCGTCGACCCCGATGACAGTTTCTTCGCGCTTGGCGGCAATTCGCTGCTCGCGCTCAGGCTGATCCATCGCATCCGCGCCGACCTTGGCAGAGACCTTCCGCTCGGTCAGGTCTTCGAGACGCCGACGCTCCGTGGCCTAACCGCGGCCATCGCCGGCGGGAGCCTGAAGGGACGCTGCCTGGTGACCCTGGCCGACCGGCCAGGGCTTGAGCTCGTGCTGTTCCACCCGGTTGGCGGCTCAGTGACGAGCTACTCGGCGCTGGCGGCCGCATGGCCAGGACCGGTTCTGGCCTTCCAGTCGCGTGCCCTGGCGGTCACAGCGGCGGCGGGCGGGGCACCGGCCGAGGATCTGGTCGAGATGGCGGCCAGCTACCGCGAGGAACTCCAGGCGGAGGCTCCGGCCGGACCGTATCTGCTCGGTGGCTGGTCTATGGGGGGCGTGCTGGCCTACGAGGTCGGCAGGCAGCTGACTAGCCGCGGGCAGGAGGCGGCGATCGTGATGATCGACTGCAGTCCGGCCGGGTCGCGGCCGCACCAGGGAGCGGCCGTCCACCTGGAGTTCCTGCGCGACCTTGGCAGCGGGAGGCTCCCCGCATCTGTGGCCGCGGTCTTCTGGCAGGCGGCGGCCGGGTCGCGCGCACGGGCGGCCAGGAACGTCGCCGTCTCAAGCGGCTTGCTGCCGGCCGAGGTAGACGTACCCGAGTACGAGCGCTTGCTCGGCATTCACGCGAGCAACCTGGCGGCGCTCGCCGCCTATCAGCCGCAACCATCGACCGCGTCTGTGCTGCTGTTCCAGGCAGCCGCCGCGCCAGCGCGGTCCGAATCGCTCACATCCTGGCGGGCCGTATGCCCGCACCTTGAGGTGGACGTCCTGGACGGCGACCATTATTCGATCGTCACCGGCAGCCAAACGGCTGTCATCGCCCGCCGGGTCTCTGCCTGGATCGGCGGTCGCACGGCGACGGTCAGTTCCGGAGAGGAGTACCGATGATCGTGTCCAGTCAGCCTGGCCGCGAGATCCGGCTTTCGGCCGTTGTAATGACCCATCCGGCGCGGATCGATGAGGCGCGCCGACTTCGCGAGCTGCACCCGGATCTGGAACTGCACCTCGTATGCGACCCTAGCCCCGAGCGCAAGGGTTACAACCTGGACGCCGCTCGGGCAGCCTGGTCGGCCGTGGCTGACGGGGCCACTCATCACTTGGTCATCGAGGATGACGTTCTCTTGTGCCAGGGGTTTCTGGACCGGCTCATGGCATTGATCGCGGTGCAGCCTCTGGCCGCTATATCGCTATTCGCCGAATGGGCATCGCTGACGGCGAGCCTGGCCCGGATGGCCGCTATGCACGGGACCGCGTTCGCCGAAGTTGTCGATCTCCACATGCCGCACCTGGGCCTTGTGCTCCCTGCGGGCGTAGCGCGGGGATTTAACGCCTTCGCCGCGACCGCCATCGGGCCCAAGGCTTGCGACATCGTCATGCTCAGGTATCTACGCCGCACAGGTGTCCACCGTTACGTCAGCATCCCCAGCCTGATCGAGCATCGCCAGCTCCCGAGCATCGTTGACCCCCACAACGACCGCCAGGGCCGCCGGCATGCTGTCTGCTTTCTGCCCGAGGTGGCCGGACCGAGGCCAGGCCATGCCGTGCTGTCCGGCCTTAGCATCGTGCCGAACTTGGCGTGCACGAGCGCTAGCGCGGTCTTCGAGCACAGGATTCGCAGCGACGAAGGCACAGATGAACTCTGGAGGCCGGTACCAGCTGCTGAACTGCTGGCGGAGCGGGGGATGGACGACCCGGCGCAGAGTCAGGCGTTCAGGTCGGCCGTCGCCGCGGTCGCCGACCTCGACGAGGTGCTCGACCGGGTCGGTGACCGTGCTCTGGGAGCGCTGTGGACGACGGCCTTCTCGCTCGGCCTGGCCGCGGCAGGCACGGGGCCGCTGCCCGATGACCCGGCCGGGACACCGCTGGCCCGGCAGGCCCTGACCACGCTCGCACCAGGCGGTCTGCGTCGCCTGGTGCCCGCGGCCGACCTGGATTGGCTGTCTGAGCAGCTAGCGCCACTAACCTTGGCGGCCGTCAGGCAAGCCGTCAGCGAAGCGAGCGACGGCCGCGCCGAGCCCATCAGTGAGCAGGGCACATCACTCCGACGGCTCAGGTTAGCCGCGCCTGTCTGAGCCGCGGTGCGCATGCTCTGCCGCCTGATCCCGCAGCCTGCCCGCAATCTTAGGAATTTCGTCGAGGCGGAGAAACTTGTATTCTTGCTGCTGAAGTTCAGGAACGAGAATCTGGATAAGCTCAATGGTTCGGTTAGCATTCTTGACCGCATCTTGATCGGCCGTGCAGTCGTGCATGAGGGTTATTCCTCTGCGTCTGCGGCCTTTAATTAGGCGAATATACAGGTCGGCGCACTGCCTGGGAGACTGGCCTCGCTCCCAGAACCCCCAGTCGCCAGCATCGATATCCCAGCCAATAGGCCCTACGTGCCCGGCGGACGCCGCGACGTTCGCGTTCAGGACGTTCGCGACAGTTGAATCCCAGTGGCCATATGGTGGCCGGAAGAACGTGACAGAACCGTCAACATAGTTCCGTATAGCGCTGTCCGTGCGTACGACCTGGGAGATAGCATCTCCGTTTCCTGATGGGCCTTCCAGAAGACTCGTATGATCATAAGTATGATTTCCGATAAGATGACCAAGATCGCGCAGCTCTTGCAGGACCTCAGGCAGCTCGACCGCGAACTTCCCGACAACGAAGAAAGTCGCCCTGATCCCCAAACTGTTCAGATAACGGGCAATCTCAACTGTCCTTGGCCCGTATTCTGGCAGGGGCGGGCCCGTCTGACCGGGACCGTCGTCGAAAGTAAGACATAGGGTCTTGTCCCCAAGCGATGACCCTCCAGTGATCAGCGCGTCCTCGTACATTAGGTTACCTTTCTCTGTACATCTTTCAGATGCTATCTACGTCGCCAAGGTCGGGGGAAGGCGTGAACCGCCGGGCGAGACCGCATCGATGTCCCAGCTATGCTGTCACCGGCCGTCGGGCCCGCCTCCCGTTCGGATTGGTGGTCCCGGTGACCTGGCCTACCTCATCTACACCTCAGGCTCCACCGGCAGCCCTAAGGGTGTGCTGATCGAGCACGCCAGCGCGCTGAACACGGTCACGGATATCAGCGAGCGGATCGGCTTGCATCCAGGTGACCGGGTGTTCGGGACGTCATCGCTGAGCTTCGACCCCGGACGGCTTCATTCCCGGCATGGCAGCACTGAGCGCCGCGTGGGACCCGGCGAATAACACTTGGGTGTCGGCGAATTCGGGTGACTTAAACACCCTCAACGCAGCACCCGCGCCGAGGCCCCATGAGATCACGTTTCTCGCGGTCCTCGAGCCTGTCGGCCCAGGCGACGTGGACGAACGCCGGGGCGGCGAACGACCTGACGTTCCTGCCCCAGGCGATCGACGCGGTCGGCGTGGCCGAGCAGGTCAACGGGACGGCAGTCGCAGTGAGCAACCTGAACACGGGCGCGCTCACCGCGATCTACACAGGCGGCACGTACACGCAGAGCGCGGCCGGGCCGACGGTTGGTGACGTCCAGGAGTCCGGTGGCTATCGGTACCTGGTGACCGGAGTGGGCCACAGCCGCGTCGCGACCTCTTTCCAGGTGGTGCCGGTGCTGCCGCAGGCGGGCTCGGGTATCCGCGGTTTCTTCCTCAACGCCATCGCCGCCAACGCGTTCGCCGCCAACATCGTGGCGAACGAGACCGGGACGGTGGCTGAGGAGGAGGACTACGCCGCGGCGGACCTTTCGAAGACCGACATGCAAATCGCCCTGAATAAGAACGGCGTGCCGTACAACGTGCCGGGGAACAGCACCGAGATCGTGCCGCTCCCCGCTGCCGCGGTGATCGCGCAGTTGCACGGCCTTGACCGTTAACACGCTGGCCACCGCCGTCTTCCCGTTGATCAACCAGAAGACGCTGACCAACGGTATGGCCGGTAACAATGCCGGTATCGGCACCCTGCAGACCGCACAGGCGCCGCAGATCACGTTCGGCCAGCCTCTGACGGGAAACTTCGAC
>OCZU010001882.1_pt1 | contig 13542 bp, 10 predicted proteins | sample 1539001 | NCBI WGS metagenome assembly OCZU01 (sample SAMEA3539306, study PRJEB22396) | soil metagenome | biome: tundra; feature: field; material: soil | place: USA | collected 2010-05 | depth 0.15 m
AGATCGACAGCGTGACCGGGGCGTCGCTGATCATCTGCGGCCACACCGGCTGCTGGTTCTTGAAGGAGTAGCCGAAGCACGGCGGCGGGCAGTAGGTGGTGCTCGTACCGGCGTTGTAGTGCGCGCCGAGCACGATGGCCTTCAGGAACCGGCCGAATTGCAGGTATACCGGCGCGTTGAGGCCGAGTTTCGCCTCGACCTGGAGCACGGCGGCCCGGGTCGGGTTACGGCCGACGTACTCGGTGGCCAGTTGGTAGGAGTTCTGCCCGGCCAGCCTGGGAATCAGGAAAAAGATCGCAAAGGTGATCGCGCTGACCACGATCAGCAAGAACACCGTGGCGAACAGCCGCCGGACGATAAATGTAATCACTGTGCGCGGCGCTGGTGCCCGGCCCGGATGGCCAGGCCGGGCACCAGCATCCTCCCTGCTCTCGATCTGCGGCGGCTACTTACTTGACGCCGAGCACGGCGTAGTTGTACATGCCGTAGTAGGACTGGACGTTCACGTTGGTCAGGTTCGGGCTGCGGTAGAGCAGCGACTTGGCGTACACCCCGGGCAGGACCGCCGCGTCCTTCATGACCTGCATGTCGATCTGGGACGTGAAGGAGTTCCGGGTGGTGGCGTTGTTGGTGCTGGCCATCTGGTCGAGCAGGCTGTTCACCTTCGGGTCATTGAGCAAGGAAAGGTTCGTATTGCCTGCCGGGCTGATGGCCTTGCCGTCGACCAGGTAGTAGAAGAACCCGTACCCGTCCGGCCAGTCCGCCGCCCAGCCGTAGAACGAGATGCCGAGGTCGTGCTGGGACTCGTACTTGGGCACGCCCGCGAAGTCGGAGTCGTAGGTGCCGGTCGGGAACCCGTGCAGCGAGGTCTTGATGCCGACCTGGGCCAGTGACGCCTGCAGGGCCTGGGCGGCGGCGGTCTCCTTGGGCCGGTCACTGCGGTAGGTGATCCCGGTGGTGAAGCCGTTCGGCTGCCCGCACAGCTTGAGCTGGGTCTTGGCCGCGGAGTCGTCACCACTGGGCTTGGAGATCGCGTCGTACAGGTCGAACGCCTTCTGGCCGACCACGTTCGGCGGGGCCAACGTGGTCGCGATCGCGCCGCCCGCCACCGGGCCACCGTAGGCGGTCTGGTAGTTGGTCTTGTTGGCGGCGTACTCGATGGCCATCCGGCAGTGCAGGTTGTTCAGCGGCGGCACCGTCGTGTTCAGCCCGGCGAACCAGGTGAACCCGGCGATCGGGTCGTCGGATGAGGCCTTGAGCGACGACGAGGAAAGGACCTTGGCCCGGGCCGCCGCCTGGACGCCGGTGCCCGTCGCGTCCACATCCAGGTCACCGGCCAGCAGCCGGTTGTCGATGTCGTTGGCGTTCATGTTCATGGTCATGACGACCTTGCTGGCCAGCTGCTTCGCGTTCGGGTCGGTCGCCGGGTTCCAGAAGGTGTTCGGCACCATCACCAGCTGCTTGTTCAGCTGGTAGCTCTGGAACTTGTACGGGCCGGTGGAGATCGGGTGCAGCTGGTAGTTCGCGCCGGTGTCCTTGCCTGGCGGCACCGGGGCGGTCTGCGGTATCGCGGCCACGTAGTCGAAGTCCGCGAACGGGGCCGCCAGATGGAACACGATCGTGGTCGGGTTCGGCGTCTGCACCGCGTTCAGGCCCATCAGGTTCTTGGCCCGGTCGGTGTAGGGGCCCGGATAGGCGGGCTTCTGCGGCGCCAGCAGCAACGGGAAGTAGCCGGGGCCGAGCGGGAACAGCGACCGGTCGAAGGTGCGCTCCACGGCGTACTTGACGTCTTCCGAGGTGACCGTCGTGCCGTCCTCGAACTTCACGTTGGGCTGTATGTGGTACGTCCAGGTCAGCCCGTTGTCGGAGATGACGCCCGGGCCGGTGGCCAGATCAGGGACGACCTGCAGGCCGCAGCTGCCCGGGCAGGACTTGTAGGTCATCAGCGGCATGGTGTAGAGCCGGGTGAAATCCCACATGTAGTCGTAGTACGTGTTGCCCGGGTCGGTGGAGTCGGGCGTGCTGCTGTTGCCGAACGTGAGCGTGCCGCCCTTGTGCGTGGACGGGTTGACCACGCTGGTGATGGCCGCACCGTAGGTGCTGGATCCCGAGCTGCTCGAGCTGCTGCTCCCGCTGCTGCCGCCGCAGGCGGCCAGCACAAGCGCGGCGACCGCCCCGAACGCGGCCAGCCCTATGGTCTTGCGTCTCCTCATGAGGTGAACGCCTCCTGTCGTGATTCGGTTACGGAATGGGGGTCCATCGGCCTACCGGCTGCTTCTCGGGTCGAGGGCATCGCGCAGCCCGTCACCGAACAGGTTGAAGGCAACGACCGTGATGAAGATAGCCACGCCCGGGATGATCATGTACATGGGGTCGATGGAGTAATAGCCGTTCTGCACCGCGTCCGAGAGCATGCCCCCCCAGCTCGGCGTGGGCGGGATGATTCCCACCCCCAGGTAGGAAAGAGCCGCCTCGAACAGGATGTTGGTGGGGATCAGCAGCGTCGAGTACACCAGGATCGGCGCCACCAGATTCGGCAGGAGCTCGCGGTAAAGGATGTACGGCCCGCGCCCGCCGATGCTGCGCGCCGCGTCAACGAACTCCCGCTCCCGCAGCGACAGGGTCTGACCGCGGATGATCCGGCCCATGTAGGGCCAGTTGAAGAACCCGATCACGAAGACAAGAATGCTGATCCGCAGCGAATTGCCGGACAGGCCGAACGCCGCCGACGGTATGACGCCGACCAGCGCGATGGCGAACACCAGGAGCGGGAAGGCGAGGAAGACATCCATGGAGCGCGCGATCACCGAGTCCACCCAGCCACCGAAATAGCCCGCGATGACACCCATGAAGACACCGATGCCCACCGCCAGCGCCGTGGCCAGGAAGGCGATGAGCAAAGAAACCTGCGCCCCGTTCACGATCCGGCTGAGCATGTCACGCCCGGTCACCGGCTCGACGCCGAGCGGATGGGCCAGGCTGATCCCGCCGAACGGGCCGTTCGGGCGGCTGAATGTCGGATTGATCAAGCTCGCGTTATAGGTGTCCGGGTTCTGCACCAGGTGCGGGCCAATGATCGCCACCAGGATGAGCAGCACGACGACAACGCCGCCGGCCATGGCCACCTTGTCCCGGCGCAGTCGCATCCAGGCGATCTGGCCGAGTGAACGGCCTTCGATGTCCTTCCGGCTGACTCCGGCCAGCGCCCCATCCGGCGTGGCGTCCGCCGACGGCGGGAACACGTCGAGTGGTGCTGCCATCAGGTGCCGCTCCCATTCACGCTAGGTACAGGAAAAATGCCCGGCGGCCGCGGCCTGTGCGGTGCCGAAGCAGGAAAACAGAGGCATCTAACGGGAGAATCTACCGGGGTGCCTGGTCAGCGACACCTCTGGGGCGTGGTCGTGCCTGGATTGTGACCGAATTACGATTCGTTTGTCACGGCGGAGCGCCCGTGACTAGCTGCGACTTCCCGCAACCGGGCCAGGTCCACATCACGCAGTGACGCGGCGATGACACGGCCGGGCCGGGCCGGCACCGGTGCGACATTCGGCACGGCGATGACCGCGCAGCCGGCCGCCTCGGCCGAAGCGACGCCGTTGGGCGAGTCCTCCAGCGCCACGCAGCCACCGGGATCCAGCCCGAGCAGGCCGGCCACCAGCAGGTAAGGCTCCGGATCGGGCTTGCCGCGGCGGACGTCGTCGGCGCACACGGTCGCGGTGAACGTCACGTCGACCGTCTCGAGCACCGCATCCATCAAATCCCGCTGCGCAGAGGTAACCAGCGCGCATGGCAGCCCGGCGGCACTCACCTCGGCCAGCAGTTCCCTGGCACCAGGCATCATCGGCACGCCATGCCGGCGGACCAAGCCGGTGATCCCTCCCGCCAGCCATCGGGCCACGGTCTCTTCCGGCACCGGGCGGGCCGCACGGGCCAGCATGTAGCCGAGGCTGTGGCTCAGTGGGCCGCCGACCAGGCGCTGCTGATCGGCGTGCGTCCAGGCGCCGCCCATCCTGGCCATGATCTCGGTCTCCACCTCGAACCAGAGTGGCTCAGAATCGACGAGGAGCCCGTCCATGTCGAACAGCACCGCCTGGAGACCACCGGATCCGGGGTCGCTCACGTGCTGAAGTACCTCGCCTCGGGATGGAACGCGATCAGCGCGTCCGTGGACTGCTCGGGCGCCAGCTGGAATTCCTCGGACAGGGTGACCCCGATCCGCTCTGGCTTCAGCAGCCGGACCACCTTGGCGCGGTCTTCCAGATCCGGGCACGCCGGATAACCGAACGAATAGCGGCAGCCCCGGTAGTCAACCTTGAGGATGCCGTCGAGATCGGGCGGATCGAACCCGGCTAGCCCGGTCTCGGCGCGCACCCGGCCGTGCCAGTACTCGGCGAGCGCCTCGGTCAGCTGGACGGAAAGCCCATGCAGCTCCAGGTATTCGCGGTAGGCGTTCTTGGCGAAGAGCTCCCCGGTGGCCTGGCTGATCCTCGATCCGACCGTGACGAGCTGGAAGCCGACCACATCGGTCTGGCCGGACTCGCGGGGACGGAAGAAGTCCGCCAGGCACAGGTGGTGGTCGTGGCGCTGGCGCGGGAAGGTGAACCGCTCCCGCTCGCCGCCGCCGGAGTCCAGGATGACGAGGTCGTCACCTTCGCTGACGGCCGGGAAGTACCCGTATACGACGCCGGCCTCCAGCAGGCCTTCGGTCGCCACGCGGTCCAGCCACATCCGCAGCCGCGGGAGTCCTTCCGTCTCCACGAGCTCCTCATACGACGGGCCGTCCCGGCCGCGGGATGGCTTAAGCCCCCACTGGCCCATGAAGGTGGCGCGCTCATCGAGGAATGCCGCGTAGTCAGTGAGGGGGATGCCCTTGACGATCCGGTCGCCGAGGAAGGGAGGCGCGGGCACCGCGCTGTCCGTGGCCACATCCGAGCGCTTGGGCATAGCGGCCGGCTCGGTAACGGTAAGCCTGGCCCCGGTCTTCACCCGGCGCTCGCGGACGGCCGGCAGCTGGGCGCCGGCCTCGCCCCGCTTCACCGCCATGAACGCGTCCATCAGGCGCAGCCCCTCGAATGCGTCCCTGGCGTAGCGGACCTGGCCGTCGAACAGGGCCGCGAGGTCCTGCTCCACATAGGCCCGGGTGAGCGCGGCGCCACCGAGCAGCACCGGCCAGCGCGGCGCCAAGCCGCGCGCGTTCAGCTCCGCGAGATTGTCCCGCATCACCACCGTGGACTTCACCAGCAGGCCTGACATGCCGATGACGTCGGCATCGTGCTCGATCGCGGCATCCACGATGGCGGAGACAGGCTGCTTGATACCGGTGTTTATGACCTCATAGCCGTTGTTGGTCAGGATGATGTCGACCAGGTTCTTGCCGATGTCGTGCACGTCTCCCCGGACGGTCGCCAGCACGATCCGGCCCTTGCCGCCATCTCCGGACCGTTCCATGTGCGGCTCCAGGTAACCGACCGCGGTCTTCATCACCTCGGCTGACTGCAGCACGAACGGAAGCTGCATCTGGCCGGCGCCGAATAGCTCGCCCACCGTTTTCATGCCATCGAGGAGGACATCGTTGACGATCTCCAGGGCCGGACGCTGGGCGAGCGCCTCGTCGAGGTCCGCCTCGAGGCCCACCTTCTCGCCGTCGATGATCCGCCGCTTCAGCCGCTCCCAGAGCGGCAGGCCGGCCAGTTCCGCGGCCCGGCTGGCCTTGACCGCCGCCGCGTCCACGCCGTCGAACAGCTCGAGCAGCCGGGACAGCGGGTCATACCCTTCGCGCCTGCGGTCGTAGATGAGGTCGAGCGCGGTCTGCAGCTGATCGTCCGGTATCCGGGCGATGGGCATGATCCGTGACGCGTGCACGATGGCCGAGTCAAGGCCGGCCCGCACGCATTCGTCGAGGAACACGGAGTTGAGCACCGAGCGCGCCGCGGCATTGAGGCCGAACGAGACGTTGGATACCCCCAGCGTCGTCTGGACCTCCGGATAGCGCTGCTTGACCTGGCGGATCGCCTCGATCGTCTCGATCGCGTCCCGCCTGGTCTCCTCCTGGCCGGTCGAGATCGGGAAGGTCAGGCAGTCCACGATGATGTCGGACGTCCGCATGCCCCAGTTCCCGGTCAGGTCCTCGATCAGCCGGGTGGCCACGGCGAGCTTCCATTCGGCGGTGCGCGCCTGGCCCTGCTCGTCGATGGTGAGCGCGATCACCGCCGCACCGTGCTCGACGACCAGCGGCATGACCTTGGCCATCCGGGAGGCCGGCCCGTCGCCGTCCTCGTAGTTGACCGAATTCACCACCGCCCGCCCGGCGAGCAGTTCGAGGCCGGCCTGGATCACCTCGGGCTCGGTCGAGTCGATCACGAGCGGCAGGGTGGCCGCGGTGGCCAGCCGTCCCGCGACCTCTGTCATGTCGGCAGTTCCACTGCGTCCCACGTAGTCCACGCACAGATCGAGAAGGTGAGCGCCATCGCGGGTCTGCGCACGCGCGATCTCCACGCAGTCGTCGTAGCGAGCAGCGATGAGCGCCTCACGGAACGCCTTCGATCCGTTCGCGTTGGTCCGCTCGCCGATGGCCAGGAACGAGGTGTCCTGGCGGAACGGCACGTGCTGGTAGAGCGAGGCCACGCCGGGCTCGGGCCGCGGCCTGCGGTCAGCCACCGCGGCGCCGCGCACGCGCTCCACCACCGCCGCCAGGTGCTCGGGCGTGGTACCGCAGCAGCCACCGACCAGGGCCAGGCCGAACTCGGCGGTGAACATCTCGTGCGCGTCCGCCAGCTGATCCGGGGTCAGCGGGTAGCGGGCACCGTCGGCCGTGAGCATGGGCAGCCCCGCGTTGGGCATGCAGGACAGCGGGATCCGGGAATGACCGGCCAGGTAGCGCAGATGTTCGCTCATCTCGCCCGGACCTGTGGCGCAGTTCAGGCCGATCACGGTGATCCCGAGGGGCTCGAGCGCGGTGAGGGCGGCGCCGATCTCGCTGCCCAGCAGCATGGAGCCGGTGGTCTCGATGGTCACCTGGGCGATCACCGGGACATCCGTCCCCGCTGCGGCGATGGCCCGGCGGGTGCCGATGATGGCCGCCTTGGCCTGGAGCAAGTCCTGGCAGGTCTCCGCGATGATCGCGTCCACGCCTCCGCGCAGCAGGCCCTCCGCGTTGCGCTGATAGGCGTCGCGGAGTTCGGCGAATTTCACGTGACCGAGGGTGGGCAGCTTCGTGCCGGGGCCGATAGAGCCCAGCACCCAGCGCGGGTGCTGGGGATCTGACCAGCGGTCGGCCGCGGCCCGGGCGATCCTGGCCCCGGCCTCGGAGAGTTCGCCGATGCGGTCAGCAATCCCGTATTCGCCCAGATTGCTGAGGTTGGCGCCAAATGTGTTGGTGGTCACGCAGTCCACCCCGGCCTCGAGGTACGCCTCGTGCACGGAACGGACGATGTCAGGGCGGGTGACGTTGAGGATCTCGTTGCATCCCTCGTGCCCGTCGAAATCCTCGAGGGTGGCGGCACTGGCCTGGAGCATGGTTCCCATGGCGCCATCCGCTACGACCACCCGCTCGCTGAGGGCCCTGCTTAGTGATGTCGTCATTAGGAGTTCTATTCTAGGGGCCGCTGCCGGGGCGCCGCCGATCGCCACAGAAGCGCCGGCCATGCGACGCAGTGATCATGGCCCAGCACGTAACCTGGTGTCATCGGCGGGCCGGCGGCGGCCGGCAAAGGAGGTGGTGGGAAATCGAGCTCAACGGCATTGGCAAGCTCACCTCGCCAGCCCTTATCGCCGCCTTTGAGGGCTGGAACGACGCGGGTGAGGCCGCCAGCGGGGTGATCGACCACCTTGGAAGCGCCTGGCAGGCGGCCCCGGTCGGTGCTATCGACCCGGAGGACTACTACGACTTCCAGGTGACCAGGCCAGTGATGGAAATGGCCGAAGGCCGGGCCGAGCGTCTGGTCTGGCCGACCACGCGCCTCTCGGTGGCCAGGCCGGACGGGCTGGGCCGCGATGTGCTGCTGGTGCACGGGATCGAGCCCAATATGCGCTGGCGTGCCTTCAGCGACGAGCTGATCCGCTCCTTCACCGAACTGGGCATCGAGATGGTCGTGCTCCTTGGTGCCCTGCTGGCGGATTCACCGCATACCCGTCCCGTGCCGGTGACGGCGGCCGCCTCTGATCCCGCGCTCGCCGCAGAGTTGCACGCGGAGCCGGCGGATTACAAGGGGCCGACCGGGATCCTGGGTGTGCTCCAGCATGCGTGCGCGGATGCTGGTATCGCGGCCGTCTCCCTGTGGGCCTCCGTTCCGCACTATGTCGCGCAGCCGCCCAGCCCCAAGGCGACCCTGGCGCTGCTCCGGGGCGTCGAGGACGTCCTGGACATCTCCCTGCCGCTGGCCGACCTGCCTGAGGAGGCCAGGGCGTGGGAACGCGGCGTGGACGAACTTGCTGAGCAGGACACCGAGGTCGCTGAGTACGTACGCACCCTTGAGGAAGCCAAGGACGCTACCGACCTGCCGGAGGCGAGCGGCGACGCGATCGCCCGCGAGTTCGAGCGTTGGATGCGCCGCCGCGGCCAGCCAGGTGAGTCTGGCAGCCGCTGACCGCCGCAGTTATGCCCGGAGGGCCGGGGGTTGTCCCCCGGGCTAGCACTCCTTAAATCGGCGGCCACGGTACCGCAGGCCAGTCCTCAGGCGGGTAGGGGTGCACCCGGTGGTCCAGCAGCAGTTCCACGCGCTGGATGGTCGCCTCCACCTCGTCCGGAGTAAGCAAGGCCGAGAGTTCCGCCGCGAGTTCCTCCCCGGCGAGTGCCCGCTGGAACCTGGTCAGGGCCTCGATGGCCCGCTTGGGCAGGGTCCGGCCCCGCCATTGCCACAGGACGGTGCGGAGCTTGTACTCCTCGCTGAAGCAGACGCCGTGGTCGCAGCCGAACAGGCGGCCATCACTGACCGGAAGCAGGTGGCCGATCTTGCGGTCCGCGTTGTTCACCACCGCGTCGAACACGGCCATGTCACGAAGCGCCCGGTGATCGGAACTCCGGGCCAGGGCCACGAGATCCACGCTGGCGTCAGCGTCGATCCAGAGCTGGCACATGCCCGGCCCGAACGGCCCGTCGCGAAATACGGTCGGCGGGACGAGGTTCCAGCCGGCGGCCCGGGACACCGCATACGCGGCCACCTCGCGGCCGGCCAGCGAGCCGGCGGCGAAATCCCACAGCGGGCGCTCGCCGGCTATCGGCTTGTAGACGCATGCGGCGTCTTGGCCGCCATGGCGCACCCGGCAGTACAGCGTGGCGTTCGAGGCGACGGCCAGCCGGCCTTGCACCTCGAGGTCGCCCAGGGTAAGCAGCTCGAGCGCGGCGCTGTTGTCCTGCGGCGGAACCGGCCCAGCCGGCCGCGCGGCCTTCGCTGCCCTGGGCGATCGTGACGGCCGTTGAGCGCGCTTACCCGGGGATGTATCAGGCATTGCTCACTCGGTGACCGTTCTGCCGTGGGCATATGTGCCCCTCCGCGTCCAGGGGCAGGCCGCAGAGCGGGCACGGCGGTCGGCCCTGGCCGATAATCTGCAGTGCACGCTGTGTGAAGGCCCGCGCGGTCGTCGCTGAGATCCTGACCCTGAGCACCCCAGGACCGTTCTCCGGGACCTCCTCGGAGAGCAGCTCGACCGGCGTCTCCGTCTCCTCCTGAGCCTCGATGACCACGCGCTCGTCCTCGCCGTCCCAGGCCAGCGCGATCGCCCCGACCCGGAAGTCCTCCATCAGCGGCAGGTCGAGCGGACCGTCATCGGCCAGGTCGTCCGGCCCGGCCGGGGAGGCCGGGGAGGCCGGGGAGAGGGCGCCGGTGCGGCGCACCACCTCGTCGAGGAGCTCATCGAGACGTTCGGCGAGCAGACTGACCTGGAACTTCTCCAGTGCGACGCTGGTGACCCGGCCACTGGCGCTGGCCTGCAAGTAGAAGGTGCGCTCCCCAGGTTGCCCGACGGTACCCGCGACGAACCGCTCCGGCGGGTCGTAGGAATAGACCGGCATGATCCCTATCCTCCCGCTCCGCCGCCGATGGCGGCGTCACCCTCGACCCGCCGGGACGCGCCTCCCGCCGCGCCGGCCCGCGCAGGCCGCGCACCATTGCCCGACCCATCCCCCCCTGGAGCGGCCTGCTGGCCAGCTCCGGCGGCTACCGGCCGGGCTAGCCCGCCCACAGCTCCGCCCGTGTCGTTCATCCGCACCAGGAACGGGCGGAGCGGCGTGTAACGGATCACGCTGAGCGAGCACGGGTCGACCTGGATCCGCTGGCATAGATCAAGATGCATGCCGAGGCTGTCGGCGATCACGGCCTTGATGACATCGCCGTGTGAGCAGATGACGTAGACCGCGTCTTTCCCGAGCCTGGCGTTCCATTTCCGCACCGCGCTCACCGCTCGGTGCTGCATGTCCGGCATTGACTCCCCGTCCTCACCAGGGAACCGCACCGCGCTGGGGTGGGCCTGCACCACCCGCCACAGGGGTTCCTTGGCCAGCCGCTTCAGGGACTTGCCGGTCCAGTCCCCGTACTTGACCTCCGCCAGTCCCTCATCCTCCGTAACGGCCACCGGCTGGCCGTTATGGGCCGCCGCGATCGCGTCCGCGGTCTGCCTGCAGCGGTCCAAGGGGCTGGTGACGATGGCATCCAGTGGCACGCCAGCAAGCCGCGTCGCCAGGGCCGTAGCTTGCTCACGACCGCGCTCATCGAGCGCGATGCCGGGCGTCCGGCCGGTGAGCACAGTCCCGGTCCCTGCGGTCAGCCCATGGCGGACCAGGAGAACCAACGTCACGCCTCGACTCTAAGGGGTACGGCGTGATACTCGGCAAGTGCGTGGTGGCCGGCCGCGCACTAGTCGGTCGGGCTCCACGCCATCAGTCGCTCCACCAGGCCGCGATCACCGGTTATCCGCACGTCATCGAGCCCTTTGCGGCCATAGAGCAGCAGCACGAGATCACTGGCCGGCCCGTGCACGGCCACCGGCGGTTCTGGTAGCACAGTCGGTTCTGGTAGCACAGTCGACGAGACAGCCGGGCCGGGCCGGAGTGCGGCACCGGTCTCGCCGAGGTCCAGCCGCCAGCTGTCGCCTTCGTCCGCGCACAGCGCGATCGTCCCTGGGGCATGCGGCCACACTCCGGCCGAGCCGAGCCCGACCGTCACGAACTCGGCGACTCCGTCCCTGGCGACCACCGTGGGCAGCGGCCAGGGGCGGCCCGCTGCCTCCTGAGCGTCCCAGGCGTGCACGGCGGCCTCCTGGACTTGGTGCCGGGCGACCGCACCGGCGGCGGCGGGGGAACCCCACCATGTCCAGCATCCACGGTCTGGCCCGGCCGCGTCCAGCGCCGCCAGCAGGACGACAGTGGAGTCGACCGACCAGGCCAGCAGGTCCTCTCCCGCGTCGCGTTCGTCGGCCGGGTCATCCGGGGGTCCGGTGGCGGGGCCGGCCGCTACCGCGGCCCCCCAGAAGCGCTGCACCTCGGCCAGGTGGCTCACGAGGCCCTCGAGCGACCAGCCCGGGCAACCGGGCACCTTACTGTCTGACGCCGCGGCCGCGGCCGCCTCGCGCAGAGCAGCGGACCGGTCCTCGATGAGGGCCAGCAGATCCGGGAAATCTGGTGTCGTCATGGCATTGTCCTACCACCAGCCCCGGACATTGCGCCCGCCGGAGTCAGTCGGCGGTGCCGGCCGCCGCGGTGCCAGGGGCCGCTACCACAAAGGTCATGGCCCCGAAGGTGACCTGGTCCCCGGGCTGGACCGGGACCGGTTCGGTGACCCGCCAGCCATTCAGCCGGGTGCCGTTGGTGGAGCCCAGGTCGGCGAGCATCCAGCCGCTGGCGCACCGCCGGAGTCCGGCATGCCAGCGTGACACGGAAAGGTCGGGAAGCACCAGATCGCAGGCCGCGTCGCGGCCGATGGTGAACCGGTGCCGGGCCCCCGAAGGGAACATGAGCATGGGCGGCGCGGCGGCTGGAACAGCGCGGGGCATCCCGCTGGTCACGGCCTCCCAGCCGCGCCGCCCGAACGCCCTCAGCGTGCTTCCCAGCCGGCGGGGCGAGGGCAGGTCCGCGAGGAGCTGAGCGAGATCACGGCGGTCGCGGGCCTTAAGCGCGGCCTCGACCCGGTGGACGAACGTGTCGTGAGTCAGCCGTCCCTCGGCAAAACGCTCTCCGAGCTGGTTGATCGCCTCGTCCCGTTCGGCGTCGGAGACGCGCATGCGGCCGGAGTCGCAATCGCGGCGCTCGGGCGCGTAAGGGCCTCCCGTGGGCGCGGCACCGCCCGGGTTCCCTGTCATGATCTAGAGTATCGGCGCGGAATGGATACGGCACAAGGCACGCTAATTACGGTGCTACCAGCAGTACGCAATTCTGGCCTCTAGGCTGGCTTGCGATGTCCACCGCAATAGAGCAAGAGAGCACCGGGGCGAGCGGCCTGCCCCAGGACGTGTTCGGTGAGTTCTGCGCCGCCGGGCTCTGGCCGGGGCTCGGCCCTGGACTGGCCGGCCGGCTGGCCGGGGCCGGCATTACCGCGCCCAACCTCGTCACCGCGGCACGCCTGGAACTCGTCGAAGGAGTGGGCAGCAAGCGCGCATTGCGTCTCGCCGCCGCCTTCGAGGATGCACGGCCCGCCTACCAGGTGGCCGAACTCCTGGTGGCATGCCGGGTGCCCGCCCGCTACGCCGGGCCTGCCGTCGCGCGCCTGGGCACCTCGGCCGCGCGCCAGCTGCGGGAGGACCCGTGGCGGCTGCTCTCGGTGCCGCAGCTAAGACCCGACCAGGCCGACTGGTTCGCCCGGCAGATGCTGGGCGATGCCGCCGATCCCCAGGACCCGCGGCGCGGGCGGGCCTTGGTGACGCACCTGCTGGCGCGCGGCGCCCGGGATGGGCACACGGCGATGCCCGCCGAGGCCGTGGCCCGGTCGCTCGGCCGGTTCCGGATCAGCGAACCGGCGGCGGCGATCGAGGCCGCCATCGACGAAGGCACCGTGCTGCCGTTCAGCGCGGCCAGCGCAGACCCGGAATCGGCGGAGCCGGCCGCTGAGGCGCCTGACCCAGCGGCTGGCGGGGAGCCCTCCGCCGGAGAAAGCGTGCTGCTGGCCCTCGCCCGGTATGCCATGGCGGAAGAAGCGGTCGCCGAAGGCCTCCAGCGGCTCGCGGCGCTGGCCGAACCGCTCGCGGCCGACCGGGCCGGAACACCGGCCGAGCCGGACGAACTCGACGAGACCCAGCTCGACGCGGTCCGCGCGGTAGCGGAGCACGGTGTGTGCGTGCTCAGCGGAGGCCCGGGGACCGGCAAGAGCCGGACCGTGGCGGCCGTAGTGTCGCTGGCCGCGGGGCGGGGCCTGCGGGTCGCGCTCGCCGCGCCCACCGGGCGGGCCGCCAAACGTCTTGAGGAGCTGGCCGGCGCGCCGGCCACCACACTGCACCGCCTGCTTGGCGCTCAGAGCCGCTCCCGGGTTGGCCGGGGCAGCTCAGCGAGCGCCGACAGCACTGGCGCCAGCAGCACTGGCCCCGGCGGTACTGGCGCAGCGCGGACCGACCCGGCCG